>Ga0247813_10001221_pt1 | contig 20115 bp, 26 predicted proteins | sample UWRJL169409C1_FD_180719 | JGI IMG/M metagenome (GOLD analysis project Ga0247813, IMG submission 180719) | Plant litter microbial communities from Arlington Agricultural Research Station in Wisconsin, United States - UWRJ-L169-409C-1 | ecosystem: Environmental > Terrestrial > Plant litter >... | reverse complement strand
TAGGTGGTTCCGGTGGCGGTCGTGGGCATCAGGCCACCGTGACGCCGCTGCGCTCGGCGAGGAAGTCGTGGGCGTTGGCGAAGGTGTCGACGTCGGCGAGGCCGCTCATGAGGATGAAGTCTCCGATCGCGCCGGTGATGTACCGGTTGGTGGCGACGGCTCGTCCACCGAGCGTCAGTCCTGTGACGACATCGGTGGAGAGTGTGGTGCCGGAGGAGTACAGCACGCCGTCGATGTAGAGCTTCGACGACGCCCCGTTGAACTCGGCGCAGAACACGTGCGGGAGGGTGTCGCCGGTTCCGGGAGGCTGCACCGCCCCACCCGCGCGCACGAGTCCGTAGCCGGCAGGCGCAGAGGTAGGGGCGGCGGTAACGCTCAGGTTGTTGTCGGCAGCGATTCCGTCGAAGAACGAGGCAATGCCCGTGGCAGTGTGGCGTCCGGTGAAGAACACCGTCAGCGGCCCGGTCCCCATCGCGGGGAATGCGGCCGTCTTGATGCGGGATGAGCCGTTCAGGACCATGCCGGGATTACCGTTGAGGCCCGTCGCGCTATAGGTGGGCGCGCCCGTGACGGTCGTCAGATGGTGGTCGTTGCCGGACTTGTCGGGGATCGAAGTGATGTTCGCGCCGCTGAGCGCGGCCTCTGTCGGGTCGTACCAAGTGTGCAGGGTTGGGATGCTGAGCGGCGTCCAGGGCACAGGGACGGTCTCGACGAGGAAGAAAGAGTCTCCGGCGATGCGGTTGTTCGGCTCCACGGTGCCCTGCCAGATGACAGGCCCGGCCCAGGTCGGGCGAGCGAAGCTCGCGTTGGCTCCGTGGTTCACGACGATCGGCACATCGTCGGGCGAGAACCCTGCGAGTGCAGCGGTGATGAGAAGGTTCACCGCGTTCGCGATAGCGCTCTCGGGGTTCTCGAGCGCGTCCGCGGTGACCGCAAGAGTTGTGGCTGATAGTGCCGTTGCGGTGGCGGATGCGGGGTCGTTGATGCGCCCGGCGATGAGTCCGTCAGTGGTGGTGGGGACGGCGGCAGCTGCAGCGGCGGATGCGGCGGCTTCGGTTGCTTTGGTGGTGGCGAGTGCGGCCTTGGCGGTGGTGGTCGCGATGGCGGCGTCGATGACGGGGTTGGTGGCGATATATCCGAGGTCTACAAGGTCGCCCATGTCAGGCTCCGATCCGGACGAGTCGTCCCGTGTCTTCGAAAATGACTCCATCTCCGGTGCGGATGTAGGAGGGTTGTGCAGGCCATGTGTCGGTGAGTGGGTCGACTGGTTCGAGCCAGAGTGAGCCGAGTCGGATGCCGGGTTGGGTGATGGTGGCGGTGAGGTCTGTTGCGGGCCACCACGGGTTGTCGAATGTGGCTGTGCTGGGGAGGTTGAATTCGAGGATTGAGCCGCCTTCGAAGTCCTCAACCATCCGGACCCGGTTTTCGGTCGGCGACACGTCGGGGTCGTCCGTCACGGGGAATTCGATCACCCAGTCGCCGTTGCTGTTCTGTTCAGCGCCGACTCCGTACAGTTGCCCGTCCATGAGTTGGAGGGTGCGGACGGAGGGTGTGACGGTTTCGTCGTTGCCCTCAGTGACACCACGACCTGCAACGAGTGACAGGTGCACGCTGCCTTTGGTGGGGGTTCCGTCCACGGTCACGTACCGGCATGCGATCCACCCGGTTTTCCAGTTGGACGGCCAGAACGGCCCCATCACGTTGTCAGGCTCAGCCATCTGTCTCCGCCTTTCGGGCATGAAAAAAGCCCCGGCGAAGGGGCGGGTGGTGCGCTAAGATGGTGGGGAACCGCGCGGTTACTGACCAGTGCACTGGGTACGCGCAGACGAAGCCTCTTACCGCCAGATCAGCGGTCGGAGGCTTTGCTCTTTCTACGCTCCGTGGCGACCGGTCGGAACGTTCGGCGACGTGACGGTCAGCTGGAAGATGCCGAACAGGCCGGCGACGATGATCGCGGCAGGACCAGTGATCTCCGAGTAGTTGATGGCCTCGATCGCGCCGTCCACGAGGGTTGCGATGGACAGGGCCAGGGTGGCGGCACCGAGTACGTTGCCGACTACCTTGCGGACAGTGGGGTTCTGGACGATGACGTTGGGGGTCTCGGTGGGGTTGCTCATTGCTATTCCTTTCGTTGGGCGTGGCGGCTAGGCTCACGTCACTTGTCTGCAGACGGGTCGGGTCTCGGGGTGGTAGTGACACTCCGAGGCCTGTTACTTTTTGTCGGGCTCTTTCTTCTTGATGAACGTCTCCGTGTCGATCTGTTCCCCATCACGGAGGATCGCGAGGAGAGCGAACACCAGCCGCCACACCGACAGCAGCAGGGTGGTGTACACGAAGATGCGCACGAACTCGATCCCGGGATACGGGCCGGTTGCGAGGTGGATGGTGTTCATGAGGACCAGCAGCGCGAACGATGCCACCCAGTACATGAGCGCCCGGCCTGGAGCGAACGTCCGCCACTTCGACTGCGTGCCGTAAATGATCACGAACGCGAGCGCCCCCACGAACACCAGGCCCGCTATGAAATTCGGGACCGCGTTCAGGTCATCGAACTGGGCAAGGATGTTACTCATTTGTGCCTACTCCCCATTGCTTGGATCAGACCGGCACCAAACGGGTCCGCTTTCTTCATCTCGATAACCAACTGGTTCACTTCCGGTTCGCGCTGCTGCGTCTGCTTGATGGACTCGTTCGCGCGTGCGATTGCCTGACGTGCTTCCTCGAGGTCTTCGAGGTCTATGACTGATTTGCGTCGCCAAAACATCAGGCACCCCCGGATGGTTCGGTGGCTCGCGCTGGTGGGGTGAGGTAACGGATCGTTTCGGACTGCTTGAAGTTCTCCGTCTGTAATGCCTGCCTGGCGACCTCGGATGTTCCGTGCGCTGTCTTCCATGCGTCCCGCGAAGTTTGCACTTCCGTCATCTCCCGCGTGTGGGTGCGCAAAGGAATCAACCGGCCCGTGATGATCAACGTCACGACCAGGACGACGATTGCGCCGGCCCCAACGTCTCTGACTACCGGGTTCGACAGGAACGAGAAGATCGCTTCCATCAGCCCACCTTTCGAGAATGGCGATGATCAGACCTGGTGAGGCTGTGCGGCGACAACCTCAGCTGCTGCAGCGTCGACCCGCTTGCCCGCCTCGACCGTCTGTGCGGCGACGGTGGTCTGGGTGAACGGCGACAGGGCCTTGACCAGTTCCGCCTCAGCCGCTTCCTTAGACAGGCTCGACACCTTCGGGATAAGCGACGTGAGGTTCGCCACCATCCTGCGAAGCCCCTGCTCCGGGTCAGTTGTGGACCACAGCACAAGGTCCGTGGCAACCGCAATGCGGGTCAGCTTGTCGGTCTGCGGTTTGATCTGACCAACCGTCCACGCGATGGCGTCGAGGGTGGCCTGCTGCTGCTCGTTCATGTCATCCTCCGGGATGGGTGTGGGGGTGAGTCCGGCCAGCCCGAAGTCGGCGAGCTCGGGGAGGGGGCGGGTGCCGTCGCTGCGTTTGGTTGCATGCCAGGACTCGTTCGCGATGTCATGCTCGAGCCCGTAGCGGAGAGCGATCGAGCGGCGGGCGGCAACGTTGTTGCTGGACCAGTCGACCGCGCCCACGTCCCAGTTTCCGTGGTTGGAGTAGCCGGGTGCTGCCGCGTTCCCTGGCTGGCCGAGGGCAGTCCACCGCGCCTTCTGGTACACCTGCTCGTCGTAGGTGCGGTAGATCTCGTTGACGATCAGAACGTCGCCAACCTCCGCCTCGTAGTCACGTTTCGTTGCGGCGACACGGCGGGCCATGTCAGGGGACGCGAGACAACCGAAGACATTGACGAGCGCCGATGCGGGTGCGCGACCGTTCGGGTACACGGTCACACCTCCAGCATCACAACGCGGTCAACAGCCTTCGCGATCATCTCGTGACCGATCGGCTTCAAATGCAGGTCGTCCGCGTACAGATCCTTCGCAACACCGGCCGCATACGACACGAAAAGTTCGGTGAGATCCAACAGAGGCGCATCGTAGGCAGCAGCAACCTCGTAGGAGGCGGTGGTGTACGCCGAGAACGGGATACCCGATGTTGCCGGGTACGCTGCTTCGTTGATCGGCTGACCCGCCACCAGCAGTGCGTCGGCCGCGATCTTCGTCCCACCATTCGCAACAGGTGTCGCAGAACGTGACCGGTCAATCCACCGTCCAAGATTCGTCTTGAACGTCGCAATCGGCACCTGATCGATGTAGTCAATGGTCCCGAACTGTCCAATGTTCAGGTGCGCTCGAGGCGCGTCCATCGACACGGACATGCCCTGGAACCCATTCGACGTATCCGAGGTAGTCAAAGACGCGAGCCCCAACGACTGCCCCGACAAAGCCAGGTTGCTCACAACCACACCCGGGCGGGTACGCACCAAAGGTTCGATCGACAGAACCGTGAACGCCGCCGCACCACCCACCGTGTTCGGCGAAATCGTCAGAGTATGGTCACCCTTCGGAACAGCCGGAATAACAACCGACACCTGCCCGGTACCAGACACCGAATCGAACGCGTACCCCGACTCCTTCGTAAACGTCGTCCCCGTCGTATCCGGCGACGTCGGCACAGTGCCCACCGAAACCCCATCAACCGAAACGGTCGCAGTGCCACCCCCGACAGGTCCGGCGAAGATCACACGGAAACCATCACAGTCAACATCGCGCACGCCAATGAACGACGTAGTGCCCGTGATGCGGATCGCACCATGCGTGTAAATACCAAACGGGCGCGCCTCATACGTGCCACCGAAGAAGTAGTTGCGGTTGAACGTCTGCAGCTCATACGGGGGAACGTAAAACTCCCACGGGATCATCATCCCCGGCCCCTTAGGACCAAACCGTCCAGCCATGATGCGGTTCAAACGCCCCGTGTACGACGTGTACAGGTACGGGGTTCCAGACGAGTGCCCGTACGGGGTAGACGAACCATGCACCGAAATTCGGGCGTTCCCATTCCGCAGAGCGTTACGAATGATCCCCATGTTGCCCTCGTGCACGTTATACGCGTACGTCTCCGGGTTCACACCAGTCAGCTCACCGATAAGGTTCTTCACCGCAGTCGACGTCGCCGACACATCAGCAGACACATACGCGGCCACACCAGCATCAGTCGCCTCAGCATTCAAACCAGGGAGACCCTGCGTGCCACGCTCACCACGAGGGCCCTTGAGATTGCCTTTGTATTCCCAGGTCATCAGTCGCTCCATTCGAAGAAGTTCCCGGTGACCGGGTTGAACCACCACAGGTAACTGCCAAGCTCAGGAGGTGGCGTTGTCCCGATCCACGTCTCAAACGCGGACGGGCGGGTGACGATCATGTCCTCAAGCGCCCCACCCTCAGGAGGGACACGGAACTCAAAGTCCGGATACTCGGGCACGCCAGGCTGACCGGAAGAGTCCAACCATTCGACCTTGAACCGGTAATTCGGCACCCGCAGGCTTCCACCAGTCCCGCGCATGTACGCCTGCGGTATGAGGCTCACCGAACCGTTACCGAACGAATCAGGAGTCACAGGCGCTGGTCGCGTTACGACCACAGAGCTCTGGTACGCAACGTTGTGCGGCAACAGCACGTACACCCGTGGTTCTAGACCGGTGAGTGGTGAGCCTGTGATCTGCGCCAGGTTGAATGTGACCGTTGCCATCACGCCTCCAAGAAGCTCTATTAATCGGCTGCGTTCAGCCGTATGATTCGGGGCATGAAGAAACTGGGGGTCGCCGCGGCGATCGCGGGGGCACTGCTGCTCACCGGGTGCACAAGCGCCGAACCTGCGCCGGTCGAAACCGTGACCGTGACGCCCGAGGCCGTTGCGCCCGTCGAGACACCCGAACCGGTCGCAGCGCCTCTCGAGGCCCCAACCGCAGCGCCGGCAGTAGCCGGAAGCGCGGAGTACGTTGCCGCGGTCCGCGAGCGAGGCCTAAACCTCGAGAGCTACACCGACGAGCAGCTTGTAGCTGCGGGCCAGTTGGCTTGCGACTACTACCGACAGGGCCAGACCAAGCTCGATATCCGAGTCATCGAAGGCGAACAGGTTGACGAAGCAACCGGCTACTTCCGTAACAGCCTCGCCATCGCAACATGGGCTGCGAAGATCTACTGCCCGGAGTTCGATTCCTGAACAGGCCGTTCGGGCATAGGCGATTCGACGTCGAAATCGCCGCCAACACGCTCAGCTTTGACCAGCCAAGAAAATGACCGGCCAGGTTCGCCGTAGGCAACGAAGGAGCCGTTTTGTACCGGCTCGGCTCCCGTTGCGAAAGGTTGCCCGATCGGCGTGATGAACACGAATCGGTTGTCGGGCTTGTTCAGGCTCTCGAAGTAGTCAGGGAGAGCAATGAGGCACCGGCCGTCTTCGCCGAAGAGATCGGAGCCAACATACTCAGTGCCCGACACTGGAGACTCGGTGGCCGAATGGCGGAGGAGCACTCCAGGCTTGGCGGGGTGTTCGATGCCGAAAGACTTCGCGCCGAACACGGTGAAGTCACCGAGGATCGTGGCCCCAAGCGCTCCAATGGACAAGCCATCCGCTGAGATGTACTCGCTCGCAAGAACGTTAGCCGCGACGAGGTGGAGGACGCCAACGCCGCCTGCGACGATCTCGCCCCCGTAAGAACCGCCAGGCGTAATCGTCAGGCCGGTACCAACCTTGATCGAACCACCAGCATCCACCTGGAGGTCGTTCTGAAGCGTAGTCAAGCCGCGAAGGATTGTCTCCGCCGAAACGTCAAGGTTCCCCTCGATTTCGGTGTTTGCACCGAAACGGGCATCACCGGTCACGTCAAGCGTCAAGGTGATCGTTACGCTGCCGTCTAGCAGTACTTCTCCAACGAACTCAACTGGCCCCTGCCAATAAAGACGCCCCCCCGCCTCGAGATAGCCGCCGGCACCTACAGACCCGACCCGCAGCCGTTTGCCCGGGGTTGTTATTGATGAGTCCCCGATAGGTGCCCGCGTCCCCAAAGCCTTGACCTGTTTGCGTGTGCGCACCGCCTGGGAGTCGCGCAGGTTGTCGATTCTCATTGCACGTCCAAACTGATGATCTCGCTCATGTCGCCACGCACCCCAATGCAGTACTTCTGCTGCCACCCATCCGGGATGAACAAGTCACCGTCCGACCAAGCCCGCACAGTTGAACCAGGCTGCCCACCGGGGAAGAACTCGCCCGCCAACGTGTCGAACGACAACTGAGCTGTCGGCGACTTGAACACGTCACGTTCAGACCGCGCCATCGCATCCAACTGGGCGACATTGTCGATGTTCGAATACTGCCGGGTTACATCCAGCGACGGGTAACCACCAGGGACAGCGACCGTTGCCGCCTCACCGTGGAGGATGTCCTGCTCCGAACCGGAACCGATCGCGAACACACCCGTAACCATCTGGGTGCCGTCACCGGTTTCCTTCACGTTGAAAGCGTTCGGCTCATCCCCGGTCAGCATGAACTCCCGCATCGGACCAGCCAGACGAGGCGCACCAACCTGCACCTCCCACCTGCGTACGTTGCCGGTCTTGATGCGTTTGAAGTACACGTCCGGGCCACCCTCGGTGTCCTGCGCCTCAGAGATAGCCTGTTCAGCATCCTCAAACAGGTAATTCCAGTAAGTCCGGTCGTGGGGGCCGAGCTCATCAAAGGTGGGGAAGTAGAACGGCAGATCCCACACCGACGAATATGCGCCCTGCGTTGCCAGGTACACCAGCTGCAACACCAGACCGCGGAGAGACCGCGAATTGAGGACTCGCGTGCCCGCCTCGTAACCGCCGATGCCGAAAAGGTGGCGGCGTGCAAGGATCGTGCGCACCTCCGCCGACGCGATAGACAACGAACCCGTGTTGCGGTCCCAGTTGTAGCCCATCGTCAGGCCCGAGAAAACCGGCACCCCATCCCAGTCCACGTCAATGGTGCGACGCCACGGGTCAGAGAGCTCACGCCAATCCGACCGTGACAGATCCGACGCCCCAAGCTGGAACGTGTGCTGCCCCGACTCGAACCCATTCAGACGAGAACCGAACGAACCAGCAGAAGGCATCTCGCCCTCTTCGAGACTCAGAAGCGTCTCACCCGTCTGAGTGTCCGTGAACGAGAACGAGTACACGCGAGCCCCTAAATGTAGGTGTTCAAAACCGAAGCCGCGATAGTCGCCGTACCACCCGTGATCGTCACGACCGTTGTCGGCAGACCAGGGTTCACCAGCCACGTCGTCGCGTTCCCGACGCCACCGAGAACACGCACACCGTTCACGTACAGACGCTTGTTGCGGAAATCCACGACATGCGGGATGCCTGCGACGAGAGGCTGGGTGACCACGAACTGTTTGCCGTCCGGGCCACCGATCGTGTAGCCGCCAGCAGACGCCCCGTTGATCGTGAAGCGTGGGGATGCAGGGAACGTGCCCCGATGCGAGAGCGTCAAAATCGAACCGACTGGCACAGGACCGAAACGGTTGATGTCCCCATACAGGCGAGGGTCCGCAGCCGTGAACTGGATCTGGAAGTCAGCTGCCTTGAGGTCAAGGCCATCGGTGATGAACTTCGTCCGAGAGGCAAGGCCCACCTCGGTCCACAGGTTCAACTCGTTCTGGCCGATCTTCAGCAGACCGCGCCCGCCATCAGCCAAGAGCGCCGTGAAGGTGCGCCCCATGGCCGCTAGTGCCTCAGGGGAATCAGCAACCGCCGTGCCTGAAAGGCTGATCACCCGGTCGCTTAGCTTCCCGCCCAGCGCGTATGACCCGTGAGCAACCGGAAGATCCAGGTCTTCCCGGCGCATGTCAGCACCCGATTCGATCCCCTCGTAACCATCGGGGGCCAAGAAGAACCCGGACGTCCCTAAGATGCGGGCAGTCCGAAATTCGACTGGTCCGAGTTTGAGCAGCAGGTCTGCCATCAGCCGGCCAGCCTCTCTTCGAAGTTCGCGCTATCCGCAGCAATCCGCGCGATCGTCTCCGGCGGCTGATTCGGCGCGCCGTAGATGTTCTGCGTGAATGACCGCCCAGCCGCCGCACCTGCCGATCCGGGTGCGGTTGCGTACTGGCGTGAATCGCCAGCCACGAAACGCGAGGGGACGGGTACGCCGCTAGTCAGCTGCGTCATAGCCGACTGCACCTTGCCCTGAGAGCGAAGGATTCCCTCGGCGTACTGGTCGCCCAGAGCCCCACCCGAAGTCAAGATGTCGGTCCATCCGGAGCCCGACAGCGGGCCTGTCTTTGCGGGACTGTGGGGGAAGAAGTCAAGGACGTTGCCCATCACACCGCCGACCGCGGAAGCCACGTCCCCGGCCATGCTCCCGATGCCAGCAATGAACCCAGCGATCAGGTCGCGACCGGACTGGATCAGCAGTCCGCCCAGGCTGCCCAGCGCGGCGATGATCTGGGCAGGCAGAGAAGTGAAGAACTCGCCGACCTTCTGGCCGAACCCGGCGATCTGCTGCCACCCATTTTCGAAGGAAGCACCAAGCCCGGTGAAGAAATCGTTGAGCTGCTGCCCGCCGTTAGAGAATGCTGCTCCAACACCGTTGAAGAAGTTGATGATCTGGTTGAGCCCGTTGCCCCACCGGGCGAACGAGGCCTCCCACTGCGAAGCTCCGTTCTCGAACTTCGGGCCGATCCCGACAAGGAGATCAGAGAGCAGCTGCAAACCGGCCACAATGACCGGGAGCAGGACTGGCAGGAGCGGCAGAACATCTACAGCGATCTTCGTCAGCGCGGGCAGGACCGGAACAAGGGCTTTGCCGACTTCTACAAGGGCGTCCTGCAGCGCTGGCATCTGCGGGGCAAGCTCCGCAAGAACGTCGAACACGCCCTCCAGCCCGGGGAATGCGTTCTCCATTTGGGTGCGCACGTTCTCGAACGTGAAACCATCAGCTGAGTCGCGGATCTGCTGCAGTGCATACAGCAGCAGATCGACCCGACCCTGAATCCCGGTCGTGAACTCTGCCATCTGCGGTGACTCGGTGAGCCAATTGATGCTGTCTGTACCGAAGTCCGCGAGGGCCCCGAGCGCGGGCATGACCTGCTGGAAGATGGTCTCCCCGAAGGTCCCCCAGGCGTGCCCGAGGAGATCGACTTTACCGGCGTAGGTCTGCGCGTAAGCCTGTGCCGAGCCCCCAAACTGCGAGTTCAGTTCCGCAAGAATGATCTTTTGGGCTTCCATCACTTCGCCGGACTCAACCAGCGTAGCGATCAGGTCTTTCTGGTCCTCTGTGAATGTGATGCCGACTCGAGCCAGTGCAGCGATGCCCTTGATCGGGTCGTTGAGAGCTTTTCCAAGCTGGATCGCGCCGCCCTCGGCGTCCGTGCCCATGGCCCGGGCCATGTCAACCATGGCGACCGTGGTCTGGTCGAAGATATCGTTGCCTTCGCCGGCCTCATTGCGGATGTTCTTGAAAGTCAGAAGGAGGTTTGCGCCCTTCTGGATCGACTCCGCTTCAGTCGCCGTCAGGTTCTCGAGCCGCCCGGCCAGATCCTCAACATGCTCGGCAGTAACTCCGGCTGCACCACCGGTCGACTTGATCGCGGTCGCGGTCTGGGTGTTGATCGTCTCGATGCGCGCCAGCGATTTGACCTGAGCCTGCCCCCAGTCCACGATCACACCGGTGGCGAACGCCGCAGCAACAAGGCCTGCGATAGGAGCGATTGCGCCCTTAGCCCCGCTGAGTAGGCCCCCGCCAAGGAGCCCACCGGCGCGGTTTCCAGTGGCTGTCGCGCCGGGGATAAGCGCGTCCGTCATGGACTTCTGCGCGCCCTTAGTTGAGACGGTGAGCTCAAGCCAACCGGTTGCGAGTTTTGCGCCTTCACCGGCCATGAACCCACCGCCTCAAATGTCAGGCCCAGCCGAGGTGCTGGTTCATTTCTTCGATGGACATGACATCGGCGCGGGCGATCTTCTTTGGATCGGCGACACCAGGCGGGTAGAAGAACTCGAGATCCGGTTTCTTCTTTCGCCCATCCATTTGGTACGAGAGAGTGCGGATGCCATTCAGCATTGCGACCAGCAGGTATTCGGTGGTGCCGTAATCCGCCGCCTCACCTCGCACCGCACGTCGGAACGCGGATGCGTGGGGAGAGTGCTTGATGATCACGTAAAGGTCGCGCCAGGACAGCATTGGGGTGCCGACCCAACGCGCCCGCAAGCCGAGCTCGATGAGGGTGTATTCGATGGCCTCGGCGTACTCTCCGTCTAGGAGGTAGCTGAGGCCTGAGATTCCCCCAGGTCAACGCCGCCAAGGTGCTCGTAGAAGTCCACCTGGAATGCCTTGAGTTCCGGCTGTGTCATCTCGTCGATGGCCGCGAGAGACTCTTCATCCGACAACGCCTCGATCAGGAGCCAGAACTGGTTACCCGTCGAGAGGTGGCGGTTCTTGCGAATAAACCCACCTGTCATCACCTCAGACGGCGGGGTGAGTGAGAACTCTTTGCCACCATGTTCGAACGTGAACGGCAGGTCGGGACCGGTCTTCTCGTCCTTCGAGAGGTGGTCCTGTGGTTTCTTAGGTGCAGCCATGTGCGGACTCCATTTCGTGTGCGGACCAACGGTTTAGTTGGGGCGGGCGTCAGGGGTCCGCACGACGAAACACCCGCCCCGGCATGTGGCTAGGCCGCGACAGTTACGCCGTCGTCCCAGTACTCGTAGATGAAGACACCAGCCGCATCGGGGAAGCAGACCGCAGTGACTCCCCGGGCGGAGATATCTTCATCGGAGTAGGTGATGTCTTCGCGCTCGGTGATCTGCACGTCCGGGATCACCAGTCGGCCCTTCTTGCCGCCGCGCAGCATCTCCACCACCCACGTCTTGTGAGGGGACGGTTCGGCGGTGACCTTCACGGCAACCTTCTTGCCTGCCGAACCCGAAGCGGGCGTGACCGTCACGTTGGCGTCGCCATAGATCAGGCCGAGGGTGAGCTCAGAAAGGTACTCGGCGAGACCCACCATGATGGTGACTTCAGTGCCCCGGTCGAGGACGGCGATGATGTCGCCACCCCACGCCTTCCGGTTCTCCGTGTCTCGAGTCTCGGAGCGGGTGAATCCGTCCTCCGTGATGTAACCGACCGCGTTGAACGCAGCGTTCAGAGCGGTGGTCTCGTTCGTGGGAACTGCTGTTCCTACGGGCGCTACCAGCAGTCCGCCCGAAACGAGCGGTTTACCGACAACGACATTCGATGCCTTGGTAACCATGTGTTGTGCCCCTTCCAGGCGGGATTGCGGACCCCTGGGTGGAAGTGGTGTTGCTACGCGATTGCTGTGCCGCGCACACGAACCCCGACCGTCATCACGTAACGCAGTTGCGATGTGGTTGGGTCGGGAAGATTTGCGGGTGACCCGATTTCGGTCACGCCGAAGAGCACGTCGTCCTGAGCGAAAAGGACGGCGCGGCAGAAGTTGAGGATCTGGAACGCTCGCGTCTCAGTTGCCGCGTAAGCCTCGAGCAGGATGGTGGCGTTCTCGGAGACGATTGACTCGCGAGCGCCACCGGAACGGATCGAACGGACGAACTCTGAGGGTCGAGGGTTCTTGATCTTGGTTGACGCTTTCACGCCCGCGAACGGTGTGGTCAGTGCGGCGTTCAGCACGCCGATCACCACGGCTTCTACGTCGGGGAATCCGATGTACTCAGCCACGGCCGGCCTCGAATGCTCTGGTCAGTGCGCGATCGGTGGCCTCGGCCCTCATGGCCTTGGGTGTCGCGGTGACAACAACTACCCGCGCACGCGAGGCTGTGGAAGATTCGATGACCTCGAAGTCAGGTTCGCCACCTGCCGCTGACGCGATGCGCCGGCCGCGGGACATCAAGTCGGAGAGAATCGCCGGATCGTTACGGGCCTCATTGAATCCGGGGACGTTTATCTCAAGCTTGAATTTCGTCATCATCCCTCCCATGTCTTCAGCAGAAGAACGATGTGGTCGAGGGTTCCGGTCGGGGACGACCAACGCGCCGGTTCACCGTCGATCTCGTACACAACGTCTTGGTATCGGATGCGGTCAGTCGCCAGCACGTCAACACCAGGAGGCGCGTAGACCGTCCACTGGATGAGGGTGGCCGTCCGGCCCGCCAAGACCTCATCCGTGGCCCCAGGCTGGACGCTGCAGCCTGGGAGCGTGATCTCCGACGCGTCCCCCCAGTTCGGTTCGTCATTGCCGTGGCCGTCATCAGTGCTTGCGGCACGAATGCGGTCAACGGTCTGACGAGCGAAGGAGGGAAGCATCAGACACTCACAATCCGGTAGGCGTCCAGGACGGAGAACTCATGGGCGAGAAGAGCGAGCCCGCCCGAGACACCAGGGGCAGTCGTCGCCCAGCTGATCGACACGGCACCGGCCTGCTCGCGGGTCGCACCCGTGGGAGACGAAAGCTCACGGGTGACAACGGCAAGCAGCACGCGCTTCACATCCTCAGCGGTAGCGTAGCCGTGCTCGATGGTGACTGTGAGGATGCGGAAGTCGTCAGACCAACGGCACCCGTTCCGCTTGACCGAACCATCCTCCGACCATCGAAACGCGGTGTCTTCGAGAGTCGTTTCGTCCTCGATCAACGAGGTGATGTTGATGAGGTGCTTCGTCGGCAGGGACAGGAGGCGACCGCCCGGGCCGTCGAGGACGAGCGTCTCAGTGACCACCGGGCTGATGTGCCAGCCGCAGTAATTGCGGATGGCCGCAGAAGCGCCAGCCAAAGCAGGTGCCACCCGAGGGTCAGTCTGGGAGATCGCGCCGTTCGAGTAGGCGGCGAGCTCAGCCGCTGTTGCGAGGTCCGGCATCAGCCTTGTTCTTCGGGGTTGCCTGCTTGTTCTTCGGGGTGACAGCCTTCGCATCAATGCGCTTGGCGTCCTCATCGGTAAGCAGAACGGTGTGCTCAAGCCCACCAATTTCCACGGTGTATTCCTTCACGGTGAAACCTCCAAGTTTGTGAGGGGGCCGAGCTTTCACCCGGCCCCCAAATTGCCGACCTACGGGGCGGCGGTGATGGTGGTCTTCACGAGACCACCGGGGCGGCGGACCGCGAGAGCGATGCGCTCCTCCACCCGAACCGTGACCAGGTTCGAGGTGAAGTCCGAAGCGTGCGAGTTCGTCGACTCGACACGCAGGCCACCCTTGCGGTACACCGTTGCGGCCTGCGCGAACGCGCCAACCAGGACGGTGCCTGCGGTGATGGCCGGGCTGACGACCGTGCGCAGACCCCACACGTTGGGCTGGTCCTGGATACCGCCGTTGCCGTAAGCGCCGGAGAAGAACCCGCCGCCGTAGTACTGGCCGTTGACATCCTTGGTGAGACGCAGCGTCTGGTAGTCGGCCGGGTTAATGACCAGACCATCCGCGTCCAGACCCGAACCGGTCGCCACCTTCGTGATGGCACGGAAGATCGTGTCAGCGGCGGTGTCGCCTGACGCGACAGTCCCGCGAGCCTCAGTCTGGATACCGGAACGGTTCAGCAGTCCGAGGACCGTCGAACCGGTGCCAGCGCCGTTGAGCAGCTGTGCCTCCTCGAACTTCTGCAGCTCGTAGATGAGACGGTTGTTGATCTCCGAGACGATGAAGTCGAGATCCTCAAGCATCTCGTCGGAGAACTTCGTCCACCCAGCGATCTTCTTCAGCGAGTCCACAACAGTGGTCGGGTCAACAACGTGCAGCTGCGGCTTCGCGCCAGCCTCAGCAACCGTCGTGAACGCACCCTCGAGGGCGCCTTCCACAAAGTAGCTGATGGCGTTGCCCGAGATGGTCCCCGAACCGAGAAGGTCAGCAACCACAAGCCGGGGCCGGACGCCCTGGATGATGGTGCGGTCGTACTCGGTGAGCACGGGCGTGTAGACGCCAGCGCCGGTCACCTGAGTGTCGGTGGCAGCCTTGAACTCGGGAGCAGAAACGGTGGCACCAGACTCGCCACGGAGGGCCTTGAGGCGGTCTCCGGCGTGCTTGACGAAGTGATCGCCAAGGCTCTTTGCGGCGTCAACCACAGCCGTGGTGTGGACCTGCTCAGGAGCAAGATCGCCCAGCGAGGAGATCAGTGCCGCGGACTTGAGTGCGGATGCGATCTGCGCGTCCAGCGACTTCACCTCCGCAACGTGACCCTCAAGGGTCTCGGATTCGGTGTCGGTCATGTCGCGGCCCTTTGCGGCTTCGACGATCGCCTGCGCTGCCGTGAGGGCAGCAGCACGCTTCTCTTTGAGATTCACGATGGAACCCCTTCCTGCCTCAAATGAGGCTGAGTAGTTGTACTTCTGCGATCAGGGTTCGTGCGGACGGGTTGACGCTCGGTTCCTCCGACTTGGCCCGCTGGGGCTCCTCGTCGTTGACCACTGCTTGACCGCTGGCTTTCTCCTGGTCATCAGTTCCGAGAGCGGAGAGGACGGCACCGATTGACTCGTATGCCTTCCGCAGTTCGCTCTCGTTCTTGGCCGAGATGGCTCGACCGGCTTTGATGCCGTCTGTGATGGCGTCGGCGTTTGCCTTGACCGCTACGACGGAAGTGTCTTGATTCGCGCCAACGGGGACGAACGAGAACTCGTAGACCTTGAGCTTCCGGAGTTCGTTGGCTTTTGTGCCGTCCTCAAGCTCGACTGACGCCTCGTCCTCCACGTCGTAGGCGAACGACAGCTGGTTGAGCCGGCGACCCTTGACCAGGCGGTAGACCTGCGGGCCCTTAGGCGACTCGAGATCGAACTCGCCCTTCACCCACCAACCGTGCTCATCCTCACCGGAGTCGATTGCGCCACCGACGAAGAAGTCGGGGTCATCGAGGCGGTGACCGTAGAGGGCAGGGATGGTGTTCCCGGCCGCCTTCCATTCCGCGAGCGTGTCGAGGAACGCGCCCGGGGCAACGATGTCGCCATAGGAATCGGGGGTCTTCGTGAATGTCGAGGGGTAGACCAGGAACTGGCCCTCTTCCAGCCCGTCTTCCGGGCCGGCCTTCACCTCGACGCGTACAGTCTTCGTATCCATCACCGCCCCTTTCGTGGGCATGAAAAAAGGGCCACCCACGCGGGTGACCCTTCGGCTTGGTTGGTTAGCGGTTAGAAGGAAACTTCGACCGAGCAGTTGCAGTTAGCGACACCCTCAGCACCCAGCACAGGGTCACCAGGCCACGCAGCGCCGTTGGAGAAGTTCTCCTCGATGCCGACCGTTTCGCCATCCATCTGCGCATGCTCAGGGCGCGCCTTCGGGCCGGTGACCCACGTCTTCGAGGCGGTCTCCCCAACTAGCTGGGTGGCGGTCTCGGTGAGCGCAAACCCTGCCAGAGCCACCACAAGGGCGGTTGCGCCGGACATGGAGCGCGTCTCTTCGGCTTCGTCGAACACCTCGGCGGGGTCAGTGTTCTCCTCGAGCGCCGCACTGATGCGGTCCCTTGTGGTGGAGTTCACTGCACCTGCACGCGAATCAGCAACCGCCCGAAGGAAGGTGAGGGTGCGTGCCTCGTCGTAGTCGTCAGGGTTGAACCCGAGTTCTGCGGCTTGCGCTTTACCGAGCTCAGTTGTGGTCATCACGGCGAGGGTGTAGAGGTCGTCGCTGAGTTCACCGTCCCAACGTCCCGCGTCCCACCACTCAGCATCAGCTTTAGCTCCGAGACGGGCGAGCACGGATGCTCGCTGTCGCTTGAAAAACGCGCGCAGAACTTCAGCCGACTTCTCGACGTAGGACGCCGGGGTTTCAGCTTTCACAGTGATGCCTCGCGCCTTCACCTGGCGGAGCACACCAAGATCCTTGGTGATGTCAGCCACCAGCGACTCATCGACCGCGCCCGTCTCATCCGTGGGCTTCTGCACAGTGACAGGCAGAAGACCAAGATGCTTGATCGGGTCGAGCCCCGCAGCCTCAAGAGCTGCCGCCGGGTCGAAACCAGAACGGATCAAAGCAGCCGCAGCATCCACGCGCTTCTTGATGTCATCCCCAGAAACGGGAAGAGCACCCCCACCACCCGCAGTCACACCGTCACGAGGTGAGGACTGCCCGCCGATAAGGACGTTCAGTGGCGTCACGACATCATCGCCGCCCTCGATTGCGGGGAGGTTTCGAAGTGCGCGACCCTCGTTGCGGGTCATGATCGGTGCGCCTACTGCAGAAGCAAGCGCTGTCGCCTGTTCTTCGAAGTTGCCCTGCAGCTTCTCGTCGATGTTGAATTCGACATACACGTTCTGCGCCTTCGAAACACGAGGCACAAGGAACGTGTTCACTCGGTCTTCGATCATTGAGATTGTGGAACCGAGGGTGTCGCCGTAAAGCATTTTGCGGAACTCGCGCACATTCGAGAAGTTCGCGTTATCGATCAGACCGATCATCGTCGGGTTGACGTGATAGACGCTCGCAACCGTCGAGAACGACAGCTTCGCACCTTCGACATACTCTTCCTCGTGGGCAGAGAAACCCACCCGCGAGTAGGACATGCCGTCCTCGAGGATCGGTGTCCCACCAGCCTGGGAACCATCATTGCCGGCGTACTTCGCCTGCCACTGACGCTGGAAATTCTCGCGGGTCTTCTTGTCCCACTTCGCACCAGCCGGACGGGTCAGGTACCCGCCGAGGCGACCACCCTTCTGCCACACCTGCTGACGGAAAGTCTGCGCATGAATCTGCTCAGCAAGGATCTGCTTCAGAGCCTCCACCGGCGACGACGAGCTGCCCGGAGATCCAGGGTTCCAGCCGTGGAACCACAGCACGTCTTTCATGTCGACCCGGGTAGGGCGGATGATGTTGGGGGCCTGGAACTCAATCCATGCAGGAGCGAACACGGAACCGCCACCACGCGACGTGATCCACGACGGCGACAACGGCTGAACGGCCCAACCCGAGTTGGACTCAGCATCTTCAGCGACAAGCCAGAAAGCTTCGTCATACAGAGCCATGTCAGCGACCAGCGCAAACACCAGCTCATACGTGGTCATGTTCGGGTTCGGTGTCCCCAGCAGACGAGGAAGAGCATCATCCTTTAGGCGGCGACGATCCGTGTCCGAAATGCGCTCAAACGAGTGCAGACCGAGCTGGGCAATGTTCCGCGCGAGGAACGTCACCACGGTACGAAGGTACGGCTGGGTGCGCCACAGATCCTCAACACTCATCCCAAGAACACGGGACTGGAAATCGGGACCATAGGTCACGTTGGGAAAGACCGAGTTCTGGCCTCGGAGAGCAGCGAACGCTTCGCGAATACCCACGTCGCCCCCTTACAGGATCATCAACTCGTAATCGTCATCGGCGTATGCGGACGAGAACTCAAATTCCTCGCGCCGCAGCGCCCAAACGGCACCAGTAGCAGCCACAAGCGGGGCAATATCGGTGGGAGATTTGGCCCGATCCCACAACCATGAGTCAGCAGAAGGCTTCGTCACGGCCGTGTTGGCAGGCACATCAAGCAGAGGTTGGGACAGGTGGTAGACGCCGACGACACCGGGCTTCGCATTCGCGTCATCGTCTTCGGGCACAACCTGCCGCACGAGGTCGTAGAACTGGCCGGTAGCGCGCGCAAGCTCGCCACCCTGCCACTCCACGATCTCAAGATTTGAGGCCCGCAGATCCTCTGTGAGCGAAGACACCGGAGCACCGTTTAGCTGCCAGGTTAGAACGTCAGGCTTCCGCTTGCGTTCCTTCGAGGTCAGCCACGGGACAACCCAGTCGGTTCCAGCTCGAGACGCAACGATCTCAACATGGGGAACGCCATCCTTGCGGAATCCGGCGAAAGCAATGTGGGCGATCGAGCGATCCCAGGAAACGTCAACACACGCCACTAGGCGGCTCTTCTTCGCAATCTTGGACTCGTCATCCACGCCCTGCTGCCACGAACCGGGAGGGAACGGGCCATCGGTCGTGCCGGCGAACCACTGGCACAGCACCTCAGTGCGGAACACCCACTCAGGGTCGGTCTTCGCAGCCGATGCAATGGCCCGCTCAGTGATGGTGTGACCCATCGACGGGTTAGCCATCGCCCAACCATCACGATCCCAGATCGAGCAGCCGGGAGGAGCCGACCATTCGAAGATCCCGAGGGAGTCTTCGTCGATCAACTCGTCATCCTCATCAGCAGAGATAGGCAGAGCGCCAGTCAAAGGGTCCGCGTTGATACCATCCGGGTCGCCCAGAAGTTTGTGTGCAGCAGCACGGAGGAACCGGAGAACGATCGACGCCGCATCGCCAGCGTTAGATGCGGCCCACACCTGAGCAAACGGGCGAGCCATCGTCGTCTTCGTGACAGCAGCCCACGCATCCCACGACTGATGCTCACGCAACTCATCAAGGATCACGAGATCGCCTGACAGACCACGGCCGCCGCGCCTAGAAGCTGCAGCAACCTTGTACCGCTCACCGGTCGTCAGACGCAACGCTTTCTTGCCATTGGTCTTATCAACACCGTCGATCAGTTCCGCGAGCTCAGGGATAGACTCGGCAAGCTCGTAAGCCTGCGTCCACAATTCCTCAGCAATGTCCAAGTTCTGAGCGGTGCCGATCACCAGCGGTGCACCATCCGCATACATGCGCCACAGTGCCAGCACCAGCATGAGGGTGCTCTTCCCGTTCTGCCGAGCCACGAGCAGCACCACGGTACGGAACCGGTACGTACCATCCTCAAGCAGCTCGAGCGCATGCAGCAGCAACCAGCGCTGCCACGGCAGGAGATGAATCTCTAGGATCTCCTCCGCGAACTCAATGCACGCAAAACCCTTAGTGGTCTCACGCGTCAGTTCGCGTAACGGTGGAGTGAAAACCCGAGGGGTCTCACTACCCAGTCGCTTTACCGCCGCGGAGCGCGGTGAGCTTTGCGGACTTGGCACTCTCGCCCTCCTTCTTCAGAGCAAGCGCCTTTCGGCCAGCAGGAGAAAGCCCCAACTGGTCGCAGTACTTCAGATACGCAGAGAGAGACACGTTGTCGTTCTGAGGAACCGCCGGCCGAGACTTACCCTCAGAGTCGGCAACGTCATCCAAAGCCCAGTCAACGATCGTGTCCCACGCATCGATCTTCCGCGCCAAAGCAACCAGCCCCTGCATCGCGCCCTTGTCCATCGGAGTTAGATGCTCAGCAGCAGCAATCGCCTCAAGCGTCATTGCTTCCACAGAGACCGAAGCATCAACATTCATGACCGCTCCTCGCGCGTGACCCCCGGTCAGCACCTCGGGGGGAGAAAGAAGAT
>Ga0247813_10001219_pt1 | contig 20118 bp, 15 predicted proteins | sample UWRJL169409C1_FD_180719 | JGI IMG/M metagenome (GOLD analysis project Ga0247813, IMG submission 180719) | Plant litter microbial communities from Arlington Agricultural Research Station in Wisconsin, United States - UWRJ-L169-409C-1 | ecosystem: Environmental > Terrestrial > Plant litter >... | reverse complement strand
GACGATCTCCAGCACTGTATCGAGACTTTCACAATGTCGCTTCGAACGGGGGAGCCTTACGCGTTCGAAGCCCGTTTCCGTCGCCATGACGGCGTTTATCACTGGTTCCAAGTCCGCGGCCATCCGGTAAGGGGTGGGGACGGCGAAATCGCGCGCTGGTACGGCCTTCTGACCGACATCGATGATCGACGCAAAGCGGTCGACGCGTTGCGCGAGAGTCAAATCGAGCTTCAGTTGATCGTCAACACCATTCCAGGCCTGATCATTGTGCTGCGACCCGATGGGTCTGTGGAGAGCGTGAACGAACAGTCCTTGCGATATTTCGGTTATGATTTTCACGACCACCAAAAATGGCAAACCAACAACATCATCCATCCAGACGACCGTGATCGGGGTGTCGCCAGGTTTGTTGAGGCGGTCGTTTCTGGCCAGTCCTACGAGATCGTGGAAAGGCTACGCCGCAATGACGGCGAATATCGTTGGTTCCAGCTTCGGGGAAGTCCTCTGTTCGATCACAATGGGGTGGCGGTGCGATGGTACTTCCTTTTGAACGAAATCGACGATCACAAACGCGCCGAAGTGGCACTGGCGAACAGCGAGAGAGAATTCCGCCACATCGTTAATATGGTTCCCGGAATGATCATACTTGCGCAGCCCGATGGAACGCTTGACGGCAGTAATCAGCAGCTTCTGGACTATTTTGGTTTGTCCCTGGAGGAGGTGCAAGGCTGGTCAACGAATGGAATTACCCACCCTGACGACGTGCAAGTCAACATCGACACGTTCCTGGGTTCGCTCAAGAGCGGCGAGCCGTACGACTACGAAAGCCGTTACCGCCGTCACGACGGCGTATTTCGCTGGTTTCAGGTTCGAGGACAGCCTCTTCGGGACGCCGAGGGCTTCATCGTCCGTTGGTACGGTTTGCTCACTGACATCGACGATCGCAAGCAGGCAGAAGATGAGCTGCGACGGAGGCAGGCGCTTCTCGTCGCGGGCCAGCGGCTGATCCGTACCGGGACCTTCTCCTGGATCGTTAATACGGATGAACTGACACTCTCGGATGAATGGCTTCGAATTCTTGAATTCGGAAAAGAGGACGTCGTTACATTCGAGCTGATAACCGAGCGGATACATCCGGACGACGTTGATCTTTTTGCCGGCAGGATCGGTGCTGTTCGCGAGGGCGACGAGGATTCGGAGTATGAGGTCCGTGTTTTGGGCCGGAATGGCAACATCAAATATGTCCGCGTTATCGGCGAAGTTATTCAGCATAGGAACGGGCATCGGGAGTGCCTCGGAGCAATCCAGGACGTTACGCAAAGGCGCATGACGGAGGAAGCGCGCGATCAGTTGCGCACCGAGCTTGCACGACTGACCAGTATCCTGAGCCTCGGGCAGATGTCGGCCGCAATTGCGCATGAGGTCAATCAGCCGCTGTCAGGTATCATCACCAACGCGAACACTTGCCTGCGCATGCTCTCGGCAGATCCTCCGGATATTGGAACGGCACTCGAGACAGCGCGCCGGACCATCAGAGACGGCAATCGTGCGAGCGAAGTCATCACCAGGCTGCGCGCGTTGTTCAGCAAACGCAGCGTTGCATTTGAGGACGTCGATATCAATGATGCGGTAAATGAAGTGGTTGCGCTGTCGGCGGGTGACCAGCGACGCAACAGCGTCGCGATCCGAACCGCCCTCGCCGACAACCTTCCACGAGCCAATGGCGACCGAGTTCAACTGCAGCAAGTCATGAACAACTTGCTGAGGAATGCCATGGATGCCGTATCCGGCGTCAAAGATCGTCTGAGATTGATCGAAATAGCGACCTATCTTGACCCGGATGGACAGATTGTGGTCGCGGTCAGCGACAATGGGATCGGATTCGCATCAGATGGGGAAGCGCGGATTTTCGAGGCGTTCTACACCACTAAGAACGACGGCATGGGAATCGGTCTCTCGGTTTGCCGCTCAATCATAGAAAGCCATGGAGGACGTCTGTGGGCTCAGCCCAACAAGGGGCCAGGCGTTACCATGTTCCTATCCGTGCCAGGTTCGTCGACCGAAGAGGCAGACATCGCAGTGGCGGCACGATGATGTACGCCCCGCGCGCACCTCTCAAAAACCCGCTAACACCGCAACCGTCAGTCTCCACCTTCGTCGCTGGCCGGTACTCCTGCAAACCCCTCCAACACCAAGGTATCGACCATACCTTGGTGCAATAGTTGCAGCACTCTTTTGGTGTGACCTTCTCCATATCGAAGTAGGGCAAACATGCAAGGAGATGTCATGTCCCACACCCAGTCAAAGCTCACCCGTCGAACTTTGCTCGCGACCGCCGCGACCGCCAGCGCTGTCAGCATGATCCCAGAGGCCCTCGCCGCCACAACCCCGGGCAACGGAATCAAGCCATTCAAATTCACTGCCACCAATGACCAGCTCGATGATCTTCATCGTCGTGTCGCAGCTACCCGCTGGCCGGACGAGGAGAACGTGTCAGACGACAGCCAAGGTGTCCGGCTCCACACGATCAAGAAACTCGCCAGGCATTGGAAGGGTCACGACTGGCGCAAAGTCGAGGCCCGGCTAAACGCGTTCCCGCAGTTCGTCACCGAGGTAGACGGGCTCGACATCCATTTTATCCACGTCAGGTCGAAGCACGAAAGCGCGTTGCCGATCATCATCACACATGGCTGGCCCGGCTCTGTCATTGAGCAGTTGAAGATCATCAAGCCGCTGACGGATCCTACTGCATATGGCGGAACTGAAACTGACGCCTTCCATGTTGTCATCCCGTCATTGCCCGGCTACGGCTTCTCCGCCAAGCCACGGGACCCCAACTGGACTCCGCTGCGTATCGCCAAAGCCTGGGCCGCCCTGATGCAGCGTCTCGGCTATCGGAAATATGTTGCCCAGGGAGGTGATTGGGGCAACGCTGTCACGGAATTGATGGCAGTGCAGCAGCCTGCCGGATTGCTCGGGATTCACACGAATATGGCAGCGACGGTTCCGGTCGAAATCTCGAAGGCCCTTGCAGCCGGCACCCCGCCCGCAAACTTGTCGACTGACGAGAAGCTGGCCTACGACCAGCTCGATGACTTCAACAAAAATGGATTGGGCTACGCGATCGAAATGAACAATCGGCCTCAGACCCTCTACGGCATAGCCGATTCGCCGATTGGACTTGCCGCCTGGATGCTCGATCACGACATCCGCAGCTACCGGATGATCGCAAGGTCGATTGATGGCGAGCACGAGGGGCTTACGCCAGACGACGTGCTAGACAACGTCACGCTATACTGGTTGACGAATACCGCGATTTCGTCGGCGCGCCTTTATTGGAGCAACGCGCATTTTCCATCCGGGGGTTTCTTCGATCCTCGCGGCATCAAAATTCCGGTCGCTGTCAGTGCCTTTCCCGACGAAATCTACCAGGCTCCGCAGAGCTGGGCAGAACGAGCTTATCCAAATCTCATCCACTACAATCGACTTCCTAAGGGTGGGCATTTTGCTGCCTGGGAACAGCCAGAGCTCTTCACTTCCGAGCTTCGGGCTTCGTTCAAGGCTTTGCGCGGGCAAATGTGATGTGCGCAAACTGCGGCCGCTTATCGTGAGCGCTACACAATCGTGAGCAAGGCCGGGACGACAGAGATCGTGCCGGTCGGTCTGTCATCCGCCGATGTCGTCAAGACCAGCTTGGCGGGCCAACTGGGAGTATGTCATGAGCAATGATGATGCCATTTCCATCGGCGCAAGTCAGGCAGGACCGTTCCATTCTGCCCGGATGGTGTGGGGCGCGCGGTCGAAAAAGATGAGACTGCGGGTTTCATGAAGCTCATCGCCCGGCGCGGAAACAAAACAAACAATCGGCGCCTCGATCGTGGGCGTAGGGGGCAATGTGGCCATCCATTGGATGATCGGCGCGATGCGCGTGGTCATTTCGTTTCCAGACTTGAAATGGCGGTTCCCCTCCATCCCACGGTGTCAGAGCTATTGCCGATCTAAAATAGCAATTTTGGTTGGTGGAGCCCCTTGGAGCAAAACCGAAGACTCCGCGGACTTAGGGCGCGCCACCCCGTTCGCCGTTTCAAAAAATACATGCTCTTGCGCCTCTAGTTTATTGCGGTGCCGATATTGCACAGGTTCCGCGAAGCGAAAACGGCTGACCGATACGGGGACGCTTTCCCCTCAAAGCAAACACTTTGCAACCCAACCAGACAGGGACAAGTGAAATGAGATATCGAACTTTTTCAATACTCGCGGTGGCTTTTCTCGGGGGCCGTGCCGCTGCCGTGGATAGGGTCGAATCTTTAGCCGAACCTTGCGATTTCATTCAACAACGCATCAAATCGGACGGTGATCTGGTTGTCCGCTATCCATCGACACGCCAACCGGGCCTCATTCTATATGACCGCTATGTTGAAAATCTCAACCAATGTTCGTCTGACGAACAGCTTGTTTCAGCAACGGTTCCTTCCCGTGATGGAATGTGTGACCTTAGGGCCTGCCGATTTGATAACCACCGACACTGACATCCTGCGTGTGAGGCGAACCTTCACCGGCAACGGTCAAGGCAATCGCGACGCGCGAAAGGCGCGCCGGCGATACCTTCGTCTCGTTTTGTCAGGGCTCGTCCGAAGCTACCTTTCCAGATCGCCTCCCCTCCTCCCACGCTGCGGCGCGCGGATCGTACGGGTCCGCCAGAGGCACGTCTCCACCGCCCGGAGACGGCCTTTGATACTGCGGCCAAATAGATATTGGCTCCGGCCTCAGGTTTTCGACCATTGGGTGAGGTGCCAATACCTTCGTCCAATTGGAAGCTCCGCTCACTCGCGCTCAGATACCCGCACAACAATGTCGTGAGGTGACCCGTGCAGAAACAGATCGAAGTGAGCGAGACATCCCCCGGCTTATGGCGAGCCAAGTTCAACAACCCACCGATCAACCTAATCGACCTCGACACGATTTCTGACCTTTCGCACCTCGTCGCAAAGCTTGAGAGCGATTCCGATGTCAAGGTGATCGTTTTCGAAAGCGGAGATCCCGACTTCTTTCTCGCTCATTACGATGTTCTCGTCGACAAAGCGCGCACGGCCGCTCTGGGCCAAGGGCCAACGGGAATGCATCCTTGGCTCGACGTTTTGGTGCGGCTGGCCCGCGCACCTGTCGTATCGGTTGCATCCATTCGGGGACGGGCACGAGGCGCGGGAAGCGAGTTCGTCTTAGCCTGCGATATTCGCTTTGCCAGTGCTGAAAAGGCCATCCTCGGGCAGTTTGAGGTCGGCGTCGGCGCAGTGCCGGGAGGCAATCCAATGGTAAAGCTCGCCGCACTGATGGGTCGTGGGCGTGCGATCGAGGTCGTTCTTGGCGCCGACGATTTCCCCGGGGAGCTGGCCGAGCGTTACGGTTATGTCAATCGGGCAGTCCCGGACGCGGAACTCGACGCCTTCGTCGACCGCTTCGCTCGGCGCATCGCGAGCTTCGACAAGGACGCACTTGTGGAAGCCAAGCGACTCATCGACGTGGCTTCCCTCCCCGATGACGCTGTTTTCCCACCGGCACTCGACCAGTTTTTTATCTCCGTCAAGCGCCCGGCGACGAAGGCGAGGATGGCAGCGCTTGTGGAGGCTGGACTTCAAAAACGTTCGGACGTGGAACTCAACTTAGGACAGCACGTCGCGCTCGACGGTCAGAGCAGGGCATCAAAGGGAAGTTCGCGCTCGTGAATATTTTGCCATAGCTCCGGAGTCGTCCCGCCCGGTGCCCCTAACATCGGCGGGTGTCAGATTATGCAGATTTGGACCGGTGTGCCTTTTTCATTCATTTTTCGCCGCAGCCAGCGCATTGACCAGGACTGTTCCTGGTTCACGCCGAGCGATTGAACAAAGCTGGATTGCAGCCGCAGCGCGCAACGTGCCGCAGGCTGCTGGGCTGCATCCGCTCCAAAAGAGGGGGCTGCCGGTTAGGCCAGTCCTGACGAAATGGGGAAAGGCTGACCGTCGCAAATTTGTATCGCGAAACATCGGAGTTCTGCGAGATAGCCCATCGCAGTGGTTTTGAGACAGAGGTCGGTCCTCTGGAACTGGACTTTGGAAGAGTGGGCATTGTCCGAGCAGAAAGGGGAACGCAGCCATGGCCAAATTGGACAGTCAAGGAGCGCCATCAATCATGGGCGGGTGACTGGCGCTGGAACGTGAGGTGGACAGTGCCGCTCTCGGCCGTTTCAGATTTGACGGTGTAGCCGGCTTCTAGCCCGCGTAACTCGTCCCACAGGCGGATGCCCCGCCCCAGTAGAATTGGGGTGATGGCAACATGCAGGCGGTCCACAAGCCCAGCCTTGAGATAGTCGCGAACCATGCTCGGTCCGCCCCCTATGCGCACATCCTTGCCATTTGCGGCTGTCACGGCCCGTTGCAGCGCATCCATCGGGTCCGCCGCGAGGAAGTGGAACGTAGTGCCTCCGGCCATCTCGATGGACGGCCGTGGCTTGTGCGTCAGGACGAAGACCGGGCAGTTGAATGGCGGCTCGTTGCCCCACCACCCTTTCCAGTTCGGATCATCGGGAAAGTTATGCAGCCCGAACTTGCCGGCCCCCATGATCTCGGCGCCAATGTTGGAGAAGTAGTCCTTCGCATAGTCATCGTCCATGCCAGTGACGCCTTTGCCGCTGGTGTCCTTGAGTACCCGCTCCTGAAACGTCCTTGTCGCGACATAGGCACCGACCAGACGCGACCAGTCGCGGCCGAACGTGTTTTCCGGCGTCTGATCCGTCGTTGTTGCGAAACCATCGAGCGAGATTATGAGGTCGACACGTACTGCCATTGGAACGCTCCAGAATACTAAGGTAAACACCTTCATATTTCAAGGCAAACACTAAGGCAAGTGCCTTTTTATCCTTGACCCGCCCAGCCGGTCGCTCTAGGAGGTCATATGCCTCACCATTCGACCCCTCTCGACCTCGCCTTTTACGCCCTCAGCGACCCGACCCGCCGTGCGGTGGTGTCACGGCTTGTTGACGGCGAGCTTCCGGTGACCGCACTTGCCGCGCCTTTCGACATGGCACTGCCCTCCTTCGCTCAGCATCTCAAGGTGCTGGAAGATTGCGGACTGATCGCCAGCGAGAAGCGCGGCCGCAGTCGCTGGTGCCGGCTGCAGCGGCCGCGCTTTGACGAGGCGGCAAACTGGATGGATGCGGAACGACAACGCTGGGCGGAGCGGCTCGACCGGCTGGAAATCTATTTGGACAGGAGGGATTAGAACAACGATGGAAAAGCTGTTTGAAACTTGGCCTCTCGACCGGGAGATCGTGCTGGTAAAGGTGCTGAATCACCCGCGCCAAAAGGTCTTCGCCGCCTGGATGGACGCGGAAGCGTTGGCGAGATGGTACGGCCCGGCTGGCCTCAAAATTGAGACCCAGAAAGCCGATATACGTGAGGGCGGGGAATGGCGCTTCGACATGGTGGGCGCATTCGAAGGCCAAAACCAGCGCTTCCCCAATCTCATGCGCTTCTTGAAGGTCGTTCCGAACGAGCTGATCGTGGTGGACTATGGTACCCCGGACCCAAACGATCCGGAGCGCTTCTACATGACGATTACCTTCGACGAGCAGGCTGACGGGAAGACCGTATTAACGATGCGCCAGCTTCACCCGAGCCGAGAACGCCGCCAAGTGGTCATAGGTTTCGGCGCTGTGGAATATGGGTTGCAGACGCTGGACGGACTCGCTGCGTGGCTGGAAATTTGACCTGCGCGTCTAAAGGGTTGTCGGTCGCGGCCACGGTGCCCCTAAACGAACGCTTTGAGGCCTTTGCGGCGTGACCGGGCGTCGGCGCCATGTCGCAAAGGTCCCAATCAAGGCGATGGTTTTGTGTCAGGCTTTTCCTTCGGCCTTCTTTTTCCGGTACTGGACGGTTGGAAGGCCGCCCCAGCCCCAATTGTCGAGTTCGACCTCCTCGATTACCACATAGGTCGATTCGAGCGGCTTTTTGAGGACGTCGAGCATGACTTGACTGACGCCCGCTATGATGGCGGCCTTTTCATCGGCGGTAACAAAGCTGCGATCAGGTGCCGTGCCTTCACGGGTTACCTGTACGGTGACGATAGGCATTTCCTAGTCTCCTGGTTTAAGATCTGGATCGATCTGCTAGGCGGCCATCGCCGCAAGTTGCTTCTCAAGTTCATCGACATGCGCATATCCAGCGCCCACCCTGCGAAGGGTCGTCCCTGTTTTCAGGAACAGCGTAGGGAAGCTCGATACGCCCATTGCACGCGACGTCGCGAAGTCGGTCGCGGCCTCTTCGATTGTGCTCCGTTTCGTGTAGGTCTCAAGAAACTTTTCGGCCGTGACGGGATGACCAAGTTCCTTAAGGGCGCGCGATCCAACTTCTGCGAGTACAGGGCCGTTCGTGGTGTCGCGTGCATCAACGTAGAACGCGTGCTGGAAAGCACGGAACACTTTCAGAAGATCCGCCTCCGGACGAAGGATTCGAGCGGTCACGACCGCGCGGCATACCGGCTCGGTGTCGTAGACGAAGCCTGTTCTTGCGAGCAGGCCGTCACGGTTGAACGGCACGCCGCTGGCTTCTTCAACCTTCGCCCAGTGGTGCAGTCTGAACTGCTTGCCTGCGTCGTCGAGAACGTCAGTTGCGCCCGCGCGCAGTCCACCAAGTACGATCTTCAACGAGGCATCCGGACGCCGTTGGAGCAAAAGCTCCATTTGCTTGCCGAATCCATAGCACCAAGAACACATGGGATCAGCGGCCAGTACGAGTTCCATTGTCTTTCCTTTCTCTGGTCAAGGGGTTGCGTATCGCATTCACGACACACGCAACCGGTTTGTCAGCGGCCTACCAGCGGCCGGCGTTCTGGCCACCGTCGACGTGGAGGATCTCTCCGGTTACAAAGCTTGCTCCTTCGAGGTAGATCACCGCGTCGACAATGTCGCTGATCTCACCCATATGACCGACCGGATGAAGCGCCGACAAGAACTCGTGGGCCTCAGGGGCGTGCATCGGGGTCTTGATGATGCCAGGAGACACGGCATTCACTCGAACCCCGGACTTGGCGAATTCGATCGCGAGTTCCTTCGTCACGGCGTTCAAACCGCCCTTGGTGAGCGAAGCGAGCGCCGTGGGAACGCTCGACACCGGCTGGTTAACAAGGCTCGTCGTGATGCTGACGATGTGGCCGGAACCTTGCTTGAGCATCTCCCTTGCAGCCCGCTGCGTGATGTGGAAGAAACCCGAAACGTTTACGCCGAAGTTCAGGTCGTAGTCTTCCTGAGTGAAGTCGACGAACGGCTTTGCCGTGAACACGCCCGCGTTGTTGACCAACGTGTCGATCCGGCCGAAACGTTGAATCGCTTCGCGGACGACGCGTTCGGCGGTCTCCGATTTGGCAATGTCACCTGCCACGGCATGGACGTTATCGTCCGAACCTTGTTTGATCGAACGCGAGGTAGCGACGACCCGATAATTCCGCTCGCGATAGGCACGGACGAGACCTTCGCCGATGCCCTGCGATGCGCCGGTGATGATGGCGACCTTCTGCTGATTGCTCATGATCTAAATCCTTTCAATTGCAGCGGTCCTGATTGGGCCGCCCGCCGCCCTCGGCGTCGGTGCAATGAAAATAGGTCACGCCGACACTCGGGAGAATTGCCGCAATGCGGCAGTCACTGCGCCGTTTTTCGGCAGAATAACCTGAAGCCAACGCATGCGGTACCAAGGTATCGGGGACACCATTTGACAATACTGACTGACAATTATTCGCGGTAGCCTTCTACTCGCCGCCATGTCTTGGCGGATTTGCGAATTGAAGGAGCCCGACATGAACGACGCCACACTGCGAACAAAACCTCCGGCGAAGACCGCAGGAACCAGCCCGACGATCATGAATCTGGAACTCCTCGTGATTCCGGTCTCCAACGTCGATCGTGCCAAAGCCTTTTACGAGAATCTCGGCTGGCGCCTGGATATCGACCACTCTACGGGCGACGACTATCGCATCGTTCAATTCAGCCCGGTAGGCTCAGGATGCTCGGTGATGTTTGGACAGAACATCACGACCGGTGCCCCCGGCTCGGCGCAGGGCATGCACCTCGTCGTCGCCGACGTACTTGCCGCACGCGACGACCTGGTCAGGCGCGGAGTAAAAGTCAGCGAACCCTTCCACGACGTGGGCGGCATCTTCCACCATTCCAACGGAGACGGGATTGCCAAGGGGCCGAATCCCGAGAGGAAGAGCTATGCGTCGTACGTAACGTTTGATGATCCTGATGGAAACGGATGGACCGTGCAGGAGGTGACGGCGCGTCTTCCCGGCAGCCCCACCGACACGAGCTTCCCGAAGCAGCTTCACGATGCCGTCTGGGGATCTGCAAGGTAAAATATCCTTCGTAGACCGGGCCGACTTATTTGCGCCGGATCGTGAAGTCGTTGAATGGCCGACGTTCGATGTCTGCTTCGAGGCTGCCTACAGCGAGCCCGACAGTCATCGAACGATGCTTCCACACCCACTCCTCAAGGCCAGTCATTTCGCTTGAATGCCCTGTCGCAGCAGCCAATGCTACAACCAAAAAATGATCGTGACATATCCGAGACGATGCGGCGGTCCTGTCAAGCTTAGTGATCAGACCCGGTAAGGAGAAGGCGTCGAAGCTTTCCCTGAACGCTCACTCCGTTTTGGAACGACCATAAGAACGGCCATGCTGCGGGCAAGCAGGCGGCAGAGCGCCTGCGTCGGTCTTTTGAAAAATCGATCCTGGGCGCCGGGTCCCACACACCCTGCTTTATGGTAGGCGTACGCGCCCGGGGGCGTTGGAGAACAGCGTTGAAAAGCGCGCGCAAAAAACCGACAGTCCTTCATGCATACGTGTCTATCAGCATTTTCGCCCGCAAAAGTCGAGGGGTGGAAAGCCCCTCGGTAAATCGCGCGTAGATGGGGAGCAGAGTTGTCCTGGCTGATACACGTTCTCCGCGGCTGGCGAGATATTCAGCAAGGCTTACGCCGGCAGTCAGTTCCCAATACAGGCCGCCTTGAGCTGAGGCTTTCAGTCCAGCCTCCTCAAACAGGGCCAACGGCAAGCCTTCATGCACATCCTGGCTGGCGATTATCTCGCCTTTCCTTCGCAATAATTCCGGAACCATCCATCGGTAGCCCTTATCGGCTGAAAATTTTAACGCCTCCTGGATTTGCTCGATACCCTCGTCATACCGTCCCACCATCTGAAGCGATGCTGCGAGTTCACACATGAAGAAAGGATAGAACAGCAAGTACGAGGCTTTGTGCATTTCACGAAGTCCCGCACGAAGCGTTTCTATCCCCTCCCCGTGCGAGCCTGACCGGGTTGCCAGACTGCCACGCACGCACAAGCCGACCGCATGAAAAGGTCTAAGGCCGTGATGCAGCGCGTGTTCAATGAGTTCGTCTCCCCACTCTCGGGCTCGAAGGTGATCATCCAAACTCAGGGACACAAACGCGGACGCCCATGCCAACGCGACACATGATACAAATGGCTGCTTGGTGGCGCGCGCTTCGACAATGGATGCTTCTGCACTCAAGGTAGCGGCATCCAGCCGACCGCGTGATATCAGGTTCACCGTGTTGTGAGCCATGGAGGACGTCCGAATATCTGCGCCCAGCCTAAGCATATCTTTTCGGCGATGATCGCTGGGCGAATTTTTCGCAGCCCAATCAAGCCTTTCTTCGGCTTCAGCGTGTTCCCCTTGATAAGTCTTGGGGATCCCTATCATCCACGCTGCCGTTGCTCGTGACTGTGTATCCCGTAAATCTGCCATCTTCTCATATTCGCAGGCATAGACCAGCGCACTTTCCAGATCCGTCGAACGAGCCGAAAAAAGCCAAAGAGCACACGTTACACGTTGCTGGTAATCAGAGTTATTCAACGCTTTTGCGAGCGACAAGGCGCGGAAAAGCACGTCCCTCCCGCGCTCACTCATTCCCTGTGTATATATCAGCGCGAATCCGAGTGCACACTGGAGGACCATCTCGGTGCGCCCCCCTTCCGCGCCATCAAGAGCGGACAGGGCCTTTTGTGCCCATTCGCCAGATTCGGACACAAGGGATGTCGCGGTCCAGAAATCGGAAGCGACTGCTGCGAGGCTGGCCCCAAGCCTTCGATCGCCTGCGGAACAAAGGGACCAAGTCAAAGCAGCGCGTAGGTTGTCTACCTCCCGGCGATACGGAATGAGATGTTCGATCGCCGCTTGAAGTGTGCTCTCGCTGGAAAATGGCTGGAAGAACAACCGAAGGAATTTCGTGATCCTCTGCATCGCCACTGTGTACTCGGCACCCGACCCGAGTTTTTCAAACGCGTAGACCCGTACGGTCTCGAGAAGACGCCACCGGGGATCAACCTCCGTTCCGTTAAAGGTCACAAGCGATTTCGAGACAAGATTGGAAAGTCCCAGTGCGGTTTCTTCCTCGTCCTCCCCGCTTGCCGCCATAGCCGCCTCCAAAGTAAATCCTGCGGGGTAGACGGCGAGATTGCGAAGGAGGCGACGCTCACCTTCAGGCAATAACTCGTAGCTCCAATCAAGTGTAGCCCGTAACGTGCGGTGTCGAGGCAAGGCAGTTCGGCGTCCACCGGTCAAAAGGACAAAGCGATCATCCAAACGCCCCGCGATCTGTTGAATCCCCAACGTGGCCGCGCGAGCGGCGGCGAACTCAATGGCGAGAGGGATTCCGTCGAGATGACGGCAGATACCGGCGATGACCGAAATCCGGCTCTCGCTCATTGTAAAGTCTGACTGCAATGCTCGCGTGCGAGCGATAAACAACTGAACCGCGCTATGGAGCATCGGATCTGCGGTTTGTTCAATTGCTGGCACCTCGAGCGGAGGAACGCGGAAAGTAAATTCGCCCTCAATACGAAGAAGCTCTCGGCTCGTGGCAAGAACCGATACGTTCTGACAGGCGCGAAGGATCGCCTCGACCATCTCGGCGGCAGCGTCGATTACATGTTCACAGTTGTCGATGACGAGCAACATGGTCCGGTTACCGATGGCTCGCGCCACTAGCTCGGCGGAAACATTGTCACTCTGAAGGCGCAGGTCGAGCGCTTGGGCAAAGGTTGTCGCAACAAGGCTGGGATCAGACAGCGACACCAGCTCAACAAAAAACGCATCCCCATCAATCGACGGCTGCAATCGTCGGGCAACTTCCGACGCGAGGACGGTTTTTCCAATTCCGCCCGGTCCCGTGAGGGTCACAACGCGATATGCCGACATCAGTGTTACGATATGAGAAATCGCTGCCTCACGCCCGATGAGTTCGGATGCGGCGGAGGGCAGATTCGTGACAAATCCCGCTCGTTCACTTGACGGACGGCGGATCGCTGGGGCCGAAACCAGTCGTGTCTCGGGTTCTGTCCATTCCCCGAGCAGTCGGTAGCCGCGACCGGACACGGTTCGCAGCAAATCGCGATCCTTTCCAAGAGCCCGCCGTATCGCCGAAATGTGTACCTGGAGGGTGTTGTGCTCGACAATAAGTCCCGGCCAGACGCGCTTCATCAGTTCGTCCCTCGAGACGATCCTGCCTGGAGAAGCCGCAAGTGTCTTCAGGATCTCAAACGCACGGCTTCCGAGCGGGACCGGGGCGCCCATGGCACGTAGCTCCCGCTTTTCGAGATCAAGCTCCCACCCGGAATACTTGAAGCGCCCAATCTCAATCTGTCCCAACGTTGTCCTATTCTATTTGGCTGAACCTACAGCGATAAGATCACAGAGGCGAAAATTGCGCCAACGTTACTTTAGCAATCGGTGAGCGAAATTTCAGCTTTTTTCAGTTTCTATCATGCCACTTCAGTCGCGAAACTCTGCGGGCTCCTGTAAAATCCTGGCAGGAGGGTAGCACAGTCGAGCATTGTTTTTATCGAACCAAACCGCCGCGTGCGCACGCCACTCGACGAAGGAGAATGGCATGCACCTCACGAGCAACCTCCCCAACTCTGACAATCTTGCCTGTTCGCCGTCTGGCGTCTTCAATGCCTTGCCATGCATGGTCTGGACCATGCGTGAGGACGGCCAGGTCGATTTCGTCAACCGGAGTTGGGAAAAGTTTACGGGACTAAGATTGGCGTCCCGCGAGGTTTGGCGCTGGGAACATGCGGTGCACCCGGCCGATCGAGGCGCCCTGACTGCCCACCTGCAAGACGTTAGGAGGGCAGAGAAAGATGGAACTGTCGAGGCGCGCCTCCGGAACGCTCTCGGGGAATTTCGCCATTTCCTCATCCAATGGGCCCCCTTGGAAGACGGCGTCAATGATGTCGTAAAATGGTGCGGGATCGCAACCGACATCGAGTCCGTCGTGCAGGAGCGGGAAAAGCCGCGCGCCGCACTCGACTTCCAGCTCGTCGTCGATAGCATTCCAATACCGGTGGCGGTGACAACACCGACGGGAGAAGTCGAAGGCCTGAACCATCTGACCCTCACTTATTTTGGACTGAGCCTTTCGGAACTGAGGCAGTGGAAGGCGTCCGAGGTCGTCCATCCAGACGATCTGAAGGAAACCATAGAGGCCCAGCACGCGGCTCACATGGCCGGGACGTCGTACAACGTCGAGAGCCGGCATCTGCGTGCGGACGGCGTCTATCGATGGCACAACGTTCTAGGCCTTCCCCTGCGAGATGCTGGGGGCAACATTCAGCGCTGGCTCCATCTGCTGATTGACATTGATGACCGCAAGCGTGGCGAGGTCGCCTTGGCCGACAGCGAACGGGAATCCCGCCTGATTGTTGGTACCATAGCAGGCATGGTCGCGCTCTTTACGCCCGACGGTCGGTTGAACGGCGGCAATCAACAGCTTCTCGACTATTTCCGACTGCCCCTCGAGGAAGTCGCGAATTGGGCCAGCAACGGCATCACGCATCCCGACGATCTCCAGCACTGTATCGAGACCTTCACAACGTCACTTCGAACGGGGGAGTCTTATGATTACGAGACGCGCTTCCGTCGCCATGATGGCGTATTTCGCTGGTTTCAGATCCGCGGCCATCCGGTAAGGAGTGGCGACGGCGAAATCGCGCGCTGGTACGGCCTCCTGACCGACATCGATGATCGACGCAAAGCGGTCGACGCCTTGCGCGAGAGTCAAATCGAGCTTCAGTTGATCGTCAACACGATTCCAGGCCTGATCATTGTGCTGCGACCCGATGGGTCTGTGGAGAGCGTGAACGACCAATCGTTGCGATTTTTCGGCTATGATTTCAATGAACACCAAAGATGGCAGACCAACGACATCATCCATCCGGAGGACCGTGACCGAGGTGTCGCCAGGTTCACCGAGGCGGTCGCCTCTGGCCAATCCTATGAGGTTGAGGAACGTCTTCGTAGGCACGATGGCGAATATCGATGGTTCCAGGTCCGGGGAAGTCCGCTACGCGACCACCAAGGCGTGGTGGTGCGATGGTACTTCCTTTTGAATGATATCGATGACCGCAAGCGTGCAGATGTGGCGCTGGTAAATAGCGAGCGGGAGTTCCGTCACATCGTCAATATGGTTCCCGGACTGATCATACTTACTCAGCCCGATGGAGCGCTCGACGGCAGCAATCAGCAGCTTCTTGACTATTTTGGGATAACGCTGGAACAGGTGCAAAACTGGCCCGCGAATGGAATTACCCACCCTGACGACGTGCAATTCAACATCGATACCTTCACGAGTTCGCTCAAGAGTGGCGAGCCCTACGACTTTGAAAGCCGGTTTCGTCGTCGCGACGGCGTCTTCCGCTGGTTTCAGGTTCGGGGACAACCTCTCCGCGATGCGCGAGGCGAAATCGTTCGCTGGTACGGTCTTATGACGGACATCGATGACCGAAAGCAAGGAGAAGAAGAACTGAGACGAAGCCAGGCGTTCCTCGCAGCGGGCCAGCGAGTCAGCAACACCGGTACGTTCTCCTGGCATGTCCAGACTGACAAATTGACACTTTCTGAGGAATGGCGTCGAATCTACGGGTTCACCGAGGATGAGCAGGTCACACTTGATCGGATACGGGAAAGGATCCACCCCGATGATCACGGTTTACTTGCTGAAAAGTTGACAGCAGTTCGTGAAGGCAAAGGCAATTTGGATTTTGAACTCCGGCTGTTGAGCCGGGATGGCAAGATCAAATATATAAGAGTCATAAGTCAGGCTATCGAGCACCAGGACGGGCACCGCGAGTCGCTTGGAGCAATCCAGGACGTGTCGCAAAGGCGGCTCGCAGAAGAGGCGGGTGATCGGCTGCGATCTGAACTCGCACGATTGACCAGCATCCTCAGCCTTGGGCAGATGTCGGCTGCGATCGCGCATGAGGTCAATCAGCCGCTTTCGGGTATCATTACGAATGCGAGCACCTGTCTGCGGACCCTTTCAGCCGATCCGCCCGATATTGAAACGGCCCTCGAAACAGCACGCCGCACGATAAGGGATGGCAATCGGGCTACTGAAGTCATCGCCAGGCTGCGGGCCCTGTTCAGCAACCGCAGCATCACCTTTGAAGGCATTGACATAAATGACGCCGTTAATGAAGTGGTCGCACTTTCAGCGAGTGACCAAAGACGCAACGGCGCAGCGGTTACGACCTCATTCGCCACTGCACTTCCCCCGGTCAAAGGCGACCGGGTCCAACTCCAGCAAGTGATCAACAACTTGCTTCGGAACGCCATTGATGCGGTCTCCGGTGTCGATGATCGTCTAAGACTGATCGAGATTCGCACTGAGATTGGCAAGAATGGCCAAGTGCGGGTTGCAGTGAGCGATAACGGGATCGGCTTGCAGCCGGACGGTGCGTCGCGAATTTTCGAGGCTTTCTACACGACGAAGAACGATGGGATGGGCATCGGTCTTTCAGTGTGCCGGTCCATCATCGAAAGCCACGGTGGACGTTTATGGTACCAGCTTAACGAGGGGCCAGGCGTCACCATGTACCTTTCCGTGCCACACGCCTCACCCGAGGAGCAAGAACTGCAGCTTCGTGATGATGAATTGCGCCCAGATCACCCTCGAGACGTTGAAGTGGATGTGCGACATCAAGGTTCTGACTATACTTTGGTGCGATAGTTTCAGGGTCCCTCGATATGACCTACCTTCTCGGGGAATCAGGGCAACCACACGAGGAGGATGCCACGTCGAACATACCGCCAACGGTCACCCATCGAACACGGTTTGCGGTCGCAGCGTCCTCCAGCGCCCATGCATTCTATCGGCGCTTGTCCGCACGTGTTGGCAAGGCCAAGGCAGTCACGGCCACCGCCCGCAAGCGATCCGGGAGCCTCCTATTACCAGGACGGACAGGCTGCTTGCGAGATTGTCTACTCTACCGCTCGTAAAGGAAGTGGTTTCGTCATAGCTGGAATGTTCCGTGCCGTACTTCGACACCTTCAGGAAGATGATATCTTGTACCTAGACCACGTCGAGGCATCGTGATCCAAGGGAAGCGGTGATTACCACCTTGTGGCAACTGCTCCATAAAGTCGCAAATTTACAGGGAAGACTTTGGTGTCGCCCATACCAAAGTCCAGTGGCGGTCACGTCGTGACAAAGCCACTCTCGAACGCGAGCAACGCACTTTGTGCCTCTAACCCTAGGGGAGCTCAGGTTCAAAAAAGGAGCTACGGCATGGACCTGCTACTTCACGCAAAAAAAATTGCGGATCTCGTGGAAACGGAATCTATTCGCGCCAAAGTGCCGGTTACCGTGACTGTGATCGACGTTCATGGGAATATCGTCCTCCAGCATCGTATGAACGGGGCATTTGCGTTTTCGGTGTTGATATCAAGGCGAAAAGCATACACGTCCGCACTCATCAGAATTCGTACGGAAGAACTTTTTCACTTGGTTCAGCCCGGTAAGGAACTGTTCCACCTGATGTCGCAGGAGGAGTTCTGCGCGATGGGTGGAGGTGCCCCCGTTGAACTGGACGGCGAAGTCATTGGTGGCGTCGGAGTCAGCGGCGGTACCGTTGCCGAGGATATTGGCATCTTGGAGGCGGCCATGAAACAGATGCGGGCCGTGGCCAGTCCATAGTCCCGTGGGGTGCACGCGAGAGACGTTTGACGCTGCTGAATGAGCCGCAGAGATGTATCAGTGATGATGCCCCTCAGAACGATCCTGGGGAGAGAATTGGTGTTCTCGAAGACGATAAGGGATCCGGTTTGATTTATCGAGAAAATCCAGGTCAAGGCGTGGTCGGGAGGACGCCTTTCATGATGTGGCGGCGACGCTTGGCTAGAAACCATTCTGAGTTCGCAGGTAATTTGTCTAAAACCACACGACAGAATAAGCCGCCGCTTTTCCCCTGAAGGCGCTAGCACGCAACGCCCGTTGAATGAGATTTCAAAGGCATGACTATCCTTTCGGACAGTCAGACCTGCAACAGGCAAACAACCGGGAGTGAAACCATGAAAATTCAGCGTACGGCGTCTGCACATTGGACAGGCGGCTCAAAGGACGGCATCGGACTGATCTCGACCCAAAGTGGAGCGCTTAAGAGTCAGCCCTACGGTTTCGCAACCCGTTTTGAAGGCGTGGTCGGTACCAATCCCGAGGAACTTATTGGCGCTGCGCATGCGGGATGTTTCACCATGGCGCTTTCGTTGATCTTAGGTGAGGCAGGGTTGACTGCGGAATCGATGGAAACGAGCGCTATTGTCTCGCTGGAAAGCGTCGATGGCGGGTTTGCAATCACTGCGATCCACCTCAAGCTTGTGGCCAGGGTGGCGGGGACCAATGAAGCCACATTCAAGGATTTGGCGTCAAAGGCCAAGGCGGGCTGCCCGGTTTCGAAGGCGCTCTCCTCTGTGCCGATTACGCTGGAGATCGAGTTCACTTGATTGAACACTCGGCAGTATTTCAGAGCTAGGCACGCCAACAGCTTATCCGTGCCGTATTATCGAGGCATGCCTGACTGCTTGCGGTGAAACCCGTCATTGCGAAGGAAGGTTCCCCGTGAGATCACTCGCGTCAGCGGTCAGCGAGCCGCATCAATCTTCTCTTGGTTGTCGGTGATTGCTGCTCACTCGATTTGTGGATTTTCAGCGGCAGAACGCTCGGGTTTCATCACTTACAGTCGATCGTCGGCTTACGCCGCGTCAGCCGAACACGGTTGGCTGTCCTCGGTACGACCAGAGCACAGACGATGTAACCGCAGTCGTCGAGTCGGATCTCGATGGGGGTGTGTACGGCACCAAGCAACGCTCGAAAGCAGACTGACGGCTTTAATGAACTCAATCGCGTGATGTGAACGACCGGAATGGCGGCGCGATGCGGACATCATTGCCGCTTTCATCTGCTGGCGCGTAACGGGCCAGATGCGGACCGTCTGCTGCTAGGCACCTAGCGCGGAACAAGCCGACACCCGGGCGCTCTGCGCTGCCTTCTGTCGCCGGCCCGGAGCAGCAAGCGTGTGACTGGCAAGCGCATGCATAATTCATCAAATGGTTTTTGAACCAAGATTTCGGCAACCACGCGCACGTCAGACGGCAAGTGCGACGTGGGGATCTGCCGGCACGTGAAGACACATCTTTCTGTGGTCAGGTAAGGGCTCGCACCCTGGTGCGAAATCATTGACGTCAGCGAGGTGAGGATGAATGGGGTTCAAGCCCTTCGGACCTTTCGGCGCTTCTTTTGTTGGGGTCGTACTCTCGCAAAACAGGGTATTCCTCGTCTGCGTATATCGGGACTGAAAAAGAGACGGTGGTACCAGGCCCATCATTGCGATGGGCCGAAAGCATTCCATTATGGTTTTCAATGATGGATCGGCTGATGGACAATCCAATACCCATCCCCTCGCTTTTGGTCGTGTAAAATGGCTGAAAAATCCGATCTGCTTCATCTTCGCTCAGGCCCACTCCTGTATCCTGTACCGACAAACGAATTCGATTGGCTTCATCCCTATGTGTGGAAATAACCAGGTGCTTCGGGCGCTCGTGGATCTCGCCCATCGCGTCAATGGCGTTCCGGATGAGGTTCAAGACGACCTGTTGGAGCTGCACGCGATCACCGTATACCGGCGGCAATCCCTTGGTCAGCTCGGTGTGCAATACGACCCCCCCGCGCTGCAGATCGCTAGACGAGAGAGTTATCACTTCTCGAGCTGCGTCACTGAGATCCACCGCTCCA
>Ga0247813_10001217_pt1 | contig 20184 bp, 22 predicted proteins | sample UWRJL169409C1_FD_180719 | JGI IMG/M metagenome (GOLD analysis project Ga0247813, IMG submission 180719) | Plant litter microbial communities from Arlington Agricultural Research Station in Wisconsin, United States - UWRJ-L169-409C-1 | ecosystem: Environmental > Terrestrial > Plant litter >... | reverse complement strand
TGCAAACGCCGTATTGCCCTTGCCGTTGGCCGGATCCTGCACGGCACCCAGCCCAGAACCGCCGAGAGACGCTCCCTGTTTCAGCCCGTCACTCAGCGCGCGTGCCAACACTGTCTTGCCGATATTCTGGCGATGATAGGCATGAAAGCTGACGGCCTTGAGTTTGCTCTTGTCGGTCTTGGCGGCCAAGGCAAGCCGCTCGCGCAGCGCATCCACCGGCGGCGCCTCATGGCGCAGCGCCTTCATCAGCCGCATCATGCCATTGCCATGGCTGGCTGCCCCGATCAGCACCGGAATGATCTTGTTTTCACGCAGCACCCGCGTCGAGATCGCATAGAGCGCGTCGCTTGGCGGTTCGCGGTCTTCGATCAGTTCCTCCAGCAGCCAGTCGTCGAATTCCGACAGATGTTCAAGGAGTTCGGTTCGAGCTTCGTGCTCCCGCTCGGAAGCGCCTTCGGGAATGGCGATCAGCGCCGAGGTCTGGCCTTCGCGGTAGCGCCAGGCCCGCTCCGAAATCAGGTCGCAGCTGCCGACGATCCGGTCGCCCTCGCGGATCGGGATCTGGCGCAGCAGGAGCGTATGGCTGGCATAATCCTGAAGCGCTGCGATCACGTCCCGCAATCGCCCCCTCGGTTCGTCCATCCGGTTGACGAAGAGGATGCAGGGCGTTCCCGATGCCTCGATCATCCGCAGATAAGGTGCGGCGAGCACTGCTTCTTCCGGTGCCGGCGAAACGCAGAGAATACAGGCGTCGCTGGCCAGAAGCGCATGCTGCGCATGCGCCTGTGCCTCGTTCAACCCCGGCGTATCCAGCCCACACCAGGCTTCGTTGCCAAAGGTGAATTCGGTGAGATTCAGTCCGTAGGGAGAGATGGATTTTCTCGGCGGTGCCTCCAGCGAGCCGAGCTTGTCCACGATCGTCGATTTTCCGGTCTGCGACGGTCCAAGTACAGTAAAGCAGCGCATGGGCGGTCCTCCAACAGCCATAAGCTCAATTCTCTGTGGTGACAGGATGCCCTGAACTTGGCCAGCGCGCCAGAGGGCTGTTTGTCAGGTTGCGTGCAATTTTTGCCGAATGCGTCATCGTGGCGCGCATGCCGGTGGGGAATCGGATAGAGAACGTGTGATGCGGGCTGACAACCCGACGGCGGCGAGAGCCACTGTGATAAGGTGGACGGCGGGGTCTTCTAGGAGTGACGGCATAGGATGACGCATCCCCGGACGGGCAAGCGCCAGAGACACCATTGCCGCCATGCCGGACGGATCAGCACGGCCGTCGCCATATCAGCGTTGTTGCTTCCCACGGTCGTCCTTGCCGAAGATCCGATGCTGTTGATCGACCGGGATGGCTTCATGCTGCGGGCGCATCTGCAGGTCGGCGTCAATGCGGTGGCCGAGCAGAACCTGTTCTGGAACTATGCCGATATCTTCGCCCCCGATGCGGATTTCGATTCCGATACGGATTGGCTGGAAGGTTACCTGATGCCGGGCCTGAGTTTCACCCAGGAGATCGGCGCCGGTCTCGCCATCTACGGCAAGATCTCGGCTGTCGCATCCGGCACGATCGGCATCGATGCCTTCGCCGTCGGCAATACCGGCCGGCTCACTCTGGAGGAAGGCTATCTCGGTATCCGCTCCGAAGACGATGGCAGCCACCCGGCCTTCGACCTGTCGCTGGGCCCACGCGAATTCAAGGCCGGAACCGGCTGCTGATCGCCAATGGCGGCACCAGCGGCTTCGAACGCGGCGCCCTGAAGCTGGGGCCGCGCAAGGCGTGGGAAGATGCCGCACTCGCCCGTTTCGATGTTGGCCCGGTGTCCGCCACGGCCTTCTATCTTGATGCCAATGAGTTGAAACGAAGCGACAGCGGCACCCGCATCGTCGGCGGCGATATCCGCTATGACGGCGAATCCGTGACCTATGCCGGCCTGGACCTTCGGCTATGTGCCGCAGTCGTCAGCACCTTATCCCAAGGCCGCCCCCGATGGCATCGGCGTGCCGGCCATCCTGCCGGGCGCCCGCGACGGTCTGACCTTCGTCAATCTCTACGGCCGCGCCAATCCATTCGACAATGTCTTCGTTGCCGGTGATTTCGCCTATGAATGGAACGACGCCATCGACATGCAGGCCTATGCCTTCCGTGTTCAGGCCGGTTACACCTTCTCTGAGCTCTCCTGGACCCCGACCCTTGCCTATGGCTACCAGAGCTTTTCCGGTGACGATCCCTCGACCTCGAAGCTCGAACGCTTCGATCCGCTCTATTTTGAGGGGAGCCCCAGCGCCTGGTCGACCGGCTCGAAATCGTCGATGGTCTTCATCAATTCCAACGTCAACGCCCATCAGGTGAGCCTCAGTGTCCGCCCGACCGAACGGGACACGCTGACGCTGCGCTATGCCCGTGTCAGCGCCAACGAGTTGAAAAGCCCGATCCAGTTTGGCCAGGGCACCCGCATCGAGCTTGCCAATGGCGTTCCCAATCCGGTCGCAGGCGTCACCAAGAAACACCTCACCGACGACGTCTACCTCGAATACAATCGCGTCGTGAATGCCAATACCTACCTCACCGCCGGGTTCAGCGTGTCGTTTCCCGGCGCCGGGCTGGACGGTATGATTGGCAAGAAGGCACCAACCTGGACAGGAGGCTTCATCAATGTGGTCGTCATTTTTTAAGGCCAGCACCGCAATACTGGCTGCCACCCTGTCGATGCCGGTCTTGAGCCACGCACAGGGGGCAGCGATGACGGCCGAACAATCCGACCCGAAGGCGCTTGGCTGGATGCTCGGAGCGCCGCCACCGGCCGACAAGATCATCCGCTTTTCCGATCCTGATTACTTCAGCTTCCCCAAGATGCGCTGGACCGTCTGCCATTTCCGCCAGCTGATGCCGACAGTCGGCGTCAGCCGCGGTCTTGGCGCGCCAAAACCTTTGACGCGCGAGATCGACGCAACGATTGACGGTTTGACCTTCACGCCCACGGGCGCTGCCACACCGATGACCTGGGCGCAGTCGCTGTCCGCCAACTATACCGATGGCATCGTCGTCCTGCATGACGGCAAGGTCGTCTACGAGCGCTATTCCGGCTGCCTCGATGAGGCAGGTCAGCATGGCGCGATGTCGGTGACGAAATCGCTGACCGGCCTGCTCGGCGAAATGCTGGTGGCCGAAGGCAAGCTCGATGAAACGGCCAAGGTCGCAACCATCATGCCGGAACTGGCAAAGAGCGCCTTTGGCGATGCGACGGTGCGCCAGGTGCTCGATATGACCACCGGCCTGCGCTACAGCGAGGATTATGCCGATCCCAATGCAGACGTCTGGACCTATTCGGCAGCCGGAAATCCCCTGCCGAAACCGGCTGATTACAAAGGCCCGCAGAGCTATTTCGAGTACCTGAAGACCGTCGCCAAGCAGGGCGAACACGGCGTTGCCTTTGGCTACAAGACCATCAACACCGATGCGCTCGGCTGGATCATTGCGCGCATCAGCGGCAAATCGGTCGCCGATTTGCTGTCGGAGCGCATCTGGAGCAGGATGGGCGCCGAGCAGGACGCCTATTACACCGTCGATTCCATCGGCACGCCGTTCGCCGGTGGCGGCCTGAACGCTGGCCTGCGCGACATCGCCCGGATCGGCCAGCTGCTGCTTGATGACGGCGTTGTGGGCGGCGAGCGGCTGGTGCCGGAAGCGGCGATCAACAGCATTCGCGGTGGCGGCGACAAGGCGGCCTTCGAGAAGGCCGGCTATGCCAATCTTCCCGGCTGGAGCTATCGCGGCATGTGGTGGGTGTCGCACAATGCGCACGGCGCCTATATGGCGCGCGGCGTGCACGGCCAGTCGATCTATATCGATCCGGCTGCGCGCATGGTCATTGCCCGCTTCTCCTCGCACCCGACCGCCGGAAACGCCGCCAACGACCCGACCACGCTGCCGGCCTTCGAGGCGGTTGCCGAACACCTGATGAAAAAGCCGTAGCGCTCGGCGCGGCCTATCGCTTGACCGCCACCATAAACAGGCGCGGGAATTTCAACAGCACGCGTCCATCTGCCAGCGGCGGATAGGCTTCGCGGATGCGCCGGAGATAGGCAGCCAGGTAGGCTTCGCGCGCATCGGCGGGCAAAGCATCGAGATAGGGGCGAAGGCCGGTGCCCTTGACCCATTCGACGATCGCTTCGGCATTTGCCAGGCGATGATAATAGATCGTGTGCCAGACATCGATCTTGATACATTTGCCTTCCAGCCGGTCGAGATAGACCGACGGTGAGGGCAGGGCGGCGCGGCGCTGGCCGCCATTCGGATAAAATCTCGAAAAGCGCGGGTCTTCCGCCAGTTCACGCATCGCGGCATGCGACGGCTCATCCAGATTGTCCGGCATCTGCACGGCAATCGTGCCGCCGGGGATCAACTCGCCCATCAGGCGTTCCATCGTGCCCAGATGATCCGGCAGCCATTGAAACACGGCATTGGCAAACAATAGCACGGCAGGCTTCGGCGGCGCCCATTGCGTCAGGTCGCCCTTCTCGAACCGCATATTTGACATGCGCTTGCGCGCCGCCATCAGCATGTTTTCATCGCTGTCGATGCCGGTCAGGATATAGGCGGGGAAACGGTCGTGGATCAGTTCGGTCGAATTGCCCGGTCCGCAACCGAGATCATAGAGCGCGCCGTCCGGCAGGTTGGGGATCTGGTCGAGCAGGTCGCGGGCCGGCCGGGTGCGCTCGTCCTCGAATTTCATATATTGTTCGGCAGACCAAGACATGGGATGTCCTTCAGCGGTTAGAGGCTTTCCAGAGACGGCAGGATCAGCGACGGGCCGAAATCGGCATATTCGTCGGGCATGTTGGCCCGGTTGATCCAGACGGTGCGGAAGCCGAACTTGGTGGCGCCGGCAATGTCCCAGCGATTGGACGACTGGAAGGAAACGGCATCGGGATAGAGCCTGTAGGTCGTCGTCACCATGTCGTAGACCGCCGGTGCCGTCTTGAACGCCTTCACCGTCTCCACCGAGAAGATGTCGTCGATGATCAGGTCTAGGCCGGCCTTCTTCACCGCCGATTGCAGCATCTGCGGCGTGCCGTTTGACAGGATGGCGATGCGGGCGCCGCGATCCTTCAGATGTTTCAGCACACTGGGTACTTCCGGATAGCAGTCGAGATGCCAGTAGGCGTCGAGAAGCGCGGCCTTGAGCGTCTTGTCAGCGGAGGGAAAACGCGCAAAGGCGTAGTCCAGCGATTGCTCGGTCAGCGCCCAGAAATCCGTATAGGTGCCCATCAGGGTGCGGATCCAGGAATATTCCAGCTGCTTGGCCCGCCACAGATCGGAAAAGGCCTGGCCGTCAGGCCCCATTGCGCCCGCATGCCTGCGCACCGCCGCGTGCACGTCGAACAGCGTGCCATAGGCATCGAACACATAGGCCGCATGAGACATCGAACTCTCCCGTCATTCCTTTGGCACCACACTCCTTCAATACACGAAACAGAGCTGTCAGCGCCTTGATTGATCGCGTTTTTTCGCCTGGCCGTTCCCTTGAGCTTGAGGCATCACGCAATCACCGCTTGGATACGGTTCTTGGCCCGGATCATGTCAAAAATTTGTGCAATGCACAATATTTCTCGGGTGAAATCCAATCAACTCTTTGCGGGTTTCCAGACCTTGGCGGGAAACCGCAGCGCCTGCTTGGCAAGCCGGCCCTTGAGACCGAGTGCTGCGTCGCAAAGCCCGGTCACATGCCGGTTCGGTTTGGCCTCGGGCCTGAGCCCGTGCAACGCCGCCGCAGCCTCCTCCGGCTCCGTGTAGCGGGCAAGAATGCCGAGCGTCAGCGCCGTCGAGCGGCCGATGCCGCGCAGGCAATGGATGAGCAGATGTGCGTCCTGCGGCAGGCTATCGACAAAGGCAAAGGCCTGCTCGATATGGGCGGGCTTTGCCGCATCCGCTTCGTCGGGATCGGTCACATCACCGAACAGCAGTTCCAGATGCCGCTCGGCCGGCAGGTCGATCATCGACAGAAGTTTTGTCCCCGGCGCCCGGATCGAGATCAGATGGCTCGGCGCCCAGATGGCCTTGTTGTGCCGCGCCTCGGTCTGCGATGCGACGATCACCCGCACCGGCCAGCCGTTCGGATGCGCCGTGTTGGTCGCAAGCAAGGGCGCATAGAGCACGTCCGCCTGCTTCTCCTGCCTTTCCGCTGCCATTGCCATCATCGCCTCGTGATTCCGTTGCCGCAAGGCTCGAAAATATCAGCGACGGCGGGGTCGGGGGAAGAGGGTCTTTGACGAATGCAACCCCAGCGGGATATCGCGGTTAGTTGCCGTTTGCAAGATTGCCCTTCCGATCGAAATAGAAAGACTATTGGGGAGCATGGCAGCGTGCTGGTCGCTCTATCGCATGGGCCTGATCTCCACCAAGGACGGCGGCCCTCTCTCTTCTCCCCAGCGGGGAGAAGGTGGCCGACAGGCCGGCTGAGGGGCGGCACGCTCTGAAATTGTGAAGAGGCCCTCCCCGCTGGGGAGGGAAGGCTGCCGCAATCGTCTTTTCTCCATCGAGCCCAGAGCCTTACGGCCCGTGAACACGGCGCACTGGATTCTGAGGAAAGCCCCGAAATGACGGAGGGCCAAGCAGCTCGGCCGGTTCAGCAGACGATGGTGCCGGTACAGGCCGCAACGGCTCTCAAGGCCAGGACCGAATAGCCCTAATCTGCCTCGCGCAGCGCCCCGGAAAGATCCTTATTTCTTCTTCCTGGCAGCAGCCTTCTTCTCCGGCTTTTCTTCAGCCTGTTCCTGGCCGAGCCGCAGGGCTTTCAGCATGGCGGTCTTCTTGTTTCGCGCCACCAGTTCCTGATTGATGATGTTCAGGGCGGCCGCGGACGTTTCGTCCGGGCTGCGCCGCACGGTTACTTTGCCGGGAACTTTGACGTCGATTTTATCGGCCAATGGAATGAACTCGCTTTGAAACGGTGAAAGGACCATGGCGGGAGGTCGTTCTCCCGCCCGGGACGTTTGAACATGCAACGATGTTTAAAACACCGCGAGGTATTTCAGAAGCGAAATAATGCCGATGATGATCACGATAATCTGGACGATCTGCTTGGCGCGGCCATCGATCGGCAGGCGCGCAACGAGATACAGTACAAGTACGATGACGAGAAACGTGATCAGAATACTGATCAGCATAGATGATGCCATTTATCCCACTCCTAAAAAAATCCCGCTTTAACGCGGCAAGACGGGAAATAGGGCGCGAATGGCTTAAGGGAAGCTGCCGCCAGCAGAATATAATCGCTAGGTGATATGCCGCCGGCCTCTGGTTGCGGCTTTCCGGTTGCGGCAAATATTGGGTCGGCGGGACTGAACTGCCCGCAGCCCCCCACGCACAGTCTTTTTGTCAGAACCGCGTAATCACGCTGATGCCGAGGTCCTGCGCCGTGTCCATCGTCATCAGCGCGGGTACCGCTTCCTCCAGGCTGATATGACGGCCGATCAGCTTTTGCGGGTTGAGCTTGCCGGTCTCCAGCATCGCCATCATCGCCTCGTAGCGCCAGGCCTGCATGCCGTGGCTGCCGTAGATCTCCAGTTCATGGCCAATCACCTGGCCCATCGGGATCTGCGGGCTGGCATGCTCGCCGAGCATCAGGCCCACCTGCACGTGGCGGCCGCGGCGGCGCAGGTTCTTGATCGAATTGAAGCAGGTGACGGGTGAGCCGAGCGCGTCGATCGACACATGCGCGCCACCCTTGGTGATTTCGCGCACGGCTTCCGCCACATCGCCGGTAACGCTGCCATCGATGGTGGCGACGGCGCCGATCTCGCGGGCGAAGGAGAGTTTCGTCTCGGAGATGTCGATGGCGATGACATTGGCGCCGAGCGCCGTGGCGATCATGATCGCCGACAGGCCGACGCCGCCGCAGCCATGCACCGCCACCCATTCGCCGCCGCGCACCCGGCCCTGGTCGACAATGGCGCGGAACGAGGTGGCAAACCGGCAGCCGAGGCTGGCGGCTGTCGCATAGTCGAGATTTTCGGGCAGATGCACGAGGTTCTGGTCGGCGAAATCGATGGCGACATATTCGGCAAACGAGCCCCAATGGGTAAAGCCCGGCTGGAACTGGTTGGCGCAGACCTGCTGGTTGCCCGAATGGCACTCGCCGCAGCGGCCGCAGCCGGAAACGAACGGCACGGTCACGCGGTCGCCAACCTTGTAGCGCAGCACGCCCTTGCCGGTGGCGGCGACAGTGCCCGCCAGTTCATGGCCCGGCACATGCGGCAGGTTGATATCCGGATCATGCCCCATCCAGCCGTGCCAGTCGCTGCGGCAAAGCCCGGTGGCCTCGACCTTGATGACGACACCGTCGGCGCTGGGCGTCGGGTCGGGAAGCACGCGGATGTCTGGCGTCTTGCCGAAGGCGTCGTAATACATGGCTTTCATCGAGCGGGTCCTTTTGACTGTCACACCAGTAGGGTGCAGGCGCGGCTGCGGAGCCGAACCTATCGTGAGATCATGCCGCGTAAACCCCCCTCTGTCACTTCGTGACATCTCCCCACAAGGGGGGAGATCATTCGTTTTCCTCACCGGTTTCAACGTAAGGGAGGCGCAAATGGGGCCGGTCAATCTCCCCCCTTGTGGGGGAGATGTCACGGAGTGACAGAGGGGGGTAAACTCTCCTCAAGGATTTGGCCAGAGAGCAGCAGCGATTGCCGCCATGACTTTTTTTGATGTACCTATTTACCCTACTTCTCGATTTTCCGGTTATGCCGGGCCAAACGAAAGAAAAACAGGAGACCGTCATGGCCGTCGATACATCCCCGCGCAGCGCCACCTTTACCTATGTCGATGGCGAGTGGCTCTCCGGCAACCCGCCGCTGATCGGCCCGACCTCGCATGCCATGTGGCTGGGCTCGACGGTGTTCGACGGCGCCCGCTGGTTCGACGGCATCGCGCCGGACCTCGACCTGCATTGCCAGCGCGTTAATCGCTCGGCACTGGCGCTGGGCCTGAAGCCGGTGGTGACCGCCGAGGATATCGAGGCGCTGGCCTGGGAAGGTGTGAAGAAATTCGACGGCCAGACCGCCATCTATATCAAGCCGATGTATTGGGGCGAACACGGCATGCCCGGCAGCGTCGTTGCCGTCGATCCCGATTCGACCCGGTTTGCGCTCTGCCTGTTCGAGGCGCCGATGGGCGAAGGTCCCGGTGGCCAGTCGCTGACCATCTCGCCTTTCCGTCGCCCGACGATCGAATGCATGCCGACCGATGCCAAGGCCGGCTGCCTCTATCCGAACAACGGCCGCATCCTGATCGAGGCCCGCAGCCGCGGTTTCTCGAACGCTTTGGTGCGCGACATGCTCGGCAATATCGCCGAAACCGGCTCGTCCAACGTCTTCATGGTCAAGGACGGCGTCGTCTTCACGCCCGCCTCGAACAAGACCTTCCTTGCCGGCATCACCCGTTTCCGCGTCATCGGCCTCTTGCGCGACGCTGGCTTCGACGTGGTCGAGACGACGCTGACGCTGTCCGACTTCGAGACCGCCGACGAGATCTTCACCTCCGGCAACTATTCCAAGGTCGTCCCCGTCACCAAACTCGAAGACCGCGACCTCCAGCCCGGCCCAATCGCCGCCAAGGCCAAGGACCTGTACATGGACTGGGCGCATTCGTCGGCGTCGGATTTGTAAGGGCATTGCAGATCAGCCATCCGCGTGGAAGGCGGATGGCTGTTTGTCTGCTGTAGGGCAGGTGGCTGACGGGCCATAGCCGTTACCCAGCCGGAACTCCCCGGTCCGCCAATTCGTTACGCTCCTGCAGCAAACCCTTGTCCTCCTGTGGTGCATCATGCCATGAGGACGCCTTTCTCCGGAGACTGGCAGATGACCGAGAACATATTGGCTGGATGGCCTTGGAAAAAACTGGCGTTGATTGCGTCCCTTTTCCTGTGTGCTCCGGCACATGCGACGCCTGTGCTGGTTGTCGATGCCGATAGCCGGCAGGTGTTGTACCAGGAGGATGCCGGGGTGCCGTGGTATCCGGCCTCGACTACCAAGCTGATGACGGCGTTCGTGGTGTTTGAAGCCCTGCGCTCCGGCGAGGTGAGCCTGACGACACCGGTCACCATGACCCGCAATGCGACGAAACAGGCCTTTCTCGAATCCGGCCTCACCTTCGGGCGGACGATGACGCTCGAAGATGCGCTGTATGCCATGATCGCTGCATCGGCCAATGATGTCGCTGTTGCCCTGGCGGAAGCGGTTGCTCCCGACGAAACGTCCTTCGTGCGAAAAATGAACGATGCGGCAACCCGCCTTGGGCTGACGGGTACGCATTTTTCCAACCCGAACGGGCTGTTTGACAAAACCAATTATACGACGGCGCGCGACCTCGCGATGCTTGGAATGGAAGTTGATCGCCTGTTCCCGGACTATCGCCGCTTCTTCCTGGCCTCGGCCGTCACGATCGACGGCAAGGAGATCAAGTCCAACAATCTGCTCTTGACCCGCTTTGCCGGCACGATCGGCATGAAGACCGGGTTCCTCTGTGCATCCGGCCGAAACATCGTCGGGCTGGCCACACGCAACGGAAAACGGGTGATGGTGGTTGTTTTGGGGGCGACGACGGAGCGGGAACGCAACGAACGGTCGGCGCAATATCTGACTCAGGCCTTCGAGGGCCGCCTGCCGGCCAATGCAGGGCTCGTCAACAATGTGCAGAACCGGACCGGCGTTGCGCCGCAGGATATGCGCGTTCGCCTTTGCACTGGTGAGAGCGCAGCCTACGAGGCGAGCCGCAACGCGCTCTACCCGATGGGCCTGCCGGGCAATGAGAGCTATTTGCGCGATGAGATCCCCGGTCAGGTCCACGCGATCGTCACGACGGCCAACGAAAACCTGTCGGATGTTCCTGTCCCCGTCCGGCGTCCTTCAGATATGCAACCAAAAACGGGTTCAGCCGGCTGACGTCCGTGAGCGGTCGGCGCCAAACGCGCGCAGGCTTTTGCCAAAGCATCCCGAAAAGGCAAATGACGGGTTGAGATGACACCCGGCAATGGCTATCTGGTGCAAACCCCAAGCAACCTCCTGTCCCAAACAAGGCGTATCCCGGCATGACCCCAGAATTCCTCGTCACCCATTCCGGTGGCTTCCATGCTGACGAGTTGTTGTCCAGCGTCATCCTCACAAGGCTGTTCCCGCAGGCGCGCATCGTCCGTAGCCGGGCGCCGGAGTGGATCACGCCAGCCGTTGACCGGATCATCTATGATGTCGGCGGCGCCTATGATGCCGATGCACGCATTTTCGATCACCATCAGCGCGGTGCGCCGCTGCGCGAGGATGGCCAGCCCTACAGCTCGTTCGGATTGATCTGGAAGCACTATGGCCGTGATTATCTCATCGCGTCGGGTGTTCCCGAAGCGCATGCCGCGGATATTCACGCCTCGTTCGATGCCAGCTTCGTGTTGCCGGTCGATCTCGTCGACAATGGCGCGCTCAGCCCGTCGGTTGCAGGCGTACTGGGTGGGTTGACCTTGCCGGTGCTGCTGGAAACCCTGAAACCTGTTTTTGACGAGATCGATCCGGACGCCGACGACCGTGCTTTCCACAACGCCCTGGCCATCGCCCGCGCCTTCGTTGAGGCAAGGATTGCCAAAAGTGCCGCCAAATTGCGGGCCGAGGCGCTGGTACATCAGGCCATCGTCGATGCAGGCGAGGGCCGTATTCTCGAATTGCCGATGGGCATGCCGTTTCGCCCGGCCGTCGTCAAGGCAGGCGCCGATCACCTGCTGTTCGTTGTCCATCCGCGTGACATGGATTGGTGCCTGACCACCATCCGCCGTGCCGACGAAGGCTTTGAGGTCCGGGCCGATCTGCCGGCCGCCTGGGCGGGCCTCACCAATGGTGATCTGGAAGCGGCATCCGGGGTGAGGGGCGCCAGCTTCTGCCACAACGGCCGCTTCGTTGCCGCCGCCAAGACCCGCGAGGCAGCCCTTGCCATGGCAGAACTGGCGGTGAAGGAAGCTGTTTCCACTGGCACAGCCGAAGCCGTGGCGGCTGAGTAAGGAGAGCGGCAACGCCGGGACATCGGCCGAAGCCCCGCGTCCCGGTTACTTCGTCTTCGCCTTTGCGACTGGTATTGCGCCATCCGTCGCCAGTGCAAAGGTCTTCATTTCCTCTGATGTCAGGTAATACAGCCGGTCCGGCGGTGTCTCCAGGGCGTGCAGCCAGAGGCCGGATTTGACGCCCATCTCCTCCAGATGGCGGCTGACATCGGCCGTCGTCCGTTGCGCTTCGGACATCGCCTGTTCGGGCGAGAGCTTTTCCGTCGAGCCGTTGAAGATCTGGTGGACGCCGATGACAGCGCCCTTTTCGGCTTCACGGCTGACGCCGCCAGCCATCACGATCGGGCAGGAGGAGGCGCAGAGCGCACCGCTGGCGACCTTCGTGCCGAGTTTCTTCTCGCGGATCAGCTTCGATATCGCCAGCGCATCACCGACGGCCCCGCCGGGAGAGTTGAGCAGCACGGTCTTCACATATTCGCCGCGTGCTTCGATCTCGCTGGCAAAACGCCCTGCCGCCCCCGGCTCGATCGAACCTTCGGCCGACAGGATACCGCCGGGCTTGAGCTCGAAACGGATCGCCTGTTTCAGCGTGTTTGGGTCAGTGGTAATGTCGGAGGGAGCGTTTTGCGGCTCGCCTTCGGTCAACGCCGGTGGCAGCACCGGCACCGCCTGCGGCTGCATCGGGTCGAAGCCGGGATGGGCCTGGTTGGCCGTACTCAGCTCGTTCCAGTCGATGACAATGAAGACCAGCGACGTGACCACCAGCCCGTGAAAGAAATGGCGCATCAGCGTGCCGTCATCGGCCGACAGCAGATAGGTTTTCAGACGCTGCCCGAACCCTTGCAGACGCGTGGTCGCGTTCATTTGCGCGGGCCCTTGCCGGAGAGGTCGAGGTTGGTGATGTTGGATTGCTCCCTTGCTTCCGCCTCGCTGATCGCCGTCTGGATATCGAAGCCGCTGCGCTGCAGCGCCTTCTGAACTTCCAGCGCTTCTAATAGCTCGGCGGCGGTGATCCGTTCGGCAAAGGGCAGGCTCTGTTCCTGCCGCCGTAGCGCGCCATGGGCGATCGACAGCATGAAGACGAGAACAGCAGGCAGAAGATCGATGGCGATGGCGCCGGCCCAACTCGGGATGAAGTCCGATGCGTAGCGGAGCACCGCTGCGGCCGAGGAGAGCGGCACGAAGCGGCGTTCACCGACGGGCGCGCGGGTGAGGATCTGGTCGGCGGCTTCCGAAAGCACCTTGGATTGCGCGGCAACCGAGGTACGGATGGTTTCCATCACCTGATCCTGCCGGTTGGCGAGATCGGCTTCCAGCCCGCTGGCAACCGGGGCGATGAAACCGAGCGACAGGTCTTCAGCCGCGCGCTTGACGGAGGCTGCGATCGACGTCTGCTCCAGCGCGGTGATCGTGCCGGTCAGGGCCACGGCTTCGGCAGCAAACTGGTCGGCGCGCGGATCGATGGCGCCGGGCGCGGAAACGAGGCCACGCATGGTGGCAAGATGGGCACGGCCCTCGTCGAACAGCGTGGTGACGCGTTCGCGCGAAGCGGTAATCCCGGTTTCGAGTTCGTTCAGCTGCGCCGCCATCTGTCCGAGCAGCTGGACGACGCTGCCCGCCCCCGTCGTGCCGGTCAGCGCACCGCTTTCGCGCTCCTGGTCGGAAAGCCGCTGGAAGCGTTCGGAGGCGCGCTGGATATCCGGCAGCAGGCTCTGGGCGGCAAGGGCATTCTGATGGGCGCGGTCGAGATCGGCGGTGTAGTCCTCCACCGTTTCGGCCAGATGCTGTTCAAGGGCGGCGGAGCCCGCAAGGGCTGCGGCATTCAGCCAGCTCGCCATGGCAATGATCATCAGGCAGCCAAGCGCCATGATGCCGAGCATCGCGGTTCTAGCCGCAGCGCCGATGATGTGCGGATAAAACCGCGCCATATAGGTCCAGAAGGCGTAGATCGCCACGGAGACAGCGCAGGAATAGATCAGGGCTGCGAAGAACACCGCGGTGGCCGACCCATCGAGGATGGAGCGGACCCCGAGATAGGTATAGACGCCCGATGCCAGCGCCAGCGTGGCAAGGGCAAAGCGGGTCATGGTCTCGACGGCCTCGATGCCGTCCTGCAAGCGATGCGATGCGCCAAGCGCCATGGTGTTTCTCCGGCTGAGGTGGCTTAACAAACCCTTAAAATACCGGCGAAATCAAGGCTTAGGCCGCGCCGCTCGACTGTCTCAGGCGGGCAGGGCGCCTGAGCCCGCGCGGCGGTGCATGATAAAGGCCTGAAGACAGATGCCGAGAAGGAAAATCACCGCCCAGATGGCAGTCACTGTCTGGACCGGCGGCGAATCCGGGCCAGCGCCGATCGGGCTTGAGGGCGGCAGGCGCGACAGGGTTTCGTTGATGCCGGGGATCATCAGGAGGAAGAAGGTAAACGACATCGACAGCGCCTGCAGGTAGCGATTGAGGCGGCCGAACCAGCCGAGCTTGCCGATGACGATGGAAAAGGTCACCGCCAGCATGGCGATGATGCCGATCGCATGACCGGCATTGAAGCCGCCGGTGCTCGACAGGCCGAACGAGGTGATCGCCGACAGGAACAGCGTGATGATGTAGATGCGGCCCGAATTGGATTTCGGAACGATGGCGGCATATTTCGAAAAGGAATAGAGCCCCGCGACAATGGGCACGACGCTGATGATGGTGTGGACGATGCCGAGCGTGGACAATGGATTGGCCATGGAAAATCCCCCTGAATGATTGTGATCAATGCGCAGAAAAATCAACCGCTTCGCCGTCAGTTGTGGCCGGGCGGACATGCGCCGGGCGGCTGCGGACTTATGGGATTTTGATATGTTCATCGAGCGAGCGCAATCGAAATCCTATGCCGCTTTCCCGTAAATGGGAACGCGCCGGACAGCCACGTTTTTTCTAAGGTTTGCCCGGCCTGCGAGACCAACCCAAAAGGATGTCGTTCAATGCTGTATGGTCGTGGTGCGGTTCTTTCCTATCAGTATCAACGGCGCAGCGATGCCGCTGCTGCGCCTCTAGCCGTCACCCCCGCAACGACGGGGCGGGAGGACGCAGCCATGCTGTTGCGGCTGTGCATCGTGGCGCTTCTGGCGGTCGGCGCGACTGCCGCCGTCATCACCTTTGCCCAATAGAGTGCAGCCTATGCGCGGCAGCACGTTTCCTGCCACGCATAGGCTGACCAGGCTGTGAACTCATAAATGCGGAACGGCCGGGTTTGGTGGACAAGGGCTTCTCCGCGTCTGACGATCGGAAGGGATCAGCCGCCGCCCAGCGGTTCTATTTCAACGGCAGGAACAGTTCCGCGACTGTCTCGTGTTCCGGTACATCAGGAAAGAAGGCGAGGCGTTGGCAGTAGAGGGGGAAATCCCTGAGCTCTTCGCCGCTTTCCGGCAGCCAGTCGCGATAGAGGTAGAGAGCGGCAGGCTCCAGATTATCGGTATTGCCGACGACGCGCAGTACAGCGCAACGCCCTGCGGGGATAAGACCCGCCGCGACGCCCTCGTCATCCGGCCCTATGGGAAAGTCGATGCCCGCACACAGGTCCATTCGATAGTCGGCCGGGGATGAGGGGCGCCGCTCGGAACGGAAGACGTTGAAAATCGGGCTGGTCTTTGGAGATGACAGGCCATGGGCCTTTCGCCAAGTGATGAATCGCTGGATGGTGCCGCCAATCGTCGCGGGGTCGCCGCGATGCTCCATGATCGCCACCGGCGTCTGGACCACATTGCGGATCGTCACGTCTTCATGTCTATAAGTTTTCTGCATGAGCTTGCTCCTGGCGTTGTCGAGAGGCCCGAAGGCCGCAAGCCACGTTTCCCATTCGGGAGATTTCCGGAACGACGAAGGCGATTGCCCGAACCGTTGCCGAAAGGCGCGGGCGAAAGCATCCGGTGCGTCGTAGCCGGCATCCATCGCTATATCCGTGACGCTATGGGCGTCCCTGTAGACCAGCCGGTACGAAGCGCGCTTCATGCGGGCGAGCTGGACATAGCGATGCACGGACAACCCGAAGGTGGACGTGAACTGCCGGTGGAAATGGTATTTCGAGAACGCCGCGACACCGCTCAACACTTCCAGGCTCAGATCGTCGTCCAGATGCTGGTCTATATGGTCCAGCACCCGCTGCATTCGGGCATGGTAGTTTTCAAGTGCCGCCTTCATCGTCTCTTCCTTCGTGGCGGCACCAGCTACGCCTTTCCGGATGTGTCGCGCTCGACCGATCTTGCGATTTGGCATGGATCCGCGGCATTGCGCGCCGTGATGCGCCTCTCGCTGAGCGCCGATGAATGTATGATCTAAACCGCCGTCAAAACCTCAAGTGCTTCCTTTACCCTTGGCCGGTCGGCCTGCGAAAGCGGGCGCATCGGCAGCGGCGGATCGTAGGGGCTGAGTTCCAACACGTTGGCGATCGCATGAACGGCGCGGTAGCTGCTGAGTTCGCGAAACAGCGTCCAGAGCGGCTCGAACAGCGCGTTGATGCGCGCGACCTCGGCGCGGTTACCGGCTTGCGCTGCCCGTAACAGCTTGACGGACGGTTCCGGCAGAATGCCGGCGACGACGCTGTACCAGGTGGCGCCACCCGCAAGGATGGCGTCAGCCACCAGCCAGTCGCCGCTATAGCCGACGGCAAACCCGGCGGGAACGGCTGACAGCGTTGCCTGATGCGCGGCAACGATATCGGCGGCGGGCAAAGCCGGGTTCTTGACGGCAGCGACGGTGGGGATCACGGAGAGCCGCGACAGCAGCGATTGGCCGATGGTAAAATGCGTCGTGCCGGGATTGTTGTAGATGCACAGCGGCAATGGCGTAGCTGCTGCGACCGCCGAAAAGTGCTCGAACACTTCATCGTCCCCCAGCGGCGTATAGGAGACTGGCGCGAGCAGAAGCCCCTGCGCCCCGGCATCCTGCGCATCCCGGGCCAGCGCCACCGCCTCGTCGGTCCGCAACGCCCCGACGCCGACGATGACGGGTGTGCGGCCGCCAAGGCACACCGAGGCGGCCTCGATGGCGCGGCGCTTTTCCGCCCGGCTCAGATACATGTAGGAGCCGGTGCTGCCCAGGAGACCGATGGAATCGGCGCCCGCAGCGTCAATGCGCTTGATCAGGCCGCTCAGGGCGCCGGTATCAACGCGGCCAGCCGCGTCGCAAGGGGTGATCGGGAAGGCAGACAGGCCATGAAACAGCATAACGGGTCTCTGTGTTGGAGGAAGCGTTCCGGCAAGCTGTGACCATCCGGCTGTTCAAGGTCAATGGCGCGATTGTCCCGGTGTCATTTTGCCGTCATTTTGGCGTCATTTCGCTTTGGCGTTGAGCATCTTTTCTGTCAGTTCTCCACCCAGCTCCACGGCCTTGGTCTGCTTGTTGTAGACGCAGATCTGCGTGATCTTTCCTTTGCCGCCCTTTGGCTTGCCGCTGACCAGCGCAAGGCCGAAACTTTCAGAACCGAACGGATCGACGACTGCCTTCGGCTTTTCGATCGATCCGGCCGCAGCCTTCAGGCATTTTGCAGAGACGTCGGTCCGCATCGCGGCCCATGCATCATCCGACGATGCGGCAGCGACCGACGGCAGCAGGCCCGCGGCGAGAAGGGCGACCAGGGCGGAACGGTTGTGAAAAGACATCTGATTTCCTTGGGTTATTGATCAGGTGGTTCGTGTGTAACCTGTCGAAGCATCATGTCCATTCTGTGCCCGATTCATCACCATGGAACATTCCGGCGGTGAAAGTATTTTCCATACCTGTGGCGAAATTTGGCATGGTGGCGGTTGCCTGTTGCAGCGGTGGTCCCTATGTTCCGCCTCACAGATTTCTTTCATGAATTCCAACCCGGCTTTCATGGACCCCGCCAACAAGAGGAGATACCATCATGGCTTTCGAATTGCCGAACCTGCCTTACGACTACGACGCGCTCGCCCCTTACATGTCGCGCGAAACGCTCGAGTATCACCACGACAAGCATCACCTTGCTTACGTGACCAACGGCAACAAGCTGGCTGAAGAAGCCGGTCTTTCCGCCCTGTCGCTGGAAGAAGTCGTCAAGAAGTCCTACGGCACCAACCAGCCGCTGTTCAACAATGCCGGCCAGCATTACAACCACCTTCACTTCTGGAAGTGGATGAAAAAGGGCGGCGGCGGCACGCAGCTGCCGGCCAAGCTCGACGCAGCCATCAAGTCCGATCTCGGCGGCTACGACAAGTTCCGCGCCGATTTCATCGCCGCCGGCACCGGCCAGTTCGGCTCGGGCTGGGCCTGGCTCTCCGTCAAGGGCGGCAAGCTTGAAATCTCCAAGACCCCGAACGGCGAAAATCCGCTGGTCCATGGCGCATCGCCGATCCTCGGCGTCGATGTCTGGGAACATTCTTATTACATCGACTACCGCAATGCCCGTCCGAAGTATCTCGAAGCCTTCGTCGATAGCCTGATCAACTGGGATTACGTGCTCGAGCTCTACGAAGCCGCTGCGTAAGCCACGTTTCATCGGACTGCAGATTTGCACCCGGCGCCGAAAAGCGCCGGGTGTTTTCGTTTGGTCAAAGGCCTTTCACCGCTTGCGGTCGCCCTTTTTGACGGGCAAATGTCACGCAATTGTTACAAGCCGGTTCTAGGCAGGCGCCATGCAAAACGACACCGAAATGCCCATTCTCCGCTTCGGCATCGTCGCCGATCCGCAATATGCCAATATCCCGCCGCACGAGGCGATGAACCGCCATTATGGCCGCAGCCTCGCCAAGCTTACCGAGGCCATCGCCGTGTTCAACGCGACGGAACTGGATTTCGTCATGACGCTCGGCGATATCATCGATCGTGACTGGAAGAGTTTTGACGATATCCTGCCGGTCTATGAGACTTTGCACCACAAGGCCCTGTTCCTGCTCGGCAATCATGATTTTGCGGTTGCGCCGGAATATCTTGGCGCGGTGGCCGGACGGCTTGGCATGCCCGCCCGCTATTATGATTTCGCCATCGGCAAGTGGCGCTTCGCCGTGCTGGATGGCAGTGATGTCAGCACGTTTTCCGCCCCGTCCGATGACCCGCGCACGGCATTGGCCACGGAACGGCTACAGGCACTTGTGGCCGAAGGTGCGATCAATGCCCAGACCTGGAATGGTTCGCTGAGCGACGAACAATTCGAGTGGCTGAAACAGGTGATGGAAAAGGCGCAGACCGACGGTGAGGCTGTTCTTGTCCTCGGCCACTACCCGGTCTTTCCGGCCAACAGCCACAACATGTGGGACAGTGAGCGCATCATCGGTCTGCTCACCGGTTTTGCCTGCTTCCGCGGCTATTTCTGTGGCCACAATCACGAGGGCAATTTCGGCGAGGTCGATGGCCGGCCGTTCGTGACGTTCAAGGGCATGGTCGATACCGCCGATGAAAACACATTCTCGATCGTCACGGTCTTTAAGGATCGTATCGAAATCGAGGGGTTTGGACGGGAAGAGAGCCGGGTGATCCATTTCGGCGTTCGGAGTTCTGCCCCAACTTAATTTTCTGGCGAATGGGCCGATTTGCCAAGTCATGCGTTTACCCGGTGTTCAACCCATCCCAGGAGGCTACCGTGGCAACGACCTTTGATCTTTCCGGCCTGTCCGAACAGGAACTGACTGCCCTTATCGATGAGGCAACGAGCCTTCGCCAGACACAGCGTGACAGCCGCGAGCATGAGCGGGCAACCGCTGCCGACGGCTCCAAGGGCCAGGATGTAAAAGATCCGAACCATGGCGTGATCACTGCCCCGACGCCACGCTCCGTCAAGGAAGAGGCGCCGGCGCACGGCGCGACCAAAGGGCAATAGGAACGATCGCCTGACCGGCTCCGCTATTGTTTCGACCAAGTGCCGCGCATCTACTGATTTTGCGCGCACCATGCGGTTCGAGGCGCCTCATCGTGGATATATGCCGGTGAATAATCGTCGTAGCAGCCGTCGATACGAGTGTTCGTCTTTTCTGCCATCCAGAGGAGCACGCCCCCGCCAATAAGCAGCGCAACCAGTGTTGTTTTCCACGCGAGACGGAAAATGCAATACACTGACACGGCCGGACAACCTCCTGTTGAGAATGTGTCAGTATCTTGCAGGGAAGGCGGCGGCAAGGCATAGCAGGAGGTGTGTCCAATGCTATACCTGCGT
>Ga0247813_10001216_pt1 | contig 20189 bp, 17 predicted proteins | sample UWRJL169409C1_FD_180719 | JGI IMG/M metagenome (GOLD analysis project Ga0247813, IMG submission 180719) | Plant litter microbial communities from Arlington Agricultural Research Station in Wisconsin, United States - UWRJ-L169-409C-1 | ecosystem: Environmental > Terrestrial > Plant litter >... | reverse complement strand
CACAACCAGGTAACAACCATCCAGTTCATGTGAATGATTATTATCAAAACCAACAGTGAGGATATTGATACCTGACATCTGCTGATTAAATAAATCCAGCGTTCCCCATTCCCCGTTATAATAATAACCACCAGACGATGAATTTCCCGAGAGCAAATAACTGATTGGATGCTTAAACTTTAGGGTATCTGTCCCAATTTTGAGTTGAAAATAGCCCATACCATACCATCTTGCTGGTCTGGTAGATGGGGCGGCGGCCATCGAAAAATAGGTGCCAGATTGATAACGCTGTTTTAAAAAATAATCGATAGTGATAGCAGAATTCGGATTTTCCCAGTCGTAATGCTTCAAACCGGTCTGATGGCTATAATCCGTAACAGGCAATAGCTCTTGAAAATTGTGCTCAAACTCAGTGGGAACAGCAATATTACTTGTTTTAGGGATATACACTTTTACTACTTCGCCTCCCACTGACAGGATGTAGGTCATTGGATCATCCTCTTCATAAACTGTTACCGCATCTGCCCGTGATAGCAGGTCCCGGGTGAGGTTCGACAATGCTTCCGGGCTCATTGCTAAATCTTTGTTAATGCTTTTATAGGGCAGCTTCTGATCCTTGCCGCTTTTAAGATAATCATTGTAACTGTCTTCATACAGCAGATGCCCGTTAAATGGTCTGCCAAAGGCTGTGTTGCCTGTTTCATTCAACCTGTCTAAAGGTTCTCCTTTACTATTTATTCTATAATAAGTTATCGAATAAGTTGGTGACTCGTATTCTTTAGGCTTGAACTCCTCTACGCTCTGCACAATGATATTGTTGGTAATGGAATCATGGTAAATTGTTCTTGGCCTGGTGCCCTTAAACAGGGGGATAATTTGGTAATCCTTACTTTTTACCTTTTCATTTAATGCAGGATAACTCTTGTAATTTTCCGGGAGGCGGGAGAGAAAATAGCTTTCACTTCTAAAGTAAGCTCTGACTAATAAGCCCAGGCAAACAGCTAACACGATTAGGACTATAATATACATTTTCTTTTTGGGCATATGGTATGGTATCCGGAATCTTATTCCGATTCTAAAATACAGTTAGTTTTGTAACAAGCCCGGAATATTTTAATTCAATAGCTCTCCCTGATTTTTCAGTGGCTGGTTCTACAACGCTGAAATGGCTTGCTGATCTCAATCAGATTGCAAAATATGGTGAAAATAGCTAAGCCGGAAATTGATAAAAGTTAATTTAATAATAGAGAAATATTATATTAGCGAACCTAACGCTCGGAAAAATGTATTCTAAAAAACACCTCGCACGGATTGCCGGCTTCCTTTATTTATTAGTAATCTTAACGGGGCTATTTGCCGAAATATTTGTTCGACAGGCGCTGCGTGTTCCGGGTGATGCCCTGGCAACTGCTCATCTCATTCAAAAATCAGAAACCTTATATCGTTTAGGACTAGTTGCAGACTTATTTAACTTCGTCTGTGGACTTCCCGGCGTATTGATTATGTACGTATTGTTTAAACCTGTTAACAAATATCTGATTAGTCTGGCAATGTTTTTTGTACTCATTCAAACAGCAGTTATCGCAACCAACTTATTGAACCAGGTTTCACCCCTGCTTTTTTTAGGGCATGATCCTTACCTCACAGCATTTGAGCCTAAGCAGCTGGCTGCCCTCGCCGTGCATTCCTTAAATTTGCAGGCCCAAGGTTATGGAATAGGTCTCGTTTTCTTTGGATTTTACTGTATAACAGTTGGCTACCTGATCCTAAAATCTCACCTCGTGCCGCGTATTCTGGGGATGTTGTATGCCCTCGCCGGATTAAGTTATCTGGCAAATACCTTTACGATGCTTCTCTCCAAAGATTTTGCCAATCCGCTGTTTCCTTATTTTGCATTTGTTTCATTTATTGGCGAAATCTCCCTTTGTTTATGGCTATTAGTTATGGGAGTAAAAGACACTCAAAATAATCTGATAACCGAATAGTACCGACAGGACTTAACATAAATTTTATTCTTTCTTTTCGATCTTTTTCTATTGCCGAATTATAATCAGCGGCGACCTGAAGGTATTGAACCCGATTAATTGCAAGCCTTTCTCATTCAAAAAAAATACTTAATATTGTATGATGTATGCTCTACATACTCTGTGTAAACGGCATGAATAGAATAGGGGGTATTTTATGGGGGCAATAAATTCGTACATTGATAGGTCAGATCAGGAACTGATCGGCTTAATGAAGCAGCATGATCAGGCTGCATTCACTGAACTCTACAGGCGTTACTGGAAAAAACTTTTTACTGTGGCGGCCAACAAACTTCAGGACCTTGAAGAAGCGCGTGAAATCGTGCAGAATGTTTTTATCAGTCTCTGGAATCGGCGTGAGCAATTGGAAATCAATTCCTCCCTGCAAAATTATCTTGCCGTATCAGTGAAATACAGAGTGATTAATGTACTGGATAAGCTGACTACAAAAAAATCTTATCTGGACAGCCTGGACCAGGCCAATGTTGATGATTCCACACAGCAATGGCTGGATTTTATGGAGTTAAAAAAACAATTATCAGAATTGGTTAAAGAATTACCTGAAAAATGCCGTCTGGTTTTTGTCCTAAGTCGTGAAGAAGGTAATTCCCATAAAGAAATCGCTCAGAAACTGGGCATCTCTGAAAAAACAGTAGAAGGTCACCTCACAAAAGCCATTAAATTACTGAAATCTCAGCTAAACAATTACCTCATGACTCTTTTATAATTTTTTTTTCTACTGAAGCGAGGGATTGGCTACAGTTGACTGACTAATAGGTATAGACCCTTAAAAAATGGATCAGTCAGAAATTCCAATACGATATCAAGAGCTCGCTTCAAAATGGAAGTCAAAGACTATCAGTCCGGAGGAAGCAAGAGAATTTGCAGACTGGTATAACCATGAACAGGATAAAGCAATCATCATCCCGAAAGCCTTCGCACACAGTGAACAGGAACTGGAGAAAAGCATGCTGCAAAATATTCAGCATAAAATACTACCCAAAAGAACAACTTACCTGCTGCCACGGATTGCCGCTATTGCAGCTTCAATGATATTGGTGCTGGGTATCGGATTATGGTATACTAACAAAGGGGAGAATAGCGATACTGCCCTCCTGCGCGCGGATATTGCCCCGGGTAAAGATGGTGCTATCCTTACATTGGGAAATGGCAGGAAGATCCGGATTACAAATAGTGCAAAAGGTAAACTGGCGGACGAATCAGGGGTCATCATTTCAAAAAATAAAGACGGACAAATTATTTATACTGTGAATGACAACAAAGGTCAGGATATAGGGACAGTAAATACCCTCGAAACTTCCAGGGGAGAACAAATCCAGGTAAGGTTACCAGATAGTACAATTGTATTTCTAAATGCAGCTTCAAGTTTAAAGTACCCTTCATCTTTTGGCGGGCATGCTAAACGCAGCGTTGAACTTTCCGGCGAAGGTTATTTCCAGGTACATAAAGATAAGGCACATCCTTTCGTGGTGAAAAGCCGCCAGCAAGAGGTCGAAGTGCTGGGCACGGTCTTCAACATCAGCAGTTATGCAGATGATGCCACTGTCCGGACCACACTCCTGGAAGGATCAGTTATGGTAAGGGGCCAGCATAAAGACACCCAAATGCTGAAGCCAAACCAGCAAGCTGTAAACACCGGAAGCAAAATTCAGGTAGCAGAAGTGGAAGCACAGCTGGTGGTCGACTGGAAAGAGGGATTCTTTATCTTCAATCAGGAAAGTCTGGAACAGCTCATGAAAAGGGTATCAAGGTGGTACAACGTGGAAGTCCAGTACGAAAATCAGGCATTAAAAAAGGAATCCATCTCAGGTACAATCAGCAAGTACAAGCAGCTTTCGAGCCTGCTTCTTGTGCTGGAAAAAAGTGGTATTGCTGAATTTCAGCTGGATAAACATATACTCACCATCAAGGCAAAAAAATAAGCTGGCTAACCACCAGCTTAAATACCAATTCATCAAACATATCAACTTAAACTTACAACATGAAGCAACAGAAATTAAGCCCGTAATCACCCTACAGACGATGCATAAAGGGCTTCGATTCGCAGTCGAAGCCCTCTCATCCGCATTAAGAAATATTCATTCAGTGATTTCATTATTCAGGGTATTGTCCTCAGCTTTTATCAGACATTACCCCTAAACAGACTTATATCAAATGTATAAAAATTATACCTCTTTTTTGCGTACGCACTTCAGCTACGTTCCTAAACTGCTATTCATCATGAAATTAACAGTTCTTTTCATTTTCCTGGCATTGATGCAGGCCAGTGCATCCAGCTTTGGCCAGGAACTGAGTATTAAAGAAAAAAATGTCTCCATCTCCAAGGTTTTCTACGAAATCAGGAAGCAAACCGGTTATGACATCCTGCACCGTACCAACGAATTAAACACCAGTGCTATCATCCGGGCAAATTTCAGCAATACGCCGCTGCGGTCAGTACTGGATCAGATTATTAAGGGCAAAGATCTGGAATATACCATTGAAAACAATACCATCTTTATCCGGAAAAAGGAAAAATCTTTCCTGCGAAGCGTTATCGAGCGATTTTCGCAGATTGATGTCACCGGAAAAATTGTAGACCTAAGTACCGGTAATCCCCTGGCAGGCGCTAATATCATGGTTAAAGGCGGTAAAAGGTCAACAAAAACAGGCGCCACCGGAATCTTTGTACTCAACAATGTTGATGAAGATGCTGTGCTTGTAATTACCTATGTAGGTTACAAAAACATGGAACTCCCTGCTGTCAGCAACCTGGGCATTATCCACATGGAAATGGGTTCTGATGAACTTCAGGAGGTTGGGATTACTGTTAATACCGGATATCAGCGCATTATGCCCCAGCAGGTAACTGGTGCAGTATCTCAGATTGGCACCAGGGCTTACGAATCCCGCATCAGCACCGACTTCTTGTCGGGCCTGCAAAACCGTTTGCCGGGGCTGCTTATTAATAACGATATACAGTTCCAGGGCAACAACCTGTTTCAAATCCGTGGTATTTCAACCATGACTGGTAATCCCCGTCCCCTGATTGTTTTGGACGGCTACCCTACCGACCTCTCTCTGAATGATATAAACCCGAATGAAATCGAGAATGTCACTATCCTGAAAGATGCGGCGGCAGCAGCGATTTATGGGGTGCGTGCTTCTAATGGAGTAATCATCATTGATAGAAAAAAGGGAGTAGCCGGTGAAGCCAAGGTGGCCTTCCGCAGTACTTTTAGCATCCGGCCGCACGACAACTATAGTAAGTTCCGTTATGAGAAAGATGGCAGCGTCGGTCTCAATTATTTCCGTACACGCTTTGATGACGGGAACATATCAACCTTTGCTAACTACAGAACTTCTGAACTCACCGGAGCCCAGCCCTACCTGGCAGGCTATGGCTCAGATGCAGCGCTTAACCTGCTGATAGATAAATCGCTGGGACAGCTTACCCAGGCTCAGATGGAAAGTGGATTTGCAGATCTTGCTGCCTATAACAATGCAGACGATTACGAAAATGCGTTCCTCCGTACTGCCGTCACTCAGCAATATAACCTGAATGTATCTGGTGGTACCAATAAGGCCCTGTATTATATTACCGGAAATTACCTGAATAACCAGCTTAACCAACGCAATAATGATAACCACAAGATCCAGTTATCAGGCCGTTCAAACATAATGATCAGCAAAAAGCTATCGCTGGAACTGTTGACGGATTACAATGAGGCGATCAGCAATACAGCGCCAATAACAGATATCAGCAGAATCTTCGCTGATGAAAGATTCGCTGATGCCGATGGTAACCCCCTGCCAATTGTTTCGGGATCATCACGTGCAGGCAGCAGGTTTACCACCGCCACAAAGGCCATGGGATTTTTAGATCAGCGCATGCGGCCATTGACCGAAATGGAGGAAGTCAATACCCGTCAACGCATTGCAGACTTCAGGGTTTCGGCAAATTTCAAATATCAGATTGGCAGCGGACTGGACTTTATGCTAGGTGGCATCTATGAAAGCTCTGCAACGCAGCAGCGTCGTTTTGCCACTGAAAATTCATCGATGACCAATACGCTCATCAACCGTTTTTTTCAACCTGCAACAGCAACAACTGCTGCTACCTATAACCTGCCACGAGGTGGATATTTACAGGAGTCGCAGTCACTGCTGCGCAGTTTTACCAGCAGGGCACAGCTCACCTACAACAAGCAGATTGCCAGCAGCCATTCCATCAATGCGATTCTGGGAGCGGAAGTAAGACAGAGTGTAACACAGGGTGCCAGATCGGCTACCTTTGGGTATAACGACCAAACGCTGCTTCAGCAGCCCACAGATTATAACCGGCTCTTCAACTCAAGTACCACCTTTAACAGCAATTACATTTATAATTCTCAGGGAGTACCACTGGTTTACAATGACCTGTTTGCACAGTTATACAATGATGACCGCTTTGTATCAGGTTATATGAATGCAGTTTATGCCTACAAAAACCGCTATTCACTGACGGGAAGCATCCGTGTAGATCAGTCGAATTTGTTTGGTACTGATCCAAAATACCGTTATAAACCTTTATGGTCACTGGGAGCAGCCTGGAACATTGACCGTGAAGCTTTCATGCAGGATGTAAATTGGTTAAGTGCTTTAAAATTGCGGGTCGCTCAAGGGTTTAATGGTAATATCTCAAAGGAAAGTCTTCCACAGGTAGTTGCCCTTTATACGCTGAACAATGTAACTCTTCCTGCCTACCCTACATTATCTCTTTCATCACCTGCAAACAGTGGACTTCGATGGGAGCAAACTAGTAACCTTAATGTGGGTCTGGATTATACCATCTTCAAAAATATATCCGGTAACATTGATTTCTATAACAAACGCAGCACAGACATACTCGCCAAACTAGATGTTGATCCTTTCAAAGGGGTAAGTCCTGCCCTGGTCAACCAGGCCAGCATCAGGAACCGTGGACTGGAGTTCACATTAAATGCTGATTGGCTGCGTAAAAGAAAACTCAACTGGAATACTGGACTGGTATTTTCTTACAACAAAAGCAAAGTTCTCGAGGCCTATGTGCCTAAACCCAGCATTCCCCAATTCAGTTCGCAGGCCTTAGCTACAGTTTCTTCGCAGGCGGTGATTACAGCTGCCGCAGGTGGTTATATGAAGGGAGAACAAGTTGGCAATATCTATAGTTATCGCTATGCTGGCGTGAATGCTGCCGGACAGGCATTATATTTTGACAGCAAGGGCAATAAAACCATTTTAACTAGTGCCATTGACGAGGGATATGGATCTCTCGACAGTAGAGGTACATCTATCCCGGCTACTAACATTGGGCTCAGCAACCGTCTCGATATCGGTAATTTCTACCTGTTCTGCATGGTAAACTATTACGGCAATTTTGTAGTGCGTACCCCACTTCCAAGCCCTGTCGCAATTCGTCCGATAGAAGGTTCAGGAGATTACTGGAAAAAAGCAGGCGACGAAGCAACCGTGAGCCTGCCTTCTGCAGCCTACATCAATGTTAATGGTGCAGCCTATCTGGCCAATTCAGACCGGTTTGTAATGAACGGAGCTTACCTCACCCTGGGTGATGTTACCGTATCATATAACTTTAGGGATTTTGAAACCATGAAAAAGGCTGGTTTCAGCAATTTTGAAGTAAAGCTACAAGCCTCTAACCTGTATACTGTCGGCTTTAACCGCGACAACTACAGCCTGGCTACCGGCAGCTACCTTAAAAAGTACATCACTCCCACTTATACTTTAGGCTTGTTTACCAATTTTTAAATGTATCCCATCTATAAAAGAAACATCATGAAGAAACAATACATCACAACATACCTACTATTACTTTGTCTATTGCTGAGTGCCTGCAATAAGTTCCTTGAGGTAGCCCCGAAGGGTAAGACAACCCTGAATACAGTGAATGACTTTGACCTGTGGCTGGGCAACCAGTTCCTGAGCGAGATCAGTGGTATTCCTCAAATCTGCTGGATGACAGACCATGCACAGAAAATTCCATGGCGTCCGGATATCATGGCCGAAGCTGAACGCGCCTACATCTGGTCAGAACAATTTACGGATGCGGATGCTTCACCAAAAATGTTATCTGGTGCGTATAACCACATTTACTACTTCAACACCGTACTTGAAAACATTGATGGGGTGACTGGTAACGCAGACCAAAAACAACAACTCAAAGCTGAGGCTTTGTTAGGTCGTGCCAATGAATATTTTTATCTGGTCAACCTCTACGGCAAACCTTATGATGCTGCAACAGCTGCTACAGATCTGGCTGTTCCATTTGTGGTTTCTTCAGACATCAATACCGCAACCCCTCCCAGAGCTACAGTTCAGGACCTTTACAAGTATATGATTGAGGACCTGAACACTGCCATTGTAAATTTGCCTGCCAGCAATGCAGGAAACCGTTTCCGTGGCTCAGTACATGCAGCATACAGCGTTCTGGCACGTATTTACCTTTGCATGCGCAATTATACTGAAGCTGCCCGGTATGCAGAAATGTCTCTGCAACGTCCCGGAGGAGCCACGGTAACCAATTACAATGGAGTGCTTAGAAACGTATTTCCACGTACTACCAGACTGAATGAAATGATCTATGCCCGTGGCAGTGACCCAACCTCAGGAACCCTTGTCAGTATCGCAGATTCCACCTTTATCAAATCTTATCAGTCAACAGACCTTAGGCTGGCACTTAACTTTTATAATGGTATTGCCTCCCCTTTTAATTTCAATACGGTGAGTCCAAGTGCCGGAGTTCGTTTTTCAGCTACAGCCAACGGATATTACGACGTTCAGGTAGGTACAACAGTGGCCGAAATGAAGCTGATCATTGCAGAAAATGCTGCCCGCAGAAATGACCTGATGACTGCCCTGCGCCAGCTAAATGAAATACGTGTTAACCGGTTTGCTCCGGCTAACTATCAGGATCTGGCTTCAGGCAATCAGGACGAAGTGTTTCAATGGGTGATCAGGGAAAGGCGTTATGAGATGCCTATCAACGGGCTGCGCTGGTTTGATATGCGCCGACTTGATTCAGAGGGACTAATGCCAGCGGTAGTAAGGATAGACCAGTCCAAAAATGTGATCGCTACACTTGCGCCCAAAAGTCCTCGTTACACCCTCCAGATCCCTTTGAATGCTACAATATATAACCCCGGAATGTCAAAAAACCCGTAATCTACATAGACTCACATGAAAAAAATCATATTGACAGCTATCTGCTATGCGATCAGCATAACAGCATTTGGGCAGGATAAATATACCCTCAAAGGAAAGTTAACAGCTGTGCCTCAGGATAGTAAAATTTATCTTGGTTACTATCAGGACGGCATTTATAAAACTGATTCTGTTCGCTCGAATAATGGTGCATTCAGCTTTGCAGGCACCATAGACCTACCAATAAAGGCTACCATTGAAATTAAATCACCGCGCCCTCCCATGGGCACGGTGATTACTAAACAGGAAGTGGTTCAGGACAGGCAGGTTTTTTACCTTGAGAAGGGAACCATTGATCTTAGCGGCGAAAATTTGAGGACTGCAATCATCAATGGAGGCAAAACCCAGGCAGAGTACCTGAGTCTGACTACAGCACTCAAACCCTTAACTATGCAAAGCCAGGAGATTTCTAAAAAGATGGTGACCTTCTGGCTCAATAAGGATACGCTTGGCCGTGCAGCACTCAGAACACCCTCCAGCAAAATCAATGCGGGTATGCAACGCATCGAAGCAGAGTTTATAAAAGATCATCCGGATTCTTATGTGAGCTTCGACTTAATCAAGTCGAAAGCCAACTATATACCAGTCAACCAACTGGACAGCATGTTCAATGGTTTATCTGCCTCCATCAGAAATTCTGCAGCGGGCAAAGAACTGGCAGACAGGATTGTAATCGGTAAAAAAACAGCAATCGGGAACCCGGCCATCAATTTTACCCAGCAAACTAAAGATCAGCAATCTTTTACCCTTTCTTCTTTAAAGGGCAAATATGTGCTGATCGATTTCTGGGCCAGCTGGTGCGGTCCCTGCCGGGCTGAAAACCCAACACTAAAAAAAGTATATGATGAATACAAGGATCAAAACTTCGAGATCGTTGGCGTTTCACTTGACGAGAAAAAGGACCGCTGGCTGGGTGCCATTGAGAAAGATGGCCTTCCATGGATCCATGTCAGTGATCTTAAAGGATGGCATAATGAGGTAGCTGTAACTTACGGTATACGCGCTATTCCACGCAACCTGCTGCTCGATCCCAATGGCATCATCATCGCAAAAAACCTGAGGGGCGAAGACGTTGAAAAGAAACTGAAGGAGATAATCGGCCAAATAAAAAATTAAGGACTTCCGGTCCATCTGATCTTTTAACATGACAAAATTTATTCCTATAATTCTGATCGCCATCTTTAGTTGCACTGCAATAAAGATCAGGGCACAGAAACCTGTGGACTCCCTATCTGCAAAAAAGCCCAGTGTCTACGATAAGGTAATTACCGATAAGGTGAAGAGCCAGCATGGTATGTTTATCATCCATCAGCTCGAAGACAATTATTACCTGGAAATTCCTGACAGCCTGCTCAACAGAGATATCCTGATGGTTAATCGCGTGGCCAAATCTTCCATAGAAGGGCTCAACAACCGCTTTCCCACTTACGGTGGCGATAAGATTGACGAGCATGTCATCAGCTTTGAAAGAGGCCCGGGTAACAAGATATTCATGAGGGGCAAGTCTTATGCTGCCGTTTCCAGAGACAGCAGCGACAATGGCATGTACCGTTCCCTGTTGAATTCTTCTGTTCAATCTATCCTTGCTGCTTTTCCTGTTAAGACAAGAAACGAAAAGAACCCCGCTACTGTGATCGATATTACCTCACTTATTAATGCAGATAATCCATTGTTTACTTTTCCCGGAGTCTACAAAAAGTTACGGAATATTGCTGCACAACAGAATGACCGTTCATACATCGTGTCGATGAACGCCTATCCCCGAAACATAGAGATAAGAACACTCCGAACCTTTGCTACACTGAATCCTCTGGGAAGTGGTTTTGTAAGTTATGAGCTTAACAACTCTATGGTGCTTTTGCCAAAGATACCCATGCAGGCACGCTTATCCGACCGCAGAATAGGTTACTATAATTCTATGTATTCAGACTTTGACGGCGACCCGCAGGGAGTGAAAAAAAACATAATGATCCACCGCTGGAAACTGGAGCCCAAAGCTGCAGACCGTAAGAGGTATTTTCGCGGAGAACTGGTAGCGCCTGAAAAGCCGATTGTGTTTTACATCGACCCGGCAACCCCTAAAAAGTGGATACCTTATCTTATCCAGGGGGTAAACGACTGGCAGGCGGCATTCGAACAGGCCGGCTTCAAAAATGCTATTGTGGCTAAAGAAGCGCCCGTTAATGACAAAACCTGGAGCCTGGAAGATGCAACACACTCCGCCATAGTTTATAAACCTTCGGAAGAAAAAAATGCTTCCGGACCGCACATCCATGATCCCCGCAGCGGTGAAATCCTGGAATCACACATCAATTGGTATCACAACGTGATGCGCCTGGTTCAGGGCTGGTACATGATCCAGGCAGGGGCAATCGACCCGAATGCAGGGAAAATGCAACTGGATGATCAACTGATGGGCGATCTGATCCGCTTCGTTTCTTCGCATGAAGTAGGGCATACTTTAGGGCTGACCCATAATTACGGCTCCAGCTCCACCGTCCCTTCTGAGCAACTCAGGAACAAGGCTTTTGTAGAAGCTAACGGTCATACTCCTTCCATTATGGATTATGCCAGGTTCAACTATGTTGCCCAGCCCGAAGATCACATTGGTAAAAAAGGGATTTACCCGAGAATTGGCGACTATGATAAGTGGGCAATTGAATGGGGATATAAATTAACAGATGGAAAATCTCCGCTGGAAGAAGCTTCTATCCTAAGTAAGATCACCACCCAAAGGCTAAAAAACCATCGTCTATGGTTCGGCCCTGAAAACAATTATGATGATCCGCGGTCACAGAATGAAGATCTTGGAGATAATGCCATGATATCTGGAGGTTATGGCATTAAGAACATGAAAAGGATCGTCACAAAACTTCAGACCTGGACCAAATCTGACCGTGAAGGTCATGAAGATCTCGAAAACATGTACGATCAGCTAACCAAACAGTTCTCCAGGTATATGGGGCATGCAGCAAAAAATATTGGAGGTATAATGGCCACGCCAAAACCTTCAGATGAAGCTGGCACAGTTTACCAGCGTACTCCGGCAGCCAGACAGAAAGAGGCAATAACTTTTCTGGACCAGCAACTCTTTAATACACCCAAATGGTTACTCCTGCCAGACATACTAGATAATATTGGTCAGGATCCACTAGCCGTAATTTCAAAACTGCAGGCTCCGGTACTGGCCAGGCTGCTCAGCAATTCCACACTCGGCAAACTTACTGCCGCTGAAGCTGATGATGGTGCTTCAGCCTACAAGATCAGCGACTTGTTTACCGACATGAATACTTCGATCTTCAAAGAACTGCATACTGATCTTGATATCGATGTGTACCGCAGGAATCTACAAAAAGCGTATGTGAACAAGCTGATTAATTTGTTAAAAGCCCCGACAGCACAAGCAATAAATGAGGACGATGATGAAAAAAAAGAAATTGTTCAGAATGATGTGAGCTCTGTTGTTAAAGCTGAATTGAAAAATCTGGGTGCTGCCATTAAGGTTAAGTCGGCAACTTCAAAAGGCCTGACAAAATACCATCTTGACGATTTATCGGAAAGAATTACAGCATGTTTAAATATCAATTAAAACTTGCCCTAAAATCCAGAGGCGATAAACTCGTCTTTGCTTTAAATAACCTGCTGAAGGACTGGGGATGTTCAAAACCCAGTCCATAGGCAATTTCGCTCACTGATTGATCCGTTGTGGACAATTGCTCTTTCGCATGTTCAATTAACCTATCCTGTATATAATGCTGGGTACTCTTTCCCGTTAATGTCTTCAATAATCCACTTAGGTAGCCGGCAGACAAATTCAATGATGACGCCACATATTGAACAGTGGGCATTCCATCTTCTGTCAATTTCCCATTTTTGAAATATCCATCCAGCAAAGTTTCCAGGCGCTCAAGGATGGAGTGCCCCGACTGTTTATTGGTAATGAATTGCCTCTGGTAAAACCTGTCTGCATAGGTCAGCAGCAGTTCCAGCTGTGCAATGATCACGGGGCCACTGAACTTGTCAATATTATTCCGGTATTCCCGGGCCATATTCTCCATGATGGCGAGAACGGACTTTTCTTCCTTATCCGTTAAAAACAGGGCTTCATTCACGAAATAGTCAAAATATTCATAGTTCCTGATCGTTTTTGCAAGTGCTGTGTTCCACAGGAAATCGCGATGAAAAAGCAATAACCAGCCTGATCGGTGAGCGTTTTCCTCCTCATAGCCCTTCACTTCAAACACCTGACCCGGAGACATGAAAAATAGAACACCTTCCTCAAAGACCCCTGACTGCTGACCGTACTTCATGTGCCCCTTAAAATCCCGGTCGATCAGGATGGAATAGAAGTCGAACATATAACTCTGATTGGCCTTGCAGTACAGTTGAATGGAGCCGTAATCAATCACACTCACTAGCGGATGTTCCGGCTTGGGAAGTCCCATTACCTTATGGTATTCACTGATCGTATTTACCCTGTGGATCACCCTGTTTTGCATATTCTAAATTACTCATAAATGTTTGAAGATTTGTTAGGGCTGCATTACCTCTTCCAGTTTTTCAACCAGATTTTCCGGTTGTTCCCTCATGGAATAATGTCCGCCTTCAAAAGTAAACACTTTCCATTTCCTGGCCCTGGCACGCGAAAGGCCCAATTTGTCATATTCAGGATTGCTCTTCCCCCCTTTGGTCATCAATATAAAAACAGAATGAATTTTTTTGACCAGGGGATTGCTGATTTGAAGGGCTTCGGTAAAAGTATTTAGCGGTTGTGGTACATCCCCCGGCAGTACACCCTTTGTATAACCAAAAGGATAGACCATCATACTATCTATGCTCATGGATTTCCAAAGGTTTCCGGAAATATCTTTTGCACTTTCGCCGTTATTGGGAACCATCGCATCCAGATAAACCAGTTGCCTTATCCGATCAGGAGCTTGTTCTGCCACACCGGAAATCACCATGCCTCCATAACTATGCCCAACAAGAATCACATCATGGAGGTTCTCGAACCTGATCACGTTCAGGATATCATTAACGTAGGTGGTCAGGTTGATGCCGGGATTGGATAGATGCACCCTTTCACCAAGGCCGGTCAGTGTTGGGCGGTAAACTTTGTCGCCATTGGCTGTTAATATGGAGTCTACTCTGGAATAATCCCAGCCGCCGTCCCATGCACCCGGAACGAAAAGAAAAGTACGTGCATGATGTTGTTGTCCATATGCCAGCGAAGAAAAGGCAATGCTTAAAATAAAAATTAGCTTTTTCATAAAATGTTCGATTGATATAATTGTTTGAGGTTACAAAATTGGAGCTTGGTGAGCTCGAAGGGCTAACCGAATCTGCTTTTGTCGTAACAAAATATCATTCAGAGAGGAAGTATATAATATTCAATATGCTGTGACAAACCCTTGTCACAACAGACGAGATCTTTGCTTATAAATAATCATAAATACATAAGCAAATGGAAAAACGCACAATTGATCCCTGGAAATGGGGAGAGTACACTAACTCTGCACAGGCAGTTGAAGTAAAAAACGTAACAGGTACGCTTTACTGTTCGGGTCAGGTCGCTATAGACATGAATGGTCAGCCAAGCGCTGAGGATATGCGTTCACAATTAACGCAGACAATCGCTAACCTGGAGCAATTGGTCACAGCAGCTGGTTACGAAATGAGTAATATCGTCCGCTTAAACATATTCACTACTTCAACCTCAGAATTCTTTACTTCATGCGTTGACGTTTATGCGGGATTTATACAAAAATATGGCATCAAGCAAGCTACTACACTCATTGAGGTGAAAGGCTTGTACGCAACTTTGACTGTAGAACTGGAAGCTACTGTAGTTAAATAAAGCGGAATGCTCAGGAAGATGAGTTAATAAACTTCCTGAGCATTTTGATCACCATTATTTCAGGTAAAAATCAATTGAAACGGATCAGAACAGGGAAAGAAAAAAGCAGTTTGAAGAATTTTAGATTTGTAAATTTGGTTAAAATAAGATCAGACCAGCAACATGGAGCAGATAATGCTGTATACTAATTAAAGAAAATGGATATCAGCAAACGCTTCGACCGCATATTACAACTGTTTTTTTTGTTACAGTCTAAAGCCACTGTAACTATTAATGAAATGCAATCCAGATTTGAAACCAGTAAACGCACCACTTACAGGGATTTAAAAGCCTTAGAAAACGCTGGTATACCCATCACCTGCCATGATGGTTCTGGCTATTCTTTATCTGAAGGTTTTCGTATTCAGCCCTCCAGGTTCACACCCGAAGAAGTTCTTAGCCTATTGATTGCAGAAAAGATGATGCAACAACATCAAACCAAATTTATTAAAGAGCAATTTGAGTCTGTACTGATCAAAGTAAAAAGTTCCCTGCAGCCTCAACAGAAGATTGCGCTACAACATCTGGACGATAAGCTTTTAATCAGTGCCGATTCTAAGTCCGGGAATTATCTGCCTGACATCATCAATACGCTACTGAGCAGTATCTCCAGCCACGAAATTGTGAAAATTAGCTATCACAAAAGCAGTGAAAAGGATGTTAAAGTACGGGAGATTGAGCCTGTAGGATTGTTTTTTGAACGAGGCCATTGGTATGCACTCGCTTTCTGTCTCCGGCGGATGGACTACCGGAATTTCAGACTTGACAGGATTAAGCAGGCAGCTATAACCAGTGTTCCGTTTACACGCAAACATCCTCCTTTAAGCGAACTTCGTGCAGATCTGGAAACGTTACCAGCTCTACCAATTATTATCCACGCAGATCTTAAATTTGCTCACTTCATGTTTTGGGAACGAGATAGTTATGGGTTCTATAAAGAAGAAACAAAAGATGATCAAATTGTAATGTATTTCAACTGTGCCCAGCATCCAACAGCCTTCGTAAGATGGTTTATGAGGTTTATCGATGTTGCAGATATTATCGAACCGACGGCGCTAAAAGAGGAATTAATGGAAATCTTAAATAGAGGCTTAAAACGGATGAATTAATAGCTAAACAAAAAAAGCCAGGACTTTCGCCCTGACTCAACTGGTGTGTGGTTTGCTTTTTAATTGGATAGTGGTAATATCTGCCCGACATAGACACTATCAGTTCTCTTCTTGTTATCTGGCCAGACAAACGTAAGCCAGAAATGTACTTCGTCTCCATACTCTTCTTCAGGAAACCTGATATCCATCATCTGTAGCGGTTCGTCTGTTTCAACAACATAAACAGCCGGAATTTTTCTTATTGCATTGTATTTGAATACATAGATCATTTTTTTTCCTGTAGGCTCAGTTTCGGCATTCTCCCACTTCACCTCCACGATCCTTGGGGAAATATATCTGACAAAGGGGTTCAATGGTGCTGGCAATGGGCCTTTACTCACCACTACATTACTAAAGAGAAGGTAGAATTTCGGAGAAATGCCACCAAGTATTCCCCTGTTGGCTTTCATTGTCTGATTAAATCGCTGCGTATCACTTAACTTTCCGGAGAAATCTTCAAATCCGATCATGATCATTTGTTCAATTCTACGCAGAAAACGTTTGATATACATCCATTTTTTTCTGTGCTGACGATAGGCATCTCCGGTCATTTTTCTTTTAGTCGTTGTTCTCATTGATGAGTTGTTTAGGTTTGATATTTAGTTATTTGTTTTTTTCAATGCAGCGAGGGCAACATGATTACTCCGCTCTAATTGCCGGCCAGCTCTTAAGATAAATCTGAGGACGGGCTGATGAGGATAACGCTGACATATCTGAGTAAGATCAGCATAGGTGAAACGATCAGGTCTATTGTTCAGGAAATCTACATCAAGCCGCTCGTTTACTATCACTAAACATAACCAATTCAAAATGTCAATCGTGCTACTGGTATATTCAGAAAGAAAGTATAAAGCGTCTTCTCTGCAATCATTAGGAATATATAGTCTGGTCAGATGATGACAAAACTTTTCTGCTATACTAATGATTCTTTTACCGGCTGCTCCATTCAAATTATATAGTTCTTCTATTTCTGCCATGCTTTCCTGGCACTCCTCTATCGCGATTTTATAGGATTCAGAAACGTCATCTTCTAAAAGACAGATTAAGTCCCAGGTAACTTCATCTACTGTATCATTTACAATCAGAAATAACAGATCTTTGAACTGCCCATGTAAACCCAGCTGAAACACATGCAGTATCAGCCCCCCTAGTGCTACATCAATTGTACGAGCCACTATTGGACCAATATCTTTGGTATTATATTGTGTGTTGGCCATATCAAATATTTTTGAGTTCAATCAAGGGATAGACGTCGTCCCACCGGTAGTGTGAAGTACCATTGATTTCTACACTTTTTAATATTCCTTTTTTAGTCCATCTACTGATCGTACGGGCTGAACGGTTGAATAAGACCATTACATCCGCTGGAGACAGGAGTTCCTTCTTCTTCAACAAGGTGTGTTTTTCTTCCATTAAGTATAGCATCTGACCAAGGATCTGGATCACTACGACAAATTTGTCATCTTTACAATCATTCATAATATTTTGGTTTAGGGTTAGGGTTTACTATCGCCATCCCGGCACAACTGGTCAGGACAGCATCAATTATCTTTCTATAAATCCTGTCAGCAGACCATCCTGCGCGCAACTTCATTGAATTTATTCAGCTCTTTTTCCAGACAATCACCATCCATAGATGCTGTCAGGCTAATTAATATCCCTTGCAAGGCAGTTTCATCACCAGTATAAGTAGCAGCAGACACAATCCGGATATGCTCATTTTTGAAGCGACTGTAGTAATCAGGTGGAATCCTGCCATGCTTAGGTTGCAAGCGTAGAAAACAGGCTGAGCCTGCTACGATACTCTCTGTTGTCCATGTATCGGATTTTAGTAAGACTTTCCTTACCCTGGACATCGTATCTTGCATTTTGGTCAATACAATTGTTTCAGACTTCAAGAACAGGCCTTTACCTAGCAATTCATTCAAAGAAAGGGACGTAGCTGCAGAAATGTCTTTACCCGACACCCGAAATTTATCTCTTATCTTTTTGATGAGCTTAGCCGGCGCGCACAACAAATTTAGTTCGTTTGTAAAAGGCATGAAAGAAGAATATGGTCTCAGATAAATCAGGGATTCATATTTACCTCTGAAAGTGCTCATCAGTACATTCTCTGACGACCTGAAGTAAGATACATCCCGGTCATCTTCAATAATGATAAACTTGTGCGTATCACGGAGTGCATGTATCCTGGTTGCCCTTTTCTCATCAATCTCATGGTTAATTGGACAGACCCTTCTTGAACTCAGATAAACGATGCCAACTGGTTGCTCTATACAAATCTCTTCCAACTTAACCAAGTCTTCCCCTGCTGCATCGTATGCTAAAACACGGCTTTCAGGCCTGATACCAAAAATTGTATCTAATGCCGTTTCGCTGATTATGCCAAGCGTTACAATTATTTTCTTACGATTGGTTAAAAGGGCCATAAAAACACGATATAAAATTGATTGATAGCCAGATGCATAATATATCTGGCTATCGTTATAATCAATTCCCAGACTAAAACTCACCATTCGTCTGGTATGAACAAATACATCGGTATTGATTTGTACCCTTAGCTGTTCCGGTCTAAGCGTACTGTTTTTTTTCTTTGCGGCATTCCATTTTTTCCTGAAATTGGCAACCGCATCTGCTGATTGTGAAATTACTGCTTCTCCAAACTGAACTTCGTCCACATCGTGGTTTAAACAGATTTTACGCTTCTGGTCTTTAACAATTTTTCTGCTGGTAAAATGAGTTCCTCCGCCACTATTTGCCTCTGTGATTCCCAGTTTCTTAAGTGCTTTTGCGACCTCACGAACAACTGCTTCAGAAAGCGGTGTCTCTGCCACAATCTCTGCATGCGTAGGCAGATTTTCACGCATTATACTCTTTTTAATTTCCAAAAGTTCCTTTATTCTCATCAAGATCACATCCACAATAATTTCTCCCGGAGCTATAGCAGTCTGAAAAACATCTAACCATAATTTGTTCATAAATTCAATATTATTATCTATTACTCAAATTTAGATACTATAAGCGTGCTATCAAATTGAATTTTGTTAAAATAAATTTTACTATTGCAATTCAATAAACTTATGGTAAACAACAAATTGGCTATTCATCGGGCAAATCAATTTTAAATGTACATTTTTGAGAAAAATTGGGCAGTTGATTTCTCGTTCGTCGAAGATGCTGGCTATGTACCAAATCGGATATTTAAAAACCAGAAATCCACAACTACCTTATTTTAAGCCAATTAAATTTTACAGAGATGATGGTCAAAAAACAGATTATGATGAGAAATCCCAATAATACTACCGAGGTTATGTTTACCTGGCTGGATCGTTCAACCTGTTTTTCCTCCTGTTTTTGCTTTTGAGTCTGCGCAAATCCATTTTCTATATTGCTCTTTGATTGCTTAGTGGTGGCTTCACTCATGTTATATTTTGTCCTCCCATTTAAGTCTCCCTTTATCATCACTTTCTCTGCTTCTCCCTCAAAACCGCCATCCGGAGAAAAAGCAAATTTTCCTTTTGGCCATAATTGAATATCCCAGGATTGATGCAAAGAATCATCTTTAGCCACTAATCTTATGGAATGATCAGTCTTGTCTATAACCGTTTTACTCTTAAGATCAGTTGCAGTTTCAAAACTGGAATCTGATAAGTTCTTGCTGACATGTTTATCATTCAGCACCCCGCAGCTACAAAACAGCAGTGCAGCTAACAGCCACCTTTTTTTCTTCTTCATCTCAAAGCCCTCCCTTTTTCTATCCAGTCTGCCATTCGGTAAATTGTACGGAAATGTCGTTTTTTCCTGTATACGCCATCTCCTTCCCTGCTGCCACTCACATTTGTATTCGCCTCGATGGTGGAAACCCAGGAGCCATCAACTTTT
>Ga0247813_10001214_pt1 | contig 20201 bp, 18 predicted proteins | sample UWRJL169409C1_FD_180719 | JGI IMG/M metagenome (GOLD analysis project Ga0247813, IMG submission 180719) | Plant litter microbial communities from Arlington Agricultural Research Station in Wisconsin, United States - UWRJ-L169-409C-1 | ecosystem: Environmental > Terrestrial > Plant litter >... | reverse complement strand
GTGTAGGACTCGAAGGCGCGTCGGCCGAGCGGCGTGAGCTCGACGTAGCTGGCGGGCTTGCGGCCCTCGTGGGTCTTGAGGATCGTCACGTACTCCGCGTCCTCGAGCTTGCGCAGGTGGGTCGACAGGTTCCCGGCGGTCATGTCGAGCAGGTCTTGCAGCCGCGGGAAGGAGATACGGTCCCCCGGGCTCAGCGCCGCGAGGGTCGCGACCACGCGCAGGCGGGCCTGCGCGTGGATGACGGGGTCGAGGCCTGTCTCGCTCATACGCCGACCGGCCGCCCGGCCACCGCGAAGCCGGCACCGGCGGAGGGGTCGCGACGCCGGCGCAGGTGCTCGAGCACCATCCCGACGAAGAACCCGCCGCCCCCGAGCACGGCCATGACGAGGTAGGTCTGCGGCAGGCCTGCGAAGACCGCCACCGTGGCGGCGAGGATGATCCACACGCCGATCGCGTACTGCTGGCGGTCCTGCCAGAACGCCCCGCCCGCCATGTACAGGACGCCGACGAGCAGGCACGAGCAGGCGTTCGAGGCCACTGCCATGACCTCTGGCCCGGCACCGGCTCGCGCGAGCCCGCCGAGCATGACGGACATGGCGACGAAGCCGAGGCACCACGTCCATCCGTACATGGCCCCGAAGGACGCCGAGACTCCCTTGATCCCCGCGTTGGCCCGGGTGCTGTGGACGACGGTGAACACCATCGCCGCGATGATCGCGAGAGCGAAGACCGCGAAGGCCCACCCCGCAGGCAGGGAGAAGCCCTCGGTGACCTGCGGCTGCCCGACGCGGCCCGTGGCCGTGAGGTAGAGCGCGAGATACCCCAGGAGCCAGGCCGCGCCCCACGCCGCGAAGATCAGCCGCGAGTCGGGCTCCCTGGACCGCACCTTCGCGGTCTGCGCGGCGATGATCCGCAGGCTCTCGGCCGCGTCGAGCGGTGGCTCTGCGGGAGCGCCCGAGGGTCGAGACGTGCCGTCGTCGGTCATGGTGACTCCGTCGATGAGGTTTGCGGTTCAAAGTACTTTGTCAGTGTGGCACGGCGGCGCGCAGGCAGCAAGACCCGCGGAGGAACGAGGCCGGGTGCGGCAGACCAGGGCCGAGCGCACCAACCGACCCCCCGGCGTGGACGGACGGGCACGGAGCAGGCTGGTCACGCTCGGCAGATAGGCTGGCGCGATGCCAGGTCGACGACGCACCTCCCGCCCGCTCTTCGTGACGGTCGCCCTCGGCGCCCTGCTGCTGCTCGCGGGCACCCCGAGCGCCCTGGCGGCCCCAGCGCCCGTCGCCGAGAGAGGTGCTGTCAGCATCAGCCCGGTGGGTGTCGCGATCTCCAGCACCGCTCCGACCGCCTCGACCCTCGCCGCCGCGCCGGCAGCCGCCCGCATGGGACCTCTCCCCGCCGACGCCTCCCCCGAGCCAGGCATCTCCCCCACCGGTCCCACGACGCCCGCGGCCGAGGACGACGACTCCGAGGGGATCCCGTGGACCGGGATCGTCGTCGGCGGTGGGCTCGGGCTGCTCGCGGGGATCGGGCTCATGGTCCTGTCGAAGCGTCGCGAGAACCGGGGCTGATCGCCGCTCCCCTCGGGTTCTCTTCCCGCGCCGCTTGCCAGCGTCGCCGGCCGCAGCCCAGGCTGCACGCGGCGCGCGGTGCTATAACCGGTCCATGACTGACCAGCCCGACCCGACCGAGCCGACCGGCGCCTCCGCGACAGCCCAGCTCGAACCGCTCACCCGGCACGAGCGCCGACGTATCGGCCTCGAGGTCTGGATCCTGCTCGGGCTGAGCCTCGGGCAGTCCGGGGTGTACGCGATCGTGCGGATCATCGCCCGGCTCACCGCCGACACGGCGCTGCGCGACCAGTCCGCGACCCTCAACGCCAGCCAGTCGGTCCGCCCCTACCTCGACCTCACCTTCCAGATCTTGTCGATCGGGTTCAACCTGGTCCCCGTCGCCCTCGCGCTGTTCCTGCTGTCCGCCCGCGGCCCGGGCACGCTGCGGCGCATCGGCCTCGACCTCACCAGCCCGCTGCGCGACGTGGGCTACGGCGTCGGGCTCGCCGCGGTCATCGGCATCCCGGGCCTCGGGCTCTACGTCGCCGGCAGGGCCCTGGGCATCACCGTCGAGGTGCAGGCCGCCGCCCTCGACTCGACGTGGTGGGCGGTCCCGGTCCTGGTGCTCGCGGCCCTGCAGAACGGCCTGCTCGAGGAGATCATCGTCGTGGCCTACCTCAGCGAACGCCTCGGCGACCTGCGCTGGAGCACCGTGAAGATCATCGTCACGAGCGCCCTGATCCGCGGCTCCTACCACCTGTACCAGGGCATCGGGCCGTTCTTCGGCAACGTCGTCATGGGCGTCGTCTTCGCGTGGTTCTACCAGTCACGGTGGGGACGGCGTCGCGTGATGCCGCTCGTCGTGGCCCACACGATCCTCGACATCGTGGCCTTCGTCGGGTACGCGCTGCTGCCCGACGCGTGGCTCAGGGCCCTCGGCGTCAGCTGACCGCTACGGCGGCGCCAGCCGTACGGCCCCGACCCGCCTCGAGGATGCCCGCGCACACGTCTTCGACAGCCTGGAGCCTGGCCGCCGGCGGCAGCAGCGGTGGGGCGTCGATGACGAAGATCGCCAGCGCGCCGAGCGTCCCGGTCACGCGCATCGCGCGGTCAGGGTCCGCGAGAGGGTTCTCGATGTCCACCCCGAAGAGCCCGTAGAGCGCCTCGATGGCAGGGCGCAGACCCGCGGCGACCTCGGTCCCGTGCAGGTTGGTGACCCCGGCGATGACGAGACGGATCCACCCCGGGCGGCTCAGCGACAGCTCGGCGAGGGCACGCAGGCGCGCGCGGTCGTCTCCCGTCACCTCGGTCAGACCGACGGCCTCGCGGACGCACTGCTGGACGGCGGCGTCGAGCAGCCCCTGACGCGAGCCGAAGTGGTAGAGGATCGACGACTTGGCGAGGGAGGTCGCGTCGGCGACGGCCTGGACCGAGAGGTCCCGTGGCCCGAGCGACGCGAGGAGCCCCGCGGCGTTGTCGAGGATCGCCTCGGTCGTCTCCGTCGTCGTCCTGCGTGGCATCGACTCATTTTACGGGCGGACGGAGAACTCGCACGGGGAGCAGAGGCGCTCACCCAGGACCTCCCGGGACAGCCGCAGCCGTTCCACGCCTGGCGTCCGCCGGAGGGCGCGCACGGTGGCGCAGATCACTGCCATGGGCCACGATGCCGTCCGCGGGGCGCCTCATAGACTGACCATTCTGGTCGATCAAGAGCCAGACTGACCAGACTGGTCGACCACGCTGCAGGGGCGAGCGGTGCGCCTGAGCACGGTCGCCGCACGACACCGGAGACCACCATGCGCGCCGAGCCCTCCGACACCGGGGCCCAGACACCGTCCACGCACCTCCGCACGACCCCCGAGACTGACGCGCTGCGCGCCGGGGACAGCAAGACCGCACCGGCCCCCCCGGCCCCGCAGGCTGCTGCTCGGATGCGCGCCCCGCACCCGGGAGACGACACGCGTCCCGGGCGCCCGTTCGTCACCTGGGTCGTCGACCACGGCACGCCCGCCCCCGACCTCGACGCCCTCCGCTCGGCCGCCGACACCCTCGTCGTGAGCACCTGGGCCGTCCTCGCGCACGACGTGTCGCTCGCCGTCCTCGACCCCGACGGGACGCCGTCCGCACGGCAGCCGCTCCGTGTCGTGCTGGGCACGCGCGACCTCGACCCGGGCCTGCCGGTCTTCGACGCACCCGGCCGGACCCTGCACTTCGCGACGCGCGACCCGCACCTCGCGCTGCAGGCGATCGACGACCTCGGCGGTCGGCACGTGCTGCTCGACGGCGGCCCCGCTCTCGCGTCCGAGTTCCTCAGGGCCGGCCTGGTCGACGAGGTCGTCACCCACGTGAGCCCCGAGCTCTCGGTCGGCGGGATCGTGGGGGCCATGGACCTCGGAGTCGGGAACCTGCCCGAGAGCTTCGTCCTGCGTGACGTCAGGGTCCTGGGTGACGGCGCGGGCCAGCCCCTCTTGCGAGTCACGCTCGGGCCAGACGCAGGGCTGGTGCCCGACGCAGGCTGACGCCGGGCCGGTTGCGGGGTGACGCCTGGCCAGGCGCGGGGTGACGCTGGGCCAGACGTGGGACGGCGCCTCGTCGGACGTGGGACGGCGCCTCGTCAGGCGCGGGGCGGTGCCTCGTCCTCGGGGCTCTGGCTACCAGTCGTGCCGGTGGTGGAGGTCCCAGGGTTCGAGGTCGTCCGAGGCTGGTCGTCGCCGGTCGCGGCGACGTCGAAGACCTCGTCGTCGGCAGCGGGTGCGGGTGCGGGCGTAGTCGGCGTCGGCGCCTGCGCACCGCCGTCCCGGTCCGTCCGTGCCGGGATGCGGCCCGAGCCCTGGTCGTCGAGGACGACGGGGTGCGGGGCCTCGACGATCCCGGGGCTGTCGGGGAAGCCCGCCGCGGCGCGCTCGTCGTCGAGCCGACGGTCGTGGGCCTCCGCGGACGTCTCGCCGGTGCGCGCGGCACCGGCCGTCCCGCCCGTGCCGACAGCGCCGGAAGCCCCGGGAGCGCCGGAACCGTGCTGCTCCTCCGAGCCGTCGGGCAGGTGGATGACCTTGCGGTCGCGCGCTGCACGGTCGCCCTCGCGCCCGTGCTCCTTGGCCGCCTGCTTCTCGGCCTTCTTCTCGGCTGAGGCCGCGGCCTTCGCCTCGGCACGCTCTTCGGCGGCCTCACGGGCGGCCACCTGGCGGGCCGCCATCGCGTCGACCACGAGGCTGCGGCCTGTGAGCGCACGGTCGATCTCCTGCGCCACGGACCGGATCGCGAAGACCGACACGATGTGCACGGCTCCGCTGACGAAGGCGTAGATGCCGAAGACCACGGTCACCAGCTCGAGGGCAGCCGAGGCGTCCTGCGAGCGCGTGACGAGCAAGAAGCCGAAGAGCGTCGACAGCAGACCGATGGTCAGCAGCCACGGCCAGCCGAGGTCACGGTTGCGGACCAGGGCGACAGCACCGGCGATCGCCGCGACACCCAGCACGAGGGTCCAGACCACGAGCAGGTAGAACAGCACGAGTGCCGTGGCCGAGGGCCACACGAGGACCAGCACGGCGAAGACGACGTCGACGGCCCCCTGGACCAACCACCAGCGCCAGCCGATCTGGTCACGGTTGACGAGCCCCTGGACCGCCGCGACCACACCGTCGAGCAGCAGGAACACGCCGAAGAGCATGATGAGGCGGTCGAGGGTTCCGAGAGGCTGCACCATGAGCAGCAGACCGAGGAGCACGAGCAGCAGCCCACGGATCAGCGGCATGATCCACAGCCCGCGTGCCTTGCGCAGCTCGATCCCCTGCGTCCCGCCGTCTGCGCCCGCACCCCCCGGGGTGCTCTTCGTCGCTGTGGTCCGTGCCATGGTGCACCTCGTGAGCTCGTGTGGTCGACGCCGGCTGGGGAGCCGGATCGTCTGCGCGCCACCAGCGGCGCGCCGTCTGGCGTCATCGTAGGTCCGCGAGCCCCAGCACGCTCAGGCAACGGCACCCGCGACGCCTCCCGCACGCAGCGTCGACAACAGCACCGAGGGCGGGGCGACGGGCTACCAGGCAGGAGGGACGTGGCACCCGCCGGGACTGTCTGGCCACCTGGCGGGACGCCCTGGGCACCTAGCCGGCCGTGCGTGCGCAACGCCACCACTCTCAGCGGGTGTCCTTCGCGGTGCGGCGCAGGCGCACAGCCCTAGACTCGCAGTCATGCCACCCGAGTCACAGCGCCCACCGACGGTGCACGAGGTCGGCTCCTTCTCTACCGAGCCCGGCGCCACCCCGACGCCCCCCGGGACGTCTGGGAGCGACACCGACGACGCCTACGCATCGGTCCTCGTCGTCGACACCCCGCTCGCCCGCGTGCGCCAGCCGCGCGACCTCGTGGGCGTGGCGCTCGCCGCCGTCGGCGCGGTCCTCGTGCTGGTCCTCGCGGTCTACGCGCACGCGACGACCGAGGGCGTCCAGGCCGACGTCCAGAACTTCGGCTCGGTGCTCGCGCGCGTGCTCTTCGTGCCCGTCGCGCTGCTCGAGGCGCTCATCATGCTCGGGGTGCCCGTCGCTGTCCTCACCGAGATCGCGATCCGCAAGCAAGGACGCCAGGTCGTCGAGTGCATCGCCGCGCTCGTCACCGGCCTCATGCTCGCCGGGATCGCGACCTGGGCCATCACGACCTGGGGCTCGGACGACCTGCAGATCGGCATGTCCGTGCCGATCCGCGGTGTGTACACCCTCACCATCCCCGGTTTTGTCGCGGGCGTCGGCGGTCTGCTCACGGCGTCGGGCCCCCGGACCCGCCGCCGCACGGTGCGCCTGTCGTGGAACCTGCTGTGGGTCTCGCTGACCGTCGTGCTCGTCACCGGCCAGGTGTCCCTCTCCGGCGTGCTCTTCGCACTCCTGCTCGGGCGGCTCTCCGGCATGCTCGTCCGCTACGTCTCCGGGGTCCGCAGCGAGCGCGCCTACGGCACCGACCTGCTCGACGGGGTCCGTCGCGCAGGCTTCGAGCCGACAGCCCTCGTGCGGGTCCGTGACGTGGCCGACGACGACGAGAGCCTCGACCCGGTCGAGCGGGCCTCGGCCGCCGAGATCGCGGCCCGCGCCGCGGCCGAGGGCACCGAGCTCGACCCGGCACCGTCCTCCGTGGCGATCGCCCGGTACTCCGACAACCGCGTCTACGCCCTGAGCCAGGCCGACGGCCCGCGCCTCGACGTCGTCGTGCTCGACGGCGACCGCCAGGTGATCGGCGTCCTCACCCGACTCTGGCGCTCGCTGAGGCTCCGGGGCATCGACGGCCGGTCGGCCATCTCGCTGCGCGCCGTCGCCGAGCGCGCGGCGCTCCTCGCCTACGCGGCCCAGGCCGCCGGGGTCCGCTCCCCGCGCCTGCTCGGGCTCGCCGAGGCCGACGACTCGATGCTGCTCATCCAGGAGCACCCTGTCGGCACCATGCCGCTGCGCGACGTCCCGACCGAGAAGCTCACCGACCCCGTCCTGCGCGAGGCCTGGCGCCAGCTCGAGATCGCGCACGCCGCCGGGCTCGCCCACCGCCAGGTGACAGCCGACGTCCTGCTGCTCGGCACGACCGACGACGGCGACCCCGAGGTCTGGTTGACCGGGTGGGAGGCCGGCGACGTCGCGTCCTCGACCCTCGCCCGACGCATGGACCTCACCCAGCTCATCGCCCTGCTCGCGCTGCGGGTCGGCGCCGAGCGCGCCATGGCCTCGGCCGCCGAGGTGCTCTCGGAGTCCGACATCGAGGCCCTCGGTCCGCTGCTGCAGGTCGTCGCGCTGCCCACGAGCACGCGCGAAGACCTCCGCAAGCACAAAGAGGTCATCACCGAGCTGCGCCAGGCCTTCGTCGACAGGTTGCCCGAGGCTGACGTCGAGCCCGTGAGCCTCGTCCGCTTCGGGGCGCGGACGATCATCACCCTCGTGCTCACGGTCGTCGCGGTGTTCGTGGTGCTGACGACCATCAACTTCGAGGAGATCAAAGAGGCGCTGCTCGACGCCCAGCCGTGGTGGGCCCTCGTGGCCTTCGCCCTCGGCGTGGTCACCTGGGTCGGCAGCGCCGGGACCTTCGTCGCCTTCTCGCCGGTCAAGCTCTCGGTGTTCCGGGCGACCGCCGTGCAGGCGGCGGCGTCCTTCGTGGCGCTCGCCGCCCCGGCCGGGCTCGGGCCCGCAGCCCTCAACCTGCGCATGCTCACCAAGCGCGGCGTCTCGACGTCCCTCGCGCTCGCGACAGTCGCGCTCGTGCAGGTCTCGCAGTTCGTCGTCACCGTGCTGCTGCTCGTCGGGCTGTCCGTCGCGACGGGGGACGGCGGCGTGCTCCGCAGCCTCCCGTCGACCACCATGCTCGCGGCCGTCGCGATCGCCGCGGCCGTCGTCGCGGCTGCCTTCCTCGTCCCGTGGGTGCGGCGCTGGATCGTCGCGAAGCTCGAGCCGATGTACCGCCAGGTGTGGCCCCGTCTGTCGGAGATGCTCGGGCAGCCGTGGCGCATCGCCGCAGGCTTCGCCGGGAACATCGTCATGACGATGGGCTACGTGCTGGCCTTCGACGCGGCGCTCGCCGCCTTCGGGCAGGACGTCGCGCTCGTCGACGTCGCTGTCGTCTACCTCGTGGGCAACACCGCCGGTGCGCTCGTGCCGACCCCGGGCGGGCTCGGCGCGATCGAGTTCGCGCTCATCACCGGCCTCACAGCGACAGCGGGGGTCCCGGCGTCCATCGCGACACCGGCCGTCGCGCTGTTCCGCGTGGTCACGTACTGGGCGCGCATCCCCATCGGCTGGGTCGCGATGCGGTTCCTGCAGCGCAAGGGCGATCTGTAGGAGCGGGGCGGCCGGGGCGTGAGCGCACACGTCTCACGGATTCAGGCCCTCGACCCGGACCTGGGTGTCCGGCAAGAGCAGACGGAGATCGTCGGGGTCGCTGGTCAGCACGATCGTCGGCGGCGGCAGCGTGACCGCCGTGGCCGCGACGACGGCATCGACGGTCAGGTCACGAGCCTTGCGCCGGGTCATGGCCGCGACATGGCGGAGACCACCAGCCGAGTACCCGATCTCTGCGGTGACCGGCACGACGCGCATCGCCTTGACGATGCGCCGCACGAGAGCGTCCCGTGCACTACCGTCGGTGACCTCGGCCAGGGTGGCTGCGCTCACGTACAAGACGAAGTCGCTCTGGCGGGCAAGCTCCAGCCAGGGCTGCATCACACGCTGGTCCTGAGCGGCGGCAGACAGCGCCTCTGAGTCGAGAAGGAGCGAGTACGCGCTGACGATCACCCGTCAGCCAGTCGCGCGGCGATCGCGTCGACCTCGCTCTGGTCGACCGGGCCGTGCTGAGCCTCCATACGCGCCAGCGCCTCTGCCAGAGCGTCTCGCTCGAGCTGACGAGCTGTAGCCTTCGCGACGTAGGCCGAGAACTCTCCCTTGCCGACCAGGGCTGTCACAGCGTCGGAGGTCTCGGTCGGCAGCGTGACGGAGTGCTTTCGGTGCGCGGTGTCCGTTCTCATGCTGCGATCCTACTCCTGGTGGGATTGAGTGTCATCGCGCAGAGATCGGTGAGTGGTCCCCGCATCAGCCCGAGTGCCGTCGTCCGCGCCGGTCTGCGCAGCAGCACGAAGGGCTGCACGGGTCGCGTGCTTCGGAGCTGTCATGGTGGACGAGCTCACGACCACGGGGGGCGCAGCGTCGGGTGCACTGTCGCCCGGCCCCTCCCCTGCGGGTGTCGTGCCCGGGAGCGGGCCGAGGGATGCGTGGCTGCCGACGGCGAGAGCGGCGATGGCCGTAGTGATCGGGATCGCGAGGACGAGGCCGATCGAGCCGACGAGGGTGCGGACCACCTCGTGGGCGATCTCGCCTGACGTCAGCGTCTCGCCGAGGCTCATGTCGATGAGGGACACCATGAGCAGCATCGGCAGGGCCGCGCCGAGGTAGGCGAAGGCGATCGTGTAGACGGTCGAGGCGATGTGGTCGCGGCCGATCCGCATGCCCCGCACGAAGAGCTCGCGGCGGTTCATCGTGGGGCTCGCAGCCCGCAGCTCCCACACGGACGAGGCCTGCGTGATGGTCACGTCGTTGAGCACGCCGAGCCCGGCGAGGACGATCCCGCACACGGCGATGCCCCGGATGTCGACGTCGGGGGCGTAGGCGGGCAGCGCGAGGGCGTACTCGTCCGAGAGCCCGAAGATGTTCGCGGCGTCGACGGCCCACCCCGCGAGGGCAGCGGTGATGACGAGCCCGATCATCGTGCCGAGCATCGCCGCGGACGTGCGGGCCGTGAACCCGTGCGCGAGGTAGAGCACGATGAACATCACGACCGACGAGGTCACGAGGGCCACGCCGATCGGGTTGGTCCCCACGAGCAGGGCCGGGAGCGTGAAGAAGACCACCACGCCGAAGGAGATGAGCAGGCCGGCGATCGACGCGAGACCGCGCCACCCCGCGACGGCGATCACCACGACGAGGTAGGCGGCCGCGAGCAGCCCGATCGGCAGGTCGCGCGTGTAGTCCATGAACACGTACTCGCTGCCCGAGGCCGCAGCCTGCGGGATGTGCAGGATCTTCAGGGTCGAGCCGACGTCGACGCCGAGGGCCAGGTAGTCCGGCGGGAACATCACCTGGACCTGCTCGCCGGTGTCGTCGAGCGTCACGGGGACGAGGTTGCCCTCGGGCTCCCCCGTCACGACGCCGTAGAGCTTGCCGGCCGTGTCGGCCGTCGTGTCGATCGTCCCGCGCTCGGGGGCACCGTGCGGCCAGAGCAGCACCATGCCGACCACGGTGAGCAGCAGCGCGGGGATCAAGAACGACGCGAGGATCACCCGGACGCGCCGCGAGGAACGCGGTGCGGGACCATGGCCGTGCGCGTGGACGTGGAGGTCGGGGGTGCGGTCGGCTGTGGCGCGGGTACCCCCGTCGGCGTTCTTCGACGTCCGTGCGAGGTCGCCACCGCTGCGGCGGCTCCGGGTGCCGCGCGGCTGGGGGCGCTCGGGCCGAGCCCGGTGCGTCCGGGAATCATTCTCAGGTTGACTCACGGGACGATCTTGTCAGACGCGAGCCCGGAGCCGAAGACCGCCACGGCAGTCCGCACAGGACCAGCACACCGGGAACGGGCGCAGAGACTCAGAGAGCCCAGGACGGAGGAGCCGCCGGGGCGCTCGGCCGAGCGGCTCAGGCCGACTGACCACCGCGGAAGCCGGCCTCGAGCTGCTCGAGGGTCCGCCCCTTGGTCTCGGGCACGAAGCGCAGGGCGGGGACGATCATCGCGAGGTTGACGCAGGCGAAGAGGGCGAAGGTCCACGTGCCGCCGATCGCCGACAGCAGGACCGGGAAGGCCAGGGTCACACCGAAGTTGATGGTCCAGTTGGCGAAGGCCGCGAGCCCCAGGCCGATGCCCCGCAGCTTCATCGGGAAGATCTCGGACAGCATGAGCCAGGTGACCGGTGAGATCGACCCCTGCTGGAAGCACAAGAAGGTCAGCATGAAGAAGAGCACCACGTAGCTCGCACCCGGCACGTTGCCGACGAGCGCACCGTCGACCTCGTGGAAGAACAGCGCGAAGGACAACCCGACGAGGGCGAGCGAGGCGGTGATGCCAGCCTGCCCCACGAGCAGCATCCGCCGCCGTCGCGCGCGCCCGAGCAAGATCATGCCGACGATCGTCGCCAGGACCGACACCACGCCGTTCGCGATGGTCGCCGTCAGGGCCGCGCTGTCGCCCAGACCCGTGGTCCGCAAGATGGTCGGCGCGTAGTACATGATCGTGTTGACGCCGGTGATCTGCTGGATCACCGCGAGCAGCATCCCGAGCAGCACGAGCCGGCGCACCCACGGCACGGCGAGGTCGCGCAGGGACCCGGCGCTCGTGTCGGCCGTCGCGGTCTCGCGGATCTGCTCCATCTCCGCGTCGACGTCGCCGGCGGCGCGGACCCGCCGCAGCACGTCGAGGGCCTCGCCGAAGCGGCCCTTCGAGGCGTACCAGCGAGGGCTCTCCGGCACCAGCAGCATGCCGACCCACAGCGCGACGGCCGGGACCGTGGCGATCGCGAGCATCCAGCGCCACGTGCCGTGCCCGCCCCACACGGCGTCGATCCCGGCGTTCGACACGTAGGCGAGCAGCTGCCCGGTGACGATCATCAGGTCGTTCTGCGTCACGAGACGCCCGCGGCGTCTGGCGGGCGACATCTCCGCGATGTAGACCGGGACCGTCGACGACGCCCCACCGACCGCGAGACCGAGGACCACGCGGAACACGACCATCGTCGAGACGTCGGGGGCGAGGGCCGTCCCGAGCGACCCGATCGCGAAGACGACCGCGAGGCCGAGCAGGGTCCGGCGGCGACCGTAGGCGTCGGCCAGGCGCCCGCCCAGCAGGGCCCCGAGCGCAGCGCCGACGAGCAGCGAGCTCGTCACGAGCCCCTCGGTGAAGGGCGTGAGGCCGAGGTCGTCGGACATGAAGAGCAGCGCACCCGAGATCACGCCGGTGTCGTAGCCGAAGAGCAGACCGCCGAGGGTCGCGACAGTCGCGACGACCGTCACGTACTTCTCGGGAGGGCGCTTCTGGGAGGACGCAGGGCGGGGCGGCGGGGTCTGGGACGACGGCGTGCGGCCCGACGACTGTGCGGTCATCGCTGGTCCTCGGCGAGGGCGCTCGGCACGGAGACGGAGGTGGAGGCGGCGGCGGGTGACGCGAGGGCTGGTGACGCGACGGTACCGGGTGCAGCTTGCTGCGCAGGGGCGCCCACGACGAGGCGCACGGGTGGGGCCACGGCTGCCTGCGCAGGCGGCCAGACGTCACCAGGAGTGATCGACCCCAGCACCCGGGCTCCGCGCGCACCTGTGCACGAGGCGACCGAGGCCGGCACGCCGTGCACGGTGAGGAAGCCGAGGACGGCGAAGGCCAGCGCCTCTTTGGCCTGGGACGGGATCCCGAGGTCGTCGGAGGTGAGCACCTCGACCCCCGGCAGGTGTGCGGCGAGACGGGCCATGAGGACGGGGTTGCGCGTGCCGCCTCCCGAGGCGACGACGCTCGTGGCCCCGTGCGCGAGGACCGCGTCGGCGACGGTGCGGGCTGTGAGCTCGGTGAGGGTCGCGACAAGGTCCGCGCCCGGAGACGGCTGGGCAGCGCTCGAGGCGGAGGCGCCGTCTGCGGCAGCCCCACCGGCTCCGTGATCGGCGGCGGTCGTGGCAGCCGCGGCGGCGAAGATCTCGTCCAGGTAGCCGGGGTGGAACAGCTCTTTGCCCGTGGTCTTGGGTGCCGGGCGCGCGTAGTACGGCTCGTCGAGCAGACGCTCGAGCAGGTCTTCGTCGACGGTCCCTGCGGCGGCGAGGGCGCCGTCGCGGTCGAAGGCCTCGGCTCCGCCGGTGAGCCGCACGACGGCGGCATCCACGAGGGCGTTGGCCGGTCCGGTGTCGAAGGCGACGGGGTCGCGCCCCGCAGCGACGACCGTGACGTTCGCGATGCCGCCTAGGTTGAGGGCGACGGTCACCCCAGGCCTGCCGTGCAGCCACAGCACGTCGAAGGCGCTCACGAGCGGCGCACCCTGACCACCGGCGGCGACGTCGCGCGCCCGCAGGTCGGAGACGACCGTGGTGCCCGTGCGCTCGGCGACCCATGCGGGCTGTCCGACCTGGAGGGTGCCGGCCACGGCGCCGCCGTCGACCCAGTGGAAGAGCGTCTGACCGTGCGAGACGACCAGGTCCGCGCTGCCGCCGCAGAGCTCGTCGGCAGCACGGGCCGCGACCTCGGCGAAGGCCTGGCCGATCTGCGTGTCGAGGCGGCAGAGCGCCTCGACGGTCGTCGGCGACGGCGGCAGGGCGGCCACGAGGTCGGCCCTCAGCACAGGTGGGTAGGCGCTCTCGACGGTGCCGAGCGGCTCGAGGTGCACGGTGGCGTCGGCCATCGTCACCCTCGCGGCCGCGGCGTCGATCGAGTCGTGCGAGGTACCGGACATCAGACCGACGACGATCACAGGGTGCTGCCTCTCGAGGACGTCAGGGCTGGGCGAGCTCGATGGTGCAAGCCAGACAAGACAGGATATACACCGCTCACCCGTGGTCGCCCCGGGCACGGCAGAGGCCCGGTGCCGAGGACGTGTCCTCGGCTCCGGGCCTCGTGCTGACGGCCGGGCAGAGCCTGGCCGTCAGGGAGATCACTTGGTGGAGACGGCCTTCTTGAGGAGGCTGCCAGCCGAGATCTTCACGCCGAAGCCAGCGGGGATCGAGATCTCCTCGCCGGTGCGGGGGTTGCGGCCCGTGCGAGCGGCACGCTCGACGCGCTCGACGGAGAGCAGGCCGGTGACCTTGACTGCCTCGCCGGCGGAGAGGGACTCGACGAGAACCTCCTGGAGAGCCGAGAGAGCAGCGTCGGCGTCGGTCTTGGTCAGACCAGACTTGCCAGCGATCGCCGAGACGAGGTCGGTGCGGTTGAGCGACATGCGGATCCCTTCGTCAGTCTGCCCGTGCAGCGGTCGCTGCACGGCACGAGACGTACTGTGCCAGCCTTGCGGCAGGTCTTCGTGGACAACACTAGGGAATCTTCCGGCCCCGTGACGCCATTTCAGGGCTCCAGGTTCCTCTCAACGCTGAAATCGGTGAAGTTTCCGGCCGTCGACGGGCCCCGGGGCGCTCCCGAGAGCCGAAATGCCTGAATGGTGCGACTCTCGTCGCAGGGCTCCGCTCAGGGACACTGGTGGGATGCCAGTGATCTCCGAGCACACCCCACCCGCCGGCGACCCTGTGGCGGCAGGTGCTGGCCGTGACGGCACCGGGCGGTTGCTGCTGGACGAGGCAGGCGACGCCGTGCGCGCGGCCCTGGGGGCAGGTCGGGACGTGGTCGTCCTCGACGACACGACTGGGCACCTCGTCCTCGGTGCGTCGCAGGCGGCCGGGGCTGGGGTCGTGGGTGGGGCTGCTGGGGCTGGGGCTGCGGAGACCGGGGCTGAGGCCGCGCCTGCCGCTGCACCCGGGACCATCAGGTCCTACCAGGACTCCGTCTCGGCCGAGCGGGCCCTCCTCGAGCTGCTCGCGGACGCCCCCTCCTCGCACCACGTCGTGGTCCACCCGAGTCTCGACGCCTCGCTCCTGCGCGCGGCCGGCGTCGTGCTGCTGCGCCTGCCGAAGAGTCTCGACGCTCTCGAGGAGACGTCCCAGGCGATCGCCCGCTGGGCACCCGACGACGTGGTCGTCTACGCGGGCGGGCCGGTCAAGCACATGACCCGGTCGATGAACGAGGTGCTCGGGCGGTCCTTCGGCGAGGTGCACGCGACGCTCGGGCGCTTCAAGGCCCGGGCGCTCGTCGCCCGTCGACCTCTCGACGCAGCCCGGACGGCGGCGCCGGTCTTCCCCCGCAGCGCGCACCTGGCCGAGCTCGACCTGACTGTCGTCGCGCACGGCGGGGTCTTCGCGGGTGCCCGTCTGGACATCGGGACGCGCGCCCTGCTCGCCGTGCTCGACGAGGCCCACCCCGAGGCACGCGACGCCGTCGACCTCGGGTGCGGGACCGGCGTGCTCGCCACGGTCCTCGCCCGCTCCAGGCCCGGGATCCGGGTCGTCGCCTCCGACCAGTCGGCAGCCGCCGTCGCGTCGGCCCTCGCGACCGCCGCGGCGAACGGCGTCGGCGACCGCGTGAGCGGGCTGCGGGACGACGCGCTCTCGACGCTCCCAGACGGGTCGGCCGACCTCGTCGTCTGCAACCCGCCGTTCCACGCCGGTACGACCCTCGAGACGGACGCCGCGCACCGCATGTTCGCGGCGGCCGCCCGCGTGCTGCGGCCCGGCGGCGAGCTGTGGACTGTCTACAACTCGCACCTGCGCCACAAGAGCGCGCTGGCCAGGACCGTCGGACCGACGACCATGGTGCGCCAGGACCCGAAGTTCACGGTGACGAGGTCGGTGCGGCAGGAGCTGTAGGTGCTGAGCGCCGGCCTCAGCGACTCCGGCCGAGCCCGGCAGCCCACATGCCTGTGCGGCGTGCGGCTGCGCTGACCGCGGTCTCGAGCGGGCCCTTGCGGCCGAGGGTCGCGAGGACCACGCCGACCAGGACAGCCCCGGCCGCGTGCACGGCGAAGATCCACGGTCCCAGGTACCACCAGGGGACCTCGGTGAAGCCTCCGGCGCGGGCGAGAGCCTCGATCATCAGTCCCGTCACCCCGACACCGAGGACGTGGAGCGTGTAGACGGTCAACAGCGCAGCCCCGGCGGCGCGCAGGGGCTCGACGAGCCGCAGCGCCCAGCCGGGCAGGGCCGCGGCGAGCAGCAGCATCGCCGAGACCACCACGAGCGCGACACCGACGCCGCGCAGCACGTCGAGCGGCGCGCCCGTGTGCGGGGTCTGGAGGGCGAGCGCCCACCAGCCCGTGTCGAGCGGGGCACCCCAGCCCGACTCCCCCACGAGGAGGTCGACCTGCGGGCCGGTGAAGGACGGATAGGCGGCGAGGGCCGCCGCGCGGCCCGCGACCTCGTAGACGAGCGTGCTCAGCGTGAGGCTCCCGGCGACCAGCACGACGCCCCAGGCGAGCAGCCGCACAAGCAGCCGGCGGTCGGTCCCGGCCTCGCGGGCGGCGAGCAGCACCTTCGCGAGGGCCATGCCGACGAGCACGTAGACCAACCACGTGACGACGGGGTACGTCCCGGTGAGGACGACGGCACGCAGCGCGACCAGAGAGTCGACGAGCTCGCCCCAGCCGAGGCTCCCGCCCTCGCCCTCGACGTCGAGAGCCGCCCGGACCGAGGCGTTGGCGACGGGCCCGACGACGGCGAGCAGCCCGGCCCAGGCGAGCAACCAGCCCGGCCGCACCCGCAGGAACGGCACGGCGCACACGAGTGTCACCCCGAAGTACACGAGCACCACGACGACGTTCGCCGGCCCGAGCGCGAGGGTTGCGCCCAGCAGCACGACCAGCAGCCCGCGCGTGGCTGTCGTCCACCGTGCGGCGGCGACCTCGCCGCGCGCGAGGGCCGACCTGGAGGCCAGCACCACGCTCACACCCCCGAGCACCGCGAAGAGGGTCGACGCGTTCCCGTCGACCACCCGCGACACCCACGGCACGTGCCCCGGGTACCCAGAGGGTGGCATGAGGTGCGCGGCCATCATCCCGAGCACGGCGAGGAACCGCGCGAGGTCGATGCCGACGAGGCGGGTGGGGCGCGAGCCGACACCCGTCGGGACAGCGTCGCGCCCGGCACCGGCTGACCCGGGCCGCGCTCCGGGCGCCCGGTCCTCGGGCACCGGGTGCAGCGACATCACCGTGCCCCCTTCAGCACGGCAGCTGCAGCAACCATGCCGTAGCGGTCGCCCAAGATCATGAGCACCTGGTCGACGCTCTGGACCGGGTCCCGCCGTCGGCGCTCAGCCATCTTCACCACCCCTTCGAAGGCTCTCTCCGGGTCGATCTCGACGGTCTCGAGAGCGAAGTCGGCTGGGGACGTGACCTGGACATGGGTCGGCAGCCTGTCGGCGGGGAGATCACGGACGTTCATCGTCACGATCGTGCCAGCCCCGCCGACGACCGCAGCGGCGACGAGGTGCTCGTCATCGCGATCTGGGAGGCCGTAGGTGCCGTCCAGAGGCTCCCACCCAGAGACGCACGCGTCGTCGAAGGCCGCGGTCATCTGTTCGACCAGACGCCGGGCGCTCCGATCGGCGTCTGGCATCGAAACCCCTCGACCGACGAGCTTCCGGGCCTCGTGCATCTCCAGCTCCTCGAGGATCGCCGACGACCACAAGGGTCGGTAGAGGTTCTCGACGGCAAGACTCAGCAGGAAGTCACGCTGAAGGCTCGGCCAGAGCACGCAGGTGTCGAGGACGGCCGAGAACATGTGTCAGATCATCGCAGGCTTCTACCGGGCGCTCCGACGCCGCTCAGCCACCACCTTGCGCACTTCTCGCATCTGCGCAGCAACCTCCTCAGGGTCGCCCTCGTCAGCCAGGTCGACGGCTGTCGCCTCGAGCATGTCGTACTGCATCCGGCGACGCTTCTCCCTGTACGCCAGCACGTCGCTCAGCAGGACCTGACGCCGTGTCCCCGGCCGCTCTGACGGGATCTCCCCAGCATCGATGAGCCGCACCACCGTAGGGCGCGAGACGCCGAGGACCTCAGCCGCCTGCTGGGTCGTCAGGACCGTCGATCTCGGTGCCACGGTGACCGCGCGGCCGGCGCTCAGCGCCTCCGCGACCTGGACGAGAAGCCTGTACATGGGCTCCGGCAGCTCCACCTGGTCGCCTTCACCCTCGTCTACGAGCAGGTACCGCGGAGCGACTGCCGCACCGCGTGAACGCGCGTGCGCCTCGAGAAAGCTGTGCACCTCAGCGAGGTCGCCCTCGTGCCCAGGAAGATAGGTGTGCTCTACGAGCTCTGCAGCCATGGCCTCGTCCTCGCTCTCGCCGTCGAACACAGCGTACGCGCGTTCGCAACGTTCGAGAAGACGCTGCACACGGGTCGGTGCCAGCCGTCAGGAAGACGACGTGATGCGAGGAACCGCTCCTCCGGGATGCTCTGGGTGGCGCGCGGTGTTGGCGCAGAGAGGTGACCGTGAGGTCACCACCGGAGAGCAGGGCCGCACCGACCACTGCCCGATCAGCACGACACAGCACCGCCGCGGCACCTCGCCGCGGCCGTCTCGAGAAGGAGCCGCACCATGACAGCCACCGGACTCACCACCATCGGGCTCGTCGGCTCGGGCCACATCGGCAGCCAGCTCGCCCGCCTCGCCGTCGCGCACGGCTACGACGTCGTCGTGAGCAACTCCCGCGGGCCGGAGACCCTCGCCGACCTCGTCGCCGAGCTCGGGCCGCGCGCCCGCGCCGCGACAGCAGCCGAGGCTGCGGAAGCAGGCGACCTCGTGGTCGTCACCGTCCCGCTCAAGGCCTACCGCGACGTCCCCGTCGAGCCCCTCGACGGCAAGGTCGTCATCGACACCAACAACTACTACTTCGAGCGCGACGGTCGTATCCCCGCCCTCGACGAGGGCACCACCACGGTCTCCGCGATGCTCCAGGCGCACCTGCCGGGGTCGAAGGTCGTCAAGGCCTTCAACAACATCACCGCGGCAGACCTCACCGACGACGCCTCGGCCTCCGGGACGCCCGACCGGCGCGCGCTGCCGATCGCCGGTGACGACGACGCGGCCAAGACCCTCGTCAGCACGCTGCTCGACGAGCTCGGCTTCGACGCCGTCGACGCCGGGCCGCTCGCCGAGAGCTGGCGCTTCGAGCGCGACACCCCCGCCTACGGGGTGCGCATGACGGCCGCCGACGTACCGGCACGCCTCGCCGAGGCGCAGCGCACGGCCTGACCTGACCTGGTGCGGTGCGGGCCGCCCGTGCCTCCTCAGCGGGGCGCGGGCGTCTCCGGGACGAGCGGCTCCGCAGACGCCTGCCAGAACTCCCTGTAGGCGCCCTCGGCCGCCAGGAGCTCGTCGTGCGTGCCCTGCTGGACCACCCTCCCGTCGGCGACCACCACGACGAGGTCCGCGGTCACGACCTGCTGCAGCCTGTGCGCCACGAAGATCACCGTCCTGTCGCGCCGCAGCGCCGTGACTGCCGCGTCGACGGCTGCGCGGTGCTGCAGCCCGACGTCGGCCGTCGCCTCGTCGAGGATCACCACGTCCGGGTCCGCGAGGATCGCCCGGGCGATCGCCAGCTGCTGGACGCGTCCTTCGTCGAGGGGCGCCGTCCCAGGTGGGGTTGCACCGGCCCCTGGGGCGCTGAGCCCGCCCGCGTCGTCCGCACTCGCGTTCTCGTCGGCGCGATCGCTCTCGCTCTCTGCGACGACCGTCGGCACCGCCCAGGTCGCACCGGCGGCGAGGAGCGCGGCGACGACCTCGTCGTCACCGGCCTCGGGGGCGGCCAGCCGGAGAGAGCCGGCGATGCTGCCGCGGAAGGCGTGGAGCTCTTGCGAGACGTAGTACGGCGTCGTCGGGTAGTCGAAGGCGACGGTCCCCGAGCTCGGCTCGTGGTGGCCGGCGACCACGCGGGCGATCGTGCTCTTGCCCGACCCCGAGGTGCCCACCAGGGCGACCGTCGTCCCCGGGTGCACGCGCAGGGTCACGCCGCTGATGCCGCGTCCGCTCGTCGGGTAGCGGAAGGTCACGTCACGCAGCTCGACCCCTGTCGGTCGGCGCTCGCCCGGGGGACGCTGGCGCGAGGTCTCGGCATCTGCTGAGACCTGCCGGGCCGCGGGGACGTCTGCGGCCGCCTCGATCACGCCGACGAGGCGTGCCAGGCCGATCGCCGCCCGCTGGATGTCGTCGAGACCGAAGATCAGCTGCCCGACAGGTCCGAACAACCTGTGGAACACGAGCGCCGCGGTGGTCACCATCCCCACGCTCACGGAGCCTGCCGAGGACAGCACGAAGCCTGTCGCGAGGATCGCCACGAGACCGAGCGCCTCGCCCCCGTTGATCCACCGGAACAGCCTGTTCCGCAGCCGCACCCCCTCGACCTGCCCGCGGATCGAGTCCTCGGCACGCCGCCGCACCCGGGCGAGCGCTTGCTCCTGCTCCCCGAGGGCCGTCACGGTCTCCATACCCTCGACAGCCTCCAGGACTGCTTGGCTGCGGGCCGCCTCGCGGACCCTGACCTCGCCGAAGACGATCCTCGACCGCCGCAGGAACGCCCGCGCCCCGACCACGTAGCAGGGGGCGCACGACAGGCCCGCGAGCGCCAGCCACGGGTCGATCG
>Ga0247813_10001213_pt1 | contig 20206 bp, 17 predicted proteins | sample UWRJL169409C1_FD_180719 | JGI IMG/M metagenome (GOLD analysis project Ga0247813, IMG submission 180719) | Plant litter microbial communities from Arlington Agricultural Research Station in Wisconsin, United States - UWRJ-L169-409C-1 | ecosystem: Environmental > Terrestrial > Plant litter >... | reverse complement strand
TGTTTTATTTTAAATTATTTTGATTTTTTTCTCTGCAAATATTGCATAAATAATTTAAAAGCCCTAATATTGCATTCCCAAAACGAACGAGACTTTATGTTGTTTATTAAAGTCAGAAAGCGTTTTAGGAATAACCAGAGTACTCCTTCTTAGCTCAGCTGGTTAGAGCATCTGACTGTTAATCAGAGGGTCGCTGGTTCGAGCCCAGCAGAGGGAGCCAGATTAAAAACCTTTCAGTGTGAACTGAAAGGTTTTTTCTGTTAAAGTAGAGGGCATTGCCTTTTAAAATAGTAACCAGAATGAATTCCTTCTTAGCTCAGCTGGTTAGAGCATCTGACTGTTAATCAGAGGGTCGCTGGTTCGAGCCCAGCAGAGGGAGCCAAACAAAAACCCCTTTTTTCGCAAGAAAGAAGGGGTTTTTTGCTATCTTCGCTTTCCGCTAATACAATTACATGCTAAGTACAAAAATTAAAGAAGCAACGAAAACAGCACACCAGGGGCTGGAAAAAAAAGTGGTGCTTAAAATGAAAGCCATCCGCAGTAATGCGGATTACGCAGATTTACTGAAACATTTCTATGCTTATTTTAACGCTGTTGAAAAAGCTATCGCACCATATATTACCACTGATCTGCTCCCCGATCACGCAGAACGCCGTAATTCTGACTACCTGAAAAAAGATATCGAGGAATTGGGATCTCATGTAAATGATCTTCCTGCAGTTACGCTGCCCGAAATTAACAATACGCTGCAGGCGCTGGGTGCGATGTATGTTATGGAAGGCTCAATTATGGGCGGACCTATTATTGTACAGATGCTGGGCAAATACGGAGTGAATACTGGTGTATCTTTCTTTTCAGGTTATGGCGAAGCAACAGGGATGATGTGGGGGAAATTTGTTGGGGCAATGAACTTTGAAGCAAAGTCGGAAGAGGAAGAAGATATCGCAGTTTTTGCAGCAAATGAGACTTTTGAGCGATTTTCTGAAGTGTTTGGTACTGTTGAAGTTGCGTAATAAATAGCTGATGACTAACGGAAGAACTGATATCAATGCCAGCCTTAAAGCTGTGAGGTTGTTTAATACCGGTGAGGGCGACTGTACATTTGAGCTTGGCAGGATACCAACGAGTCAGCCAATCAATGTGAACTTCTTTTTTGCTCAGACCCATATTGACCCTTATCAAAAAGTTGCACACCCTGCGCCCAGGCTACAATACGTAATAACGCTCAAAGGGAAACTTAGGTTTAAGGTGACTAACGGAGATACTTTTATAATTGAACCAGGAATTTTATTGCTTGCAGAAGATATTGCCGGGCCGGGCCATACCTGGGAATTAGTGGAAGGGGATGAGTGGCAAAGACTATATATAGCATTTGAAGAAGGAACTGATACCCAATTTATTCCAGATATAACAAGCTGATAATTTGGCCAGGAGAAATAAATTGTTCTATATTGCAATATGTTTTACGCAAAAATAGGATGCGCAAGTACCTGATCAAAATTCCAGCCCTTCTCATTTACAGCCGTTTGGTCTTTAGTGTTTTAATTTTACTGTTAAGCATTAATCAGCCGGCGCACTTCAGATTAATTATCAATATCTTGTTAATCACAGGGTTGATTTCAGATATCTTTGATGGCATTATTGCACGTAAACTTAATGTTTCCACGGTTCGGCTAAGAAGATTGGATTCTGCCGTTGATCAGGTTTTCTGGATCAGTGCAATGGTTGCTGCTTATATCGTTTGTGCTCCTTTTTTTCAAGCGAACATGATGCTATTGATTCTGCTCCTCTCTATGGAGGGACTTACCTATCTGATCAGTTATATCAGGTTTAAAAAAGAAGTAGCTACACATGCAATTTCTTCCAAAATATGGACTTTAACTATTCTTGCAGCGCTCGTACAGATCATTGCGACTTGTGATTCTTCCTGGTTATTTATGGTTTGCTTTTATGCTGGTATGATCACCAGGCTGGAAATTATAGCGATACTTTTTACGTTGCGTAATTGGGAAAATGATATCCCCTCTTTGTACCATGCAATCCTGATCCGTCAGGGAAAACCTGTGAAAAGAAACAAAATGTTTAATGGCTGATCCTGTCCTAGAAATAAATAGCTAATTTTAGGTCATGCAAACTGTAAATATTTCCTGGCTGAAATCACTAGAAGTTTTTGACAATGTTCCGGATGAACAATTGCAATGGTTTATAGATAATAGTGATTATCAATGGTTTAATGCAGATGAGTTTCTTCTTGAACCTGGCAAGCCGCTCACAGGACCTCATTTGATTGTTTCAGGAGTAATGCATTTTTATATCATCCGCGATGGGGGTAGAAATGAATATGCTGATTTCGTAAAGGGGGATGTTACTGGCTATCTTCCTTATTCCCGTGGTAAAGTAAGTATAGGCTATGCCCAGGCTAGAGTAGATAGTCAATTGATGAGTTTCCGTTCAGAAAAGATGATGGAAATGATCAAGGATCAATTTGAACTTACGCAGGCCTTGGTACATGTGATGACCAATAGGGTGAAAAATTTCACGCAAATACGGCAGCAGAATGAAAAAATGATGGCACTGGGTAAACTTTCTGCAGGGCTTGCGCATGAATTAAATAACCCTGCATCCGCAATTGTGCGTGATTCAATGTCTCTAAAAGAACATTTAAAACTTAATGCAGATACCCTCAAAGGCTTCGTTACTATTAAAATGGACGATGCCCAGGCCGATGCAATGAATGAAGAACTTTTTAAAGTACTGTCTGTAACTGACAGACCACACCTTACATTAAAGGAACGAACACAGCGTGAGGATGATATTGCAGATTGGTTTGATGAAATAGAGGTGGAAAACAGTTACACTATCGCAGAAAGTTTCGTTGATTTCAATTTTACGGTGGATGATCTGAAGAGCTGTGCAAAGCATATACCTTCACAGCATGTGTCGGCAGTTTTTAACCGGGTAAGTAATTTGTTGGTTACTGAAAGAATAGTTGACGACATCCAGGAGTCTTCCAACAGGATTGCTACATTGGTTAATTCTGTTAAAAATTTCACGCATATGGATAGAGGTGAAGACAAACAGTATGCTGATATTCATATTGGTATCCGTAATACATTGACCATGCTTGGACATAAAGTAAGGAGTGGGAATATTACGGTGGTAGAAGATTACGATCTGAGCCTGCCAAAGGTGAATGCACTGATTGGTGAATTGAACCAGGTGTGGACTAACCTGATTGACAATGCCATTGATGCTATGGAAACCAATGGGAAAGGGACGCTGACGTTAAAAACCGAGAGAGATAAGGAATTTGTACAGGTATTTGTGATGAATGACGGACCTGAGATTCCTGAAGAAACATTACAGAAAATATTTGACCCCTTTTTTACAACAAAGCCCATGGGGAAAGGAACAGGAATGGGGCTGGAGACCGTACAGCGCATTGTTCAGCAGCAACACAATGGCTCTGTAAAAGTAAAGTCAAGTCCCTTACGTACTGAATTTATTGTATGTTTTCCTATTGATGGTTAACCTCAATTTTATTTTTTTTATTAACTGATTACGACAAAATACATATGAACCGCCCGATAATTTTTACAATAGATGATGATCCCCAGGTATTGCGTGCAATTAGCCGTGACCTGAAAAAACAATATGGTAATGAGTATAAAATTCTGAGTACAACTTCTGCAAATGAGGCATTGGAAAGCATCACGGAATTAAAAAATAGTGATGATGTGGTTGCCTTGTTTTTGTGTGACCAGCGGATGCCTGAAATGGAGGGAGTAGAGTTTTTGGAAAAAGCTATAAAGATCTTTCCGGAGGCTAAACGTGTATTATTAACGGCCTACTCAGACACGGCAGCTGCTATAAGAGCAATAAATGATGTAAGGCTGGATTATTATCTGGTTAAACCCTGGGATCCACCTGAAGATAAATTATATCCGGTAATTAATGACCTGCTGGATGACTGGCAGAGTGATTATGTGCCGGAATTTAAAGGTATTAAGGTAGTCGGCTTTCAGTTCTCACCACAATCGCATCTTATTAAAGACTACCTTGCCAGTAACCTGATTCCTTATCGCTGGCTGGATATACAAAAGAATCCCGATGCTGCAGAATATTTAGAAATCAATAAGCTTGCTCATGCAGATTTACCTCTGGTATTTTTTGAGGATGGTACTTTTCTAATAAAGCCGTCTATCAGAGATATTGCGGAGAAGATTGGTAAAAACTCGCAGGTGATGCATGATATCTATGATGTGGTGATTATCGGGGCGGGGCCTGCCGGGATGGCTGCGGCTGTGTACGGTGCATCAGAAGGGTTAAAGACCTTGATGATAGAACGGAAGGCTCCTGGCGGACAGGCTGGTACCAGCTCAAGGATTGAGAATTATCTGGGCTTCCCTGCCGGATTGAGCGGGGCAGATCTTACTAGAAGAGCAATCAGTCAGGCTGAAAGATTGGGCGCAAATCTTTTATCACCACAGTCGGTGAGTGACATTAAGCAGAAAGACGGATATAAAACCATTATTTTAGAAGGTGGTGGTGAAATTATCAGTCGTACTGTAGTGATTACTACTGGCGTAGATTACCGTAAACTTGAAGTGAAGGGGGTGGAGAGTTTTACGGGTGCTGGAATCTATTATGGTGCCGCAACTACAGAGGCTTTCGCCTGTAAAGACAAAGATGTTTATATAATTGGTGGTGGTAATTCTGCGGGGCAGGCAGCAATGTACCTTTCTAAGTTTGCGAAAGATGTTTATATCATTATTCGTAAAGATGGATTAGCTGCAACAATGTCTTCTTATTTAATAGACCAGATTGGTAGCACAGCTAATATTCATGTATTAGGGAATACAGAAGTTATTGAAGCTACTGGGGATCAATGCCTCGAGGAACTGACGCTGATCAATGTGAAAACAAAAGAAACGGTTACAAAAGAAGCGGCTGCCCTTTATATTTTTATAGGAGCAAAACCATATACTGACTGGTTAAAACTGGATATTATTAAAGATGGTAAAGAATTTATTGAAACAGGAAGGGAGCTTCGGAATTATGAAGGCTTTGCGAAAATCTGGAAATTGCCGCGTGATCCATATCTTTTAGAAACCAGTTGCGCCGGTATTTTTGCAGCGGGTGATGTTAGAGCAGGTGCAATGAATCGGGTCGCTTCGGCTGTGGGAGAAGGATCTATGGCGATTAGCTTCGTGCATAAATACCTGGCAGATGTTTAAATATTTGCAGTTTATGGTAGGTTGTCGTTGTCAACTTCTGGTATAGTTAGTTTTTTTTGAATATCATTGATAGATTTTTCTATCCTGGCAGCCATAATAAATACCTTTTCTGCGGGCATCTCTTTGGCGGACAGTAATTGTGCATATAAAGACATAGAAGTCATAGGATTCTTCAGGTCATGAATCAGCCGGCGCAGGTTTTCGCCGGCTTTATTTTTTTCTTTAATATGATCCAGACGGCTCTCTAATTTTTCAATCACCATTTTTGCTAATAAGTGAAAAACACGGCTTTGTTTCTCAGTAATCTGCTGGTGAGGTATGCTGTCGGTTACTGTTATTGTGCCAATCACAAAGCCATCAGGGGTGGCTAACTTTACACCTGCATAAAAACGAATGTCCTGATTAAAGTCATGAACTACGGTGATGTGATCCCTGGCTATTGTCATAGCGTACAAACCATGCTCATCCTCGCTTCTATCTGAAAAATTTATTGCTGCTATACCGGTATCAAATATCTCTGCGGCCAGTAAAATGATATGATCAAGATGTAACTCTTCCGTTGTCTCCGGAAGTTTATAACTAAGCAGCTTATTATAAGTTAAAGAATCCATGGTTTTTATATAAAAGCTATAACAAGCTTTAAAATAAAACGAAGCGGTTTTAGATGTCAGCTTTTGATTAGTGTTTGATTTAAAAGAAAGAGAACGTTTTTTTGGAGTGATTGTTGTTAAAAGGTTACTTTATCCAGATGTGGATCTGTTTTAGTAAAACGCTGCAATTTGCGTTTGGCAGAGAAAAATGAATGGATTGAACATGAAAAATAGTATTAATAAAATGGAATTCATTAAAATTTGTTTCGGATTTATAAAGTTTCTCATCTCTAAGGTGTAGTAGAGCAGCTTTATTTGTTAATGAGGGAATATTTCAAAAGCTGATTGTTGCATATAAAACTGTACACATTTATAAAAAAATAGTATAGTTTTATATGCAAGGTCAGGTTAACTGACCAAACAGTATAATAATTTACATTATATCACGTTAGGGCTGAATCAGAGGTAAGATCTCATCAACGTATTTCCTTTCGTTTGCCAGTCTGGGAACTTTATGTTGCCCACCTAGCTTTCCTTTGGATTTTAGCCAGTTGTAAAAAGTATCATGAGGAGCATTATGTACCTTAGGTCTGCACAATGCCAGGTCGTTGAATCTTTTCGCATCATAGTCAGAGTTCACTTCCCTAAGTGTCTGATCTAGTACATCTACGAATTTTTCAAAATTATCTGGCTGCTGATCAAATTCAATGATCCATTCATGGCCCCCTGCAGCATTACCTTTAAAATAAATCGGACATGCAGTATAATCCTTAAAAGCAGCGCCTGTTTCCTTACAAGCTTTACTGATGGCCTGTTCAGCATTATCAATAATGACTTCTTCACCAAAGGCGTTGATAAAATGTTTGGTTCGGCCAGTTATTTTAATCCTGTAGGGTGACAGTGAAGTGAACTGCACCGTATCACCAATTACATAACGCCACAGCCCGGCATTGGTGGAAATAACTATTGCATAATTTTTATCAAGTTCTACTTCCCCAAGACAAAGCGTAACAGGATTTTCTGCTTCAAGCTGATCAAGGGGTAGAAATTCATAATAAATGCCGTAATCCAGCATTAATAACATCTCCTCAGATCTTACCTGATCCTGGATACCAAAGAAGCCTTCAGATGCATTATAGGTTTCCAGGTAATACATTTCTTCACTGGGGATCAATTCTTTAAACTGGTCCCTGTAAGGGTTAAAATTAACCGCGCCATGGAAGTATAATTCCAGGTTAGGCCATACTTCTAATAAATTCTTTTTGCCGGTTATTTCTAATACCTTTTTAGCGAGTACAATTGTCCAGGTTGGTACGCCGGATATATTTGTTACATTTTCCTTGATGGTTGCTTCTGCCATCCGGTCCATTTTCTGCTCGTAGTCGTCCATCAGCGCAATCGACATATCAGGAGTACGATAATATTCCGCCCACATGGGCAGATTTTTAATCAGTACTGCAGAAAGGTCACCATAATAAGAATCTTCACTAAGCTGATTAATCTGGTGACTTCCACCTAATACAAGAGCTTTTCCTGTCAGGATCTGGTTGCCGGGTTTATTTTTGCAAAAGATAGAAATCATATCTTTTCCGCCTTTGTAATGGCATTCTTCCAAAGCTTCAGGAGATACAGGAATAAACTTACTTCTGTCACTTGTAGTGCCGGAAGATTTAGCGAACCATTTAATTTCAGAAGGCCAGAGGATGTTCTGCTCGCCTTTCAGCATGCGTTCTATGTATGGTTTTAGCGTATCGTAATTTTGCAGCGGCACACGTTGTTTAAACTGCTCACAATTCTCAATCGATCTGTAATCATATTTTTTCCCCCATTCTGTGTTTTCTGCGCAGGAGATCAACGTGTGAAACCATTCTTCCTGTACATCCAGCGGATATTTCATGAAAAGCTCTATCTGGTGGACACGCTTCTTCATGTACCATGAAAAAATTGAATTTACAATTGCCATATTTGGTTAGATAGATTATAGGTTTTTACTGCGAAGTACAAAATTTGAGCCCAAATATACTTTCCTGACCATCTCGTTAGCGGCAAGTACTTCAGGGGTTCCGGATTCTAATATTTTACCTTCAAAGAGTAGATAAGCCCTGTCAGTAATGGAGAGGGTTTCCTGAACGTTGTGGTCAGTAATCAATATACCTATATTTTTATTTCTAAGTTTTGCTACAATCGTTTGTATCTCCTCTACTGCGATTGGATCGACCCCTGCAAAAGGCTCATCCAGTAAAATGAAGTTTGGACTTGCCGCTAATGCCCTGGCAATTTCCGTTCTCCTTCTTTCTCCGCCAGACAATAAATCACCTCTGTTTCTGCGTACTTTATGCAGACTAAATTCGTTGATTAATTCTTCAAGTTTGTCCTGACGTTCATCTTTCTTCATGTCCGTCATCTCTAATATAGCCAGAATATTTTCTTCTACAGTAAGTTTCCTGAACACTGAAGCCTCCTGAGCCAGGTAACCAATTCCTTTCTGGGCTCTTTTATACATGGCATCCTTGGTAATATCCTCATCATCCAGGAAAATTGTTCCTTCATTTGGTTTGATGAGCCCTACGATCATATAAAATGAAGTTGTCTTTCCTGCGCCGTTAGGGCCTAAAAGACCTACAATTTCTCCCTGGCTTACATTGAATGATACATCATTCACCACAGTTCGTTGCTTGTATTTTTTTATAAGATTATCGGCTCTTAATATCATCAGGTCTATTAATTATGAATTTTTATCGCTTTAATATTCAATTGTAAACGTTTCTGCTCTTTCCAGATATTTTCCTCTATGGTATAACATATCGAAAAAGGCTGATCCGGCCGCAGCAGTTGTTCAAATTCTGCAAGACCGAATCCAATGGTCTCAAAAATAGCTGAATTTTGTTGTTTAACACTCAACTTTAAATGTTTTGTACCTACAATATAAGGACGGCCGACAAAACTCATGTTTTTGCTGATAAACACAGGGGCTGGATTCATAGGACCAAAGGGCGCCATTTGTGCAATAATCCGTTGAAACTTACCGTCAATCTGGTTCAGTTCAATTTCGCTATCAATATGTATCTCAGGACAAAGTAGGTCTTCCGTAATGGTTGATGATACAATTTCCTCAAAACGCTCAGAAAAAGCAGTTATATTCTCCTTTTTCATAGTTAAACCTGCAGCAAATTTATGTCCGCCAAACTGTTCAAGCAAATCTGAACATCCCAGTAAAGCCTCATATAAATCATACCCAGCCACAGAACGGGCAGATCCCGTAAGAAAGCCATTTGAGTGGGTAAGTACAATAGTAGGTCGGTAATATTTTTCAGTTAATCTGGAGGCCACGATACCAATAACGCCTTTATTCCAGTTTTCATTATATACAACAGTAGTTTTCTTGTCAATGAGTAGTTGAGACTCATCTATCAACGCCAAAGCTTCAGCAGTAATGTTCTGATCGGATGTTTTACGGTCACTGTTCTGCAGATTGATAAACAGACTTTGTTCTTTTGCCAAGTCATCGGCTGTGCATAACAGCATCTTAACCGCCTGATTGCCATGATCCATACGCCCTGCCGCATTAATTCGCGGTGCCAGTGTGAACACGACATCGGTTATGGTCAGATCTTTTGTTTTTCCAAAGCTCTCCATCAGTGCTTTTAAGCCCGTGCATGGATTATTGTTCAGTTTGATTAGTCCGAAATAAGCGAGTGTGCGATTTTCATCTATGATGGGTACAATATCCGCAGCTATACTCACCATTACCAGATCAAGATACTGTTCATATGTTGAAGCAGGTAAATGATGCGTGATGCAGTAGGCCTGTGCAAGTTTAAATCCTATTCCACATCCTGCCAGCTCCTTAAAAGGATATGGACAGTCATGCCGTTTAGGATCCAGTACCGCAATTGCCGCAGGAAGTTCGTCACCGGGTAAATGGTGGTCGCATATGATGAAATCTATATGCAGCGTATTCGCATAGTCAATTTTATCATTTGATTTGATTCCACAATCTAGTGCAATGATCAGTGTGATATCATTTGCTTTCGCATGATCGATTCCTATGGTAGAGATTCCATATCCTTCTTTGTGCCTGTCAGGAATGTAATAAATGATATCAGAGGTAAACTGACTGAAAAAGCTGTAAGCTAATGCTACAGAGGTAGTGCCATCCACATCATAATCTCCATAAATCATGATTTTCTCACCTGCAGCTAAGGCTTTATCAATTCTTAAAATGGCCTTTTCCATATCCTTCATTAAAAAAGGATCATGTAACTGGGACAATTGAGGTCTGAAAAAGTCTTTTGCCTCTTCAAAGGATTGGATTCCTCTTTGTACTAAAATTTGTGCTAAGCTTGTATCTATATTTAATTGCTGTGCAAGCAGTCCGGTAGTTTCTGCATCTCCCTGTACCATCTGCACCCATCTTTTCTCCATGTACTATTTGTTATTCTTGATTGGTAATAGCGCTCATATGACCATAAATCGATACATGTTACATATCTTTGCGATCAATTCGTAAAGATATCATTAATTATTCTTTTGACTAATACCTATGCCATTGCAAGTTTTCACTTTATTTGAAGGATCTTATTCTGTAGCTGCCGATAAAAAGTTCGTTCCTTTTGATCCTCAGAAAGATAATCCAAAAGACAGACCCGCCTCCTTATTTATTAATGTTCAGCCCTTTCTTGTGCAGTTAAATGATAAATTACTTTTACTGGATACCGGTTTAGGATACAGTAATGAGCAGGGAGAACTCATTTTACATGAGAACATCAGGAAACATGGTTTTGATCCTGCGGATGTAGATTACGTATTGATGTCGCATTTACACTACGATCATTCCGGTGGAATGGTACATAAGGAGAATAACGGTATGGAACTGAGTTTTCCTAATGCTACGTATGTAATTCAGCGTGGTGAATGGGAAGGTGCATTTACCAATTCTTCTTCTTCATACCGGACCGAAATATTTGATTTTCTACAGCGGAATGCACAACTGACTTTCGTGGATGAGTCGGGCGAATTCTTACCAGGCATCACCCATGAATTAACAGGAGCGCATACTCCTTACCATCAGGCATGGTTGTTAGAAGATGGTGAAGAAAAAGTATTCTTCGGAGGTGATGTCTTGCCTGAACCAGAAGAACTGCTTAGGAAATTTATCGCAAAATACGATTATGATGGCCGTAAAGCCATGGAACTGAGAGAAGATTTTGGCAAAAGAGCCGCTGCTGAAAACTGGAACTGCCTTTTTTATCATGGCAAGACCAGGGCAACAGGATTCATTGAGCTGAATGACGGAAATTTTAAGATTGTATAGCCTGCGTATCTTTTCCTTCAAAAAGCTCAATTAGACGTTCGATAGAAAGGGGTTTAGAAATGAACCCTTTAACAGCTTTATACGTTTTTGCTTTTTCGATATCATTTTCATACACTGAAGAAGAAAGCATATACATATCTATCTCTTTTTCAATACCCAGTTTCTCATATGCCTCAAGGAATTCCCATCCGTTAAGCACCGGCATATTAATATCTATCAAAATCAGATGTGGCAAAGACTGGCCACTATCAATGAGTTCCTTTACATAGTCAATAGCAAGCTGTCCGTTGGTTTTTGCTACCATTCTTGCGTCATACCCTGTTTTCTCTACGATTTTTTTAATAATAAATATGTTAATATCATCATCGTCAATTACAAGGAGATCAATTTTAGCGTTCATCGGGGTAATATATTTATAAAATAATAAAGGACTGCAAAATAAAGATATAAAATAGAAATGTAAACTAGCATTATAGGAATCAAATTTCACAAAAAAAGGGCCATTACTAATAATGACCCCTTTTTGAAGTGTTAATAATACATTTATTTACCACTCATTATAATCAGTTTGGCTTTGATATAAATTGCTGAATAAAATTATACTGCAGCAGCTTCTTCTTCCATGTAACTTTCTATCGGTGGACAAGCACAGATCAATGCACGGTCGCCGTGCGAATCATTTACTCTTCCAACAGCTGGCCAGAATTTATGTTCTGCAACATAAGGTAATGGGAAAGCTGCAGTTTTTCTGCTATATGAATGTGCCCAGTCATCTCCGGTAACCTGAGCTGCTGTATGCGGTGCATTTTTCAATGGGTTATCTTGTCTGTCCAGATCACCTTGTTCAATTGCACTGATCTCATTTCTGATAGCGATTAAAGCATCGCAGAAACGATCAAGTTCATGTTTAGGCTCACTCTCTGTTGGTTCAACCATCAAGGTGCCGGCAACGGGGAAAGATACTGTAGGTGCATGGAATCCATAATCCATTAATCGTTTAGCAATATCAACAACCTCAATGCCATAGCTTTTAAATCCGCGGCAATCAAGGATCATCTCATGTGCACAACGGCCATTGCTACCTGAATATAAAACAGGGTAATGTTCTTCTAAACGTGCTTTCATATAATTAGCATTCAGAATAGCATACTCTGTTGCTTTTTTAAGTCCTTCACCACCCATCATTGCGATATAGGCATGAGAGATAATCAGGATAGAAGCAGATCCCCATGGAGCAGAAGAAACAGCAGGAATAGATTTTTCATTGTTGATATCCACAACAGCATGTCCTGGTAAATATTTAACCAGGTGTGCAGCTACGCCGATAGGTCCCATACCCGGGCCACCACCACCGTGAGGAATACAGAAGGTTTTATGTAAGTTAAGGTGACAAACGTCTGCACCGATATTAGCCGGACTTGTTAATCCAACCTGTGCATTCATGTTTGCACCATCCATATAAACCTGACCGCCATTGGCATGTATCACTTCACAAATCTCTACGATACTTTCCTCAAATACACCATGTGTAGATGGGTAAGTTACCATAAAGCAGGAAAGATTTGCAGCATGCTCTTCAGCTTTCGCTTTTAAGTCGGCCACATCAATATTACCTTGCTCATCACATTTTACGATCACAATTTTCATTCCTGCCATTGCAGCAGATGCAGGATTGGTACCATGCGCTGAAGAAGGAATTAATGCGATATTACGCTGATGATCGCCACGATCCTGGTGGTAAGCTCTGATCACCATTAAACCTGCATATTCACCCTGAGCACCAGCATTAGGCTGTAAACTCATCGCTGCAAATCCTGTGATTTCACTTAACCATTTATCCAGTTCATTAAATACGGTATAGTATCCAGCTACCTGATCTGCAGGAGCGAAAGGATGCACCTGACCAAATTCAGCCCATGTTACAGGAATCATCTCTGTTGTTGCATTCAGTTTCATTGTGCATGAACCCAGAGCAATCATAGAATGACAAAGAGAAAGATCTTTTGCCTCTAATGATTTGATATAACGCAACATCTCATGTTCTGAGTGATGCGAGTTAAATATAGGATGCGTTAAATAAGCAGATGTTCTTTGCAGCGCTACCGGTATTACCGTTTCTACGTTGTTCTCTATGGCAAGCTCAACGTTATCTGCTGAAATTGCTTTTACTTTAGAAAATATTTTGTTCAGTAATTTGATGTCCTCAATACTTGTTGTCTCATCTAAAGCGATTGTAGCAACAGTTCCGTTGTAATGAAGATTGATCTCATTGTCAATACATTCTCTGTGGATTGAATCTTTTAAATCACCAAGATCAATCTGGATTGTATCAAAGTAAACATCGTTCAATTGTTTGTAGCCAATGCTTTCCAGTGATGCAGAAAGTGCTATGGCTAAACCGTGTGTTCTTTCTGCTATTAACTTCAGGCCTTTTGGACCATGGTAAACTGCATAAAAACCTGCCATAATTGCTAATAAAGCCTGTGCAGTACAGATGTTTGAAGTTGCCTTATCTCTACGGATATGTTGCTCTCTTGTTTGAAGAGCCATACGTAAAGCATAGTTATTATGGCTATCAATGGTTACACCAATAATACGTCCCGGAATAGAACGTTTGTATTCATCTTTAGTAGCGAAAAATGCTGCATGCGGACCACCGAAGCCCATTGGTACACCAAAACGTTGTGTAGTACCTACAACGATATCAGCTCCCCATTCTCCCGGAGGAGTAAGTAAAGTCAGACTCAGTAAGTCGGCCACTACCGTTAACTTCACATTTTTATGGTGCAGACCGTCCGCAAATTCGCGGTAATCGAATACCTGACCATTACCTGCTGGATACTGAACAATTGCACCGAAGAAATTGTCCGTGATTTCAAATGTAGTATGGTCACCTATTACAAGCTCAATTCCAAATGGATTTGCGCGTGTTTTTAAGATATCTATAGTTTGAGGGAAAAGAAGTGACGAAACAAAAAATTGTTTGGCCTGTTGATTTTTGCGTAAGCTGTATTGCATAAACATAGCTTCTGCAGCTGCAGTACCTTCATCCAGCAAAGAAGCATTGGCAATTTCCATTCCGGTAAGATCAATTACCAGTGTCTGGAAGTTTAACAATGCCTGTAAACGTCCCTGTGCAATTTCAGCCTGGTATGGCGTATATTGTGTATACCATCCTGGATTTTCGAATACGTTACGCAGTATTACACCAGGGGTTGTCGTGTCATAATAACCTTGTCCGATATAAGATTTAAAAACCTTATTGAGGGAGGCGGTTTGTTTAAGACTGGCGAGGTATTCTTTTTCAGATTTTGCAACTGGCAAATTCAAGGGCTGTTTTAACCTGATTTTCTGAGGAACAGTTTGTTCAATTAACTCAGCAACAGAACCCAGACCAAGGGTATTTAACATTGCATCTGTGTCGTCAGCATTTGGGGCAATGTGACGGTCTTTAAAGTCTTCTTTGTAATGAATGTTTAAGCTCATGAAGTGTAGCAATAAATTTGCGCAAAGGTACTAAAATTTCATTTCATTTTTAGAGGAATAAACCCCCGCAGATGTTTACTTTACCAATTGTCTCAGGTACATTTGAACGGTGTTCTCGAGACCTAAATACAAAGCATCACTGATCAGCGCATGGCCGATAGATACTTCCAGTAAATTAGGGATATTGTCTGCAAAATATTTCAGGTTATGCAAATCCAGATCATGACCGGCATTAATTCCCAATCCCAGTTTATTGGCTGTATGTGCAGCCTGTGTATAAGGCGTAATTGCTTTAACTTTATCGATGTGGTAATTTGCTGCGTATGATTCTGTGTACAGTTCTATCCGGTCTGTGCCTGTTGTCTGCGCAGCTTCGATCATTTCTCTGACAGGATCAACAAAAATAGAAACACGAATGCCTTCCTGCTGAAAAAGACTGACCATCTCTCTCAGGTAACTTTGATGTTTTATAGTGTCCCAACCGTGATTGGACGTAATCTGTCCCTCTATATCCGGAACCAGTGTTACCTGTGCCGGTTTATTTGCAAGCACAAGATCTACAAATTTTTGCTCGCGACAATTGCCTTCAATGTTAAATTCTGTGGCAATAATCGCCTTTAAATCAAATACATCCTGATAACGTATATGACGCTCATCAGGTCTTGGATGAACAGTTATTCCCTCCGCACCGAAACGTTCACAGTCCAGCGCCACTTTGACCAGGTCTGGGTTATTCCCTCCGCGACTATTGCGTAAAGTGGCTATTTTATTGATATTTACTGATAGTTTTGCCATAAGCAAAGATAATTCATTAAATATGAACAGGTATAATTTTATTGTAAACAGATTAGTTAAAGGACTTCTTATCTGCTTTTTGGTGATAGTTAGTGTAATAACTGTTCATGCACAAATAGTCATTAAAAACTATAGCCGGTTTGCTGGTGTGATGCATTTCAAGGGGAAGGATTTACTTATTCTGCGGAAAATGGAAAGGAATGCTGATCTGTCGTATCTTACCGTAGATCCGCAAACCCTCAATACCCTTCTTATTTCTGCTGCTGAAGGTCAGGTGATACCTATGAGTGCTGCAGCTGCGCAGGAACATTTTAGCGGAACACCATATTTCAATGCAATAGCTGCTGCGGGGAAACAGTCAATTGCGCTGCAGGATGCAGGGATTACACATGGATTCCCGAAAGAAAAAGGAATCACTCTGACAGTTGATCTTTGCCCTTCACATAAGGCGCTCGACCGGATTATTTTTACTCAGCTGATCACAGAATTTAAAAAGATTGAACAACCTGTTCCGATAGCTTTATCTATTACAGGGAGATGGATGCTTACGCATGCGGATGACCTGAACTGGTTAAAGGAACTGATCAATAACAAACAAATTGATGTTACTTGGGTCGATCATTCCTATAATCATCATTTTAGTCCGACAGCCCCGTTGAGAACCAATTTCTTGCTTGAACCTGGTACAGATATGAATTTTGAGATCCTAGGTACAGAACTGGCGATGCTTCAGCACGGTTTATTGCCTTCTGTATTTTTCAGGTTTCCCGGACTGGTTTCTGATCAGCAGGTAGTAGACAAGGTGCTGGCCTATGGAATTATCCCGGTAGGAAGTGACGCATGGCTGGCAAAAGGTCAGCAACCGTCCGCAGGGAGTATTGTACTGATCCATGGAAATGGTAATGAGCCATTAGGGGTGGCCGATTTTATTAAACTGTTAAAAAGTAAATCGCCCGCTATTATGGGTAAACAATGGTTGATGTATGACCTGACAGAAAGCGTAGAGAATGAATTTGGTAAATAAAAAAAGGGATGCAGCCCGTTAAGACGCATCCCTTTTTCTTATCGTAAACAGATTAGTATCTGTAAGCGTCTCCTTTAAACGGACCTTCAACAGGTACGCCGATATAATCAGCCTGATGCGTATCTAATACATCTAATTCAACACCAATTTTAGCTAAATGTAAACGTGCTACTTTTTCATCCAGGTATTTAGGAAGAACATATACTTTGTTCTCATATTTTCCCGGGTTCATCCATAACTCTAATTGAGCTAAAGTCTGGTTAGTGAAAGAAGCAGACATTACAAAACTAGGGTGGCCAGTTGCACAACCTAAGTTTACCAAACGTCCTTCAGCTAATAAGATCACATCTTTACCGTCGATAGTATATTTATCTACCTGAGGTTTGATCTCCACTTTAGTATCACCGTAGTTTGTATTTAACCAGGCAACATCAATTTCATTATCAAAGTGACCAATGTTACATACGATAACTTTATCTTTCATTGATTTGAAATGCTCTGCACGAACGATGTCACAGTTACCAGTGGTAGTCACAACGATATCAGCTTCTTTAACCGCATTAGCAAATTTCTTCACTTCATAACCTTCCATTGCAGCTTGTAGTGCACAGATAGGGTCAATTTCAGAGATAATTACACGTACACCTTGTGAGCTTAATGATTCCGCAGAACCTTTACCCACATCACCGTAACCAGCAACAACAGCAACTTTACCAGCCATCATCACATCAGTAGCACGACGGATTGCGTCAACTAATGACTCACGACATCCGTATTTGTTATCAAATTTAGATTTCGTAACTGAATCATTCACGTTAATTGCAGGTAAGTGTAAAGTTCCGTTTTTCATACGTTCGTATAAACGGTGAACACCTGTAGTCGTTTCTTCTGATAAACCTTTGATTGCAGCAATCAGCTCAGGGAACCTGTCAAAAACCATGTTGGTTAAATCACCACCATCATCTAAGATCATGTTTAATGGCTGTTGTTCCGGACCGAAGTGTAAAGTTTGCTCGATACACCAGTCAAATTCCTCTTCATTTAAACCTTTCCAGGCATAAACCTGAATGCCTGCAGCAGCAATAGCAGCAGCAGCGTGATCTTGTGTAGAGAAAATATTGCATGATGACCAGGTCACTTCTGCACCTAGTTCAACTAAAGTTTCAATTAAAACTGCAGTCTGGATAGTCATGTGCAGACAACCTGCAATGCGCGCACCTTTTAAAGGTTTTGACGGCCCAAATTCCTCACGTAATGACATCAGACCCGGCATTTCTGCTTCTGCTAATCCAATTTCTTTACGGCCCCATTCTGCCAGTGAAATATCCTTTACTTTGTAAGGGATGTAAGTAGTCTCTACTGATGACATATTGTTTTTGTTTATGCACGCATCAGCGTGCTGATTTGTAATTTGTTTTTCGGTTTTTTGTTGATTAGTGCTCTAGTACCTTACGGTTATCAACAGCCTTTTTCAACATCATCCGATCATACAAAATTAAGCAATAGTTTTACCAAATTCAAAGTTAAGCTCCCTGAATAAAATATGTTACACTAAAATGTTGCTAAAAGATTTTGCCAAAACCCGTAACTAATTTTATATTTAAATATAATTTTATTTAGCGGCCATGAACCAGGATTCCGAAAAATCGGCTGAACATCTGATTTCAGATCTTAGAAGCACTATCTTATCTTTTGATAATAGTGATCAACGCAGCAAAACCAGCCTGTTTAAATACTCATTTATTGGATTATTGATCCTTACGGCAATATTCTTTCTTGGCTTTTATATAGGGAAGATAAATTCTCCTGCGCATAAGTCGGCAAAGAGCGTCCACAGCACTTCTTCCAGGGGATTATAATCCAAAGTAATTTGAAGGTAAAAAACCAGTGGGGTAAATACTAAAGCTTTGATGCTATATTGCCTTGATGTACCTTTGTTGCATAATTATAAATTTAATATAAAAGCATTTAGATATGTATCCAGAATATTTAGTTGAACCAATGCGCGCAGAGCTTACTAAAGTAGGTTTTGAAGAAGCAAAAACAGCAGAAGATGTAGACAATGCACTTACTGGTGAAGGAACTGTCCTTGTAGTTGTTAACTCTGTTTGTGGTTGCGCTGCAGCAAATGCACGCCCTGCAGCAAGAATGGCAGCAGCAAATGAAAAACACCCTGATAAATTAATCACTGTTTTTGCTGGTATGGAGAAAGAAGCGGTAGATAAAGCAAGAAGTTACATGATGCCTTTCCCTCCATCTTCACCTGCTATGGCATTATTTAAAGATGGTAAATTGGTTCATATGATCGAGCGTCATCAAATTGAAGGTCGCCCGGCCCAAATGATCGCTGAAAACCTGATTGGTGCATTCGAACAATACTGCTAGTCGATAAAATCTAAGCCGGTGTATACCGGTACGAAGATCCGGCCATTGTGCCGGATTTTTTTATGCCTTCTTTTTAGAAATCTTTGTTGAGTAACTTTTCCAGTTCGCCAAAAGATACGTTCATCCGTACCCTGCCTTGTTTTGCATACGCAATCTCTCCGGTTTCTTCTGATATGATCACCGCAACTGCATCTGTGGTTTCTGAAACACCAATACCTGCACGGTGGCGTAACCCGAATTGTGGAGGGAGCTTATCGTTATCGGTCAGTGGTAAGATGCAGCTCGCACTCTTAATCTTGTTTTCTGAAATCACCACTGCACCATCATGCAGCGGACTATATTTCTGGAATATGCTTTCCAGTAAACGCTTGGATATTTTTGAGTCTATTACCTCACAGCTGTTTGCAAAAAGCTGATCATCATAAAATTTAACAAAGACAATCAAGGCACCTGTCCGCGATTTCTTCATGCTTTTGCAGGCGTCAATAATAGGCTTTATACGCACAAGATTATCCCGCTCCGTATCTTTACCGCCAAAAAGGTATCCCCACCATGCTTTGTTTTTCTGCAGGAAGGTGTTTTTTCCAATGAGTAACAGAAAGCGGCGAATCTCTGGCTGAAAAATGACAATGAGCGCAATAATTCCCACGCTCATAAATTTATTCAGGATAGTGGAGAGCAGGCGCATATTTAATGCATCGACCACAAAATATAAGATCAGGATAATGAACATCCCCAATAACAGGTTAACTGCCAGTGTATTCTTAATCAGGTTATAGGTATAGTAAATTAAAAAGGCAACGAACAGGATGTCCACTACATCAGTAATTGTTATCGTTAGAAAATCAAAGTCGAAGCCTTTCATGATGCAATTTAATTATTTTAAGGATATATTATTGCTGCTGCATTTTCTCCACCAATGCAATACATTCTGCCGCAGCCCTCACATCATGCACTCTTAAAATAGCTGCTCCTTTTTGTAAAGCAAGTGTGTTTAATACAGTAGTGCCATTTAAAGCCGTTTCCGGTGTGATCCCTAAAAATTTATAAATCATTGATTTTCTGGAGAAGCCAACCAGTACCGGCAGTTCAAAAATATCCAGATTTCCCATATCATTTAATAACTGGTAATTGTGGTCTATCGTTTTTGCGAAGCCAAAACCGGGATCAAGAATCAGGTCTGCCACACCCATATTTTTCAGTGTACGTACCTTATCTGAAAAGTAATCCACTACTTCTAATCCTACATTTGTATATACCGGATCTTTCTGCATGGTCTGTGGCGTGCCCTGCATATGCATAATGATATAAGGAACATTTAGTGCTGCAATCGTTTCAAACATTGCTTCATCCATGTTCCCTGCTGAAATATCGT
>Ga0247813_10001212_pt1 | contig 20222 bp, 22 predicted proteins | sample UWRJL169409C1_FD_180719 | JGI IMG/M metagenome (GOLD analysis project Ga0247813, IMG submission 180719) | Plant litter microbial communities from Arlington Agricultural Research Station in Wisconsin, United States - UWRJ-L169-409C-1 | ecosystem: Environmental > Terrestrial > Plant litter >... | reverse complement strand
ACAAACCATCCTGTATCTGAGAATCCGGTAAAAGGTTCATTTAAAGCATAACAAAGAATTCCTAAATAAATACTCGAGGCAAATAAGCTAATGGTCATAAACGATAAAACATCAACTTGTGAAAGAACATTTTTACTTACTAAAAGATAAATTGAATATAGAATTCCTGATAAAACGGCGAAAAGAAAGGCATGGTCAAAGTTCAATTCAAGGAAAAAATTAAAACCAACTAACGTAATCATTCCAAATAAAGAAACCACAGTTCCAATCCAAAAATTAGTTGCCGGTCTTACTTTCAAAAAGAAAAAAGAACCAATTCCTACCCAAAGTGGCGATAAATTCGTTAATAAAGATGCCTGTGTTGCACTTGAATCCTGAATGGCGATATTCCAAACTGCAACATCTGAGGAAAACAAGACACCGCAAAGAATTGCTAACAGAACATATTTTGTTTTTGGCAGTTTAAAATTTTGAGTAATCAGCACATAAGGTAAAAGTAAAATCACGGCAAAAGCCATGCGATAAAAAGCCGAAATTAATCCCGGAGCTAATTTAAGTTTAACCAATATTGGGAATATTGAAATACAAAGTATTCCGCAGATTAAGGCTAATCTTGGTTTGGTAATTTTCATTAGGTATATATATTCGCGTATTATTTTTCAAAGATACTTTACAAAGTGAATACTTTGAAAGCAAAAAGCGCGAATCAATTAAAAATCTTAATCGGTTCGCGCTTTTTGATGATAGAATGAATTATTATTCTTCTTTTTCTACAACTTGAATTGTTGGAGGAACTTCAGGAGTATCTTCACCCTTTAGGTAAGACGGTAAATTAAGTCCGGCCATATTGAATAAATCGTTCAATGGAGGAACCGTTTTCATCATTCCTGAAACAAAGTTTGCAGTCGATGAATTTCCGTTATCGCCTTGTCCATTACCAGAATCCCAAACCGTGATTTTATCAATTTTAATGTTTTTAACAGCCTCAACCTGAGTTTTTACCAGTTCCGGAAGTTTTTCTAATAACAATAATTGAAAAGCTTTGCTTGGGTCTCCGCCTGCAGCAGCCACAACTTCTTTATAACCTTCGGCTTGTTTTGTCAATATTTCAAAGAGACCTTTTGCTTCAGCTTCCATTTTGGCAAAAATAGCATCTGCTTCTCCTTTTGCATTCTCTCTAATAGTTTCTGCGGCAGCCTGAGCTTCGATAATCGCTCTTTGCTTGGCAATTTCGGCAGGAATTACGATGTTCGCAATTTGAGTAGAACGTTCTCTTTCAGAACGCGCCAACTCTGCTTTTTGTTCAGCAACATACGATTCTTCCAATGCTCTTGCCTGTTGTACTTTTTCGGCAGTTATCGCAATACGCAACGATTCTGCTTCTTTTTCTCTACGTAAAGCTTCAGAATTTGCAATCGCAATCTTAGCCTCGTTTTCTCCCTGAATTGCAATGGCATTGGCTTCAGATGTTTTTACCCTTGTATCTCTTGCAGCTTCTGCTTTTCCAATAGTTTCATCTTTAGAGGCAGTTGCAATACTAATTTCTCTGTCTTTTTGCGTGATAGCGATTTTTACATCTCTGTCTCTATGTGTTTCAGCGATTTGAGTGTCTTTTTCTCTATCAGCAAGAGCTTTACCGGTTTCTCCAATTTTTTCCTGCTCGGCAACACTAATTTTTGCTTCGTTGATGGCTTTTGCAGCCGCTTCTTTTCCTAAAGCTTCAATATATCCAGATTCGTCTTTAATATCGGTAACGTTTACGTTGATTAATTTTAAACCAATTTTCTTTAGTTCACTGTCAACGTTTTTCGAAATATTATCCAAAAATTTATCACGGTCTGAATTGATTTCTTCAATAGTCATCGTAGCAATTACCAAACGCAATTGTCCGAATAAAATATCTTTTGCCAGTTCCTGAATTTGTTCTGATGATAAGCCTAAAAGTCTTTCTGCAGCCGTATTCATGCTATCAGTTTCTGTAGAAATTGCAATAGTAAATCGACAAGGAACATCGACTCTAATGTTTTGTCTGCTTAAGGCATTCGTTAAATTAGCTTCGATCGAAAGCGGTTTTAGATCTAAAAAAGCATAATCCTGAATCACTGGCCAGATAAAAGCGCCACCTCCGTGAACACATTTTGCCGATGTTCCACCAGTGCGTCCGTAAATGACTAAGATTTTATCAGAAGGACAACGTTTGTACCTTGAAATTAATGCCGAAATTGTTACGAATAAAACGATTGCCGCAACTGCAATTAAAATAATTGGGTTCATGCTTGGTTATGTTAAATGGATTCTACTATTAAAATGTTGTTATTTTCTATTTTTACTACTCTTACTACTGCTCCTGAAAGAATCCTGTCATTCTCGGTCATGGCTTCAAGTTCATGAAATGCACCGTTTACACTAATCATGATTTTGCCTTTTCCTTTTTTGTTTTCGGGAATCGTCAAATAAACCTCGGCCGTTTTATTTAAAGTATTGGAGATTTTAAATGAATTGTCTTCGGCTAATTTTTGTACTTGTTTGATCACCAGGAAAAACAAAACAACAAATAAAACCCCAACAACAAAGGAAGTTCCAATAAGTAATAAAGGATTATCTCCTATTGTGGTATAAAACGAAATTCCGGTCCAGCTGAATCCTAATAAAAAATTGATAAGGTTTCGCAATGAAAAAAGTTGAAAGTCTGAACCTCCGTCGTGTACATCTGCATGAAAATCAGTGTCAAAACCATCGGCTACGTCAACACCGGTAAAGGTAATAATGGTCTGAATAATAAAAATGATACTTGTTGGAATAGCGATATACCAAAAAGATTTAAGTAAAGTGGGTAAACTATCTAGCAGTTCCATCATTTTAGGTTTTTTAGAACGATTTAGGCGCTAATATCTTACTTTTTATGAAAGAAAACTAATTTGAATTAAAATTGATATTCTTGCAGTCTAAATAAATAAAGAGTCGTGCTAGTTTATAACTAGCATAAAACGAGGAATTATGTTGTTGAGTAGAGAATTATAATCTTTGCTTTAGATTCGATAAAACGTTCCCGAGTTTTCATTGGGATTGCTCGGGAATTTAAGATTTTAATCAGCAAATTTTCTAATGATATATTCTTTGGTTTTATTATCATAATAACCAAGATAATAAAAGTCGCTAATTTTAAATAAGGTTTGTGATGAAACATCAGTGTTCTTGTCAAAAAAGGTTCTGATTTTATCAAATGCCAAAGGTTGTAATTCGCCTTTTATATTATTTCCCTCTTTGTCAAATAAACCTTCAATTTTCACGACTTTTCTATTAGTATATGAGTTAAAGTTTTCCATTGTTGGATTGTACACTGCTACTGAAATCAAAGCTCCAATTAAGCCAAATTGTCCTAAAGCCGCTTGTCCGCCTGATTGCTGAGTTGAAGAAACACCTCCAAAAGTAATTAGGGTATTTTCTCCAATATGATAGCAAGAAAGACCAGCATTTAAATTGTTTACTTTTCTAATAAACTGCGCTGAGGTTTCTAAGGTTCTTTTTCCTCCAAAGAAATCTCCACCTTCCTGATATATTTCGGAATTCTTGAATTCGATTGGTTTGGTAACATTAGCAAAATGTTCTTTTAAGATATTGTCATCCAAATCTTTTATGGTAAAATATAAAAGATCTGATGAAGTTTTTACCTGATACAGTTTATTCTCAAAATAGAAAGAGTTAGAATTTAAAGATGTACGATCTCCTGGTATAAAACGTTGTTTTATCATTCTTTCTGTAGCAGTAAATGTGTTTAGATCAATAGTAAAAACCTGGGTAAAGTCAACATTAGTATCCAGGGTTATTATAATTTGGTTTTTATTAAAGTAACATTTTCTCTTTTTGGCTCCATCAGTTAATGAAGTTGGGTTTTCAGGGGTGATATACTTTAGTGTATATGGAAGTTCAAAAGGAAGTAAATTTTCACTTAATGCTCCATCTAAATCTGTTTTTGCATAAGTGCGTTTTAAAAAGTGAAATCCTTCCAGCGAAATTGTTTTTGCATTATAGTTTCCGTCTTTGTCAAAAATATGAAGTTTCAAATTACTGCTTTTCTTGATAAAAGTTAAAATATAGAAATTCTCATTTTCGCTGAATTTTTGTAGAATTTTCTCTTCTTTTAATACAAGAGAATATTGTTTTGTTTCGACTTTGCGTGTATTAAAATCAAACAATTGTGTATAAATATCCTGGTAATTATCAGACGACCAGAATAATCTAGTATTGTTATTGCTGATATTATAGCCAATCATATTATCATAAGTCTTAGTACCTGGTCTTTCGGTAGAAATACTATCAATAATTTGCATGTTTTCATTAAGATGAATGGCTTTTACTTTTATTTTGTCACTGACAAATAAAGTAACATCCTTTTTTTCAGTGTTTACAACCTGAAAAATGTCACGATTCTTTTTTAATTCAACAGGAGTAGAACTTACAATATCTTGAGAAAAAGAAAGTAAGCTATTTAAAAATAAAAAGGTAAGGAGTAATTTTTTGAACATATAAAGATTTTTTTTGACGAATATCTTGTTTTTTTCTGAAAGTAAAAGTATAGTAAATAAAATGTTTCAGAATTTCTTTTAAAAGGAAAAGTGAGAATCTATTAAAGTGATTAGCAAATTCATGCTTTTCAATAATTATAAAATTTAGATTAAACTTGTTTTTGTTTTGTTTGAAAATTGAATCAAGAATCAAAATGTGCCGTTAGGCACTACAGATCGGTAGAAAAACAGGAATTAAAAATATTCAGCGTGCCGTAGGTACGCAAGAGGTTTCGTTTTGTTGCGTACCTACGGCACGCTATCGAAATTGAAACCTGATTTTTTTCTACCAACCTGTAGTGCCTAGCGGCACAAAATACAGATTTCCGAATGGCAAAAAAAAAGATGCGCAATTGCGCATCTTTACTTTTTTGATATTTATAAAATCTTAGTTTATCGTTTCACCATTTGGCGCATCAGTATCAGGATTTACAAATACTAATTTTCCTTCGGCGTTTGTTGTCATTAAGATCATTCCCTGGCTTTCAACTCCGCGTAAAGCTCTTGGTGCTAAGTTGGCTAAAACTGTAACACGTTTACCAATGATTTCTTCTGGCGAAAAGCTTTCGGCAATTCCAGAAACTATCGTGCGAACGTCGATTCCGGTATCAATTTTCAGCACCAAAAGTTTGTTTGCTTTTGGCATTTTCTCCGCTTCAATGATGGTTCCTACGCGTAAATCCATTTTAGCGAAATCCTCATATTGAATCAAATCTTTTTGAGGTTCTGCTTTTTTGTTTTCAGCGATATTAGCAGTTTTTGTAGCTTCCAATTTATCTATTTGTTTTTGTATTTCTTCGTCTTCTATTTTTGCAAATAATAATTCGGCTTCACCAATTTGGTGACCTTCCGGAATTAATTCTGAATTTTCAGCAACATCATTCCATTTTAGTTTGCCTTCGTTTTTCAATATTCTTGATAATTTAGCAGCGGTAAAAGGCAAGAACGGTTCTGCTAAAATGCTCAACGCAGCAGCAATTTGAAGTGCCACATACATTTGAGTTTTTACACGCTCCGGATTGTCTTTCATTACTTTCCAAGGCTCTTCATCGGCAAGATATTTATTTCCTAAACGGGCAACATTCATCAATTCGCCTAAAGCTTCACGGAATCTGTAACGCTCCACCGAACTTGAAATCACGGCTGGATACGCTTTTAATTCTGCCAAAGTATTTTCATCAACTTCAGATAATTCATTCGGAGTTGGGATAAATCCGTCGTAATATTTGTTCGTTAGAACTACAACACGATTAATAAAGTTACCAAAAATGGCAACCAATTCATTGTTGTTTCTTGCCTGGAAATCTTTCCAGGTAAAATCATTATCCTTAGTTTCTGGAGCGTTTGATGTTAATGCATAACGCAAAACATCCTGTTTCTCCGGAAATTCTTCTAAATATTCGTGCAGCCAAACTGCCCAGTTTTTAGAAGTCGAAAGTTTGTTTCCTTCCAAATTCAAAAACTCATTTGCAGGCACATTGTCCGGCAAAATATAGCTTCCTTCGGCTTTAAGCATCGCAGGGAAAATGATACAGTGAAAAACAATATTGTCTTTCCCGATAAAATGAACCAGTTTTGTGTCTTCATCTTTCCAGTATGGTTCCCAGTCTTTTCCTTCGCGCATCGCCCATTCTTTCGTAGACGAAATATATCCGATAGGCGCATCAAACCAAACGTATAATTTTTTTCCTTCGGCACCTTCAACCGGAACGTCAATTCCCCAATCAAGGTCACGTGTTACCGCACGAGGCTCCAATCCGCCATCAACCCAAGATTTAACTTGTCCGTAAACATTCGGTTTCCAGTCGTTTTTATGTCCGACTAAAATCCATTCTGTTAAGAATTCAGTATATCTGTCAAGAGGTAAAAACCAGTGTTTTGTAGATTTCAAAATCGGGGTTTCTCCTGTAATGGTCGATTTTGGGTTTATTAAATCCGTTGCATTCAAAGTCGATCCGCAATTTTCGCACTGATCTCCGTAAGCTCCGTCATTACCACATTTTGGGCAAGTTCCCACTACAAAACGGTCTGCTAAAAACTGATCTGCTTTTGCATCGTATAATTGTTCTGTTGTTTCTTCAATAAAATCGCCTTTATCATATAAAGTCTTGAAGAATTCCTGAGCTGTATCATGATGAATTTTAGCCGAAGTACGAGAATAATTATCAAACGAAATTCCGAAATCAGCGAATGATTTTCTAATAATTCCGTCATATTTATCAATAACTTCTTGTGGTGTAATTCCTTCTTTTTTGGCTTTCATCGAAATAGCAACGCCATGTTCATCACTTCCGCAAATAAACGCAACGTCTTTTCCTTGCAAACGTAAATATCTAGAATAAATATCTGCAGGCACGTAAACCCCCGCCAAATGCCCAATATGTATAGGTCCGTTGGTGTAAGGCAATGCCGCCGTAATAGTATATCTCTTTGGATTCTGTATCATAACTCAATTTTATTGAGTGCAAAAATAAGCAATAGAATTGAGAATTCTAAGTTTCGCAGAGATTCACGAAGGTTTTCGCAGAGATTCACGAAAGTTTTTTAATCTCGCAAAGTCACGAAGGCGCAAAGTTTATTCGCTATTGCTATGCGTATTGTAGACTGGACTGAAGTCCAGCCCTACAAAATAAATCGTTCCTTCGGAACTCGGCTCTGGAAATTAGGGTGGTTTTTAATCCATTCAAAAGTGAATAAACTTTGCGCCTTCGTGACTTTGCGAGATTAATTCTCATTTCTTTAAAAAAAAAACTTAGCGAATCTCTGTGAAAACCTCCGCGAATCTCTGTGGTAAAACCCATAAAATAGAACCAGTTTAAACTAGCTCCTCAATAAAAATCTTCAGAATTTATTTTGCAATCTTTGCTTTCGAAAAAAAACAAAAACAAGTTATGAGTAAGACAAAATTAATCATCAATAAAAACGGATCTATCAAAATCGAAGGTGATTTCGAAATAATGGATTCAGAAGGAACTGTTTACGGACTACAAGGAAGAGCTGCATTAGGACTTTGCCGTTGCGGATTATCTGCAAACAAACCTTTTTGCGATGGAGGACACCGTAATAATTTCGAACACGATTCTATCGCATTCGATTTACCACCAATGAAAACAAACTAAGAAGTCTGGTTATCTATAAAAGCTGCATTATGCAGCTTTTTTATGATTCATGCTGGTCAATTATAAACCGAAGAACATCTTCAAAATATTCTTTTAGATTTTCGTAAGGATGCTCACCCGGATACCAATTTGCGAACTTCCAATATTTCCATTCTTCGTTTTTTGATTTTGGAGGAAGCAGTAAAAAATATTGTTCTTCGGATATTCCTGCAATTAGAATGGCATTCTCTAATTCGGGCAAATACGAATACGCTTCAATTACAAAATCATCAATATTTTTTAAGAAGTCAATGTTTTCTATGTTTTCAAAACTTGGTTCTATATTATTTGGTGCCGAAAAACCATTAGTTATTCGAATAAATTCGATATAATCTTCGGGTAACTTTATGCCAAGTTTATTTTCTGCATCATTTATCTGTTTTTCGGTAGCCGGAATAGTTCCGAGCCAATTATTTTCAATTTGTTCAGATGTAAAATTGAAATCTTCATATTTAATTGCCTTTTCCGAAATACTAATTAGTAAATTTTTGTTCATCGTTCTATATATAAATTTCCCCCTTCATCGTAATAACCGCAGAACCGCCAACCAAAATATCATTTTCTCTGGCCATAACTTCAATCAGTGAAGGCTGACTTAGTTTTACGCCTTGCAGAATTTTATATCCGGTATTGGGTTTTGTGTATTTGGTTTTAGTTAAAAAGCCAATTAGCGGGCCGGCAGCTGTTCCTGTAGCAGCATCTTCATTAATCCCAATTAGCGGATTAAAAAATCTGGCTTCGACTATATTTTCATGTTTTGCATCGAAAATGGTAAAGCAATAAAAACCTTCAAATCCGTACTCTTTGGAGATTTCGATTAAGCGTTTATTATCAGGAATGCAATCGTGTAGGAATCGTCTGTTTTTTATGGGAACCATCAAATGCGCCACTTCGGTTTGAACAATTGTAGGCAGCAATTCGCCAACGGTTAAATCATCAATGGCCAAACCAATTGCTTTTGCTATTAGCGAAGCCGGAATTTCCTTTAGTGCTACAGCCGGTTTTTGATGCATTTGTACGATAGGATATTCGGTAACGGGATCAAAACTTGTGGTTAAGGATATTGGATTGTCTTTCATAATTACAAAATGATTGGTTTCCTCTTGTTTATGAAATATCGGGATTTCTTTAAATAATGCTGCGCAAACCGCTCCAAGTAAATTATGTCCGGCGCCATCAACCTCAAAGCCAGTTGGAGTAAAAGAGCGGACATTGAGCGCCTTTTGAATTGTAGAATAATAAACAAACGAAGTCTCAGAATAGCCAAATTCCTTTGCGATATTATGATAGGTTTCTAACTCCAGATTGCCATCGGTAAAAACAACAGACAACGGATTTCCTTTGTAACTTTTATTAGAGAATACATCCAAAACGTAGTATTCTAATGCGGTTCTATCTTTCATTATTATAGTTTATTAGATGATTTTTTTTGATAGAATAAAGTTAAGGTTTGTTCTCTGATCTAAGTTACAATCATTTGAATTTCTTTTACAACATTCGTTTTTGTTCAGCGCTTACATTAATGGTTTTTTCGAGTCTCGAAAGTCTGGTTTTTTCTTGTTTGGCCGTCATAATCCAATGAATCATGACCTTTTTGTACGATGGGGCTTGTTTATCAAAATAGTCCCAGGCGATTTTATTGGCTTTAAATTGTTTTTCAAATTCGGGATCAAGAATAGCGGGTTCCTTTTCGTGCGAATAAATTCCGGATCTTTCTTCAGATCTTAATTCGAATGCTTTTATTCCGGCTTCTTTCATTAATCCGGCTTTGATAAGATCTTCGATTTTCTTGATATTGATGGCGCTCCAAATACTGGATTTCTTTCTTGGTGTAAACCTGATCGAATAACTTTCTTCATCAATCGATCTGCGAACGCCATCGATCCAGCCAAAACAAAGCGCCTGATCGACAGATTCTGACCAGGACATGGATGGTTTTTTGCTATTCACTTTATAAAAACCTACTAAAAGTTCGGTTTCTTTTTGGTGATGCTTTTCCAGCCATGCTCTAAATTGTTCTTGGGTTGGGAAGAAGGTTGGGTGCATTTTGTATTGAGTTGTTATTTGTCTTTTAATGGCGGCGGCGGAGGTGGCGGCGGTAAAATAGGACCTAAATCTCCAAAGTCAATGATTTGTTTTGTTGAGATAAACTTCAGATTGTTTTTAATACTTCCTAGTGAATCAATATAATTATAAAGTTCCTGCGGAGCATGTTCGCCATGAATATAAATTTGTTTGTTTTTTCCTCTTTGATTAATACTTATAAGATAGCTTTGTCCATCATCAAGGTTTTCATCTGCATATATAGAATCAAAATTCTTCAAATTTAAAGTGTGAAGACAATTATTTAGTCTGATTTTTTCATTAGCTGAAATTATAGCATAGAAATTTTCTTTTGGTTCGGGAAAAATTCTTTGAAGGTAAACAGTATCACTTTTTGTGAATTTTACAGTATGAATATCATGTAAGTTTGAACCTGTTACGATTAAGCTTTCAAATGGAAATTCCTTTACAGTCTCTTTTTTATAACAAGCTGTGAGCAATAAAACAAATGAAATAAGTGTGATTTTTATTTTCATAGCGAAGTTTTGTTGGCTTTATTGGTCAGAATTTCTAATCGTTTGTCTTTACAATTAGTTCTTTATCTTTGTAAACGTAATTAAAGAAAATTAAATTATGGCAAAAGGACCTGAGAAAAATACCAAAAACAAGGCTTTGCATACCAAATTGCTCAATAAGAAAAAGGCCAAACTTCAAGCCGAAAAAAAAGAAAGTGCCTTACGTTTGAAAGCTTTAGTGGCCAAAATGAATGAAAAGAAGAATAATGACGAATCTGGTATTGTTTAATTTGCCGTTTCGTTTTTTCTTACTATTTGCAGGTTTTATTATATTTTAGAATCAAATTTTTGTTGAAGGCAATGGGTATCAAAGAATCATTGGCTGTGTCGTATTCATAAAGTTCATTTTTAGACGGATCGAAGGTATATCTTGCAATAGTTGGCATTCGGTCAGGATAAGTTTCATGAAGATTTAATTCATAAGTTTCTGAGTAATCAAGGGTATTATCTCTTTTCGGATTCGGGCTTCCTTCAACTGTAATTCCAAAAGAAGTTCCTCCATTTTTTACAACAGCTTCGTATAAACCTTTTGTTCCTTCAACATACGATGGCGCAGTTGTCAAAATTTCCAATACTACATCAATACAAGTTATAGATTCACTGATGTTTTTAGTTGATACAGGTTTGATTGTATCTTTTGCAGTTGTTTTTTCTGTATTTATTGTTGGCGGAGTTTTTATTGTTTCGGTTTTATGACAGGAAAATGTAATAATTAAGGCTAAAAGCAATACATTCTTTTTCATCGGATATTGTTTATTTTATAGATGTTGTGTTGAATTCAAATTTCAATTTCTTGCCTTATTCCTCAAGTTCTTTCCAGCAAAGATCTATTTCTCGTCGAATTTCTTTTTCAAGTTTCGAAAGTTCATTCTCAACCCAAAACTGACTTTCTTTGGTTAAATAAAACTCGTTTTCTTTGAGTTTAAATTCCATCGCTCCTTTAATCATTGTAATCATTTCCTGAGTTTCTGATGTACCGTTTGCGAAATTTGGACCTATAAGATATTTTAAAATATCCTTTTCGTAATGCGGTTTGTAATAGAGAATATAGCTGACTATTGGAAAATAGAAATAGAAATAATTATTGGTATTCGAAGGAAAATGAATTTTATTGACTTCAGCTATTAGTGCATCTGATTGCGCATGTGAGGTTTCGGCGTTGAATGTTTTTAATAATTCGAAAGTGGTTTTTGCACTCGGAATTATGTTTCCCACTTTTTCAAGAGCAGCAAAAGTTTTTTCGAATTCGGGATTCGTTGATTTTTTATTCAACCAGTTAAAGATTTTCAATTTTATGCTTTTATAGATTTACTTTTTAATTGATTTTTTTTGAAAAAATACATACCAAAATAAACAATTAAAAGATAAGGAAAATAAAAAGGATAAAATATACAAGCTTTAAGCGGCCAGCCAATTCCCATTTTGCTTATGCGTAATTTTTTTACTTTTTCTAAATTTTCAACAGCGACATTTCTTGTTCTTTCTGTTTCAGTAAATGCATTAGCATCATAACCATAATGCGAAAGAAGAAGTTCAGTTGAAAAATGGGACCACCACGCAAGAACTAAAATGAAAAAGAAGGTAATAAGCACAGCCGTAATTAAATACGAAATAAAGGGATATTTAAAATTTCGTTTACGAAGCTTGTTGAATAATAGTATGGGAGAAATAATTAAAGCGATTAATAATGCGAATTTTATCGCTGTAATTAAAATTTTCATCAGGATTATGTTGGATTTGCTTTACAAATTTAAAAGCATTTTTATAATCCACAAGAATAAAATAAATCCCAGAAAAGAGAACTCCACTATGTTTACTTTTTGATTCCCAAATTTTGTAACCAGAAACCGATCGATTATTATGAGAATAATAACGGGAAGCAAACCAAACAAAATATAAATTCCCATTAATCCGTCTGGTCCTGAATTTCCGTCGATGAGCATTATCGCATAAATTATTCCTACTATGAGAGAGCATATGCCTGAGACGTAAAATAAGGTAAGGTTTTTTGGTAGGTCATCCATAAACTAAGGGTTTTTACGTTTTTAATAGAGAACTGCTTTTTCGTATTTGATTATTTCAAGATCGGATAAAGCATTCTCTTTGTTAACAGATGACCCTTTTGAAAAATGGTTGCGTTAAAATTTCTGTTTTTTTATAAAATTTTGCTTTTTAGTTCTTATAAAAATTAAACTCTTCGATATCGTGATATCCAAAAACTTCGATTTCAGGATGTTCGTTTATTAAGCTTCTGATTTTGTCTAAAGTGTTTATTCTTAAATCGTTGTCTTCGGCTCGCATTTTTGCTAATTGATTTACAGGATGATCGCTATTGGTAAGTTCAATTCGCATATAATAGGCATCGGCAATATAAAATAACCATCCTTTTTCTGTTTTTATCGCAACACCGCAATGTCCTAATGTATGTCCGAAAAGGGGAATTAGGTAAATTTCTGTTTCAGTATCGATGTCGACTTTTCTGGCTTCGAATCCAAACCAGTTCAAATCTAATTTTTCGTAGGTTTTTATTGTTGGCTGATGCGATAAAGGTGTTTTTAAATATCTTGGATTCCCTGAAATATAAGCGTCACATTCTTCCAGTCCAACGTGAACGGTTGCGTTTGGAAAATCTGCCAAACCTCCAATATGATCATTGTCCAGATGCGAAATAACACAATCTGTAACTTTTTCCGGATCAAGTCCCAGTTTTTCGATTTGTCTGATGGCAGTTTGATTTTCATCAAAACGATAACCCACCATATCTATAAGTTGTTGGCCGATTCTTTCTTCCGGGTTTTGAATGTCTAAAAGCCCGATTCCGGTATCGACTAAAATGAGTTTGTCGTTTTCCTCTATTAATAAACAATGTCCGCACACATTGTCGTTTACAGGTGAAACAATTTTTACGCAGTTGAGGTGATGTATTTGGGGCATGATGATTTAGGTTTTTGATTGATTGTTGATGTGGCAAGTTTAAGGTTGCAATTTAATTAATTATCATATTATTGATCATGAATTGAAGCAGATTGGTGTCTTCTGATGAAATTGGTGTTTTTTTATTTATAGAGATTAATACCAATTGTTTTTTATTTACAACTCCCCACCAAACCCAATTTGCTTTTTCATCTGAAACTTTTAATTCGACTAAAATGTCAAATTTTGTTTTGTAACTGTTCCAGTTTTCTCGTGTAATTTCTTTGGTGTGGTAATTTTTGACAAATTCGGTGAGTTGCTGAATCAGTTTTTCGTCGGTAGTTTCCTGATCGAATCCGTATGAACTGATTGTTATGTTTAATTCTGACGCTGAATCTGTAATTGTTACAATGCCTTCGTTGTCTTCGTTTAGCACAAAAGTTTTGGGGTAATAAATATCGTAAGCTTTTGATTTTGGAACAAAAGAAGTCATTGTTTTATTATTTTCATTTTGACCCAAAACACTAATGCTGAACATCAGCATTATTATTTGGAAATATATTTTGATGCTGCAATTTTTCATAAATCTGTTGATTAAGTTTAAGGTGTTTTATTATGAAGCGCAAATATAAATGATATTGATAACTGCTCTTTTGAGGAAAGCCTCATTTTTTGAATTAATGTTTGATAATTGTTTTTTGGATTTAATCGAAAGCAGACATTCAGAAATCCCATATTAATGAAATAGTTGTTGCAGATTTTCAGAATGTTGATGAATGAATTTTTTTGTGATTTCTTTGTTGTTGAAAATTATAAATATTTAAACCTATTGCTCTGAAAGAGCTTTAGCAATAGCATGGTGCGAAGCACTATGAATGAAAAAGGTTGTAGTTTTAAGCCCTGTAAGGGCGTAAGCCTAATTTCAATGGGCGTATTTGTTATGATTTTTCCAAAATTGTTATTGTGTATTTTTCTCTTGCCCTTTCAGGGCAATTTTTATTTTTAATTTAATTTCGTAGTGCGCTGCACTACGCTATTGCTTTTAGGACTTTCAGTCCACTTTATAAATTTTGTACACTCTAGATTGCAAATCTGTACTATTTGTTATTATAATTTTTAATAATCTTTTTTGTTCTAAAATATACTACAATTGGAATAATCAAATTAACTATATAAAAGGAATAAATAAAAGATTCAGGAACAATTATTTCGAAAAAAGTTGTTGTAATAAGCAAAAATGAAAAGAAAATATTTAACCAACCAGTGAGTACCAATGTAAAAACTTTTGATTGGTTGGATTTCCAGATTTTTAAAAATGAAAGTAATATTGCTAGTAAACCTAAACCTGAACTAATCCAGCAACTCCATCCAAAAAGCAGAAGAGTTTTAAAACCACTAAATAATCCTGTATCAAAGTAATAGACGAAGAAGGTAATAGCTGCCCAAAGATTAGTTATTAAAAGAGAAAGGAGTAAGCTTTTGTATATGGTTTCTTTCATGTTGTTGTGGTTTAGTTTGTTAGTTGAAATTTTGAATGCGTAAAACAAAATCTTTGCCAAGTCTTCTTTTGAATGCCGAATTGCGTTAGGGATAGCAGCGAAAAGCCCACAGCCTGACGAAGGAAGTGCGAGGACTTGCAGCGAATAGCCCGACCGGAGGGAACGCCAAAAAAATATTCACGTTTGTATTATTATTTCGCCGAAATTTGCAAATCAATCTTAAAAAATATCAAAATGGAGGAGTTCGGTAGAATACTAGTTTCTGAAACGGCAATGAATAGTGAAAATCTTCAGGATGTGATTCATTCTAATATTTCGGTGATTAATTTAATGCGTGAGGAAGGTGTCGATGACGAATTTATTCACGAAGATGCGTTGATGAGTTATTATCTTGATTATTACTATTCGCAATATGCGGAAGGGAATTTTTCGCAGTTTGTTTATAAATCAGGCTGGAATAAAGAACTGAACGAACTTATCGAAGAAGGTTTGGCGTTGATTGGTGCCGAAAAACATCTTGAATTGTTTCAGCAGCAAAGCAAAAAGGTAAAATTGATGAGCAGCGTAAAGCTGAATAAATTTGTAAGCGGAAAACTGGAAGGTGTAAATCCTGTTCGCGATTCCTTGAATAATGATACGTTTTTTGAACTTGAAGAAAACCTTATTACGCTAAATGCTAATTTCCTGAAAAACCATCCTGATTTCGAAGTGCTTTCTGTAGATGATATGTTTGCAGCTTTGGAGGAATATGTGGAACATGAGATTAAGAGGGCTTAGTTTTTTTTTTACCACAGAGTTTCACAAAGATTTACGCTAAGTTTTAATTTGGCGAACTTCGCGTAAATCTTTGCGCTCCTTGCGGTTAAATCTTAGAGAAATTATATTTACAAATATTTGTTTATCAATTAATTATCTTAATTTTAGTTCTCAATAAATAGCGTTATTTATGGAAGAACTAACACACATCAAATCAATTATCGGGATTATTTTGGGTTTGAGTCTTACGCACCTTATAAAAGGGTCTGTGATTTTTATTCAGCATCCCGGTCGTAAGAAAATCTATTTTGTGCACTCGCTTTGGGTGTTTTATGTTTTTTTGCTGATTATTCGTTTTTGGTGGTGGGAGTTTAATCTCAAGTTAATTCATGAATGGTATTTTGCTGATTATTTCTTTATCATTTGTTATATCCTGATTTATTATTTGCTGTGTGCTATTTTGTATCCTGATGATTTGGTCGATTATACAGGTTATGAAGATTATTTTTATTCGAGAAAAAATTGGTTTTTTGCCATTCTGGCCATAAGTTTTGGAGCCGATATTATCGACACTGCCATAAAGGGTGGCAATTACTTTTTATACAATCAAACTGAATATTATATTAGGATTATCAGCCATATTATTTTGTGTCTGGCGGCGATTAAAATTCATAATAAAGTTTTTCATTCGGTGTTGGTAATACTTTTTATAATTTATGAGCTTTCTTATATATTAAGATTGTTTAATGTTGAGTAAAAGTTGAGTTTTGGTGATCATTATCAAAAAAATAAAAGTTGATATTTGTTATATTTGTAGGAATAACATTTTAAAAAACAACCACTAAAAAGTAACATCATGAAAAGTAAATCTCCAATTTTGATGATTGCCGCATTATTTGTTTTAAGTATTTCGTGCAGCAAAAGTGATATAGATAAAGGCCTGGATTGCGTAGGAGAGTCTTTATTCGAGAAGGTAAAGCATTCGACAGATGCTACTAACCCTAAAAAAATAGATTTTACAGTTGAATATTCGGGAACGAATACTTTAAAATCTGTAAAATTTACTTTTGGTGATGGTACGCCTGCAGAGACCGTTACAGCGACAGGAACAACGGTTTCTACTTCGCATATTTACAGCGCAGCGGGAACTTATACAGCAAAAGCTGAAATTACAGTTCAAAATGGAGGAGCAACTTGTACATCATCGCCAACACGAAGTATTACTGTAAATTAGAGAATTGTGTTTTTTGAATGTTAAAGATTTCATTAGGTACTATTTAACTTCGTTACGTTTCTTGTAAATTTGCTTTTAGTGATTTAACGATTTAAAAAAGTTAAAAATGAGATATAAATACTTCCAGATCGTGCTGTTGCTTTATCTTCAGACGGGATTTTCTCAAAACAAAATCAACCTTTTTTCAGAAATCAATTACAGTTCGATTCCATCTGTTTCGTTAGACGATTATAAATCGGTTCAGGAACGGGATAAAAAGTTCCAGAATCCTAATATTGCCTTAGGAATTGGTATTTCGGGCGGAGGTTCGAGAGCGCAGTTTTTTAGTATGGGAGTGCTTTTGGGATTAGAGGAAATTCAGGAAAACAATTTACAACGTAATTTCCTGAACGAAATTGATTATTTCTCTACCGTTTCAGGAGGTTGTTTTTCGGCAGGATATTATCTGACGATTCTTAAAAATAAATTGTTTTTTGACAATTGTTCTTTCAACGAATTTTACTTTTCTAAAGCCGATGCTTATAAGGATTACGTAGATAAATCGGCCAATATTTTATCTCTTTTAAACAATAGCCGAAACGAAAAAGGCGATAAAATATCGATGACACAGCGCATAGATGCGGATATTTTGCAATACGATGCCACGAATCCTGATAATACAAATAAGTTTGGAACCCAAATGTTGCTGTCTGATTTTTTTGTTTCAAAGGACAGTAAAACGACTCCCACTTTGCCCATGTTCGTCGCCAACGGAACGGCTTTTAATAATGGCGAACGTATTCCGTTTATGCCGCATATCATTCGGGGTTTAAACCTCAATTCTTCTTTGGCACCCAATAAAGCTGCTATTTCATTAAATGAAAATAAAATAAACGGTGGTTATGATTTTCCACTTACTTATGCCATTACGGCGAGTTCTGCTTTTCCGGGAGTTTTGCCAAAAGTAAAATTTGGCGTAAAAAACCAGGATAAAATATTGTGTATTGTTGATGGCGGCGCTTCGGATAATATGGGGTATAAAACTTTGGTAGAATTGCTGCATAACGATACAAAAGTGAGTGATAAAAACAAAAAAGCACTTTTTATTGACTGCCTCGGACAAGGAAAAAAAACGCCTTATATAACCGATGCCAAAATAAGATTGATTTCGTTGTTTGAAACCGCTTCTTTGTATACGGTGCAGACTCGTTATATGACTTTTGATAAAGATGTCGAAAATACTTTTGAACGTTATAAAATACCGGTTTCGAATTATCAGATTATTGGTTTTACCACGATTAGGGATTATTTGGTAAAAATGCAAAAAGATTATCCTTATGAAGATTTGGTTTTTGAATTAAAAAACACCAATGACGAAGCCAGTAGTTGGGTAAAATTATTTGAAACTTTTAAGCAGGAACTGATCATGAAGTTTGGCGAAGATTCGTTTAAAAAAGATAAAGACGGCGAAATAATTGTGGCAACTTTAAGCAAAGAAAAATTTAAAGCTTTATCTGCCAGACAAGTTTTGCTGTTATACGAATATGCCTCACACGTAGAAACCAAATTAAGAATTACGCCCGACGAAAGAGAGGTTTTGTTGCTTTCGGGACGTTTTGCTGCCTATTTAAAAACCAATGAATTAAGAGAATTATTAGTAGAACATAAGTAATTTTGTCGAAATTTGATTTTCTATTTAATCCCTAAATTTTTTTGACAGAAAGTTATATGAATAAAAAAATCGTTTTTTTTGCCTTATTGTTTTTGCCCGTTTTTTTATCTGCACAGGAAAAAGGCAGCGATACATCTGATAATGTTTCAAGATATTTTTATGATGATCATGTGGTTTCTGTCGAGATTTGGTACGGAAAAGATAAAAAACCGGACAGCACCAAAACGTATTATTCGAACGGCAAACTGAATGAGATTTTCTTTTATGATGATCAGGGTCTTAAAGATTCAAATGCTTATCAGTACAACAAACAGGGCGAAAAACTCGTGACCTGGAATTTCTCGCACGGAAAACTGGTAAGCAGAACCGATCACAAATTGCCGTTTAATAAAGACAAAGAAGAAACGGTAAAAAAAGCCCTGAAATTAATGACCGAAATTAATATAAGAACAAATTATAACCCCACAAAGGTAAATGATTTATTCAATCGCGGTGTTTTAAGTATTAGTCTTGGTAATACTACTTTGGCGCTTGAGGATTTAAAAAAGGTCGAATATTCTGTAGATAAGGATCCTAAAAATAAAGATATTGTCCTGTCTGATTCTTTAGAAAAAAAGAGATCGGTTTTTAGAAGTAAACTTTACGACCGACTGGCTAATATTTATGCCTCACTCGAAATGGATAATTTTGCTTTTAATTATTGTTATAAGGCTATTCGTAATGCGCCGGACGATTTGCGTATTTTGTACAATTTTGCGATATTATTACAGCGAAGAAAGTCTTATGATTTGGCCCGGTTTTATTTAGAAAAAATTGTAGCTAAAAAACCAGATCACGCACATGCGCAATGGGCACTTGCCATATTATACAGCGATACTGGAGAATATCAAAAAGCAATGGAAAGCATTACTGTAGCTTTTAAAAATGAAAAAACCATCATTGACAAGAGTGTAGGATATGGAGGCCGGGATTTACGAACCACAAGAGGATTAATTTATCATAAACTGGGAGAATCAGAGAAAGGAATTGCCGATTTGAAATATGTTTTAGATAGGGATAAAAACAATTCGTATGCAATGAAAAATCTGGGGATTATTTATCTCGATCAACTCCAATACAAAGAAGCCTGCGAATTGTTCAAAAAAGCAGATGAGCTTAATTATACACTTGTTTATGATGAGGTAGATTTACCATCATTATTAGAAAGTGCTTGTAATAACGTTCAGCCCGAAGTTACAGCACTTAAAAAGCCTTTTGTTTATCCTAATCCGGCTCAAACGACAATTTCTATTGAAAATTTAAAAACTAAAAACTTCGATTTTGAGTTTTTTGATTTCGAATCGAAAAGCGCCTTAAAAGGTAAAACCAGCGACGGAACGATAAATGTTATTGCATTAACTCCAGGATTTTATATTTTGAAAGTTACAATTGAAGATGTTGTTGAAACGTTTAAGGTGATTAAAGAATAAATCAAATGAATCAAAATATAGCTTCAGAGAAGCGTCATATTTATAGAAAACGATATTGATTTTGTCTTAAAGCTCCATCGGAGCGGTATATTCATCTGTAAAAGATGTCTCCCCAGTAGGGTTCTGGATTCAATTTGAATTTTCTATTTCTATAAATATTTTACGCCGCAGGGGTTGTGTTCTATTCAAAATATAAAACTTCGATTTAAATAAAATCTTTGCGCATCTCTGCGTAACCCTTCGTGCATCTCCGTGTAATAACCCCCGAAATAACTTTAGAATCAACTTTGTCGTGATCTTATAAAACATTTCCTTAAATTTGCTTCCGTTATAAAAAAATACAATAGTTATAAAAATCA
>Ga0247813_10001211_pt1 | contig 20228 bp, 14 predicted proteins | sample UWRJL169409C1_FD_180719 | JGI IMG/M metagenome (GOLD analysis project Ga0247813, IMG submission 180719) | Plant litter microbial communities from Arlington Agricultural Research Station in Wisconsin, United States - UWRJ-L169-409C-1 | ecosystem: Environmental > Terrestrial > Plant litter >... | reverse complement strand
GCTTCACAAGCTGCGGCGGGCAATGGTCGATCCCGACAGGCGTCCACTTCGTGGCATCATCGAGATCGACGAGACCAACGTGCCGTTCCGCCGCAAAGACGAACCAGACGGGGGCGGTCAGGGCCGCAGCCCCATCGGCAAGATTTTCATGGTTGGAGCGGTGGAGGTGGAGGCGGGAAAGTACCCTGCGCGTTGTCGGCTGCAGCGTATCGTCAACATCAACCGCGAGAGCCTGCACGCCTTCATCCGGGACAACACCGCCGTCGGCAGCCTGCTCCTCACCGACGGCAACACTGCCTACAGGAGGTTGGAAGATCGTGGTCACCAGGCGATCAACCTGAGCGCCGTCGATGCACCGCATGCACATGAGGTCCTGCCGTGGGTGCACCGCCTCTTCGCCAATTTCAAGCGGTGGAGCTACGGGACGTATCACGGTGTCCGCGACAAGCACGTCGACATCTACGCCAACGAGTTCGTCTTCCGCTGGGACCGCCGCCGACATTTCCAGACAAACGTCGACACCATCCTCGGTCTCGGTCAGCGGATCGGCCGAACGACATGGCGCGACATCGTCGGCGACACAGGCGAGTGGAAAGAAGCACACGAGGATCAGGTTCTAGCCATGGTCAGGCCTGACCGCCTCGACCGCGCCAAGGACTACGCGCTTTGCGAGTCCAAGGAGGGCTTCCCCGTGGGGAACTTTTGCTGGGGTTCCCCACGGGGAACATTGTCTAGAGGCCACAGCAGCTAAATCGGCGGCACCGAATTTGACGCCTTCATATAAAATATTCTGGCGTTCTGTGAAAATGCCGACCGGGATGTTGGTGACGTGTAGAACATATGTCCGCCCCGATAGAGCTCGAGCTTTAACCTTCCCGCGGTAAGCGACGGCGGCAAATGGTCGAGGACATACTTGCTGAAACCGTAGGGTATCAGCGCATCGCTGTAACCATGCGCCACCATCACCCTAAACTGAGGGATCACCGATAGGAGGTCGCGGACATCGATCGCTGCTGTCGTGGTCGCCCGGCTATCGCCGCCGCCCCTCCCACCGTTCCATTCCCAGCGGCGGTTCACATCCACGTTCAAGAGTGTGTATGTCATATCGGTTTTGAAGCCGAGTTCATCACGGGCGTAGGCGGCAAAAGCAGCGCCGTAGGCCCGGGTGAAGCCGTCGAGGATGGGATCGTCATTTTGGCGAGTAGCCGCTTCAGGATAGGCATCGGCAACCGAATGGGCAGCATCATAGGGGCTGACAACCCTGCCCTCACCCGCCGACTGCTTCGTATAGACGTCTCCAACGAAACCGCGCGTGCGCGAAACCTGCTGCTGCGGAATACCCGTGAGCGCCGATACACGGGCATAGAACGCATCCGCAGAAGGTGCCGGCAAAGGCGGTCCCGCCAGCGCGACAAGATAGTCGGACATGGCGAAACGTTCAGCATCGTCCACGAGGCTTGGGTCGAACGCATTTTTCCGCTCAAGTTCTGCAGCGGCGAGGGAGGGCAGACGCAGGGCAGCTGCCAGCGGATCGTCATCAGCGCCCCACAGGAACCGCCCCTCGATCATCGGCGAGATCATGACGATGCCTGAGACAAGAACCCCTTGGGTTTCCTTCAGAGCCGAAGCAACCTTGGCCGCGCGAAAACCACCGTAGCTTTCGCCGAGCAGATATTTTGGCGAGGGCAGGCGACCATTCTTCTGCGTGTACAGGGTAATGACCTTGGCAAGGCTCTCAGCATCTTGCCTGACCCCATAGAAACTTTTGGCATCCTCATTGTTGGTGGGGCGGCTCCAGCCGGTCCCAACAGGATCGATCAAGACGAGGTCAGTGAACGAAAGCCAACTGTCCGGATTTTCGACTAGCGAGGGGCGGGTGCCATCATCGTGCCGTTCGCCGAACTCAAGGACGCGCGGACCGACCAGCCCGAGGTGAAGGTAGGCCGAAGCGGCGCCAGGTCCGCCGTTGAATGCGAAGGTGAGGGGGCGGTCGACCGGTCGGTTCTTCGCGCTATAGGCCGTGTAGAAGACTTTTGCGGAGCGTTGGCCGTTCTGCCCGAACAGGTCGAGTGTACCTGCGGTCGCCGTATATGGCAGCGTGTCGGTACCGACCTTCAGGTCATGCTCGGTGGTCGAGTCCGGCGGGATGAGATTGAAAATCCCGCCCTGTACGCCTTGTTCCGGCGGACGCTCGTGCTGATCCTGTGCCAATGCGGACGTGCCGAGAACAACAAGCTGCAATGCGACTATGCGTGTGATGTGGAATGCTCGCAAGATATCCCTCCTCCTCGGTAAGTCCGCTTTGACAAGTGTAGTGCGATCGGCCTTCTTCAGGGAACTCAACTCCTCTTGATCACCGCCATAACCGCAAGTGCGCTGGTGCGATTGAAACCAGAGGCCAGTGTCTGTTGAGTTTCAGCAGGATTTGAACCGTTTTCATTTCGCGTTGGCCTACCAGATCCGATGTCGTGAATTGTCCGCAAACAACTTTATTCGGCCTGAGTGGATAACGGCGAAATGGCCATGGGTTCAAACTGACACGGAAATTTACACTGATCAGCCTTGATAGTGGCGATGCCGACTTGTCGGTTGGCAGTGCCAAACGCCCACACATTGCTTCGGGACATGGAAAAGAAACTGGAGCGGTTTCGAGCCATTTCACGGCGCGTGCTAACTTTTTTGTCAGCCACCTCTAAATGCTTGCAGACGTCCACCCCGCGACACAAAGGTGCGGGGTGGTTCAGGTCGCGCCGCATTCACACGGATATGTTGAGCACGAATTGAAGCTTGTCGGGCGCAAAAGTCACATGACGCGTTTCGTCAAAGGCAAAATTTCGCATGACCGTAACCAGAAAGACTCAGAACTTGACTGCTGGGCTCGAGGGAACGCGGAATGATCGTGTCCCGAGAGGTGGTGTAGGTTCTGAGGAGTAAGGTGGCCATCAGTGTTTTTCCGCTAGGGTCGGGTTGTTGAAGACCAACCTGACGGAAAGACCACTAATGACCAATGACATGATGAACGTGCGCTCGCTTGTTGAGAAGAGCGCTGATGCCGATTTATTGCGCGAGATGATCGGCTTTGCAGCCGAGCGGCTGATGGAGCTGGAGGTTGGCGGAGCCACCGGTGCTGACTTCGGCGAGAAGAACCCGATGCGTCTCGCTCAGCGCAATGGCTACCGTGATCGGGACTGGGAGACGCGGGCCGGAACCGTCGAACTTCGCATCCCAAAGCTGCGCAAGGGCAGCTATTTCCCAGCTTTCTTGAACCCCGTCGGATGGCGGAGAAGGCTCTGACGGCTGTTATCCATGAGGCCTTTGCAGCTTCGGTTAGATACCCCGACCGAAGCCCGTGTGCGGAAAACTCCCCAGGCTCCAGCCCTGCCAGCGCCGCCCGCTGCTTGACGATCTGGTTGACTGCACTCGGCTCCAGCGCCCGTTTCGAAACGTTGCCCCAACGATCGATCTTCCGAAAAATGCTCCCGCTTTCAACTCTGGCAGCGGTCATCCAGGCATTCAGCGCATCCACCGGCCGGCCGCTCAGATAAACGACCTCATCGTGCTCGGTCCCTGACGTTTTGGTGCGACCCAGATGGATGGCGAGAGAGGGGAGGGGAGGACCACCCTCGACGGCGATTGGCGGCTCGACCGAGAGCTGCTCCCTTCGCAAACCGGCAATCTCACTGCGGCGGCGACCGCCCGAGGCAAAAGCCACCATCAGAATTGCCCGGTTACGGATATCGCGTAGGCTGTCCGTTCCACAGGTGGCCAGCATCTGTGCCAGCACATTTCCTGTGACCGCCTTGGCGCTCTTGCGTTTTCGCGGCCGCGGCGTCGCGCGGACAGCGAGGCGTATCCCGGATTTCAGCGAAGGGGCGGAGAATACGCCGGTCAGCCCGCGCCATTTTGTCAGCGTCGACCAACTGGCAAGCCGCCGGCGCACCGTATCGGGCGCATGCGGCCCGGAGGATCGAAGGAACCGCTGCTCGCGCAGGCTCTGCTCGACATCAGCTGGCATGCCGTGGTGAGGATCGATGTCGCGCTGTTCCGGTTGCCAGAGATGGTGGGCCACGAATTTCAGAGCTAAGGCCTCGGGCGCCGGCCAGGGGAGCGGAAAACCGGTCGCGGCGAACGACCAGGCTTCAAGATAGGCAAGGTCGGAAGTCAACGCCCGCAGCGTGTTTTCGCCCATGCCTTCATTGACCAGATGGCGCAGCGTTTCGATGTCCTGGTCGGTCAACAATTCGGCGAGCTTGTCGCGCCGATCGATTGGCAGCACGCAGGCAATGGTGTCGAGTTCGTCGGCGCGTCGAAGGACGGCTTTGTCGGAAAGCGGATCACTGGTCATGGATCTTCCGTGTCTATGGTCGTCGACTTGAATAAAGTCCGGAAATCCCGTAATTTACGGAAAACAGGAGGCGGTGTTGACGTCGACCGTGACGGCAGCTGCCGTATCCAAGAACTTTGGCGCCTATCAGGACGCCGCCGTGCGTGAGCCGGTGATCATTACCAAGAACGGCCGGCCGCGGACGGTCTTGATCGCTTACGAGGATTATTTGCGCCTGGCCCGCCGCGACCGACGCGTGGAAGTAACGGCGATGCTGGGCGACGACGATTTGGCAGTGGTCGAGGCGTCGGACATGGAGCCGGGTTTCGATCATCTCGATAGCGAACTCGTGACGGGCAAGAATGCTGCGGGCTGAACCGAAAGTCGGCTGGATCTTTCGCTATTCCTACCTCTGGCATTGGCAGCATCAGGAAGGCCGTGAAGAAGGCGACAAAGATCGCCCGGTTCTTGTGCTGGCGCTTGTTGCGTCGCTTGCGGACGGAACGCCCATTGTGCGCGTAAGCTTGCGGCGCATGACGGAGAGTCATTCAGCTCGCCTTGGACATCTGCATGGCGAGCCATAAGCTGGTATTTGGATCGGCTCCCAGTGGAAACGCGGGGGAATTTGGCCATCGCCGCCTTCGAGCAAACAAAGGCTCTCTCAGTCGGGGCGACGATAATTTACCTGAATGATCCATCTACACAAACCAAGCAGTCGAGAATTGAGCCGAAGCTCGATAAATCGCATCGATCACGGTATGATGGGTCGGGCACATCAGGATTAGATTGTCACGATGATGACGATCCGTCGGAGACTGCGCCTCATCAAAGCGCGCGCTTCCTGGGCGGGCGCCTTTTATATGGCAAATTTCTCCGACGAGTGTGTCGTCTAGTGCCATGGGCGCTTTGCATTTCGGGAAGGCACAGCGATTACTCGATTTGGCGAATAGGAGCTTTACGTCGGTTATTCCTGGACCAGTTGTCGGCATTTCCATCTCCAAGCCGTAAACGGTGTCGTCGAAATGACAGCCGTTCTCCATACGAAAAGAAACGATCTCAGCGCTATTGCCACGCTTCCAGGCTGGGATCCCACTGACCGTCGCCGATGCTGGTACTACCGAGCCCGGTGACGATCGGTCCAAAAAATCGCTCGAGTTGAGCCTGAAGCTCTGGAAACGCAGGAGGGGCCAGCATAGGTGGATTTCGAATGAGGAAACCACTCCAAAGTCCCTTTTCATCCGCAATCACCGCGTATGCCTGCGAAAAGGCTTCCAGCGGTGACGTAGGTATGTTGGTACCCCGGCGCGCCAGTGTGCCTGCCACGGCATCGACAATCGTTGTCAGTTGAAATCTGAAGATTCGGGTTGTAAGCCAGATGTCGTAGAAATCCTTGATCCGGCCATTCGCCAGTCCAAAGCGGAGCATGGCTTCAAATTTTTCCGCTACGACGGTTTCAGGCGGGTACATGAGAATTGTCGCTTCAGGAAGGTCCGTGAGGATGCTTGGGAAGTTTGCGAGCCTGGGCGCTGGATAGACGTGATCACCAAAGCCGATATCTATCTGCACGCGAATGATCGCTTTGGCTAGTTCGCCATTCACCATGACACGAGCGCCCTGGTACTTGTCGGATTCTCGGACGGGATCGACCTTGATGCTCGCGAGATCGAAGTGCAAGCCGTCGTCTGACTTGATCGCGCAGATCTGCCGGAACGTCTCGGTAATTGCCTCTGGGTCTGGATCGCCGTAACCGAGAAGGTCGAGGTCGCCGGTCGGGCGGAAGACATTGTCGGGCCAGGTCACAAAGAGCATAGCTCCTTTGAGAACATAGCGGTCGCGCAATTCCGACTGGCTGAGCCGAAACAGGAGGCGCTCGATGGCGAAGCGCGTCAAAGTGCGCTGATACTCTTCGCCCGACCGCTTCGAATGGACGAGAAGCCTACCTCTTATAGATGCCGATTTGTCTTTGACCATTTTTGTCATTCCTGGAACGCCCGAACAAGCGGCTCTATGCGCGCCGCGCATCGGTCGATCGACGCGTATCTCATAATCTCGCTTGGTGTCGCCCTGCGATATCGCAGCGCGTCCCGCAGCGCTTCGATGGCAACGTCTTCGCCAACAAGGCGGCGATATTTGAAGCAGTCCGCGACTGTCTTTGCTACCCCGTAAACAGGTACGTCGACGCCCTCGATCGAAACGATCTCGATGCCAGACGTGAACGCACTACCGCTTGCGCGGACGACTTTCAGTGGAAACGGCGGGTCCTTCGGGGCACGTGCTTTATGAGATATCATCATCCAGACGGTGTGCGGCAGCTGAGTGGTCAGTTCATGGTGACGAAGCGCACTAACCAGACAAACGACTCCATTTGACATCAGGCTAGCGGCTTCCGCAAGATCGTGCGCGATATGCTCGCCAACACGATCAGGATCCTGATAGAGGCCACGTCCAAGTTTCACGAGGTCGCCCGACTCGGTCAGGCGCTTCAAATAAACGAGTGGAATACCCGCTGATGTGAAGTCCCGAGCCCGCAGGATGCTACGAGATTTGGCAAGCTCAAGCGCAAGCTCCCGATAATTCATAGGACCAGACCTCAAATGTTACTTTATGTCGGCAGATATATATATTCTGCCGTCAAAAAATAACACATTGAATTTATTTTCTGATGTCATATATTTCATATGACCATGATAAAGTCGAGCACGCCTCAAGATTTGACACCTAAGCACGTCCGCGCGGCGCGCGCCCTTCTGGCGTGGTCCCAGCAGGATCTCGCAAAGAATGCAGGTGTCGCGACTTCAACGATTGCAGATTTCGAGAGGGGACACCGGACGCCCGTTGCCAACAACGCGCACGCAATCAGGGCCGCTCTCGAAGCCGCCGGCGTCCGTTTCTTACCGACGGGGGCGGTCATCGGTCCTCCCATACCCACGATCGACATATCCGAGCGGCCGGGAGTTCCTGTTCGATGGGTCAGTGCGCAGGACCTTTCGGATTGGGCAGATCGAAATGAAGGGGTCGCCGGCCTGCCTACCCTGATTGCAAATCTGATCCGCGCGACGCATGGATCAGCCCACTTGCGGTTTCCCTCCGACGAGGGAATTCGACATGCGGGGTGGGATGGGCAAACCATCGTTGATGAGGAAAGTATTTACGTTCCTCAAGGCGTTGCTGGCTGGGAAATCGGCGCTCAGCGGAAGAACGTTTCTCATAAAGCCAGCGAAGACTACGCCAAGCGGACCCAGGATGCTTCGCCGATCGAGCCTGCTCATGCGACATACATCTTCGTCACCCCCCGCCATTGGCCGGGGAAAGATGAGTGGGCAAAAGAGCGGAAAAAGCAGGGCGTTTGGCGCGACGTTCGAGTTTACGACGTAAACGACCTGGTGCACTGGATTGAGCAAAATCCGGCAGTTGGCGCGTGGTTGGCGGGTAAACTGAACAAGCGGCCCGCCGGCACACGAGAACTGGAAGACGTCTGGAGCGAATGGTCGCTTGCAACGGAGCCGCCCCTCTCGGCAGATCTCGTCCTGAGTGATCGCGATGAAGACGTCGCAGCCGTCCTCCAATGGCTCAGAAGCCCGCCATCGGTTATGTCGATCCGCGCAACCACCGCAGATGAAGCCGTTGCCTTCTTCCATGCTGCGTTGGCCGAGTTGCCGGATGAATTTGGCCAGACGTATCGAGCCCGGTGCCTTATTGTGACGTCGGAAGAGGCTGGGCGGCAGTTCGTAAATGCACCCACGTCCCTCATTCTTCTTATGACGGAACCCAATCCTGGTCTAAGCCGGGTCCTGGCCGGGAAGGGACATTTCGTTCTGCAGATTTATGATGAGCGAGTGGTTGGTGATGGCGATGTAAGAACACTTGCCCGACCATCGCGAGAAGGTATCGCAACTGCTCTCATGATGGCCGGTCTCGCTGAGCAACGTGCGGAAGCACTCGCGCGCGACAGCGGGCGCGAACTGGCGGTGTTGCGCCGACGCCTGCCGGGCGCGCTTGGCCGCCTGCCAGCCTGGGCCGCCTCAAAGCCCTCTCGCGCTCTGCTTGCTGCGCTGCTGATCGGCGGTTGGCATGACGAGGGGGATGACGATCGCCAGATCATCGAGGAACTTGCAGATAAGCCCTACGAGGCAATTATCAGCGAGCTTGCTCCTATGGTGCGCGACCTCGATAGCCCGTTGCAGAAGGTCGGATCGGCCTGGCGGGTGACCTCGCCAATCGATGCCTGGTTTTTGCTCGCTCAGAATTTCAGCGCCGATGATATCGCTCGCTACGAGAAAGCTGCGCTGAAGGTCCTTGGCGCGGCAGATCCCCGTTTTGAAATGGAGCCAGATGACCGCTGGATGGCTGCAGTTCGTGGGGTAAAACCTCAGTACTCCGGCCTTCTACGCCACGGCGTCGGGCGATCGATGATCCTTATGGCTCTCTGGGGCGACAAAATCCGAACTGTCCCCGACGTCACACGCCGTGTCGATCATATCGTGCGGACACTCCTCGATGGCGCCGACGGCCAGCGGTGGTGGTCTCTTTCCGGAGATTTCAGGCTTCTTGCCGAGGCATCCCCTGGCGCGTTTCTGGACGCTATTGAGGAAAGCCTCGATCGCAATGATCCACCAATCGAAGCGCTCTTTGGGAGTGATGGTGGCGGACTTACCGGCCAAGAACATCTGGCCGATCTGATGTGGGCGCTCGAATCTCTCGCGTGGTCGAGGGAGCTCATGCCCCGGATCACCCATGTGTTGGCGCGGCTCGACGCCATTGATAAAAAGCCTCGCCGTTTCACAAACGGCCCGGCGAACAGCCTGCGTAACATCCATCTTCTATGGCATCCAGAGACATTCTCGACGCTGGACGACAGGCTAAAGGCGCTCGATTTCATCAGGAAACACGAGCCAACCACCGCCTGGAAACTCATGACCGGTATCCTTCCGCAAGGACGAGACCACATGTCGCCGTCTGCGGTGCCGCGGTGGCGTGACTACACGATCGACGACGAGGAGGTCGTCACGTGGGGGCTCGTGGAACGAGGAACCACCGAAATCAGCAAGCGCCTGCTCGAAGATGCAGGCCTCAGTCCTCAACGGTGGTCGGATCTCTTGGACTGCCTGACGGATCTTGTTCCAGATGCTAATCCCGCACTGGTCAGGCTGATTGCCGCCGAGGCTGCGATGACCGACGGCGAAGCACGCGCAACGCTCTGGCGCCAGCTTCGTTCAACGCTGCACAAACATCGGGAATTTCCCGACGCCGACTGGTCGCTGGACGAGCCGGTCTTGACCGAACTGGAAAAGATCTACCACAAATTTGCTCCAGCCGATCCGATTGAGCGCCTCGTATGGCTCTTCGACCAGAACGTCGAGCTTCCCGAACGCGCTTCGGCGGGGTGGGAAACGGAACAACGCGATATTGACGAAGCGCGTAAACAAGCCGCCACCTCCCTCTATGAAGACGGGGGTATAGCGGCGATCGGCAAGCTGGCGCAGCAAGCCGGGGCTCCAGGCTATATCGGTAAGGCGCTCTACGACGCTGGTCTGCCTACGCCCGAGTTCGATAGACTGCTTGAGTTTTTCCTGAAAGCCTCTGAGGTCCCGGAACGGGACGTCGCTCATGGCATCGTCGTGTCGGCATCTCGTGGCCTCGACCGAGAATGGTCAACGAGCCTGATTGAACGAGCACTCGCCGAGAAGTGGGGCGATGAGGCGCTTCTGACGCTGCTGCGTGCCCTGCCTATCGAACGATGGGTTTGGGAACGGGTATCTGCCATCGGCGGTGATATCGAAACCACGTATTGGCGAACTGCTGGTGTTACCTGGATCGACGATCGCGAAGACGACATTGCCTATGCGATCGGTATGCTTCTCAAGGTGGGAATGGCGCGGCGCGCGGTGGGGCTCGCCGGTCGGATGCGCAAGTCTGATCTCTCCTCCGACGTTGTTCTTGAAGTCCTGCGCGAAGCAGCAAAACAGCCGCTATCTTCTGGTGGAGAGCACAATGACCTCGCCATGTTTCGCTATCATGTTGCAGAGCTGATGGAAATTCTGGACAAGCGCGACGACGTCGAGCGAGATGCGCTCGCAACCTTGGAATGGACCTATCTTGAAATTCTGGAACACTCCCGGCGTCCTGCCAAAGCCCTCCTTGCGGAATTGTCGGAGCAGCCGAAGCTGTTTGTCGATCTTCTGAAAGCGGCCTATCGAAAAAGCGATGACGACAGCGAGACCGACACCGATAACGCAGTACCAGACGATCCGGAAATTGCGCACGCGGTCGCCAGCCGCGCCTATTCCTTGCTCGGAAGGTGGAACAGGATTCCAGGGACAAAGGACGATCAATCGATCGACCCTGTAACATTGATCGAATGGATCAAAGCGGCGAGAAAGCTTTCCCGCGAGGCCGGCCGTCTCGAGATCGGTGATAGTCGCATTGGGCACATGCTCTCCTCATCCCGCGACGGCGCGGATGGAAGCTGGCCAACTGAGGCCGTTCGAGAAGTAATCGATCTTTTTCACAGCAAGGAAATGATCGACGGATTTGTTATCGGGAAAATGAACCGCCGCGGGGTGACGACCCGTATGCCTCGCGACGGAGGCATTCTAGAGCGTCAGGAAGAAGCACGCTATCGTGGCTCGGCGGAGGCGATAAGATTTGATCATCCACGGACCGCGAACGCGTTGATCCGGCTTGCAGATTACTACCAACGGGATGCCAGACTGGAGGACGAACAGGCAGAGCGGATGGATTGGCACGGCTGACGGCCCGGCTTTAGTTTCCGTGTCGGGGGGCGCTCCGCGGGGGCGAGGCTCAGATTCTGCTGTCACGGGCGGTTGACGGCCCATGGTCGAGACCGTGCAGCGCTTACTGAGACTAACTTCGGCCTAAGGCGCGATCATGAGCCGAACGGGAGACCGGCATTCCGAAAGCGCTTAAATTCATAAATGACGAAGTGGACTCCGCGACCGTGCCGATCTTTCCGCCGTTGAGCGCCCAAACCGGCCTTTCAAAGTAGCTCGTCAACAGCGGCCCAAGCTCGATCAGCGACCATTCGTGCAGGGGAAGGGATGCGTTGAAGCTTGTACCGCTGACATGGAAACCCGCAATCCCCAGTCCGACGCCGAAGAATTGCTCGTCGGAAAGAGTGAGAGCGACCTGCTGCTCCCGAACCCAATCGCGGACGCGCTGTGGAACACGGTTGCGATATCTTCGAAGCACTCGACGAAGTTCGGCGGAGCGAGAAGAGGTGGAAATATCGGCGAAGGCCCCCCAGACGTTCCGCCCTCCCTCCAAGAAGATCAGGGGAGGAGCGCAACACGAGGCGGTATGTCCATCCGCCGCTGCTCGATCCCGCGAAAGGTTATCTTCGGCACATTCCGCCAGGATCGAAGATTACCGGAGCAACGGGCGGACTGCAGACCGAAGCAAAACTGGCACGGCTTAAAAGTGCTGGAAGAGCCATCATACGACCCTTTCAGCTCGGGGTCCTCTTCGATTTCTTCCTCGACATTCGGAGTTAGCTGAAGCATTCGACCATGGCGGACTGCGATGATGTTTACGTCCCGATCTTCATGTAGTCGAATAGGTAGGCATCGACGACAAGCGTAAGCACACCATCGATTTGGAGTCCGTGCATCACGTTCCCTGCATCACGTTCCCTGCATCGACGAAGGTTCTCAAGACTTCCTTCGCGCGTCTGACGGTATCCGCGAAACTGCGAGCGGCATGCGCCGGCGAAGATACGCAGCCTCACTCCTGACGAAGTCGGCTGCGTCTTTTGAGACTTTCACTCGTGTCATGCAGCCTGTCCGGTAACGATTTTGTCCACATCGGCGATGAGGTCGTCGATGTCCTCATACTCGCCAGCCTCGATCTGATCGCGGCCACGAACCGCAGCCAACACATCCGCCCCTTCGTTGAGGAGATACGTCTTCAGAGCGCGGACTATGATGTAGCTTCTTGATCGGTCGGTAGCTTCAGCGATAGCCTCGATGCTCGCAACGACATCTGAAGGGACGCGGAGAGTTACGGATGCCGACCCATGCGACTTGGTCATAGAGCTTCTCCCATTCGGCAAACTGCAAGACAATGTAAGACGAATCGGTTGACTGGTCAACTCATCTGAGCCCGCTGTAGATCGGCGCTGCAACTTGACGCATTTTCATCCGATTCCTGTAATTCTCTAAGTCGCGTCGTTTTGAGTCGGCCTCCCGCCTTCATGTGGTATCAACCTGTACGAACGGGATAAGCCATTAACTTAATTCACCGTGTTAACGCTACAGTGCCGATCGCAAGGCCTCTCTTTTAGAGGTGGTTCTCATTCTCATCGACCATGATCCACGTCTTTTCACCAAAGGACCGTGCCATGGCATGGACGGTCTGCTCGATGCGTAAACCCTGCGTGAAATCGATTGCTGAAAATGGCTTTCCCGCGATGGCGCAGATGAGCTCGTGGCACTCGATAATTTTCAGGTCGTTGAAACCGAGGCCATGACCGGGCGCCGGGATGAACTGACCGTATGGTGCATGGGAGGGTGCTGTCAGTATCCGCCGAAAGCCCTGTTCGCTTGTGGCGCCATCGGCCTGGTAGAGCTCGAACTCGTTCATCCGTTCCTGATCATAGAGGATCGACCCTTTGGATCCGTAAATCTGCAGCGCGATGCGGCCCTTTCGGCCCCAGGCGGCGCGGTTTGCCATGAGTACAGCGGATATACCATTGTCGAGCCGCATGAGGATGTTGGCTCCATCATGGTTTTCGACCGCCCGGCGACCGCCATCCTTCAAGGGACGGTCGGCATAGGGCCTGGCCATGTCGGTAACGACGGAGCGGACATGGCCGAAAAGATACCAGAGCAGCGACAGGGGATGCACGGCAAAGTCATCCAGTGCACCATAGCCTGCGGAACGTTCGCTTTTCCAGTAGAAGGCCGCTTCGGGATCGGCCATGAAATCCTCGTCCATCTCGAGACGGACGTGGTTGACGGCACCGATCGCGCCGTTATCAATCAGCGCCTTGATGTGGCGCAGGATCGGGTTTTGAATATAGTTGTAGCCCATGATGGCGACCGTGCCGGAAGCCTTGGCGGCATTCAGCATGCGTTGCGCGTCGGGAAATGCAGGCGCCATCGGCTTTTCGCACCAGACGTGCTTGCCGGCTTGAAGGGCTGCAATGGCCATTTCGGCATGGAACTGGTTGGGCGTGGTGACGGAGACGACATCAACGTCCGGATCATCGATGAGCCGGCGCCAGTCAGCAGTCGCCTTTTCAAAGCCGAATTCATCGGCGCGGGCTGCGGCAAGTTCCGCATTGGCTTCCGCAAGATGTACCAGACGTGGGCGGGCGACGTCACCAAATACCGTTTTTACCGCGTTCCAGGCCAGTGCATGGCATTTTCCCATATATCCCGTGCCGATCAAGCCGACGCCCAATGGTTTCATATCGATTATCCTCGTCAGCTATCTTGCAGTCCGTCAGACCGTCTTGCGCTTCTTTTGCCTGTAAACGTCGACCACGACCGCAGCGACAATGATCATGCCTTTGACGATCTCCTGGTAATAGGCGTCCACCCGCAGAAAGGTGAAGCCGGAGGTCATGACACCGAGGATGACGGTGCCGATGACAGTGCCGGTGATCCGTCCGACACCGCCGGCAAGGGATGTTCCGCCGATGACGGTGGCTGCAATCGCATCAAGCTCGTACATGACGCCCATGCCGGCCTGCGCCGTCTGGGCGCGCGCGGCGGTGACCACCCCGGCGAGACCCGCCAGCATGCCTGCAATGGCATAGACTTTGATCAGATGCGCCTCGACATTGATGCCGGAAACCCGTGCTGCCTGGACGTTGGCACCTATCGCATAGGTAAACTTGCCGTAGCGGGTGTAGCGCAGGGCAATATGGAACATGAGAGCGACGACGAGGAAGACAATCACCGGCCAGATGCCCGTTCCGATGAAGTTGAACTGGTCCGTCAGGCCCGAAACCGGCTGCCCTTTGGTGTACCATTTCGACAGGCCACGCGCCGACACCATCATGCCCAGTGTGGCGATGAAGGGCGGGATCTTCGTCCGTGCGATCAGCCAGCCATTGATCAGGCCGGCCAACACACCGACACAAAGCCCCAGACCGATGGGTACGATGGCGGGCAGGTCGGTCAGGGCGGGATAGAGCGCGCGCGGCCAGGTCGAGGCCTGGGCGACGCTTGCGGCAATCATTGCCGTAACGCCGACTACCGAGCCCGAGGAAAGGTCGATACCACCGGTGATGATGACCTGAGTGACGCCGACAGCGATGATGCCGATGACGGCGACCTGCAGTATCATAATTGTCAGGCGCTGGGTGTTCATCAAAAAGCTCTGGCCGATGAAGATCCAGCCAAGCACCTCATAGACCAGCGCGATGCCAAGAAGCACCAGAAAGATGTTGAATTCCGGCGGGATGCGCCGCTTGCTGGCCCCCGACGACGATGCCGCTGCGGCCGAGGCTTCTATCTTGGTGCTCATGTTTGTCCTCCCTGATGGTACTTCTAAGAGCGCGCCATCACTGCGCTGCAAGTTCCATGACCTTGACCTGGGTCGCTTCCGCCCGGTCAAGGAAGCCTGTGACCCGGCCTTCGTGCATGACCATGACGCGGTCGCTCATGCCGAGAACTTCCGGCATTTCCGACGAGATCATGATGACGGCGACGCCGTCGCGGGCGAGTTCTGTTACAAGTCGGTGGATCTCCGCTTTGGCGCCGACGTCGATGCCGCGTGTCGGCTCGTCGAGGATCAGAATGCGCGGGTTGGTCAAGAGCCAGCGACCGATCAGTGCCTTTTGCTGATTGCCGCCAGAGAGGTTCTCGATGCGCTCCTGCAGGTTTGGGGTTTTGACCCTTAGCTTGCGCGCCATCTCCTCGCATTTTGCCGATACGGCCTTCTGATCGACGAAGCCCATCTTGACAAACTTGTCCTGTAAAACGGCGATCTGCATGTTTTCCAGGACGTCGAGGATCAGTAGGCAGCCGGTATCCTTTCGGTCTTCGGTCAGGAATGCCATGCGGTTGCGGATCGCTTGGGTCGGAGAGGAGATGCTGACCGGCTTGCCATTGATCGCAATCGAACCAGAGCTTGCTGGCGTCACACCGAACAGCGTTTCCGCCACATTCGAACGGCCCGAGCCAACAAGGCCGGCAACGCCAAGGATTTCGCCGGCGCGCACATCGAAGGACACATCATGGAAGACGTCTTTCAGACAGAGGTCTTTCACCGACAGAACGATATCGCCGATCGGTACCTCTTCCTTCGGGAACATCTGCGTGATCTCGCGGCCGACCATCATCTTGATGATATCGTCACGGGTCACGTCCGCCGACGCATGCGTGCCGATATATTTGCCATCGCGGAAGACTGAGAACTCATCGGCAATCTCGAACAACTCGTTCATCTTGTGGGTGATGTAGACGATGCCGATGCCCTGGCTGCGCAAGTCGCGGATGATTGTGAAGAGGTGAGCGACCTCGCGCTCGGTCAGTGCCGATGTCGGTTCGTCCATGATCAGCACGTCGGATTCGTAGGATACGGCCTTGGCAATCTCGACCATCTGGCGATTGGCGATCGAAAGGTCACGCACCTCTGCCTGTGGATCGAGCGCGATGTTCAGGCGTTTGAACAGGTCCGCCGTCTTGCGGTTCATTTCGCCATGATCGACAAAGCCGAACCGGGTGAGGGGTTCTCGGCGGATCCAGATATTTTCAGCCACCGTCATGAAGGGCATCAGGTTGAGTTCCTGATGGATCATGGCGATACCATTTTCGAGCGCGTCCAGCGGGGATGTCAGTCGGATATCGACACCTTTGAATTTTACCTCGCCCTTGTCGGGTGTGTAGATGCCGGCAAGGATCTTCATCAGCGTCGATTTGCCGGCGCCATTTTCGCCCATCAGCGCATGGACGGTCCCGCGTTTCAGCCGGAACGACACATCATCGAGCGCGACGACACCTGGAAATTCCTTGCGAACGCCTTCGACGGCGAGAAGATATTCGGCTTTGGGTACGGCGCCACTGGCACGTACGGCTGCCATCGTTGTTGGACTGACCATGATAGTGATGCCTCCCCTGTCGCTTGTCTGGCCGGGGCCTGTACCTTCGGGCGGCAAGGCCTCCTCACGGTTTTGTTGGCGGCGCCAAGCACCTGTCATCAACGAAACCGGACAATCCGGGGCGCGGATCAGCGCGCCCCGGTATTCAGGCTCAGTTCTTCGCCTGATAGTCCTTGAGGTTGGCCGGAGTGACCAGTTCGAAAGGAATGTAGACCTTCTTTTCGACCGTTTCGCCCCGGGCAAACTTCAGGGCGGCGTCAAGCGCACCCTTGCCCTGGCCGGCAGCGTTCTGGAACACAGTCACGTCGAGATCACCGGCTGCCATGGCCGCAAGCGCGTCCTGCGTCGCGTCGACGCCGCCGATCACGACCTTGTCCATCGCACGGCCGGCAGCCTTCAGCGCCTGAATGGCGCCGATAGCCATTTCGTCGTTGTTGGCGATAACAGCGTCAAATTCCAGACCAGCCGAGAGCCAGTTGGTCATCAGGTCGGCACCCTGTGTCCGCGACCAGTTGGCTGTCTGCTCTTCAACGATGGTGATGCCCTTGCAGGCGTCGGTGGCCAGAACGTCATGCACGTCCTTGGTCCGCATGCGGGCGGCCTGGTTGGAAAGCTCACCCATCATGACCACGGCCTTGCCCTTGCCGCCGAGAAGCTTGCAGACTTCCTGGGTTTCGAGTGTGCCGGATTCTGCTTCGTTGGATGCAACGAAAGCCTGCTTTTCAGGGAGCGCGTCGATGTTGATCGGCTCGCGGTTGACGTAAACCAGTGGAATACCGGCATCGGCTGCAATCTTTGACATGGCGGCCGTCGCGTCGGTATCGACCGGGTTGACGACGATGGCATCGACGCCAGCGGCGATGAAGTTCTGGATCTGGCTCTGCTGCTTGGCGACGTCATTCTGCGCGTCCTCGACCTGCAGTGTGACGCCATCGAGCGTCTTGGCATAATCCTGCATGCCGTTGCGCAGAACGGTCAGGAAGTTGTCATCGAACAGTGCCATCGACACCCCGACGGTTTCGGCATGTGCCGCCGTCGACATCATCACAGCCAGGGCTGCGCCCATGATCATTTTCTTCACGATGTAGTTCCTCCTCAAAACGGTGACCGGCGACCACCCTCCACGAGCCGGAGACGCCCCGTTTCCCGGTAACGCCCAATTCCCGTATGCCGTCTCTCCCAGACAGCTCTGCATCAAAACAGAATAAACAAACCGATGGTTTATTAATACGGAATAACTATTCCATTTTATAATTCCATCGTCAAGGGCGTTGCATCGCACATTCGTGTAGAAACACCGCATGGAGCGCCCATTTTCTCATGCCTTGGACGCGAGGAACGTCATGCTCTCGTGGATCGCCGTCTTGATGTCAGTGGATTGATGCACTGCAGGCGAGAACGGTTCGAACGATAGCGGGCCGGCATAGCCGCCGTCCCGCAGCTTCCGGATCTGGCCGGCGTTATCCAGTCGATCATCGGAATTGACAAGAATACGGTGCGGATCGCGCATCGCGCTTACGGTGACATCCGGATCGGCGACACCAGATATATGGATCAAGCCGGTCATGTCCGGATGGAATTTTTCTTCTGCAGCCAAATAGTGGTGGAACGTGTCATGCACGATTTTGAAGATATTTTCGCCTGAAACGGCTCGAATGCCCTCCACCGCCTCGGTTTTCGAGCGCAGCGAGCAGATCGCGAAACCGAGCGGCTCAACCAGACCGGTAATACCGGCGGCATTTAGCATTGGCTTCAGCGCGGCGAGTGCCTGCCGCAGGTTGGCTTGGCGCTCGCCGGCGGCCTGACCACTGCCATCGTTGACCGGCACGAGAACCAGCGCCTTGGCGCCGCAATCGCGCGCATAGGCAATGAGTTCCTGCGCTTCGCGGGCTCGGGCGTCGTTCCAGTCATTGAACCGCTGCAAGGCGTTGATCGAAATGATGGTCAGCCCGTGGCTATCAGCCAGCGCCTTGATCTCGGCAGCCGGGGTACCGTCGATGATGGCGTTGCCATCGAGATCGTTGCGGATCTCAACCGCGGAAATACCGAGCGATTTCGCTAAGGTAAAAAATGCGTCCGGCGACAGTGCCGGAGCCGTCATATGATTGAGCGCGAATGAAAGGGTGGTCATAAGTACTGTTCCTCCTGCAAATGAACTGGCCAGGGAGTGCCGGCCAACACGGTTTTGACGCGTGAGGTCGGGTACAAAGCGCGCTCCCTTAGAGCGTGAGGATCATCAGCTTATTGCGAAACAGTCAAAGCGGAAGGCGGTCATTTCTCTGTCATTCGTGAAAGAATGCGAAACGATCATGAGAGAATTTCATCATTCCCGGGGCGTCTCGTTCAGATATTTTCCGGCGTGAAAATATCGAAAGGCAAGAATGTCTGGCCGGGAACGCCGCCGATCCCGCGATCGACAGCGGCAACCATCTGCCCGATCAACTCGCGTGCGATCGTGGCGGCGGGGGTGGATATCGCCATGGTCACCAGATCCTCGGCGAGGGCCGAGCGGGATTCCGGTGTCAGTTCGTTGACGACAACAAGCAGCTTTCCGGCTCGGTTCTCTTCAGCCAGTGCCGTGATCGCACCCTCCATGCCGCCGCCGCAGACATAAAAGCCGATGAGATCGGGATGGCGTTGCAGAAGATTGACGGTGGCCTCGTGGGTTATTTCGGCAGTGTCCAGATTGACCAGCGTATCCAGCACCTCGAATTCGGGGGCATTCTCGCGAAAATAGGACCGGAAGCCGATCTCACGCAGTTCATGGCCGTGAAATCGGTGACTGCCGATGAATGTCGCGACTTTGCCCGGTTTTGGGGCCGCCTTGGCGATCATCCAGGCGGCCGTGCGCCCTACGGTGCGATTGTTAAGGCCGACATAGCCTTCACGCACACCGGCGGCGAAATCGGACAGCAGCGCGAAGACGGGGACACCTTTTTCCCTCAACTCTTCGACCACCGCCGTTACAGCCGGGTAATCCGGACAGACAAGCGCCACGGCCTGATTGCGGGCGGCCACGGCCTTGAGCTTTTCGGTCAATGCCGTCGGCGTTGCACTCATATTGTAATCAATCTGAGGAATGATACGCACGCCCGGCGCCGACAGAGCCGCAGCCTCGATCTCCTTGGTCATCGACTGATAGAAATACTGGTTTGGCTTCTGCAGGACGAAACCCAGTTTATATTGCGGCAGATCCTCGAAAACCCGCTGACGCAACAGGCTAACTGCATGGTAGCCGATCGACTTGGCGGCATCGTAGACCCGGCGCGCCGTTTCTTCCCTTACCTTGTGACGGCCGTTCAGCACTCGGTCGACGGTGGCGACACTGACGCCTGCGGCCTTGGCAAGATCAGTAATGGTCGGGCGTCCGGTCATCGTTGCTCCTGATAAAAACTATCATTATTCCATGCGAGTGGTGATGTGTTTTGATAGATTACGTCATTGCTGCATTGAGCCGCGATGAAAGTCAACCTATCCTGATTGCAGAAGCGAAAAACCGGACGGCGGAGGATCCAATGGACAAGGTGGCCACAAAACGCGACTACAGCCTGCTGGGGCGTGATGCCCAGGCCGCCGTCGATAGCGGCTTGGCCGCCGCCCAATGGTATCATACCGATATTCCGCGCAAGCAGATGAAAGAGCTGATGAAGCGCGCGGATGGCCCGGCCATCCGTGACACCACGATTTGGCTCGGCAGCATGGTGGTTACCGGCGCGCTCGGCATCTCCTTCTGGGGCTCCTGGTGGTGTGTGCCATTCTTTCTGATCTATGGCGTCATGTATGGCTCGGCATCGGATTCGCGCTGGCATGAATGTGGACACGGCACCGCTTTCAAGA
>Ga0247813_10001210_pt1 | contig 20245 bp, 19 predicted proteins | sample UWRJL169409C1_FD_180719 | JGI IMG/M metagenome (GOLD analysis project Ga0247813, IMG submission 180719) | Plant litter microbial communities from Arlington Agricultural Research Station in Wisconsin, United States - UWRJ-L169-409C-1 | ecosystem: Environmental > Terrestrial > Plant litter >... | reverse complement strand
GTTCTCGGCCGGCGTGTTGCCTTGATTGGTGACGAACCGCTTCAGGCTTAGCCCGTCATCCTCGCGAAGGCGGGGATCCATACCGGCAGGCCTCCCGGCTGGTTGCGCAGCGTTGGAGTATATGGGTCCCCGCCTCCGCGGGGATGACGAGGCGGTATAGGGGCGAGGGGTACAAGCGCTGCCTTGGACGGGGGGCAACGGTTGCGGCTGGTGCCGATTCGCGGCGCGAATGTTGAGGATGTTGAGGCGCTGAGGGGGTTTCTCGCGGCGAATGTTGAGAATGTTGAGGCTCTGGAGGGGTTTTTCGCGGCGAATGTTGAGGCGGTCGGTGGCCTGAACGCTTTGGTGGAGGTGCGAGTTCGCGGTCATGCGAGTGTAGCTGCCATATCCGGTGTGTGTAGGACAGCGCCGATATTCAGTCGCAGCAGATGCTGCGTTCTACCATTGTCCGTCATCCCCGCGGAGGCGGGAATCCAGACTGCGGCAACGTCGCGATCTGAGCCGCTACGGCAGTCAATATGGATCCCCGCCTTCGCGGGGATGATGGCTAAGGGAGGATAATGCACTTCGGGTACGCGATTCAGCGTCCCTGCCTACCGTCAGGCGGCCGTCAGGCGGTCCAGTCGCCGGATTTGCCGCCGCGCTTCGAGAGGAGGCGGATGCCGCTGAGGATCATGCCTTTGTCGATCGCCTTGGCCATGTCGTAGATCGTCAGTAGCGTGACCGAGACGGCGGTCAGCGCTTCCATCTCGACGCCGGTCTTGCCGTCGGTGGCAGTGGTCGCGGTGGCAGTGACTCCGGTTTCGTCTACCGCCAGCGCGATATCGACCGAGGTCAGCGGCAGCGGGTGGCAGAGCGGGATCAGGTCGCTGGTGCGCTTGGCGGCCATGATTCCGGCAACGCGGGCGACGGCAAGGACGTCGCCCTTCTTGGCGGTGCCAGACGCGATTGCAGACGCGGCTTCGCGTGACATGGTGATGCGGCCGCTGGCGACGCCGACGCGCGTGGTGATCGCCTTGCCGCCGACGTCGACCATTCGCGCGGCGCCGTCGGCATCGATATGCGTCAGGCCGGTCATGCTATCAGTGCGCGCGTGGCCGCTTCGATGTCGTCCTGGCGCATCAGCGCCTCGCCGATCAGGAAGCAGTGGGCGCCGTGTTCGGCGAGCGCGTCGAGGTCGGCGCGGGTGGTGAGGCCGCTTTCGGCGACGAAGGTGCAGTCCTTCGGTGCCAGTGCGACGAGATCGTAGGTGCGGCGGAAGTCGACCGAGAAATCGCGCAGGTCGCGGTTGTTGACGCCGATCAGGCGCGATTTGAGCTTCAGCGCGCGCTCCAGTTCGTGCGCGTCGTGAATCTCGACCAGCACGTCCATCCCGCATTCGAGCGCGGAGGCCTCGATCTCCGCCATCTGCGCATCGTCGAGCGCGGCGACGATGATCAGGATCGCGTCGGCGCCGATGCTGCGCGCCTCGGTCGCCTGCCAGGGATCGACCATGAAGTCTTTCCGGAGCACCGGGATCGACACCGCGTCGCGGGCGGCGGTGAGGTAGGCGTCGGCGCCCTGGAACCAGCGCTCGTCGGTGAGGACGGACAGGCAGGCCGCGCCGCCGGCCTCGTAGGCGCGGGCATGCGCGGGAGGATCGAAGTCGGCGCGAATGAGGCCTTTCGACGGGCTGGCCTTCTTCACTTCGGCGATGAGCGCGTGGCCTGTCTTCGCGTCCAATGCGGCGCGGAAGCCGCGGGGCTTGGTCGCGCGGGCGATGCCGGCGTCGAGATCGGCGAGGCTGATCGTCGCCTTCCGTGCGGCGACTTCGGCGCGCTTGGTTTCGAGGATGCGGTCGAGCATGGTCATCAATAGGCGATCCAGCGGGCGAGCAGCGCTTCGGCGCGGCGCTCGTCTAGGGCTTCGGCGGCGCGGGCGGCGCCGTCGGCAAGGGTTTCGGCGGTACCGGCGACCATCAATGCGGCGGCGGCGTTGAGCAGGACGGCGTCACGATAGGCGCTGGCCTCGCCCTGCAGCAGGCGTTGCAGCGCGGCGGCGTTGTGGGCCGGATCGCCGCCGCGGATCGCCTCGATTGGATGGCGCGGCAGGCCGGCATCGTCGGGTGAGATCTGGCGGGGGAACTCGACGGTGCCGATGCTGGCGACCGTGCTGGTGCCAGCGCCCGACAGTTCGTCGAGGCCTTCGTCGCCGGCGACGACCAGCGCCGCCTGGGTGCCGAGCTGTTCGAGGGCCTCGGCGTAGAGCGGCACGTAATCCGGGCGGGCGATGCCGATCAGCTGGCGGGTGACGCCGGCGGGGTTGGCGAGCGGGCCCATCAGGTTGAAGATCGTGCGGCGGCCGATGCGTCGGCGGATCGGCGCGATGCGACGCAGCGCCGGGTGGTGGTGCGCCGCGAACAGGAAGGCGATGCCGATCTCGGCGAGGCTTTCCTCCGCGGTGGCTGCGGCGCGATCCATGTCGAGGCCGAGGATTTCCAGCGTGTCGGCGGCACCGGCCTTGCTGGAGGCGGCGCGGTTGCCGTGCTTCGCGACGGGAACGTCGCACGCCGCGACGACGAGCGCTACGGCGGTGGATACGTTCAATGTATGATGGCCGTCGCCGCCGGTGCCGCAGACGTCGACGGCGTCGGCGGACGCGTTGATCGGGAGCATGCGGGCGCGGAGCGCGCGCGCGGCTTCGGCGATCTCGATGCTGGTTTCGCCACGTTCGGCGAGCGCGGTGAGGAAGGCGGCGATGGCGTCTTCGCTGGCGCGGGCGTCGAGGATGTCGGCGAACGCCTCTCGGGCGGATTCGCGCGAGAGGGGGGAGCGGGGGTCGGGGAGGAGGGTGACGGTGGTCACGATGTCGGCCGTTCCGTCATGCAACGCTCCGTCATCCCCGCGGAGGCGGGGACCCATATACTCGATCGCTGCGCAACCAGCCGCGAGGCCAGCCAGTATGGATCCCCGCCTTCGCGGGGATGACGGACTGTGGGAGTGCGCAACAGCTTCGGAACACGCCCCGAATAACGGTCGAGCAGGGTCACGCCTCAACCTCGCGCGCCTTCACGGGCACGCCGGCGATCTTCAGGAAATTCGCGAGCATGGCGTGGCCGTGTTCGGTGGCGATGCTTTCTGGGTGGAACTGGACGCCGTGGATCGGCAGCGTGGCGTGGCGGAAGCCCATCACGGTGCCGTCCTGCGCGGTGGCGTTGACGACCAGCGTGTCCGGCACCCGGTTGACGATTAGCGAATGGTAGCGGGTCGCCTGGAACGGCGAGGGCAGGCCCGCATACAGCCCGGTGTCGTCGTGCAGCACCGGCGATGTCTTGCCGTGCATCAGGCCACCGCGCTCCACTACGCCGCCGAAATGCTGGCCGATCGCCTGGTGGCCCAGGCAGACGCCGAGCAGCGGGCGGCCAGCGTCGGCCGCGGCGGCGACGAGGTCGAGGCTGACTCCGGCTTCGTTGGGCGTGCAGGGGCCAGGCGAAATCAGGAACGCATCCGCGCCGGACGACAGCGCCTGGCCTGCGGATATCGCATCGTTGCGGACGACCTCCACCTCGGCGCCGAGTTCCATCAAATAATGGACCAGGTTCCAGGTGAAGCTGTCGTAATTGTCGACGACGAGGATCATGCGCCCGCCATAGCCGATGGCGGCGGTGGTGCAACGGTATCGTCGTGAAGGGTTGCATTCAGGCTGGAGCAATGCGTGGGGACGGACGTTGAGTACCCAAAGGAGTCCTGCATGTTCCGTACCGCTATTCTCGCTGCGCTGGTGACTTTACCCGGCGTTGCTCAGGCTCAAACTCAGACGCGGGGACCGGCGCCGACCACGACGCAGGCGGAAAACGCGCAGGTCGGGCAGACTCCGCAGCGTATCCGCAGCGTGACGCTGGCCGCGGGGCAGACCTGTCCGAAGGGGCAAGGCGACGAGATCATCGTCTGCCAGACGCTGGAGCAGCCCTATCGCATTCCGAAGTCGCTGCGCGACGACGGGCCGGTCGCGCCGGCGAACCAGAGCTGGGTCAATCGCGCGGCGGCGCTCGATAATGAGGGCCGGGTTGCCGGCGGGTTGCCGGATACGTGCTCTGCGGTGGGTACTGGCGGCCAGTCGGGCTGCGCGTTGCAGCGGGCGAAGGCGTATTCGGCCGAGCGGCGGGCGAATGCTGCGGGTAATACGTCGGTGCCTTGAGGGGGCTAGCTTACCCGCAATCCGTCATCCCAGCGCAAGCTGGGATCTCTCGGTTATAGCGCTCGCCCTTACCGGTTGAGATCCCAGCCTTCGCTGGGATGACGGGTGATGGGATTACGCTACTGCCCGAAGCCGGCTGAACCAGCCCTTGCAACTGCTTCCTTCGCCGCTGCCAGGATCGCGCCGGCCTTCGCTTCGCATTCGCGCTGCTCGTATTCGGGGACGCTGTCGGCGACGATGCCGGCGCCGGCTTGGACATGGATGGTGCCGTCCTTGACCACCGCGGTGCGCAGGACGATGCAGGAATCCATCGATCCGTCGGGCGAGAAATAGCCGACGCCGCCAGCATACGCGCCGCGGCGTTCGCTTTCGAGTTCGGCGATCACCTCGCAGGCCCGGACTTTCGGCGCGCCGCTGACCGTCCCGGCGGGGAAGCCGGCGAAGAGGGCATCCAGGGCGTCCTTGCGGGCGTCCAGTCTGCCGACCACGTTCGAGACGATGTGCATCACGTGGCTGTAGAATTCGACGCCGTAACTGGCGGTCACGCGAACCGAGCCTGGCGCAGAGGCGCGACCGACGTCGTTGCGGCCAAGATCGAGCAGCATCAGGTGTTCGGCGCGTTCCTTGGGGTCGGCGAGCAGGCTGATGCGGTTCGCTTCGTCCTCCGCGGCGGTCGTGCCGCGCGGGCGGGTGCCGGCGATCGGGCGGATCGTGACCTCGTCGTCGCGGACGCGGACCAGGATCTCGGGGCTCGAGCCGATCAGCGCGAAGCCGGGCAGGTCGAGATGGTAGAGGAACGGCGACGGGTTGATGCGGCGTAGCGAGCGGTAGAGCTCGAACGGCGGTAGCGCGAACGGCGTGCTGAAGCGCTGCGCGAGGACGACCTGGAAGATATCGCCGGCGAGGATATAGTCCTTCGCGCGCGCGACCATCTCGCCGTAGCGCCCGGGGGCGAGCGCGGGGGTGTAGGCGGGTTCGGCGACATCGGCGCGGACCGGGGCGGGCACGGGCGTGCCGGCTAGCTTCGCGGCGACGGCGTCGAGGCGGTCTTCGGCGGCCTTGACCAGCGTTGCCGGATCGCCGCCGGGCCAGGCTGGGGCGACCAGATAGAGGGCGTCGGTAAGGCGGTCGAAGACCAGGATCACCGTCGGGCGGACGAAGATCATGTCGGGCAAACCGAGCGGGTCGGCGTCGGGCTGCGGCAGGGTCTCGACTAGGCCGACGGTCTCGTAGCCGAAATAGCCGACCAGGCAGGCGAGCGCGCGCGGCAGTTCGGGCGGCACGTGGGCGCGGCATTCTGCGACGAGCGCGCGGAGTGCGTCGAGCGTCGGTTGCGCACACGGCTCGAACGCGTCGCGGTCGGTGGCCCAGTGGCGGTTGGTCTCGGCCTGCGATCCATGCGCGCGGAACAGCAGGTCCGGGGCGAGCCCGATCAGGCTGTGCCGGCCGCGGATCTCGCCGCCCTCGACCGATTCGAGCAGGAAGTCTCCGCGGCCGGGCTCGATCAGTTTCAGCGCGGCGGCGACGGGCGTTTCCGTGTCCGCGACCTGGCGTCGCCAGATCAGCGCGGGGCGGCCGGCGGCGAGCGCCGCCTCGGCCGCATGCATGCTATCAGTTATTGGAGTTGCCCCCGCTCAACAGGTCGGCCTTGACGCGTGCGACGGCGGCCGCGTCGGTCTTGACGCCGACATCGACACGAACCGCCTTGGCGAACTGCTCGCTATATTCGCGACCCATGCCGCGGCCGATATTGCCGCGCGTCGCGTTGATCGCCGCGGGCGTGCGCGAGGCGTCGCCGCGGACGATCTTGTCGAGCTTGACGACGAACCACCCGCTGTTGTCGGGCGCGGCAAGCGTCTTGGCGGTGCCCTGCGCCATTGCGAACATCAGCGCGAGCGCGGGCGGCGCGCCCTGCGGGTTGGCGCTGATCTGCGCACGCGATGCCTCGAGCGACTTCGGCGCGGGCAGCTTCAGGCCGGTCGCGGCGAGCGACTGTGCCAGCGGCATGCCCTTGTCGATGCGCGCGAGCACGTCACCCGCGACTTTCCGCGCGGCCTGGCGGCTGCGGTCGGCGGACAGGTCGCGCACGACGGCCTCGCGGACCTGTGCGAACGGACGTGGCGCCGCGGCGACTATGCGGCCGAGGCCGACGACGGCGAAGGTGCCATCCTGACCCATCTGGACCATCTGCGGTGCGTCGCCTTCGCTGGCCTGGAACGCCGCCGACACGAGCGGGGCGAGCGCGGGGTTGGGCTGGCTGGCGGGATCGTCGGGGTTGGCGCCGTTGGCGGCGAGCGGCGCGGTCGTCTCGGGCTTGAGCTTCTGGTCGGTGGCGATCTCGTCGAACGTCGCGTTCTTGGCGAGCGCGTCGTCGATCCGGTCGTGGATGTCGCTGAGCGCAGCGGCCGATTTCTGGATGCCGAGCGCGGCGGCGATCTCGGCGCGGACCTGGTCGAGCGAGCGTGCCGCGACCTGATCGACCGCATCGACCTTTGCGACGGTCCAGCCGAACGGACCGCGGACCGGGCCGACGACCGCACCCTTGGCGGCGGCGAACATCGTGTCGGCGAGCGCGGTCGAGGTCGCGGCGGCATAGGCGGTCTTTTCGACGCCGGTCTGCACCGAGGCTTCGAGGCCGGCGGCGCGGGCGGCGTCGGTCATCGACGCGCCGCCCTTGATCTTGGCGGCGATCGCGGCGGCCCCAGCCTGATCGGCGACGACGACCTGCGTGATCGTGCGCTTCTCGGCGGCGGCGTATTTCGCGCGATCCTGCTGGTAGCGCTGGGCGATCTCGGCGTCCGTGGGGACGGCGCGCGCCTTGACCATGTCGGGCGTGACGACCGCGTAGCGGACGATGCGGCGCTCGGGGATGGTGTAGCGGGCGACGTTGCGCTTGTAGAAGGTGGCGAGATCGGCGTCGCTGGGTGCCGCGCCTGCGGGCACGACGGCGGTCGGGATGAAGCCGATCGAACCGGCGCGCTTCTCGAGCAGCAGCGAGGCGTAGGGGAGGGCAAGCTGCGAGGCCATCTGGGTCGCGCCGTTGGTCGGCAGGATTAGCTGCTGCGCGAGCGTATCGCGCATGATGTCGCCGCGGATCTGCGCGTCGGTCAGCTTCCGCTCAGCGAGCACCTGACGATAGAGATTGGGGTCGAACTTGCCGGTCGGGCCCTGCAATGCGGGGATGCTGGCGATCTGGCCATCGATCGCGCGCTTGCTGACGACCATGCCCTGGCCCCGCGCGAACTGTTCGAGTGCGAGCGCGGAGACGATGCGCTCCAGCGTGCCTTCGAAGCCGCCCTGCGCGACGTAGGTCGCCATGTCGAGCGTCGGCTGTTGCTGGCGGAAGCCTTCGAGCTCGGTCTGCACGCGGCTGCGCACCTCGCTCTCGGTCACGTCGGCCTTGCCGACCTTGGCGACGTCGTTCGCGGCGATGCTGCCGCCCATCGAGCCGATACCGGTCACGTCGCCGGCCGCGAACGCGATGGCGATGACACCGAGCACCAGGAAGGTGATGACCACGCCGCCCTTTGACTGGGTGAGGCGGCGGAAGAATGCGAGCATGTAAGGCCGATCGACTGGATGGAACGGCCACGCTTTACGGGGACCACCGCCGCGCTTCAAGCTTGTGCCGCGCGGAGGCTGCGCTATCGACCGGCTGAATAACCGGGAGATGGCAATGCGGCGCAAGATGGTGGCGGGAAACTGGAAGATGAACGGCAGTCGGGCGGCGCTGGCCGAACTCGACGTGATTGCCGCAGCGGCGGCTAACGCACCCGGCATCGACGTTGCGGTCGCGGTGCCGTTCACGCTGATCGACGCCGCCGCCCAGCGCGTGCCTGGATTGGCGATCGGCGCCGAGGACGTCCATGAGGCGGACAGCGGCGCGCATACCGGTTGCGTTTCCGCGGCGATGGTCAAGGAGGCGGGGGCCAGCTTCACGATCGTCGGCCATAGCGAGCGCCGCGCCGACCAGCACGAGACCAGCCACGACGCCTGGGCCAAGGCCGCGGCGGCGCATCGCCAGGGCCTGCACGTGATACTGTGCTGCGGCGAGACCGAAGCCGAGCGCGACGCGGATCGCGCCGAGCGCGTGGTGCAGGCACAGATCGAGAAATCGGTACCCGACAACGCCAGCGGCGACTGGTTCACGCTGGCGTATGAGCCGCGCTGGGCGATCGGCACGGGGCGGACCCCGACGCTCGACGAGATCGCCGCGATCCATGCGATCGCGCGGTCGAAGCTGAAGATGCTGATCGGCGAAGAGGCGGCGAAGGTGCGGATCCTGTATGGCGGGTCGGTGACCGGCGACAATGCCGCAGCGATCCTGAGCACCGAGAATGTCGACGGTGCGCTGGTCGGGGGTGCGAGCCTGACCGCCGCGAAGTTCGTGCCGATCATCGAGGCTGCGTCTGGGCTTGAGCCACGTTAAGTCACGTGAAACACGTGGGTCTTACAGTGACCTAACCGATTCGCTCGGCGGATCGTTCAGGCTGCATCGCAGGGGTACGAGATGTGATGACCCGGTTATTCCAGACGTGCATCGGCGCTATGGTCGCCATCTCGGCGGTGTCGGCCGCGCCTGCCCTGGCGGAGACGCCTCGTGAGTTGCTGACGCAGGCGAGCTTCCTGGACCGCGATCGCGGCGTCGCATTGACGCGGGTCAACCGGGCTGCAGCGGTGGCGGGTGCGACGTTGGTGCATGCGCCCGACGATCAGGAGGCTGCGCTGATGCAGGCGATGGCGAACGGCTATCGTGCGAAGCTGACCGGCAACCGCACCGAGGCGATCGTTGCGCGCAAGCAATATGAGACGCTGGTGACGAAGTTCCCGCACAATCCCGAGGCGCAGGCGGCGCTTGGGGCTTGGCATGTCGGGGTGATTGCGAAGCTCGGGCGGTTTGTCGGGCGAGCGGTGGCGGGGGCGCAGAAGGGGCTTGGCTTTGCTGCGCTCGATCGGGCGGTGGCGCTGGGCGGCAATCGCGCGATGTTCGCGGGGCTGGCGGGGTTGTTGCGGGTGGAACTCGATCCGGGTGATGCACGCGGGCGGGCGCTGGTCGAGACCGCGAGCAGGGCGCCTGCGCCGACGCAGATCGATGTGTTCATCCGGCGCGCGTCGGCGGCGGTGCTCGTGCCGCTGAAGGCCGGGCGCGAGGCCGAGGCGAAGCAGTTGGCGGACAGGTTGCTGCCGTTTGGGCAGATTCCCACGTAAATTTCCCGTCATCCCGGGCTTGTCCCGGGATCCAGAGTTACGAATGCTTGCGCTTGCGACCCTGGATCCCGGGACGAGCCCGGGATGACGGTTTATCCGTACCGTTTCATCAGCATCGCGAAGGTGGCTCTTAGCGCATAGGCTTCGCCGCCTTTCGGGCGGCCCGGCTTGGCGGTGGGGCGCCAGGCGAAGACGTCGAGATGCGCCCAGGGGATGTCCTTGCCGACGAAGCGGCGGAGGAACAGCGCGGCGGTGATCGCGCCGGCGAACCCGCCATCGGGCGCGTTGACGAGGTCGGCGACGTCCGACTTCAGCATCTCGTCATAGCCGTTCCAGAGCGGCAGCCGCCACATCGGGTCGTGTTCCGATTCGCCCGCGGCGATCAGGTTGGCGGCGAGGGTTTCGTCGTCTGTGAACAGCGGCGGAAGGTCTGGACCGAGCGCAACGCGCGCGGCGCCGGTCAGCGTGGCGAAATCGAGGATGAGGTCCGGCTTGTCCTCGCTCGCCTTGGTCAACGCGTCGCCGAGCACCAGGCGGCCCTCGGCGTCGGTGTTGGTGTTCTCGACGGTCAGCCCGAGCCGCGTGGCGAGCACGTCGCCGGGGCGGAAGGCCTCGCCGGCGATCGCATTCTCGACCGCGGGAATCAGCAGATGGAGGCGGACCGGCAATTTCGCGGCCATGACGAGACTGGCTAGCGCGAGCGCGTGCGCGGCGCCGCCCATGTCCTTTTTCATCAGCCGCATGCCGGCGGCGGGCTTGATGTCGAGGCCGCCCGAATCGAAGCAGACGCCCTTGCCGACCAATGCGATGCGGAGGTGGGCGGGGTCGCCCCATTCGAGTTCGATCAGGCGTGGCGCGCGGTCTCGGGCGGCGGCGAGGCCGACCGCGTGGATCATCGGATAGCCGCTGGCGAGCGCGTCGCCGCGTGTCGTCGTCACGCGGGCACCGTGGCGTTTGGCGAGCTTTTCCGCTTCGGCTTCGAGGTCGGCGGGTCCCATGTCCGATGCGCCGGTGTCGACGAGGTCGCGGACCAGCGCGGTTGCCTCGGCGAGACGGGTCGTCTGTTCGATCTGCGCTGGGTTGCTGGTCAGCAGGATGCGTGGGCCGGTCTGGTCCGGCTTGCGATAGCGGTCGAAGCGGTGCTGGGCGAGCAGCCAGCCGAGCGTTGGCGCGGTTTCGCCATCTATACGATAGGTGCCAGCGGGTAGCGTTTCGGCGAGTTTGGCGAGCGCCCATGGACCCAGGCCGATCGCGGCGACGACGTGCCAACCATCGGCGGTCGCAAGGATCGCCGAAGTGCCCGGCTTGGCTGTAAAGCGCTGGCCGGCGATCGCGGCGCGGATTGTCGGTGTCTGGTTTGACAGCCAGGCGGGGAAGCCGGCGGCGTCGACGATCTCGATGCGGGTGGCTGGCTGGCCGCGATCGGGCTGCACCAAGGCGGTGAAATCGGTCATCGGGCGAACTGCGGGGAAGGGCTGGACATCGCCGTACCGAAACAGAAACGTTGGATCTGTGCAACCGCGTCGGAACGGTTGCGCGAGCGTTACGTTTTATCCTGCAGACCGGGTGACGGTCGGGTTAAAGGAGTTTTCGCATGCTTTGGACGATCGCCGTCATCCTTGTGGTCCTCTGGCTGCTCGGCTTCTCGCTGCACATCGCCGGCGGACTGATCCACATCCTGCTCGTCGTCGCGCTGGTCGTGGGGCTGATCCAGCTCTTCTCGGGCCGCCGCGCGGTCTAGTTTGATAGCGTCCCCCGCGTGCGGGGGACGCTATTCGTCAAACAGGCACGCCGTAGAGGTCGTGTTCGTCGGCGTCCTCGATCAGGACGGGGACGATGTCGCCGAGCTGCAGGTCGCCGGCGTCGCGGAGGAAGACTTCGCCGTCGATCTCGGGCGCGTCGGCTTGGCTGCGACCGGTGGCGCCGCCATCGCCGACCGCGTCGATGATGACGTCCAACGTGCGTCCAACCTTTGCGGCGAGCTTGGCGGTGGAGATGGCCGCGGTGCGCTCCATGAGGCGAGCGTAGCGCTCTTCCTTGACCTCCTCGGGAACATGGTCGGGCAGAAGGTTGGCTGCCGCGCCTTCGACGGGTTCAAAGCGGAAGGCACCGACGCGGTCGAGTTGCGCCTCGTCTAGCCAGTCGAGCAGATACTGGAAATCCGCCTCGGTCTCGCCGGGGAAACCGACGACGAAGGTCGAGCGGATCGTGATGTCGGGCGCGATCTTGCGCCATTCGTGGATGCGCTGCAGCACCTTGGCGTCGTTGCCGGGGCGCTTCATGCGGCGCAGGACGGACGGCGCGGCGTGCTGGAACGGGATGTCGAGATAGGGGAGGATCAGCCCCTCCGCCATCAACGGGATGACCTGATCGACGTGCGGATACGGGTAGACATAGTGGAGCCGGACCCAGGGTGCGATCTTGCCGAGTTCGCGGGCGAGGTCGGTCATGTGTGGGATGACCTCCTGCCCCTTCCACATTCGCGGTTCGCGGCGGATGTCGATGCCGTAGGCGGAGGTGTCCTGGCTGATGACCAGCAGTTCCTTCGTGCCCGCTGCCACGAGCTTCTCCGCTTCGCGTAAAATCGCGTCGGGGCGGCGGCTGACGAGGTCGCCGCGCAGGCTCGGTATGATGCAGAAGCTGCAGCGATGGTTGCAGCCCTCTGAAATCTTCAGATAGCTGTAGTGGCGCGGGGTCAGTTTCAGCCCGGCGTCGGGGACGAGGTTGAGGAACGCCGAGGGCGGCATCGGTGCGGCCTCGCGGACGGCGCCGACGACCTGTTCGTATTCGTGCGCACCGGTGATCGCGAGCACCGACGGGAAGCGGGCGCGGATCGTTTCCGCCTCCTTGCCCATGCAGCCGGTGACGATGACGCGGCCATTCTCGGCGAGTGCCTCGCCGATCGCCTCGAGGCTTTCCTCCTTGGCGCTGTCGAGGAAGCCGCAGGTGTTGACGAGCACGACGTCGGCGCCGGCATAATCCGGAGACATCTGGTAGCCGTCGCTGCGCAGCTGGGTGAGGATCCGTTCGCTGTCGACGAGGTTCTTCGGACAGCCGAGCGAAACCATGCCCACGCGGGGGGGAGAGGGGAGTATCGTTGCCATGAGAGCGCGCCACATAGGGCGAAACGTGCGAATTTTCTAGGGCGTGCGTGTGCGGCGACGGCGCGCTCCTCGACTTTGACCGACCGTGGCGGCATGACCGACCGGAAGGGGACGAACATGCTTGCGATTGGCCTGATGTCGGGCACCTCGCTCGACGGGATCGATGCGGCGCTGATCGAGACCGATGGCGAGGCACAGGTGCGCGCGATCGCGTTTCGTGGCGAGCCCTGGTCGGATGCGGCGCGGGCGCAGCTGGCCGAGGCGACGCGGATGGCGCTGACGTTCGATCGGCCGCGCGCGAGTCCGCCGATCGTCGCGGCGGGCGAACTCGTCACGCGCGCGCACGTGTTCGCGGTGCACAAGCTGCTGGCGGATGCGGGGGTCGCGGCGGCGGACGTCGACGTCATCGGCTTTCACGGCCAGACGATCGCGCACCGGCCGGACCGCGGCTGGACGTGGCAGATCGGCGACGGCGCGGCGATGGCGCGCGCGACGGGCATCGTCACGGTGTCGGATTTTCGGTCGGCCGACGTCGCCGCGGGCGGACAGGGCGCGCCGCTGATCCCGATCTATCACGCTGCGCTGGCGGCGGGGCTCGAGGGGGCGATCGCGGTGCTCAACCTGGGTGGGGTCGGCAACATCACCTTCATCCCGGCGAGCGCGACCGACCATTTTTCGCACGAGATGGCGCCGGAGACACTGGACCGAACGGGGGCGCTGGTCGCGTTCGATACCGGTCCGGCGAACGGGCTGATCGACAGCTGGGTCGAGGCGGAGACCGGCGCGCGGTATGACGCGGGCGGCGCGCTGGCGGCGGCGGGCCGAGTCGACGAGACGGTGCTGACGGCGATGCTCGACCATCCGTTCTTCGCCGCGCCTGCGCCGAAGTCGCTCGATCGCAACGATTTCACGATCCAGCCGGCGCGTGGGCTGGCTGCGGCTGATGGTGCGGCGACGTTGACGGCGTTCACGGCGGCTTGCGTGGCCGAGGCGCTGACGCAGTTGCCGACGCGGCCGACGCGGTTGCTGGTCGCGGGTGGTGGTCGGCACAATCCGACGATGCTGGCGATGATCGCGGAGCGGACCGGGTTGGTACCGGAACCGAGCGATACGCTGGGGTGGAATGGCGACGCGATGGAGGCGGAGGGGTTCGCCTATATGGCGGTGCGGACGCTGAAGCGGTTGCCGATCAGCTTTCCGGGCACGACCGGTGTGCCGCGGCCGATGTGCGGCGGGGTGATCGCGCGGCCCTGAGCCTATGTCATCCCGGGCCAAGCCCGGGATGACGGAGCTTTCGGCGTTACTTCTTCGCCGGCTTCTTGGCGGCAGGCTTCTTTGCGGGCTCGGCGTCCTTGGCGAGCAGCGCCGGGCCAGCGACGGCGGCAGCGATGCCGGCGATCACGGCGGCGCCGACGGCGATCGCGGTCTTGGGGTTCGCCTTCACCGCGTCGGTGGCGGTGGTCAGGCCGGCCTTGGCGGCTTCGGTCGCGTCGTCGATCCAGTCGGTCTTGCTCGCCGTCTGCTTCGTCGACTTGCCGGACTTGGGCGACTCGTCCGGATCGTCGTGACGGGCTTTGGCATGGGGCATGGCGGAAGAGGGGATCGACGACATCGGTTGCGCTCCTGAAACGATTTTGACGTGTGTCCTAACAGGTCGGGGCCGTTGCAGGTTCCCTCAGCGCTTGCGCGTCAGTTCGCGCATCGCCGCATCCAGCCCGGCCAGCGTGAGCGGATACATGCGGTCGGTCATCAGATCACGAATCATCCGGACGCTCTGCGAATAGCCCCATTGCTCGGCCGGCACGGGGTTTAGCCAGACCGCGGAGGGATAGGTCGTGGTGAGCCGCTGCATCCAAACGGCGCCCGGTTCCTCGTTGAAATGTTCGACCGAGCCGCCTGGATAGGTGATCTCGTACGGGCTCATCGAGGCATCGCCGACGAAGACGACCTTGTAGTCGTGGCCGAACTTGTGGAGCAGGTCCCACATCGGCGTGCGCTCGGCGACGCGGCGGCGATTGTCCTTCCACACGCCCTCGTACGGGCAGTTGTGGAAGTAGAAGAATTCTAGGTTCTTGAACTCGCTGGTCGCGGCGCTGAACAGTTCCTCGCAGAGCTTGACCCAGGGGTCCATCGAGCCGCCGACGTCGAGGAACAGCAGCAGCTTGACCGCATTGCGGCGTTCGGCGCGCATGACGACGTCGAGCCAGCCCTGGCGCGCGGTGCCGGCGATCGTCGCATCGATATCGAGTTCGTCGGCGGCGCCGTCGCGCGCGAATTTTCGCAGCCGGCGCAGCGCCACCTTGATGTTGCGGGTGCCGAGTTCCTTGGTGTTGTCGAGGTTGCGGAATTCGCGTTGGTCCCAGACTTTCAGCGCACGCTTGTGCGTGCTCTCACCGCCGATGCGGACGCCTTCGGGATTGTAGCCGGCGTTGCCGAACGGGCTTGTGCCGCCGGTGCCGATCCATTTGTTGCCGCCCTGATGGCGGGCATGCTGTTCCTCGAGGCGCTGTTTCAGCGTTGCCATGATCTCGTCCCACGAGCCGAGGGACTTGATCGCGGCCATTTCTTCGGGGGTGAGGAATTTTTCGGCGACGGCCTTCAGCCAGTCGGCAGGGATTTCGACGTTTTCGGGGTTGGATGCGGTGGCAAGGCCGCGGAAGACGGTGGCGAAGACCTGGTCGAAGCGATCGAGCAGGCCCTCGTCCTTCACATACACTGCGCGGGAGAGGTAGTAGAATTGCTCGGGCGTGCGCTCGATCACCTCGGCGTCGAGCGCTTCGAGGAGGATGAGGTGTTCCTTGAGGCTGGCCGGGATGCCGGCGCTGCGGAGGGCGTCGAGGAAGTTCAGGAACATAGGTGTACCCTGCCCGGCGGGGTGGCGGGGGGCAAGCGGCTCTATATTCGTCACCCCAGCGCAGCCCCAAACCCGTCACCCCAGCGTAGGCTGGGGTCTCATGCGGCAAGCGTGCGATCTTCGTTGGGAGACCCCAGCCTGCGCTGGGGTGACGGCCTTTTTTTGGGGGATGGGTTGGGGGCCGGAGCGACGGGTTTGGCCCCAGCGTCAGCGCGCGATGGGTTCGCCGCCTAGGGGCACGTAGGCGTCGATCAGCGCGCCGACGTAATCGGGGTGGCCGCCGGTCAGTTCGGGGGCGGGGCGGGCGGGGCCGTGGATGAACCCGTAAACGGGATAGACACCGCCGCCGAGGCCGTCGACGTCCTTGTACCAGACCTTTACGTCGCTCCAGTCGTTGTTGGGCGAGACGTCGAACAGCGTGACGTCCTGTTCGGCGTGCCCGCGCTCGCCGTTCTGGCGCGACCAGTTGGCATGGGTGAGCATGACGACACGCTTCTCGACGATCCGGCTGATCACCGCGACATGGCCGAACGGCAGGCGGTGCGTCTTGGCGAAGACGATCACCGCGCCGACGCGCGGCGTGTGCGAACGCTGGTATTTGCCGTCGGCCTGCTCCCACCAGGTCCAGGCGTTGCCATAGAGCTGGATACCCGACGCGGCGCGCGCGAACGGCACGCACTGGCCGACATAGTTGAGCAGCGAGCCCGAGGCCGACGCAGCGGGGGGGGCGGCGGACGCGGTTGCCGGGATGGCTCCGAGGCCGAGCAGGGCGAGAAGGGGGGCGAGTCTCGTCATGTCCGCGACGCTAGCCAACCGGCGATGACCGGCAGGTTGTGGACTATGGTTAACGCACGGTAATCGGGGCTTTCTGCGGCGGGGTGACGGCGTAGAGCGCCCAGTCGAAGCCCGACATCGCGGCGTAGCGACCGATCGCGACGCGCGCATAGGATCGGTCGCAGCGGTCGAGCGTCGCGGGCGGGATCGCACGGTCTTCGAGATCGATGAAGACGAACGGCGCCGCGGGGCAGTGCCGGACGATCTCCAGCGGATAGCCAGCGGTCCGCGCGGCGGCGGCGAGGACTGCGGTGTGGCGAATCGTGTCGAAGCCGATGCTGCCGCCCGCGGGCATTGTGGCGCGGACGATCGACAGCGCGCGCCCGGGGTCGCCGCGGAGCGTCTCGGCGAGCGCGCGGTCACGGACCAGGCTGGCGGCGGCGATGACCGCGAGCACCGCGATCGCGACGAAGCGCCGCCAGCCGCCGCGGTCGATCGCGGTGCCGATGCACGCGCCAGCGAGCAGCAGCAGGACGGTGCACGCAACGAGGTAATAGCGCGCGAAGCCGGCGTTGCCGATTCGGCTGAGCGCGACTGCGAGGATTGCGGGGAACGCGACCAGCGCGAAGACGTAGAGGAAGCGGCGACCGGATGCGCCTGGTGCCATCAGGATGGTCGCGACGATGCCGACCAGCGCGGCGGCGATCGTGACGAACGGCGCGCCGAGCGACAGGCCGAAGGTGTAGACCACCGCCTCCGACAGCGCGAAGCCGAAGCCCGCAGCGGTGAAGCCGGGGTAGCCGCCGGCCTGGAATCCGGTGGTGCTGGCGCTGGCCGCCGCGACGACGACCGCGATAACTAGCGCGATGGCGCCGATCGACGGGGCGAGCGTGCGTATTGTCGACTGGACCGCGGCATCGACGCTCATGCGGCGGCCGAGCGTGAAGACGATCCAGCCGGCGAACGCCGCGACCGCGAAGATATAGGTGAACTGCGCGAGCATGCCGACGAGGGTCAGGGCGCCGAGCGTCCAGACGGGGGCGGGTCGCCCGTCGTCGAGCCAGCGATCGATCGCCAAAATCGAGAGCAGCATGATCAGGATCATCGGTCCGTAGCCGCGCGCTTCCGCGCCGTAGGCGACGAGGATCGGCGAGACCGCAAACAGCAGGGCGGTGGCGATGCCGATTGCTACGCTGCGGCGCAGGCCGATCGCCCCGGCGACCGCGACCGACGCGACGCCGGTCGCGATCGACAGCGCACGCACCAGCATCGGCGGCGCATACGGGCCGACCAGCAGCATCCACCAGCTGTTGAGGAAGTGGTTGTTGTCGTGGTTGATGCGCCAGAGGACGCCGACCGCACCGCCGGCCTGCGCGACGAACTGCGCCGACCATGCCTCGTCGAGCCACAGGCTGCCATGCGCGACCTGGAGGCGCAGGTGCAGGCCGAGCAGCATCGCGAGGCCGATCGCCGCATAGGCGCGGCGCGAAGGGGTCAGTGTCACCCCTGGTTCTTCTGGCGCTTGGCCATGAACGCCAGGCGTTCGAACAGCATCACGTCCTGTTCGTTCTTCAGCAGCGCGCCGTGCAGCGGCGGGATCGCCTTGGTCGGATCGCGGTTCTGGAGGATTTCCAGCGGCATGTCCTCGTGCAGGAGCAGCTTCAGCCAGTCGAGCAGCTCGGAGGTCGACGGCTTCTTCTTGAGGCCGGGCACGTCGCGGACGTCGTAGAACAGGTCCATCGCGCGCGAGACGAGAAGTTTCTGGATGCCGGGGAAGTGGACGTCGACGATTGCTTGCATCGTGTCGCGGTCGGGGAACTTGATATAGTGGAAGAAGCAGCGGCGGAGGAACGCGTCGGGCAGTTCCTTTTCATTGTTGCTGGTGATGATGACGATCGGGCGCTCGACGGCGCGGACCGTCTCGCCGGTCTCGTAGACATGGAATTCCATGCGATCGAGTTCCTGCAACAGATCGTTGGGGAATTCGATGTCGGCCTTGTCGATCTCGTCGATCAGCAGCACCGGCGGCGCGGGGCGGGTGAAGGCGTCCCACAGCTTGCCGCGGCGGATATAGTTGGCGATGTCGTGGACGCGTTCGTCGCCGAGCTGGCCGTCGCGCAGGCGGGCGACCGCGTCATATTCGTAGAGTCCCTGTTGCGCCTTGGTGGTCGACTTGACGTTCCATTCGATCAGCTCGGCACCAAGCGCGCGGGCGATCTCGTAGGCGAGCACGGTCTTGCCCGTGCCGGGCTCACCTTTGACGAGCAGCGGGCGGCGCAACGTGACGGCTGCGTTGACCGCGACCTTCAGATCGTCGGTCGCGACATAGCCCTGCGTGCCTTCGAAACGCTTCATCGCAATTCCCGTGTTGTTGGCGGGCAGGGATAGAGGCGTACGTATGGCGCGCGCAAGCGTCGGCGGTTCGAAGAGCTAGAGATCGCCCCTGGCGCTGGCGCGGGCTTCGAGCAGCGACCAGAGGCCGCGATGCTGGGCGAACAGCTGTTGCGCGCCGAACGCGATCGCGCGCTCGCAGGAGGGCGTGTCGCCGAGCGTGGTGACGACCGTCGCGGTCGCGGTATCGGACGGGAAGGCGAGGCGGGGGACGTCGACGCCGAAGCGCATCGCGGCGATATCGAGGACGCGGCGGATCGCGGTCCAGTCGTGCACCAGCGCCGCCACCGCGCCGGTCGCGGTGCCGCCGCGTTCCGAACCGGCGAGTATCTCCAGGGTATGACGCTCGCCGACCAGCGCGTTGGCGGTTTCGGACTGACCCGGCGTCGATGGCATCGGCCCGACGGCGGCGGTGAGTTTCGCCAGATAGGTGCGTTCGGCGGAAAATCCGGTGGCCACGGCGACCAGCCACTCGTGCGCGTCGGGCTGGGCGTGACTGTTGAGCGCGTGTTCGACCATGCCGGGATAATGGCCGTGCACCGCACAGAGTGCATAGATGGCGTCGGACAGGTTGCGCTGGATCGGCGCGCCGCGCGTCAGCCGCAGCACGTGCGGGTGTACGGCGCTGCCGTCGGCGTCGCCGATGCGGACCACCATGTCCCAAGCGCTCGCGCGCGCGCCGTCTCTCGCCGAAAAAATGGTCATCATGAAGTTCAGGCGTAGGGCAAGGGCGTAAACATGGCGTTAAAAACGGATTAATCTTGCCCGATCGGGTCGAAAATAAGCTGGAAAGAACCACGGCGGTTCTATCCGATCGAGCCTTTACGGACGGCGGGGTCGCCGCGATAACGCGCGATCGCTGCCGGCGTCGGTCCGGCGAGCCCCACGGAGACTGTAGGATGCGCACATGGTTGCTTGGACTTGCCCTTGCTTCGGTCGGGACCGCGGCGATGGCTGCTGACGACGTCGCCAAGCAGACTGTCGCGCCGGTCGAGATTACTGCTGCCCGTCCGGCCGAGGTGGCGCAGCCGGGTGACCTGACGATGGCGCGCGTGTTCGGCAGTCCGGACCTGTCGGGCCCCCAGCCGCGCGCGCTGAAACTGTCGCCGGACGGTGCGCTGCTGACGTTCCTGCGGCCGCGCGCCGATGAGAAGGAGCGGCTCGACCTGTGGGCGCGCGATACCGCGACGGGGGCCGAGCGGATGCTGGTGGATTCCAAGCAGGTCGGCAGCGGCGCCGAATTGAGCGAAGCCGAGAAGATGCAGCGCGAGCGCGCACGGATCGGCGGGTCGAAGGGGATCGTCGCGTATGACTGGGCGCCCGACGGCAAGTCGATCCTGGTGCCGCTGGACGGCGACCTGTATCTGGCGAGCCTTGACGGGACGGCAAAGCGGCTGACCAACACCCCTAGCGGCGCGCTCAATCCGGTCGTCAGCCCGAAGAGCGGCTTCGTGTCGTTCGTTCGCGACCAGAATCTGTTCGTCCAGCCGCTGGGCGGCGGCGCGGCGCGCGCGCTGTCGAAGGGCGGCGGCGGGACCGTGCATTTCGGCGAGGCGGAGTTCGTCGCGCAGGAGGAAATGGATCGCCGCACCGGATATTGGTGGTCGCCCGACGAGCGCTTCGTCGCGGTCGAGCGGTTCGACGAGGCGCCGGTGCACGTGTTCACGCGAGCGTCTATCGGCGCGACTGGGACCAAGGTTTATGAGCAGCGCTATCCGGCGGCGGGCACGCCCAATGC
>Ga0247813_10001207_pt1 | contig 20270 bp, 13 predicted proteins | sample UWRJL169409C1_FD_180719 | JGI IMG/M metagenome (GOLD analysis project Ga0247813, IMG submission 180719) | Plant litter microbial communities from Arlington Agricultural Research Station in Wisconsin, United States - UWRJ-L169-409C-1 | ecosystem: Environmental > Terrestrial > Plant litter >... | reverse complement strand
GTCGTCGGGGCCCCGACGACGCGCCACGACCCGTCGAGGGACGCGTCGATGTCAGCGTCGCCGCGCCACCGGCCCCAGTAGGCCTCGGTCGACAGCCAGCGCCGCACGACGTCGCGCTGCACACGTCGAGGGTCGTCGTCGTACTCGATCTCCATGCCCCGAGTATCGCCGCTACGACCTGCCGCGCGTCAACCGGTCTCCCCGTGACCTCCCAGCCCTCGCCCGTAGGATGCGCACGCACCCCCGGGCCGACCCCTCACCGGACCTGCCCGCGCCTGCCCGCACCTGCCCGCACCTGCCCGCCAGGTCGTCACCGACCCCCCACGAACAGGACTCCCTCCATGACCTCCCCCCGCCCGTCCACCGTCGGACGAGTCTTCTCCGTCGTCGCCCTCGTCGAGGCCTTCACCTGGGCCGGACTCCTGGTCGGCATGTTCCTCAAGTACGTCACGGAGACCACCGACCAGGGCGTCTGGTTGTTCGGCCGCCTGCACGGGGGAGTCTTCGTCCTCTATGTGATCGTGGCCCTCGTCGCAGCGGTGAAGCTCCGGTGGTCGTGGAAGGTCGCCCTCGTCGCGCTCGCGGCGAGCGTGCCCCCGCTCATGACCCTCGTCTTCGAGATGTGGGCCCGTCGCCACCACCTGCTGGTGGCCCCCGAGGCGCGCCCCGCGCGCACGGGCGCAGCAGGCCGCGACAGGGACGGCGACTCCGTCCTCGCCTGAGGTCTCGCACGCGCCGCCCTCGCACGCCCGGTCCTCGGACCACCCGCCCGGTGCCGACCAGGCCGGTCACGACCAACCCGGTCACGCGCGGCCTGCACCTGCACCTCACCCCGCCGGTTGCGGCCCGACCGCCCCGACCTGACGATGAGAGAGAGCCTCGCGCAGACGCGCGCAGGCTCTTTTCTCACTCTGGGACGGAGCCCCATGCTGCACGACGTCTCGCCCGCGACAGGCACCGGACACCTCGGAGGTGCGCGATGACCGAGCAGGGCAGCCTCGGCAACCTCGACGGCGACGCCGGCGACAACGTCGAGGGCTCCGGCCACCGGGACCGCGACGAGCCGCGTGACCCGTCGGCCCGCACCGACGGCTATGTCCCGCTGCGCTCGTACGCCGCGATCGGCGACGGCCGGACGGTCGCCCTCGTCGCGGACGACGGCCGCATCGACTGGTTCCCGGTGCCGAACCTCGACTCGCGTCCGGTCTTCGCGTCTCTGCTCGACGGGCAGGCCGGTGGCTGTCTCGAGCTCGCTCCCACGCAGCCGTTCCAGGTGCAGCGTCAGTACGTCATCGGGACCAACGTGCTCCAGACGACCTTCACCACGGCCACCGGGACGGTCCGGGTCACGGACTCGCTCAACACCGGTGTCGCCGGGCGGCTGCCGTGGACCGAGCTCGCCCGGCGCGTCGACGGTCTGAGCGGGACCGTACCGATGGAGTGGCGGGTGCTCCCCGGCACGGTGTTCGCGACGGCGTCGCCGTGGGTCCAGGAGACCGTGCACGGTCCGGTCTTGCGGGTCGACGGCGTCACCCTCGCCGTCCGGCTGCTCGGGGACACCACCTGCGTCGCGGCCGACCAGTCGATCTCCGGGGTCTTCAGCACCTCGCCAGGATCGAGGCACACGATCGGGCTCGTCGGCACGGGCCGCGAGCCCGTGTTCCTGCCGACGCCCGAGGCCCTCGACGAGGGAGTCGACCGCACCGTCGACAACTGGCGCGACTGGACCGAGGCCTTCCACTACGACGGGCGCTGGGGCAAGGCCGTCCAGCGCAGCGCCCTCGCCCTCAAGCTGCTGATCTACGCTCCGTCGGGCTCGATCGCCGCGGCGGGCACCACGTCGCTGCCTGAGAGCCTCGCGGGTGGGAAGAACTGGGACTACCGCTATTCCTGGCTGCGTGACACGGCCTACGCCGTCGACGCCCTCATCGGCTTCGGCCTCACGGAGGAGACCCACGCGGCGATCAGCTGGACGCTCACCACGCTCCGCGAGTCCGACATGCGGGTGTTCTACACGCTCGGGGGCGAGCTGCCGGGCGAGCACGCCTTCGCCCAGGTCCCCGGCTGGCGGGGCATCGGCCCCGTGGTCGACGGCAACCACGCCGCCGAGCAGCTCCAGCTCGGTGTGTACGGCGACCTGCTCGGGGTGGTCCGTGGCTACGTCGACGCGGGCAACCTGCTCGACGCCGAGACCGGCCGGCTGCTCGCGTCCATCGCCGACGAGGCCTGCGACGCGTGGCACCGCCTCGACGCCGGGATCTGGGAGCTCACCGAGGAGCGTCACTACACCACGTCCAAGCTCGGTTGCTGGCAGGCGCTCGTCTGCGCCGTGCACCTTGCCGAGGCCGGGCAGATCCCGGGCGTCCCCGACAGGTGGCGGGCCGAGGCTGAGCGCATCCGCACGTGGGTCGAGACGGAGTGCTGGTCTGAGGAGCTCGGGGCCTACGTCATGTACCCGGGGAGCACCGACCTCGACGCGTCGATCTTGCTGCACGCCATGAGCGGCTTCGACCGCGGCGAACGGATGAGCCGGACGATCGACGCCCTGCGCCGCGAGCTCGGCGCCGGGCCGCTGCTCTACAGGTACACGGGGATGGACCAGGAAGAGGCGACCTTCGTCGCGTGCGCGTTCTGGGGCGTGGCCGCGATGGCCCACGTCGGGCGACGCGACGAGGCCGCCGCCTGGATGGACGAGCTGCTCGAGCAGGCCAACGACGTGGGCATCTGGTCCGAGATGATCGACGAGAGCACCGGGGAGTTCCTCGGCAACCTGCCGCAGGCTCTGAGCCACCTGGCGCTCGTCCAGGCCGCGCTCGCCGTCGGGGACGACTGAGGGACGACAGAGGGACGACTGAGGGGCGGGCACCTCCGACCGGAGATGCCCGCCCCTCGAGCCGTGCTGCAGGAACGCTGTGCGTCAGGCGGCGCGTCGTCCGACGAGCGCCGTGCCAGACGACGGCGCGTCAGGCCGCATGCGTCAGACGACCGCGAAGATCGCCATCGCGATCGCGAAGCCCATGAGACCGATGAGGGTCTCCATGACGGTCCAGGTCTTGAACGTCGTCTTGACGTCCATGTCGAAGAACCGCCCGACGAGCCAGAAGCCGGAGTCGTTGACGTGGCTCAGCACCACGGACCCGGCGGCGACAGCCACCACCACGGTCGCGAGCTGGATCGAGCTGTAGCCGCCGGCGGCGACGGCCGGGGCGATGAGTCCCGCAGCCGTCGTGAGGGCGACGGTGGCCGAGCCCTGCGCCACGCGCAGGACCGCGGCGATGAGGAAGCCCGCGACGATCACGGGGACTCCGAGGTCGCCGAGCACGTCGGCCAGCGCGTCGCCGATGCCGGAGGCACGGAGCACCCCGCCGAACATGCCGCCGGCGCCGGTGATGAGGATGACCGAGGCGACGGGGCCGAGCGCGGAGTCGACGATCTTCTCGATCGCCGAGCCCGACTGCCCGCGCCGGCGGCCCAGGACGTAGGTGGCGACGAGCAGCGTGACGAGGAGGGCGACGGGGGTCTCCCCGAGCGCACGGAAGGCCTGCACCCAGACGGCGTCGGCGTCGACCGTACCTGCGGTCGCGAGGGCGTTGAGCCCGGTGTTGGCGAAGATGAGGACGAGCGGCAGCAGCAGGATCGAGACGACGGTGCCGAAGGACGGCGGGTTGTCGATCGCGTCCTGGTCGGCCTCGCCGAGGATGCTCGGGACGGGCAGGTTGATCCGGTTGCCCATGAGCTTGCCGTAGAGGTAGGCGGTGACGTACCAGGTGGGGATGGCCACCACGAGCCCGACGGCCAGGACCGTGCCGATGCTCGCGCCGAGCAGCTCGGTCGCGGCGACGGGGCCGGGGTGCGGGGGCACGTAGATGTGCATGACCGAGAAGGCACCGGCGACGGGGAGCCCGTAGAGCAGCACGGACCCGCCGAGCCTGCGGGCGACGGCGAAGACGATCGGCAGCATGACGACCAGGCCGGCGTCGAAGAAGATCGGGAAGCCGAAGATCAGCGAGGCGAGCCCGAGCGCGAAGGGTGCACGCTTCTCACCGAACCTGTCGATGAGGGAGTCCGAGAGGACTTTCGCGCCTCCGCTCGTCTCGACGAGCCGTCCGAGCATCGCGCCGAGGGCCACGAGCAGCGCGACGCTGGCGAGCGTGGTGCCGAAGCCTCCTGTCATGACAGGCACGACGGAGCCGACCGGGATCCCGGTCGCGACGGCGGTGAGCAGGCTGACGAGGACGAGCGCCACGAAGGCGTGCATCTTCAGCCAGATGATGAGTACGAGCAGGACCGCGATCGATGCTGCGGCGATGCCGAGCAGCGGTCCTGCCGTGAGTGTCTGTGTCCAGTCCTCGGGCGTCATGGTGTCTCCGTCGACGTGTGGCGTGGGGGGATGGGACGACCGGGGCAGCTGTGCCGTCGGCCGGTGGTGCTGTGGGTCAGAGGTCGAGGTTCCGGATGATCGTGTCGACGATCGCGTCCGGTCGCGGGGCGATGTCGACCGTGAACCCGGCCTCGTCGTCGGCGAGGGGTTCGAGGGTGTTGAGCTGCGAGGTGAGCATCTCCGGCTTCATGAAGTGCCCTGCCCGGCCCTGGATCCTCTCGGACAGCAGCTCCCGTGAGCCCGTGAGGTGCACGAACTCGACGGGGCCGGCCTCGCGGAGGACGTCGCGGTAGCTGCGCTTGAGCGAGCTGCACGGCACGACGGCGCTGTGGCCGGCCTGGGCCTCGGCGGCCAACCAGTCGCGGATGCCGCGGAGCCAGGGCCAGCGGTCCTCGTCGGTCAGCGGGTGGCCGAGCGACATCTTGGTCACGTTGGCGGTGGAGTGGAACTCGTCTCCCTCAGCGAAGGTGGCGCCGAGGCGTCCGGCCAGCAGGGCGGCGGTTGTCGTCTTGCCGCACCCGGCCACGCCCATGACCACGAGCAGGCGGGGTGAGGAGGCGGCTGGTCCGTCGGCGACGACGCCGGGGCGGGCCGAGACGGCGGGGGATGGGGTGCTGTGCTCTGGGGCTGCGCTCTGCGCGCCGGCGACGTCGATGTCCACCGACCGAGCATCGCTCATTGATAACACCTTTGCAACCCCTCGTCTGTGGAGGAGTCTCCCGGACGTAGTCTTGGGCCGTGCCCGCCGACGTCCTCCACAGCCCTGTGCTCGAGACTCTCGGCCGCCGGATCACCGGCGGCGAGGTCCCCGCCGGGACCGTGCTGACCCTCCAAGGCCTCGGGGCCGAGTTCGGGATCTCCCGGACCGTCGCGCGCGAGGTCATGCGCCTGCTCGAGGGCCTGGGTCTGGTGAGGTCGAGCCGCCGCGTGGGGCTCGTGGTCCTCGGGATCGACAGCTGGAACGTGCTCGACCCGCGCGTGATCCTCTGGCGGCTCGCAGGACCCGGACGGGTCGCACAGCTGCGCAGCCTCACCGAGCTGCGCCACGCCGTCGAACCGCTCGCCGCAGCGGGAGCGGCACGGCACGCCTCGGCCGAGGTGCGGAGCGAGATCACCGACATCGCCGCGCGCATGCGGCTCCTCGGCGAGGCCGGCGCGGGACGTGAGGCGGAGTTCCTCGCCCTCGACATCCGCATGCACGAGCTGCTGCTGCGCTCGAGCGGCAACGAGCTCTTCGGTGCCTTCTCCGAGGTGATCGCAGCCGTCCTGTCGGGGCGCACGGCCATCGGGCTCATGCCCGCCTCGCCCGTCCCGACAGCCCTCGCCGAGCACGAGGCCGTGGCCCGGGCAGTCGCCCTCGGCGACCCTGCCGCGGCACAGCGCGCGATGTCCGCGATCGTCGACGAGGTCCAGGGCGCGATCCCGGGCGTCCTGCCGCAGGGCGTCGAGGAGACGGCCGGCGCGCCGGGCTGACCGTCAGGCCCTGCTCGACCAGGCCTGGCTCGACCAGGCCCGGCTAGGTCACGCCCCGCTCGTCAGAGCCCGCGCGCGACCGCCGCCCCGGCGGCCAGCCACGCGCGCTGCGTCGCAGGACGCAGCGACCCGTGCCGCAGCACGCCGTCGACCATCGCCGGGTCGAAGGGCACCGTGACGGTCTCCCGCGCGAGGTCCCCGTACCCGGTCGCGACCCGCTGCACGTCAGCCGTCGTGGCCTTGGGGTCGGCCTGGCTGACGACCACCACGGCGTTGCGCGCGAGCTCGGCCGCCTTGGCGTCGACCGTCGCGAGCCCCTCGAGCAGCAGCGCACCGGCCTCGGCGTGGTCGTCGCGCGTGGTCGTGGCCACGACGATCTGGTCGGCGTGGTGGATCATCCGGCGCCACATGGGGTCGGACTCGTCGTTGCCCGAGTCGATGAAGATCAGCCTGTAGTACTTGGCCGCCACGGCGTGGATCGCGTCGACGTCCTCGGGCTCGATCCGCTGGTCCTGCGCGAGGGCCATCGGCTTGGAGCGCAGCACGTCGAAACGGTCTCGCGTCTGGTGGTGCACGTAGTGCGCGAGGTCGGCCGACTGCGCGCCGGTGCTCAGCAAGCGGTCGACCTGGGGGAGGAGGTCGAGCAGCGTCGCCTCGTGCGGACCCTGCTCGGTGCGCCATCCCAGCGTGCCGCGGGTCTGGTTGTTGTCCCAGGTCAGCACCCCTGCACCGCCGTAGCGTGCGAAGACCGCGGCGAGCAGCACCGTGGTCGGCGTCTTGCCCGCACCTCCCTTGCCGTTGACCACAGCGATGGTCCGCGGACCAGGCCAGTGCTGGCTGACAGCGAGCCTGTCGGCACGCTCCGCCCGCTCGGCGTCGCTCGGGCTCATCCGCACACCCGCGCGCGTCAGCAGACCCCGCACACCCTGGGTTGCTGGCTCTTCGCGCTGCTCCTCGGTGAGGAAGGAGCGGCGCTCGCGGCGCGTCTCGGGTGCTGCCTGGGTGCTCGGCTGGTGCTGCGTGCCGACCCCGCGCGGCGGGGTCGGGGCAGCGAGGGAGGAGAGCGTGCTGCTCAGCGGGAGCGGGCCAGGCGGCTGCGGGGCCGTCGGGCTCGTGAGGACCGGGGTGGCTGACTGGCCCGGGTACGCGGGAGCCCCGGAGCCGGGCGCCCAGGCGCCGGGGGCTGCCGGGGCGGGAGAACGAGAGGGTGCGCCCGGGGCGCTCGAGCCAGAGCTGTTCGAGCCAGAGCTGTTCGAACCATAGGTGCTCGATCCTGGTGCGCTCGCGTCTGGTGCGCTGGCGTCCGGTGCGCTGGCGTACGGCGTGGTCGGGTTCGGTGTGCCCGGTGCAGGTGCTGGCGGAGCGGCCGACGGCGAGGGTGCGGGGGGTGCCGAGGGGGCGACCTCGGGCTCGGGGGTCGGTGCCGGCTCAGGTGCCGGAGGAGCGGGTGCCGGCTGTGCAGGCTCGGGCGGTCCCGTCGGCAGACCGGGCGTGGGGCCTGGTGTCGGCTGCGGCACAGCGTCGCCCGCAGGAGCAGGGGGTGCGGGCGGAGCCGGGGGTGCCGACGGCACGGCGGCCGCACGACGGGGGGCGCGTGGGCTCGAGGCCGTGTCGTCGTCCAGCACGCTGCCGTCGGGGTGCACCACGAGCGGCCACCGGCCGTCGGGCCCGGTCGCGGTCATGCGGACCGGGCGGCCGAGCTCGACCGCGGTCTCGGTGACCGTCGCGACGATGGCAGCCCGTGCGTCCTCGAGCGAGGTGGTGTCGATGGGGTGGGAGGTCCCCGCGATGACGACCTCCGCAGAACCGTCGGGTCGGGTGGTGGCCTCGATCAGGGGCCAGTCCGGGACCGTCGAGCTGCTCATGTGTGACTCCTTCTCTCGCCGCGCGTGACGCGTGCACGGGCTGGGGAGGGCACGGTCCCGAGCCGCTCGCACGGCACGGGTGCACGCCCGGTCTGAGTCCGCCGGGTGGCGTCCGTGCCCCGGACCGCGCTCCGACGAGCGTAGGTCGGCAGCGGCGTCCCCGCACCGGGGAGTTCTCCCCGTCCGGCGTGCGGTGCATCGCTGCATGCAGCGGCTAGGCGTCGGACGGGGCCGTCCCACGACCGGCAGGGCGCGAGAGGGGTAGTGCCAGGGCCCTGGTTGTCGGCCGGGTCCGGGTGTGGACTCGGGAGAGCAGCCCAGCCCGCCTGGTGGAGCACCAGCGCCGGGCGGACCGCGCCCGCAGGCCCGATCTGCGGCACCACGACACCCCAGCAGAGAGAGGACCCCACGATGAACATCGAACCCCAGACGCCGACCACCAAGAACCCGCCGGAGCAGTTCGCGGGAGACGTGTGGCTCGACGTGATCGCCGTCCCGCACGGCCCGGAGCAGCGTGCTGTCGTCGCGAAGGTGCGCTTCGCACCCGGCGCCCGGACGGCGTGGCACTCTCACGCCCGCGGACAGTACCTGCACGTCACGCAGGGGCGTGCGCTGTTCGGCGGGCGCGACGGCACCGTGATCGAGGTGCTGCCAGGCCAGACCCTGTACACGCCGCCCGGCGAGGAGCACTGGCACGCTGCCGCCCCCGACACCTTCATGGAGCACGTCGCGATCCTCGAGAACGCCGACGACCCCGCGACCACGACCGTGTGGCTCGAGCACGTCAGCGACGCGGAGTACTCGGGCGCGAGCGACGCAGGAGGGGCGACCGACTGACGGTCGACGGGTTCGGACGAGACGCTCTCGTGGGCCCGCCCGGCCTCAGAGCCGGGCGGGCCGTGCTCCCAGCACGGCGAAGGACGCGCCCCCGCTGCGGGTGGCGCGTCCTTCGTCAGGGTCCTCGAGGCTCGTCAGGCCCAGAGGCGCCGGGTCGCGATCTCTGCGCCGGCGCTGAGCGCCTCGAGCTTGGCCCAGGCGATCTGCGGGTGGATGCGTCCGCCGAGCCCGCAGTCGGTCGAGGCGATGACGTTCTCCTTGCCGACCACCGAGGCGAAGCGCTCGATGCGGTCGGCGACGAGCTCGGGGTGCTCGACGACGTTCGTCGCGTGCCCGACGATCCCGGGGAGGATGAGCTTGCCCTCGGGCAGCGTGACGTCCTGCCACACCTTCCACTCGTGCTCGTGGCGGGCGTTCGCGGCCTCGAAGGAGTACGCGCCGGCGTCGATCTCGAGCATGAGGTCGACGATGTTCTTCAGCTCGAGGTCAGTGGTGTGCGGGCCGTGCCAGCTGCCCCAGCACAGGTGGAAGCGGATCTGCTCCTGCGGCAGGTCGCGCAGCGCGTAGTTGAGCGCCTCGACCCGGATCCGCGTGAAGGCCTGGTAGTCCTCGATGCTCGGCTCGGGGTTGATCTGGTCCCAGTTCTCGGCGATCGACGGGTCGTCGATCTGCAGGATCAGCCCGGCGTCGACGATGGCCTTGTACTCCTCGCGCAGGACGTCGGCCCAGGCCCAGATGTGCTCTTCCTCCGTGGCGTAGTACGCGTTGGGGATCCGCGACCCGCTGCCGGGCGACAGGCTCGTGACGAATCCCTCGGTGAGCCCGTTCGCCGCGAGGCCGGCCCTGAGGTTGGCGATGTCGGAGGCGATCGCGTCGTGGCCCACGTAGGCGAGCTTCCCCGTCGTCGCGGGGAAGGCTGTGGCGCCCTTGCCCGTCGAGATGCCGCTCGTCGGGTCGGTGTACGCCTCGCGGAAGATCGTCCAGTCACGGCGGTCCGGGAAGGTCGTCAGTCGGACGTCGCCGGGGCCCGAGCGGACGGGCTCGGCCGAGAAGATGTCTTCCCCGGTGACCTCGAGGCCGCTCACACGCTGGAAGGAGTAGGACCACCAGGCGCCGTAGTCGACGGCGCTCGTCATGGCCTTGCCGAACTCGCCGTCGCCCGGGACGGTGATGCCGGCGGCCTTCTGGCGGGCGACGAGGTCGTCGACGGCCGAGGTGAGCAGGCCGTCGAACTCGGGGGTGCGGTCGAGGGTGAAGCCGTCCTCGGCGAGCTGGCGCGCGTCGTTCGCGGCGATGAGCTCCGGGGTGCGCGGCAGGCTGCCGGCGTGGGTGGTCTGGATGCGGTCGCGGCTGTCCAGCATGTGGGCCTCGTCTCGTGATGTCGGGCGCACCGGTGGCGTGGGCCGGACCGGTGCTCGGATGTCTCAGCGGTGCCCTGACAGGCGCGAGGCTTCGCATTCCCGCTGTTCTCACACCTTCCCATGCTCGGGGGTCGCAGAGCGACTGAGCGTCGAGGTCCGAGGTAGACGTCTCGCTGGGCGAGACGAACCGCCTCAGGGGTGTGGTGCGAGAGGTGTGTGCGGGTGGCGGGGTGAGTGGTGCGGCTGGCGAGTGCGCAGGCGCTCTGGACCCTGCTCAGGCGAGCGCTTGACCTCAACCGGAGTTGAGGTCCTAGCCTCGCGCTCGTGAACACGACACCCCCCGCCCCATCCGTCGCCGGGACCTGGCGCGAGCTCCTCGGCCCCAGGTCAGGGCCCGTCGCGCTCGTCCTCGCCGGCGGCGTCCTCCTCGAGGCCAGCACCGTCTACCTGACCACGAGCCTGCTCCCGACGATCGTCGCGGACATCGGCGGCGAGCAGTTCTACGCCTGGACCATGACGACCTTCCTGGTGGCCTCGGTCGTCACGTCGATGCTCGTCAGCCGCACTCTCGCGACCCGTGGCTCGGTCGCCGCGTACCTCACGGCCTTCGGCCTCTTCGGGCTCGGCTCGGTCGTCTGCGCCCTCGCCCCCTCGATGTCCCTGCTGCTCCTCGGCCGCACGGTCCAGGGGCTCGGCGGCGGGCTGCTCGCAGGTCTGGGGTACGCGCTCATCCAGCGCGCCCTGCCCGAGCGGCTGTGGGCCAAGGGGGTCGCGCTCGTCTCGGCCATGTGGGGCGTCGGCAACATCGTCGGACCGGCGGTCGGCGGGCTCTTCGCCCAGCTCGACGCGTGGCGCCTGGCCTTCGGGGCCCTCGCGCTCGTCGCGGCCCTCGACATGGTGCTCGTCGTCCGCGTGATCCCGCGCCTCGAGCGCTCGACCCAGCGGCAGCCGCTGCCCGTGCGGTCGCTCGTGCTGCTCGGTGCCGCCGTCGCCTCGGTGAGCGTCGCGGGGATCTTCGACGTCGGTGGGCTCGTGGTGGCGGCCCTCGTGCTCGGCGCGGTCCTCGTCGTGGGCTTCGTCAGGCACGAGAGACTCTCCTCGACGTCGGTCCTGCCGGCCGCGACCTTCGCCCCCGGCAGCAGGCTGGTCTGGGTGTACCTCGCCGTCGCCGTGCTCGCCCTCGGAGTCGGCACCGAGGCGTTCATCCCGCTCGTCGGTCAGGAGACCGGCTCGATGACCCCGTTCCTGGCCGGGTTCCTGGGGGCGGCGCTGTCCCTCGGGTGGTCCGTCGTCCAGGTGGTCAGCGCCGGAGCGACCCGACCGCCGCTCGTCCGCGCCGCGACCGTCGCCGGGCCGGCGGTCCTCGCGACGGGGCTGCTCGCCTTCGCGGCGCTCCAGGTCGAGGGGCCGTCGGGTCTCGTGGTCACCGGCTGGTTCGTCGTCCTCTTCGTCGCCGGGAGCGGCATCGGTCTCGCCTTCCCGCACCTGTCCGTCGCGGCCTTCTCGAGCACCACAGACAGCGACGAAGGGTCCAAGGCTGCCGCTGGCATCAACACCGTGCTCCTCATCGCGAGCGCCTTCAGCGCCGCGCTCGCGGGGGTGCTCGTCACCCTCGGCGGGGACTCGCTCGTGACGTCCGCGCGGCTGCTGTTCGGGGTCTTCGGGGTGGTCGCGCTCGTCGGGACGCTCGCGTCGGTACGCGCGGCCAGGGTGTCTGGGGTTCGGGAGGGTGCTGCAGCCGAGCGGTCGTAGCGAGAGGGGGGAGCTGCGAGGTCGCGGCGAGCGGGGGAGGCCTGTGGGTCTGGTTGGGCCTGGGCTCGCCGACCTGCGTGGGTGATCCGTGCCGTGCCGTGCCGTGCCGTGCCGTGGCGGTCGCGGGGGTGGTCCCCAGGCGGGCGGACAGGCTGGTTGTCCACACCGGGGACGTTGGGCCTGGGGTTGCTCTCCGCAACCGTGTCAATCTGCTCACTCGTCGCACAACGGGCCGACAGGGCTGCGAGGTGGTGCGGCGGTCTCATGTCCGAGCACACGGGTCTGACGGCTCAGCGCCCTCAGTGCGCGTGCTCTTGTGTCGTGGGCCGCCGCTGCGCGCTCTGCTGCTGATCGCTCACCCGGTGTGGACGAGCGAGCACGGTCGACTGCGCAACCGCCGAGGAGAACCCATGACACCCCGATCACCCGTCAGCACCACGGGGCCAGACGTGAGCGGGGTGACGCCCGCGGCCGACGAGGTCGGGGGGTCGGGCCTGCCTGCTGCGCCCCACCGGCCCGACGAGACCGACGGCTCTGCCTTGCGCGATATGGGCGACCTGCCCGACGGTGGTGGCACTCTCGACCTTCCTGCCTCACGCAGCCTGCCCGTCGAGCCCGAGCCCGATGCCGCTGCTGGGCCCGGGGCGCCTGGAGAGACGGACGGGCATGGTCAGGCGCCAGAGGGTGGACCTTCTCCCGTGCGCCGACGGCGACGGGCGGTCGTCGCGGCTGCCGTCGTGATGGTCCTCGTCGGGATCTTCGTCTACAGGGCGTGGGATGCGGGCGTCGAGTCCGACCTGGCCGAGGCCACCGAGGCTCTGCACGCGGTCGTCCTCGAGCTCCACGCAGCTGTCGACACCAGCGAGACCGTCCTCGCCAGCTCTGACGGACGGGTCGCCGACGACCAGGTCCGTGTCGACCTCGCGGCCGTGACCTCCGGGGTCGACGAGCTCTCGTGGTCTCTGCCGCGCGGTTCCCGGCAGGCACGGACCGTCGCTGCGACGGGCCTCGCAGAACAGGCCCGGACGCACGTCAGTGCTGTCGAGTCGGCGACAGGGCTCGTGCTCGCCGCCGTCGACGCCTTCGAGCTCGAGCAGGCCATCCACCTCGAAGGCGAGGCGACCGGACGGCTCACGGCGTCGGTCACCGACGGCCGGGCTGTCCTCGATGCGACGGCGGGCCAGGTGCTCGACGACGCGGTCCGCGTCACGCTCTCCGACGCCCTCGCCGCGGCTGACGCCCTCGAGCCCGCCCTGGTCGGCGAGACGCTCTCCGTCGTCGAGCAGACGCAGATCCGTGCTGCTGCCGCAGCCGACCTGACCCAGCACGCCGATGCTCTCGACGCCGCGCGACAAGGTGTCGTCGACGCCCAGGTCGCGTGGCAGGCGGAGCAGGACCGCGTGGCCGCTGAGGAGGCGGCCCAAGCAGCTCAGGCCGCCGAGGAGGCCCGCCGAGCGCAGGAGCAGGCGACGACTCGACCCGAGACGTCCGGACGGTCATCGAACACGAACAGTCCGGCGCAGGTGCAGCCCAAGACCAGTGGGGGCACCAAAGCCCCAGCAACAGGTGGGGCTCCCTCGACTCCCGCACCGAGCACACCAGCACCGGTACCTGCCCCCAACCAAGGCGGTTGGGTTGAGTCCGGTTCTGACACCTGGTGCGGAACCTTCGATACCTCGGGTGCAGAAGGGGCGGGGGGCTGGTGTTGACGATCGCATCTGAAGAGAACGTGGAGGACCCCCCATGACGTAAGCGGACAACGCTCGCACAAAGGCGAGAGGCCCCGGGTAGCCGCCCGGGACCTCTCTAGCTTCCAACGCAACTTCGTATCACTGGAGACAACGTGAAAGCACGACCGAATGTACACGCTCGCGTCCGCACATGCATGGGTAGAAAGACGGCCTTGACCAGCGGAAACACCCCTGGTCAGCCGTCTCGCGGTGCTGCAAGAAACCGCCGTAGATCTGCGTTGTCGATGGTCGCGGCGGCGACCATCGGGGCCCTGAGCCTCTCGGGCATCACGATCGCTGTGGCGGCCGTCCCCGCCGAGATCGGCCCCGGCGTGGGCATCGCCGGGGTCATGGAACGCGGGACTACGTGGCTGGGTGCTGTCGGCGGCACCGCCGAGGCCGAGGCCACGGGATGGCTCTCGTGGTGCATCAGTGCCGGACTCGTCTCACCCCAGGGCGCTGCAGCAGCGTCGGTCAGCTACGTCGACGATCCCCAGCTGGCCTGGGTCGTCCAGGCCTACGAGCATGTTGGGACTGACGTCTCTCGGGCCGCCATCGCCTACCTGACCCACACCCGCCACGAGACCGGGTCGAACGGGGTTCCTGCTGAGACTCGCACAGCGCGGATCATCGCCAACACGCCTCAGTCGGTGAAGGACGTCGCTGGTCAGTACATCGCCGAGGGTGCTTCCAAGGCTGGCCCCTACACTGCCGCCCCCGGAGGGGTCGATGGTGCGGGTACCCGGACTGGAACGGTCTGGGTCAGTCCAGTTACAAGCACTTTTGGTGTGGCTCTCGTTGGTCTTCCGATGACCGTAACTCTTTCTGGCCCGGCGGTCTTCGACACCAATGGCAACTCCATCGCTGATGCCAACGAGGCGAACGTCTGGTCTGGTCAGACCCCTGCCGAGCGCACACCTCTGAAGTGGGTCGCGACCGGCAACGGCAAAGTAGCCGGTAGTTTCTCGTACTCCGAACTGCCGCGTCAGACGATGACGCGTCTGTCCGCAGCGGGGAAGGTGCAGGACACCCTGACCTACGGCCTGCGCGCACCTAGCGACCCCGAGGAGCTGATCGTCCCCGGCCCTCCCTTCCAGGTCGTCGCGGACTTCCAACCGGAGATCCGCACCCAGGTCGCCACGACATTCGTCGACAAGGGCGCCGCCCTGGTCGACCAGGTGACCGTCGCCCCAGCAGCCGGTGACACCTGGGCCCAGACCAACGGCACCCACGTGCCCGTGACCGCTCACGGCACTCTTTACGGCCCCTACCCAGCGCCGCCTGCACGGTCAGCGACCGTGCCGGCCGGTGCACCCGTCGCCGGGACCGCTGAGCTCACCTTCGCCGGCCCCTCGACCCTGGACGCCGCTGCCTCGACCGTGGCGAGAGGCTCTGGGTACTACACCTGGGTCTGGACCATCGACAAGGAGGCCCAGGGACCGAACGCCGTCTACGTGCGTGCCGACGCGACCCACGACTTCGGTCTGGTCGCCGAGACGCACGTCGTGCCGTTCCAGCCCGAGGTGACCACAGTCGTCGACGAGCGGTTCGTCGAGAAGGGCAAGGCCTTCGTCGACGAGGTGACCTTCGCCCCTGCGGCCGGTGACCTGTGGCTGGCCCGCCAGGACGGCACCCCGGTCGAGACCGTCTGGGACGGGACTCTCTACGGACCATTCCTGGTCCCCACCGAGCAGGTCGACACCACGCCAGGGGCGTCGCCCGTGCAGGCCACCACGACCCTGATCGCCTCCGAGGCCGGTGTGCAGTCGACCGATGCTTCCGCGACGGCCTCAGCTCCGGGTTTCTACACCTGGGTCTGGGAGATGGACAAGGCCACCCAGCCTGTCGCCTCCCAGCCCTACATCGCCGGGTCGGTGCGCACCTCGTTCATGATCGAGGACGAGACCACCTCCGTCCGCCACACCGCCGCGATCTCGACGATGGTCCGTGACTTCAACGTCGTCCAGGGTGGGCAGATCCACGACCTGGTCACCGTCTCCGGTCTGCCCGAGGACCACAGCGACTTCGAGGGGCTGGGTGGATGGGCAGGCGACGTCGACGAGATCACCCACACCGCCTACGGGCCCCTCGCAGTCCAACCCACCGACGACCTCGACCTGAGCACCGCACCCGTCCTGGGTGTGGCGACGTCCCCGGCCAAGAACGGCGCCCACGTCGTCGGCACGGGAGGGGAATTCCAGGTCGCGGCCGACAACACCGCCGCCGGCTGGTACGTGGTCGTCTCCAGCTTCCCTGGTGACGACCGTCTCGACGCCTTCACCACCTCACCGGGTGACCGCATGGAGATGGCCTTCGTCCCGACCGACCGGACCACCGACGTCGAGTCGTGGTTGGTCACCGACGCAGACGCCCAGGTCCCCGCCGGACAACCCTTCAAGGACACCGCGCACCTCACCGGCACGACGGTCGAGGGCGGCTACCTCGAGTTCGAGGCCTACGGACCCTTCGTCGAGGGGCAGGAACCCGCAGAGTCACCCGAGACGCTGCTGTGGACCTCCGAGCAGATCCCCGCCTCCAGGGCTGGGACGTACAGGTCCGGCGTCGTCACCGCAGAGCTGCCCGACGGTGCTCCGTGGGGAGACGTCTACTGGGTAGCGACCTACTACGGGCCTGACAGCGAGCGGATCGTCCGGGGTGAGCTCGGCGACCCGTCGGAGATCACCCGTGTGGTCGAGCAGCCTCAACCGCTCGTCACGACACTGGCGGTCCCGGAGAGCGTCCTCGGATCCCCGAGCCACGACGTCGCCTACGTCTCAGGGCCTGTCGTCGACGCGTCGACCCTGACCTTCGCCGCGTACAGGCAGCACGCCGGTGACGACGTAGCCCTCGACGAGCTCGTCGTCGACACCTCGCAGGAACCCACGACCATCTACCACGGTGGCACCTACGAGTCGCCTGAGGTCACCTTCGACGCACCAGGCACCTACTACTGGGTCGAGACCCTCACCGGGCCAGACGGCGAGGTCCTGCACGTCGGCGAACCCAGGCTCCCGGGGGAGACGACCACAGTCGTCGACGTGCCTGTCCCACCCTCCGCCCCACCCCACGAGGCCGCTCCAGGAGCACTGGCTTCCACAGGGGCCCAGGCATCCACCGCCGCAGGCGCGGCTCTCCTGATGCTCGTGACTGGCCTGCTGCTCGCGAGCATCGCCCAGCACCGAGCGGCTGCACGTCGACTCGTCGGAGCAGCCGGGGCCGGAGACGCACCAGCGGATGCGGGACCGCTACCCCGTGGATCTCTGGGCGGCTCAGCATCTCGCACCGCCGGCGTTCCCGACGCTCCAGACCCGTCACCCGGCAGGCAGCCATGACGCTCGCGTGACACGCAGGCCCAGGGGTCGGGCTTCGCTCGGCCCCTGGGCCCGCACGGCTGGGAGACTAGGGCGGTGAACCAGCGACGCATCAGCCTCATCACCCTCGGCGGCACCATCAGCTCGGAGGCGACCCGTGCGACCTCCGGCGTCGTGCCTGTGAGCGGCGCCGACCTCTTCCGGCAGGAGGTCGAGCACTGGGTGCCGGGTATCGAGCTCCTCCCGCACGAGCTGCGCCTCGTCCCGTCGCCGTCCCTGCACCTCGACGACCTCCTCGCCCTGCACAGGTACGTCGTCGCGCTCCCGGACGACGTCGACGGCGTGGTGGTCTCCCAGGGGACCGACACCATCGAAGAGACAGCCTTCGCACTCGACCTCCTGGGCACGGCCGCCGACCTGCCCGTCGTCGTCACCGGCGCGATGCGCAGCCGCGCCGCCGCAGGCGAAGACGGCCCAGCCAACCTCGTCTCGTCGGCTCTCGTCGCAGCCAGCGAGCAGGCCCGCGACGCCGGGGTGCTCGTGCAGTTCGCCGACCTCGTGCACTCGGCCCGGTGGGTCAGCAAGCGCAGCACCTTCCACGTCGACGCCTTCTCCTCCGATCCCCTCGGCCCGATCGGCTACGTCGCCGAGGGCCAGGCGCACCTGGAGCACCTGCCCCGTCGGCGCCTCGCGCTCGCGGCCCCGGAGAGCGCGACCGCGCGGGTCGCACTCGTCTCGACGGGCTCGGGGGACGACCTCGCGATGCTGCCCGGCCTCGCGGACGCGGGCTACGACGGGGTGGTGCTCTCCGGGGTGGGTGCGGGCCACGTCGCCGCGTCAGCCGTCGAGAACGTCTCCGCCGCGGCGTCACGCATCCCGGTGCTCCTCGCCAGCCGCACCGGAACCGGCCCCGTCGCCGAGCGAACCTACGGCTACCCGGGCGGAGAGATCGACCTCGTGGCCCGGGGCGTGCTCACGGCGGGCCGGCTCTCACCCGTGAAGGCTCGCGTGCTCCTCGCGCTCCTGCTCTCCGCAGGGCTCACGGGCGACACCCTGCGCGCCGCCGTGGCGTCCCAGACCTGACCACACCGACGCCTGCGGCCAGCCGCAGACCTGGCCCGGCCCGGCTCGGGAGGCCCGACCAGGCCCAGCCAGCCTGGTCACGTCAACCCAGCCCAGCCCCCGCCCCCGGCTCTCCTAGGTCTGCCGCGCCCTGTACGCGCTCGGTGCCACCCCGTGGGTCCGGGTGAACTGCCGCGAGAAGTACAGGGGGTCGTCGTAGCCGCTCGCAGCACCGACCGACGCGACCGGGAGTTCGGTGCTGTCGAGCAGCTCGCGGGCCCGCGCCATCCGCAGCTGCGACTGGTACGTCATCGGCGACACCCCGACGTGCTCACGGAACAGCGCCCCGAGGCGTGAGGTGCTCAGCCCGACCATCGCCGCGAGCGAGGCGACCGAGGTCCGCCGCGGGCTCGTCGTCCGCAGATGAGCGAGCGCCCGTTCGACGGGGCTGGGAGCCGGACCGGGGGCCCGCCGCCCTGTCGCGACGACGTGGGTGAGCGCGTGGAAGGCTGCGCCGCTGGCCAGCAGGTCTCCGGCCCGGGTCCCGGTGTCGAGGCTGTCGATGACCTGGGAGACGAGGCTCGCGACAGGCGCGGCGTCGCGCAGGTGGATCACCGGCCCGCCGGCCGTCGTGAGCCCTGCCTTCACGAGCTCGGCGGCGTCGGTCCCGAGCACGTGGAACCACCACAGTGTCCAGGGGGCGTCGGCGTCGGCTCCGTACTCGTGCGGTGCGCCCGCGAGCAGCAGCACGGCGTCGCCACGCCTGACAGGCTCCGCCCCGGCCCCGGCCCCGGCCCCGGCCCGGCACCAGCCGGCCCCGTCGGTGCACACGAGGAGGATGTGCTGCTCCGCCCCGTCGGGCCGCGAGCGCCCGTGCCGGGACGCGTGCGGGAACACCCCGGCCTCGGTGACGAGGAGCCGGCCTGTGACCGGCAGGCTCAGCGACGCCCGCACCGCAGACCGTGGGGTCACCAGCATCCGTTGCCCGGCAAAGCCGTCACGTCTGGGCGCGAGCAGGTCCTCGGCAGTCGATCCGTCCATATGGTGCAGTGAAACGTCTATCGTCGGGCCGGTCAACCAGCCGTACGGTCGGTGGATGCTCACCGAAGAGTCGCGGATCGTCCTCCCACCAGCTCCCGCCGCCCTCGCAGGGCTCCAGGTCCGCGCCTGGCGTGAGCCCGTGGTGATCGACACCTACGAGCCTGACGACCCGAGCCCGTATCCCGCGTACCTCGACCGGCGGGTCTACCAGGGCTCGTCCGGGGCTGTGTACCCGATGCCCTTCGTCGAGGGCGTCGCGCTCGAGAAGGTCCCCCGCTCGTGGGACGCGATCCACCTCGAGAACGACTACGTGCGCCTCATGCTGCTGCCCGAGCTCGGCGGACGGATCCACGTCGGCCACGACAAGACGCGCGGCTACGACTTCTTCTACCGCAACGACGTCATCAAGCCTGCGCTCGTGGGGCTCCTCGGCCCCTGGGTGTCCGGCGGAGTCGAGCTCAACTGGCCCCAGCACCACAGGCCCGCGACCTACCTGCCGACCGAGTCGACCATCGAGCACGAGGACGACGGCTCTGTCGTCGTCTGGTGCTCGGACCACGACCCCTTCGCGCGGATGCAGGGCATGCACGGCGTGCGGCTGGCGCCCGGCAGCGCGCTGGTCGAGCTGCGGGCGCAGCTCGTCAACCGCACGGACGACGTGCAGACCTTCCTCTGGTGGGCGAACGTCGCTGCGGCCGTGAACGAGGACTACCAGGCGTTCTTCCCGACAGACGTGCACGTCGTCGCGGACCACGCCAAGCGCGCGGTCACCTCGTTCCCCGTGGCCGAGGGCCGCTACTACGGCGTCGACTACCCGTCCCGGCGTACCCCGGAGCGCCCTGACGGCGACCGCCTCGACTGGTACCGGAACATCCCGGTGCCGACGTCGTACATGTGCCTGGGGTCCCAGGACGACTTCTTCGGCGGCTACGACCATGGCGTCGGCGCGGGGTTCGTGCACTGGGCGGACCACAGGGTGTCTCCGGGCAAGAAGATGTGGACGTGGGGGGACGCCGCGTTCGGGCACGCCTGGAACGCTCACCTCACGGACTCGAACGGGCCGTACGTCGAGCTCATGGCCGGGGTGTTCACGGACAACCAGCCCGACTTCGCGTTCCTGCGCCCCGGCGAGACCAAGGTCTTCTCCCAGTACTGGTACCCCATCCAGGACACCGGCCCCGTGCACCAGGCGACCTTGGACGCCGCGGTCCGGCTCGACGTCGAGACCACAGGTCCCACGGCCCGCGTGCGCGTCGCGGCTGCGGTGACGGCGGTCCGGTCCGGTGCACGTGTCGTCCTGCGCCTGGGGGCGGAGGTCGTCCACGACGTCCTGGTCGACCTCGCCCCCGGCGCGCCCTACGTCGCGACGATCGTGCTCGACGGCACCGGCACGCTCGACCGCACCGGCACGCTCGACCCCGGAGACCCCGGAGACCCCGGAGACCCCGGCGACCCCG
>Ga0247813_10001206_pt1 | contig 20278 bp, 16 predicted proteins | sample UWRJL169409C1_FD_180719 | JGI IMG/M metagenome (GOLD analysis project Ga0247813, IMG submission 180719) | Plant litter microbial communities from Arlington Agricultural Research Station in Wisconsin, United States - UWRJ-L169-409C-1 | ecosystem: Environmental > Terrestrial > Plant litter >... | reverse complement strand
CCTGCGCGCCGGGGACGCCCGGGAGCAGCTGGCCACGCTCGCGACCTCGAGCGTCGACGTCGTCGTCCGAGACGTGTTCGCCGGCGACAGCACACCGGATCACCTGCTGACCGTCGAGTTCGTCGTCGACGTGCTGCGCGTCCTGCGTCCAGGAGGCCTGTATCTCGTGAACTGCGCCGACAAGCCTCCGCTCTCCACAGCCCGCGCCGAGGTCGCCACGATCCGTGCGGCGCTGGACATCGTCGCGAGCGACAGCGTCCCCCGCACCGACGACGACCTCGCCCTGATCACCGAGCCAGCGGTGCTCAAGGCGCGCCGCTACGGCAACATCGTGCTCGCCGCGACGGCGCCGGGCGGCGCTCGAGACGGGGACGGCCTCGCCAGCGCGGGCCTTGCGCGTGCGCTCCGCAGCCTTGCGGTCCCGGCACACATCCTCTGCGGCCCGGACGAGGTGTCACGCTTCGCGGGGACCGCGGTCCCTCTCGTCGACCCCGCAACGCCCGCCTGACGCAGCACGGCCCGGTCGCCATCCCTCCAGAGGTGATGGCGACCGGGCCGTGCTGGTGGTGCCGGGCTCAGGTCAGGACGACTGCCCGTCGGGACCCTGCTGGGCGAGGAAGCGCTCGAGCTCTTCGCCGATCTCGTCGGCTGTCGGGATCTCTGCGGTGTCGGCGAGCAGGCTCTGGCGCTCGGCCGAGATGGTGAAGGCGTCGTACTGCTCTTCGAGCCCTCGGACGACCTCCGCGATCTCAGGCGACTCGGCGACCTGACGCACGACCTCGGCACGAGCCTCGGTCGCCGCCTCCTCGAGGGTCTCGAGGTCCAGGTCCAGCCCGGTCGCGGACTCAAGCTTGTCGAGCGCCACCAGCGCTGCGGGCGGGTAGGTCGACTGGGCCAGGTAGTGCGGCACGTGGACGGCGTAGCCCACGGTGTCGTGGCCGCGCTCCGAGAGCCTGAGCTCGAGCAGGTTCGCCGCGGTCGCCGGGACCGTGACGCGCCCGAACCACGGCGAGGCGTCGGGGATCAGCTCGTCGCGCGAGGCGTGCGGCGTCGCGGAGAGCAGCCGGGTGTGCGGGATACCCATCGGGATGCCGTAGGTGCCGACGGTCAACGAGACGCGGAACCTGTCGACGAGCGACAGGACGGCCTCGACGAACCGCTCCCACTGGACGTCAGGCTCGTTGCCGTGGAGGACGAGGAAGGTCGTCCCCTCGCGGTCTCGTGCCACGTCGATGGCGATGCTCGGACCTGTGTACTCGGTCCAGCGCTGGGTGTCGAAGACGATGGTGGGGCGCTTCGACCTGTAGTCGACCAGCTGGTCGGCGTCGAAGGTGACCAGACGGGTCGTCTCGCCGAGGTCGAGGATGTGCTCGAGCGCGATCTGCCCGACGTGGCCGGCGTCGACGAACCCGCGCAGCGCGTTGACGAGCACGGGGCCGGTCCCCGCCTCGTCCGGCGAGAGCCGGAGAGCGGACTCGACTGTGGCGTCGACCGTGTAGAGCTCCTGCGGATCGAGCATGGTGGGCCTCCTGTCAGCCTCGACGCACCACCAGGCTCAGGCCTGACCGGTGACGTCACGAACGTCGTCTGAGGACCAGAACACCGCCTCGCCCGAGTTTCTTCCCGCAGGCCGGCCCACGGTCTCCGGACCTCGGTGCAGCTCTCCGCAGGGTCCGAGACCGATCAGCGCGAGGGCAGCCTGACGACGGTCACGAAGAAGTCGTCGATCTGCCGGACGACCTCGATGAACCTCTCGAAGTCGACGGGCTTGGTGACGAAGGCGTTGGCGTAGAGCGAATAGCTGCGCGCGACGTCTTCCTCGGCCTCGGAGGTCGTGAGCACGACGACGGGGATGCGGCGGAGCTCGGGGTCTTCCTTGAGCTCGGCGAGGACCTCTCGGCCGTCCATGCGCGGCAGGTTGAGGTCGAGCAGGATGAGGTCGGGCGTCACGGCGTCTGCGTACTCCCCGCGCTTGCGCAAGAAGTCCATCGCGGTGACGCCGTCGTTGACGACCGAGAGCCGGTTGGCCACCTTGTTGTGCTCGAAGGCCTCGCGCGTCATGAGGACGTCGCCCGGGTCGTCTTCGACCAGCAGGACCTCGATCACTCCGGGTGCCACGGTCATGAGCTCTCCTCGTCGTGCTGTCCTGGTCCGGGCAGGTCGCCCGTCCCTGCGGTCGTCGTCGCGGGCGTGGTTCCGTCAGCACCCTCGGCCTGGGACTCGTCCTCGGGCCCCGCAGAGCCTACCTCGCGGGGGTCTGGCAGCGTCCAGCGGATCGTTGTGCCCTGCGAGACGTCGGTGTCGAGCCAGATCTCACCGCCGTGGAACTCGACGATCTTCTTGCAGAGCGCGAGGCCGATGCCCGTGCCCTCGTAGGCGTCCTTGGCGTGCAGCCGCTGGAAGATCACGAAGACCCTGTCGGCATACTGCTGGTCGATCCCGATGCCGTTGTCGGAGCACCACAGCTCCCAGGCGTCCTCGCGGCGCACAGCCCCGAGGGTGACGCGGGGCGTCCTGTCGGGGTGCCTGAACTTCAGCGCGTTGCCGACGAGGTTCTGGAAGAGCTGGACCAGGAGCGTCTGCTGCCCGAGGACCACGGGGAGGTCGCCGACCTCGACCTGGCCGCCCGACTCCTCGACGGCGGCGTCCAACGTCGTGACCGCCGTCGCACAGGCCTCGACGAGGTCGACCTCGACGGCCTCGCCCGCCGACCGCCCGACGCGCGAGAAGCCGAGCAGGTCCTGGATGAGCCGTTGCATCCGCTTGGCACCGTCGACCGCGAACTCGATGTACTGGTCCGCGCGCTCGTCGAGCTCGCCGCCGTAGCGCTTCTGCAGCAGCTGGGTGAAGCTCGCCACCTTGCGCAGCGGCTCCTGGAGGTCGTGCGAGGCGACGTAGGCGAACTGCTCGAGGTCACGGTTGGAGCGTCGGAGCTCTTCGGCCTGCTCGAGCAGCTGCTCGTGCGCCTCGGCGATCTCGGCCCGGGAGCGGGCCTCAGAGGCCATCCGTGCCACGAGCTCGACCCGCATCGCGTCGACGGCGTGCGCGAGGGAGGCGATCTCGCCGGGCCCCTCGGTCCGTACCGGCAGGTCGAGCTCGCCGGTGCTCACCGCCTCGGCCTTGGCCGCGAGGTCGGCGAGAGGCTCGAGGACCCGGCGGCGCAGCGTCCGCCACGTCCCGACGGCCACGACGACGGCTGCCCCCGCGAGCACGACGACGGCGAGGAAGAGGTTGCGTGTCCAGGCAGCGAGGGCGTCGGACGCATCTTCACGGCCCGTCTCGAGGACTGCCTCGAGGTCGAGGGCCGCGTCCCGGGCGTCGGCGAGCAGCCGCTCGCCGCGCTCGACAGTGGCGTCGCTGACAGCGCCGGGTCCTTCGACCGAGACCTCCGCGACGGCAGGGTCCGCGAACTGCGAGCGCCAGGTCGCGACGAGACCGAGCGTCCTGTCGAGCGCGACGACCACCTCAGAGTCGGGGCCGTAGTCCTCGAGGAACGCCGTCCGGATGGCTCGGGCCGCCTCGGTGTCAGCGGTCCTGTAGGAGCCGAGCGCCGAGTCGACCCCAGACTGCAGGTAGGCGTCGACCGCTGACCCGATGTCGCCGATCCGCGAGGTGAGCCCGTCGGAGTAGGAGATCGCGCTCGCGTAGATGTCGGTGACCCTGTTCTGGTAGTGGACCACCTGGAGCAGCGAGTACACGGCGTACAGCAGGATCACCAGCAAGACCGCGCCGGCACTGACGACGGTCACGCCGAGCTGACGGCGCAGCGTCGCTCCGGCGCGCTGCGCCGCGGCAGGACGCCTCAACTCCACTCCTCCGAGTCGGCCAGCGTCGCGGACCGCTGCCCGTGCCCGGCGTCGCAGCCGGGCCAGCCGAGGATCAGCACGGCCGCGTCGTCGACGAGGCGTCCGCCGTGCACGGCGTGGACGGTGCGCAGGATGCGCTCGACGAGCTCCTCTGTGCCGTCGCGGAACTCGGCGCTCACGGCGGCGAGCAGCCCGTCGATGCCGATCCGCGAGCGCCCGCCCCGGTCTCGGCGGTCGGCGTCGTGGGGGCGGTCCTGGTCGTCGCCGGGGTCGCGGACCGTGGCCTCGAGCAGACCGTCGGTGTAGAGCATGAGCCACCAGCTGCCGGCGAGCTCGAGCCGCTGGGACTTCCAGGGCGAGTCGACCGGGATGCCGAGAGCCCGGCCGCGGTGGGTCGGCTCGATGGCACGGGACTGCTCGGAGACGAGGATGGGCGCGTGGTGACCGGCGAGGTAGAGCTCGGCCGACGACCTGTCGGCCGAGATGACCAGCTGGCAGAGCGTCGTGAAGGTCTCGGGCCGCGAGCGCTCGTCGAGCATGACGCGCTCGAGGAGCGGGAGGATCCGCTCGGGGTCGATCTCAGCCAGGACGAGGGTCCGCCAGGCCGTGCGCAGGGTGGCTCCGAGGGCAGCCTCGTCGGGTCCGTGGCCGGCGACGTCGCCGATGATGCAGGCGAGCGTGCCGTCGGCGCGCTCGACGACGTCGTAGAAGTCACCGCCGAGCAGGCCGTCGCCCCCGGGCAGGTAGCCGACGAGGACGGAGAGCCGTGGGTCGACGATCGAGGGTGTGGGCAGGAGCGCACGCTCGAGGCGAGCGGTCTCCCGGGCCCGGACCGAGCTCTTGTAGATCGTCCGCGCCTGCTCGTCGGAGAGCCGGCGCTGGACGGCGTAGCGGACAGACCTGGCGAGGAGGTCCGGGTCGACCTCGTGCTTGACGAGGTAGTCCTGGGCACCCGCTGCGACGGCCTCGACGCCGAGGTCGGAGCTGGTCATGCCGGTGAGGACCACGAGCGCTGCGCTGGTCCCCGTCGCGTTGATGCGCTCGACACCCGAGAGGCCTGTCGCGTCGGGGAGGCCGAGGTCGAGGAGGACGCAGTCGACGTCGAGCCGCCCGAGGGCCTCGTCGATCGAGCGCGCGCGGTCGAGGGTCACCTCGAGGGCGCTGTCGGCGAAGAGCTCTTCGACCAGCATCGCGTCGCCGTCGTCGTCGTCGACGATGAGCACCCGGACCGGGACGGTCTCGCCGGTCGACCCGTCTCTCACGCTCACCGCACTCCTCCCCCCAGACGAATATCCGCTGATCTTAGTCGCCGCGGTCCTCCCGGCCCATCTCCGCGGCGCGTCGGGGTGCCACGATCAGCAATAATGGACGGTCGCGAACGTGAGACTGCGGCACCAGCAGCCTCCAGTCGCCATCTCATCTCCGTACCCCCGCGAGGGAAGGACCAGCGTGACCGAGCAGCCCGACGAGATCAGGGTCGAGCAGGACACCCTCGACGTCCTCTACGCACGGCTGGACGAGCTCCGCGCCGTCACGCGCGAGCGCCTCGCCGAGGTGCGCCGGTCCGGACCGAGCGGGTCCCCGCAGAACCGCAGCGAGCGCGACGCCTTCGCGACGCTCTACGAAGATCGCGCTGCGCTGCTCGACGCCGTCGAGGACAGGCTGTGCTTCGGCCGGCTCGACTTCGACGACGAGACCACCCGGTACATCGGACGCATCGGGCTGACCGACGAGCAGCACTCCTCGATCCTCACGGACTGGCGTGCCCCTGCGGCTCAGGCCTTCTACAGGGCGACGGCGGCGCAGCGCGACGGCGTCCTGCGCCGCCGTCACCTCGTGACGTCGGGTCGTCGCGTCACAGGTCTCGAGGACGAGGTCCTCGACCTCTCGGGCGACGCCGCCTCGGACCTCAACCTGTCAGGCGAGGGCGCGCTGCTCGCTGCCCTGTCTGCGGGGCGCACAGGGCGCATGGGCGACATCGTCGCGACCATCCAGGCCGAGCAGGACACCATCATCCGCTCCGACCTGCAGGGTGCCCTCGTGGTCCAGGGTGGCCCCGGCACAGGGAAGACCGCTGTCGCCCTGCACCGCGCGGCCTATCTGCTCTACGCCCACCGTCGCCTGCTCGAGCGCTCGGGTGTCCTGCTCGTCGGCCCGAGCCAGTCGTTCTTGCGGTACATCGACCAGGTGCTCCCCTCGCTCGGCGAGACCGGGGTCGTGAGCACGACGATCGCTGACATCCTGCCCGGGATCGAGGCGCGCGGGACCGAGGACCCGAAGGTCGCCGAGATCAAGGGACGCTCCGTCTTCGGCGCGATCGTCAGGCGCGCCGTGAGCGCACGTGAGCGCGTCCCTGCGCAGGACACCAGGGTGCGTGTCGACGGCTACGACCTCGTGATCCGGCGGCGCGACATCCGTGACGCCGTCGCGAAGGCGCGGCGTCACCGCAAGCCGCACAACCTCGCGAGGGTGACCTTCGTCCGCGAGATGCTCAACCGCCTCGCGGCGCAGTACACCGAGCAGCTGAGCTATTCGGTCGAGTCGGACGAGCGCGGCGAGATCCTGGAAGAGCTGCGCAGCACGAAGGAGATCCGGGTCGCGCTCAACCTCGCGTGGATGCCGATGTCCCCCCAGAAGCTGGTCGAGGACCTCTACGCCAAGCCGCACAGGCTCGCCGAGGCCGCCCCCGAGCTCTCAGCAGCCGACAGGGCCGCCCTCGTGCGGGCCCCGGGCTCGCCGTGGACCGAGGCCGACGTGCCGATCCTCGACGAGGCCGCCGAGCTGCTCGGCGAGGACGACCAGGTGGCCCGGGCCCAGGCGCGCCAGGACGCGGAGCAGCGCGAGGAGCGGCTCGAGTACGCCCGTCAGGTGCTCGAGGGCTCGGGCGGGAACGGCATGGTGAGCGCCGAGGCTCTCGCCGACAGGTTCGCGACCTCTGGTCCCTACCTGACGACCGCAGAGCGTGCGGAGAAGGACCGCAGCTGGACCTTCGCGCACCTGGTGGTCGACGAGGCCCAAGAGCTGTCGGCGATGGCCTGGCGGATGCTCGTGCGCCGGTGCCCGACTCGGTCGATGACCATCGTCGGCGACGTGGCCCAGACGTCCTCGCCCGCTGGGGCCCGCTCGTGGGACGCGATGCTCACGCCGCTGCTGCGCGACTCCTGGCGTCTGACCGAGCTCACCGTCAACTACCGCACGCCCGAGGAGATCGCGTCGGCCGCGCAGCGCATGGCCGTCGAGGCCGGGCTGCCCGTCTCGAGGCTCACCTCCGCGCGCGAGGTCCCGGCCGCCCTCACGGTCCACAGGCTCGCGGCAGACGAGGTGCGTGCGCGCACGGTGGAGATCGCCGTCCAGCTGCTCTCCGACATCCGCTCGGGCGGCGCGGGACAGGTCGCGGTCGTCGTGCCGGCCGAGGACGTGGCCGACGTCGAGAAGCGGCTCCGCGAGATCCCCGCGGCTGCGTCCGCAGGTGACGGTCTGGTGGTCGCCTCCGCGCGCGAGGTCAAGGGGCTGGAGTTCGACGCCGTCGTGCTCGAAGAACCGGCCGCCCTGGTCGACGGGCCCGGCGGCGCGTCAGACCTGTACGTCGCGATGACCCGGCCGACCCGCTACCTGCACGTCACGCACTCCCGGGACCTCCCTGCGGGCCTCGTCGGCTGAACCCCGTGGGCGGCCGCGCCCCGGGGCGCCGGAGAGATCCGTCCACGTGCCAAGACCGTTTTGGTCGCAGCGCGCGGGGGGAGGACGATGACTGCGTGCTGAAGGCCCTCCTCCTTGAAAATGTCCACCCGCTCACCGTCGAGATCTTGGCCGCCCACGGCGTCGAGGTCGAGGTCCGGTCTGGCGCCCTGGACGAGTCCGAGCTGATCCACGCCCTCGAGGGCGTCCACATCCTCGGTATCCGTTCCAAGACGCAGGTGACCGACGCGGTGATCGCCGCCTCTCCGGAGCTCCTGACGATCGGCGCGTTCTGCATCGGGACGAACCAGATCGACCTCAGGTCGGCTGCGAGCCACGGGGTCGCGGTCTTCAACGCGCCGTTCTCGAACACGCGGTCCGTCGTCGAGATCGCGCTCGCCGAGATCATCTCGCTCACCCGTCGCCTCACGGAGCGCGACAAGGCGCTCCACGCCGGGGTGTGGGACAAGTCGGCCGAAGGCTCGCACGAGGTCCGCGGGCGCACGCTCGGCATCATCGGCTACGGCAACATCGGCACCCAGCTGTCGGTCCTCGCCGAGAACCTCGGCATGTCCGTCGTCTTCTACGACACCTCCGAGAAGCTGGCGCTCGGCAACGCGCGTCGCCTCGGGTCCCTCGACGAGCTGCTCGCCGTCGCGGACGTCGTCACGCTCCACGTCGACGGCCGCAGCGGCAACGCGGGTCTCTTCGGGGCCCAGCAGTTCTCGCAGATGAAGCCCGGTGCGATCTTCCTCAACCTCTCGCGCGGCTTCGTGGTGGACACCCACGCCCTGCGCGAGGCGATCTTGTCCCACCACCTCGCGGGTGCGGCGATCGACGTGTTCCCCGAAGAGCCGAAGAAGCGCGGCGACGCCTTCGAGTCTGAGCTCCGTGGCCTGCCCAACGTCATCCTCACCCCGCACATCGGTGGCTCGACGCTCGAGGCGCAGGAGGCGATCGGCGTCTTCGTGGCGAACAAGATCCGCGACTACGTCCGCTCGGGCTCGACGACCCTGAGCGTCAACCTGCCGAACCTGGCTCTCGAGAGCTCGACAGGTGTCGCCCGCGTGGCTCACCTGCACCGCAACACCCCGGGTGTCCTCGCCGAGGTCAACCGCACGCTCGCCGAGCACGGCACCAACATCGAGGGTCAGCTGCTCGCGACCCGCGGTGAGGTCGGCTATGTGGTGACCGATGCCGGCTCGAGCGTCGAGGCCGCTGTGGTCGAGGCGCTGCGGGCGATGGGCCAGACGATCAAGCTGCGGGTGCTCACCGACATCAAGGGCTGAGCCGCTCCGGCTGGGCCGCATCCTCCGAGGGGGTCCGCTCAGCACTGTGGCGTCGCCGCTCTGCGGGGCGGACGTCGCCGCTCAGCATCCGGCAGACAGCAGACAGCGAGGGTGGTACGGGATGTCCCGTACCACCCTCGCTGTCTGCTCTAGACCCGGCTGCTGCCGGGCGCACGCCTGGTCACCCAGACTTGCGGCGGAAGGTGCGCTGCGTCTTGCCGATCGGCTCGGAGCCGTGGACGCTGCCGGTGTTCGTGTCACCCTCGGAGGTCAGGTGCCGAGCCGCGTTCTTGCGGTCGAGCGCCTCTTTGAACTTCGCCTTCGTGTCCGCGCTGATCGCGGTCTCGGGAACTTCTCGGTCCTGAGTCATCTGCTCCGGCCTCCTCGTCTAGATGTCTGCCGATGCAGACCAACCCTCCCGCAGCCCGGCGTAGGACGCCAGGCATTTCTCTCGCCGACGTGGTCGCCACGAGGGACAGGGACGGCAGCCTCGAGTATCGCAGCGGTACCGTACAGTCATGCGCTCCCCCGCCGACGACCGTCACGACAGCCTCCCCGTCCGCCGTGTCGGTCGCTCTGGTCTCGGCGTCTCCGCGCTGAGCCTGGGGCTCTGGCAGAACTTCGGCGACGCCGCACCTGCCGACGACCAGCGATCCCTCGTGCTGCACGCCGTCGACTCAGGGGTCGTGCACTTCGACCTCGCGAACAACTACGGCCCACCACCGGGGTCGTCCGAGACGGGCTTCGGCCGGATCCTGAGGCGTGACCTCGCCGCGCACCGGCACGAGCTGAGCATCAGCACCAAGGCCGGGTACAGGCAGTGGCCCGGTCCACGCGGTGAGGGCGGCTCCCGCGGGTATCTGCTCGCCTCGCTCGACCAGTCGCTGCGCAGGCTCGGCATCGACGAGGTCGACATCTTCTACAGCCACAGGTTCGACCCGAGCACCCCGCTCGAGGAGACGATCGGTGCGCTGGACACTGCCGTGCGGTCCGGGCGAGCCCTCTACGCAGGCGTCTCCTCGTACTCGGCGACCCGGACGCTCCAGGCGCTCGAGATCGCCGACGCCCTCGGGATGCGGCTCACCGTCCACCAGCCTTCGTACTCGCTGCTCAACCGGTGGATCGAGGTCCCTGACGACTCAGGTCGCTCGCTCGTCGAGGTCGCGGCCGCGGCGGGCACAGGCCTCGTCACCTTCTCTCCCCTGGCCCAAGGACTCCTGACAGATCGCTACCTGGACGGTGTGCCGGCTGACTCGCGTGCCGCGAAGGGGACGTCATTCCAGCGGCAGTACCTGTCGGAGCAGAACCTCGCCTCGGTGCGCAGCCTGCGGGACATCGCCCTGCGACGTGGTCAGACCCTCGCGCAGATGGCCCTCGCGTGGTGTCTGCGGGACGAGCGGGTGAGCGCGGTCCTCGTCGGCGCCCGAACGACCGCGCAGCTCGACGAGAATCTCGCAGCGCTCGAGTCGCCCCCGTTCTCGGCCGAGGAGCTCGACGCCATCGACGAGGCTGCGGTCGAGGGCGGGCTCAACCTGTGGGCGTCCCGCTCGAGCGAGCTCTGAGCGGTCCCGTCCTCAGGACCCACCCTCCAGGTGAGTCCTGGCCGGCCGACGATCAGTCCTGCGGGGACGCGGAGTCGCGGTCGTTCTGCTCGTGCTCGGCACGCAGCAGGTTGATCGCCGCCTCGAAGTCTTCGAGGGAGTCGAAGGCCTGGTACACGGAGGCGAACCGCAGGTAGGCGACCTCGTCGAGCTCGCGGAGCGGCCCGAGGATCGTCAGCCCGATCTCATAGGCGTCGAGCTCAGCGATGCCGGTGGCCCGCACGCTCTCTTCGACGCGCTGGGCGAGCAGAGCGAGGTCGTCTTCGCTCACGGGTCGACCCTGGCACGCCTTGCGCACCCCGTTGACGACCTTCTCGCGGCTGAACGGCTCTGTGACACCGGAACGCTTGACGACGGAGAGGCTCGCGGTCTCGAGCGTGGTGAAGCGCCGAGAGCACGCAGGGCACTGCCGGCGGCGACGGATCGACGCGCCGTCGTCCGAGGTTCGCGAGTCGACGACCCGGGAGTCCGCGTGGCGGCAGAACGGGCAGTGCACAGTGGCCTCCATCTGGACGTGCTCGGATGCCGCGGCTCCGCGGCACTCGCAAGGGTACGCGCGTCCCCGAGACCTGCGCACATGCCTCACCAGCCCGCGCCCGGAGACAGAGACGGAGGTGGTCGTGGTCGACCACCTCCGTCCGGGACGCCCCCGTCCCCACAGTGCCTGGACGACTCGCCTCGTCATGACACCGGCGTGCTGTCGGAGTGCCTGGTGATGACCACCCGTGCACCCCGCCTCACAACCCGGCCCCCAGCCGGTTGATGAGGTAGTCCTAACTTAGGGCGACCTAAGAGAGCGGGCAACTCTCCTCGGGCCCCTTCTCACATGTCGAGACGACGTCGCGGGTCACCGGGCCGGGACCAGGATGCGCTCACCCACCTCGAGGGATGCCGTCGACCGGCCGTTGAGCTCGACGAGCATGTCGACCACGTCGCGGCGGTCTTCGCCGGGGAGGGCGACGTCGCCGGCGATCTGCCACAACGTCTCCCCCGGGGCCACGAAGTGGTCTGCCACGGCGACAGGCTCGGCCGGGGCGCTCGCGAAGGCGCGGTCGCCGAGGAACATGCCGAGGGCGACGAGCGCGACGGCGAGAGCCGACAGCACCCACCACCCGCGCCGGGTCAGGCGGAGGTCGCGGAGCGAGCCCTCGCGGGCGGCCGACGGGGCGGACGAGCGCCGCCCGTCACCGTCTCGCACCAGGCGCAGCTCTGGCCGGGGCGTCAGCACCTGTGCGGTGTGGGCCATGTCGACTCCTCTCCTGATCGTCGTCGGTCGGGGTGACCGGGCGACGCGTTCGAACATGTGTACGTCGTACAACTGTACGAAGGATCGAGAATATTGCAAGGGGTCTGGCGCGACACGCTCGAACAGGTGTTTGAAGTCGCGGGGGCCGGGCCCTACTGTTGAACCACCAGCAAGGACACTCGACCACGGGCCACCGACATTGCTGCCGCTGCTGCTGGCTCCGCCTCAGCGCCGGCGCGACGACGACCGCCCGGGGCAGGGACGACCAGACCGCAGCACGCAGCACCGACCGGAGGCCCGACGTGAAGACGCAGGACAGCACGCCGTCAGGAGCGACCACGACCGAGGGCGACGGCGCGAGCGCTGCTGCCACGGGCCCTGTGTCGGTGATCGGCGCTGCGGACGGCCTGACCCCGCGGCAGCGCGGCGTGCTGGACACGATCCGCACGTCGGTCGAGACGCGTGGCTACGCGCCGAGCATGCGCGAGATCGGTGAGGCCGTCGGGCTGACCAGCCCGTCGAGCGTCAAGCACCAGCTGACCACCCTCGAGCGCAAGGGCTATCTGCGTCGCGACCCGAACCGGCCGCGCGCGATGGAGCTCGTCACCCAGGGGCCCGCCGCCGAGCCCGCGACGACCGAGCTGACCGGACGCCCCGCCGGACGCTCGCTGCGCTCGGTCCCCCTGCCTGTGCGTGCGTCGACCGACGAGGACCACGACAACCACCCCTCGCCGTCCTACGTGCCTGTCGTCGGCCGGATCGCTGCGGGTGGTCCGATCCTCGCGGAGCAGATGGTCGAAGACGTCTTCCCCCTCCCCCGTCAGCTGGTGGGAGACGGCGAGCTGTTCCTGCTGAAGGTCTCCGGCGAGTCGATGATCGACGCCGCGATCTGCGACGGCGACTGGGTCGTGGTGCGCCGTCAGCCCGTGGCGGAGAACGGCGAGATCGTCGCCGCGATGATCGACGGCGAGGCGACGGTGAAGACCTTCAAGCGGATCGACGGGCACGTGTGGCTCATGCCGCACAACGACGCGTTCTCACCCATCCTCGGCGACGAGGCCACCATCCTCGGCCGCATCGTCACGGTCCTGCGCAGCCTCTGACAGAGACTGGCGGTCCGTGGACCACCGGCCAGCCAGGTCCCCCCTGCACGCAGCAGAGCGCCGCACCCCACGAGGGGTGCGGCGCTCTGCTGCGTGCAGGGGGTGCGGGTCAGAAGCCGAAGCGGCGAGCGACCTCCTTGAGGGAGGTCGCCGAGTGCTGGAGCCCACGGATCTCGACCGGGGAGAGCGGGACCTGCAGCTTGTCTGTCACGCCGTGACGTCCGACGATCGAGGGGACCGAGAGGCAGATGTCGCTGATGCCGTAGTAGTCGTCGAGCAGCGTCGAGACGGGCAGCACACGGTGCTCGTCGTTGAGGACGGCCTCGATGATCCTGGACCCGGCGAGCGCGACGGCGTAGTTGGTCGCCCCCTTGCCCTCGATGATGCGGTAGGCCGAGTTGATGACCTCGTGGGCGATCTCGTCGCGGACCTGGGCAGTGAGGGGCTCGCGGCCGTCGATCGCGTCCCACTCGAGCAGGGGCACGCCGCCGATGGTGGCCGAGCTCCACAGCGGGATCTCGCTGTCCCCGTGCTCGCCGGCCATGTACGCGTGGACGTTCTGGACCGCGACACCGCAGTGCTGGGCGATGAGGAACCGCAGGCGGGACGAGTCGAGCACGGTGCCCGAGCCGAAGAGCTGCGTGGGGGGCAGCCCCGAGATCTTGAGCGCCGCGTAGGTGACGATGTCGACGGGGTTGGTCACCATGACGTAGGTGGCGTCGGGGGCGACCGCGAGGAGCTCGGGGAGGATCTTCGACACCAGGCCGATGGTCGCCTCGGCGAGGTCGAGCCGGGTCTGGCCAGGCTTCTGCTTGGCGCCGGCGGTCACCATGATGATGTCGGCGTCGGCGCAGACCGCCACGTCGTCAGAGCCCACGACCTCGGCCATCGGCATGAACTGGATGCCGTGGGACAGGTCGAGAGCCTCTGCCTCGACCTTGGCCCGGTTGATGTCGTAGAGGGCGATGTGGCGGGCGGAGCCGCGCATGAGCGCGGCGTAGGCCATCGTCGAGCCGACGGCGCCGGCTCCGACGACCGCCACCTTCGTGGTCTTGCGCGCGCGGGGCGTCTCGTCGGGTGCTCGGTGGGTCTCAGGCTGGCTCATCGGTCCTCCATGAAGTCGGGCGCTGGTGAGGGGTGCGCTGGGATCAGCCTAGGGCCGAGAGGCGCTCCAGCGCAGAAGTGGCGACCTGTCGGTCGGTCGTCCGCCAGAAGTCGGGCAGCGAGCTGACCAGGAACTTCCCGTAGCGAGCCGTGACCAGGCGTGGGTCCAAGATCGCCACGACGCCCTTGTCCTCGACCGTCCGCACGAGCCGTCCTGCGCCCTGGGCGAGCAGGAGCGCCGCGTGGGTGGCCGCGACCTGCATGAACCCGTTGCCGCCGTGGCTCTCGACGTACCTGGCGCGTGCCGCCTTGACGGGGTCGTCGGGCCGAGGGAACGGGATGCGGTCGATCATCACCAGGCGGCAGGACGGACCCGGGACGTCGACCCCCTGCCAGAGCGAGAGAGTGCCGAAGAGGCACGTGGCCTCGTCGGCAGCGAACTGCTTGACGAGGGTGGGCAGCTGGTCGTCGCCCTGGCAGAGGATCGGCACGTCCAGGCGCTCCCGCAACAGCTCGGCCGCGCGCTCTGCGGCCCGGCGCGAGGAGAACAGCCCGAGCGTCCGTCCGCCGGCCGCGGTGATGAGCGCAGCCATCTCGTCGACCTGGTCGTCGGTCGTGCTCTGCTGGCCCGGGGTCGGCAGGCTCTTCGCGACGTAGAGGATGCCCTGGCGTGGGTAGTCGAAGGGGCTCCCCACGTCGAGCCCGCGCCATCGCGGCGCAGGCCCGCTCGACTCCGTGCCGTCCGCCTCGGTCGCCGCACGCTCGAGGCCGACCGAGCGGGCGACGGGGTCGAAGGAGTCACCGAGCGCGAGCGTCGCGGAGGTCAGCACGCCGACCTTCTCGCTCCACAGGTTCGTCCGGAGCAGCCCAGACACCCCCAGCGGGGCGGCGTGCAGCTTGGACATCCCGGCTCCGAAGCCACCCTCGGCCCCTCGTGAGCACCAGAGCACGTCGAAGCCCGTGGCCTCACCGGTCATCCGCTCGGCGATCTCGAAGATCTGCAGCATGCTCGACTGGGCCATCTTGAGGCCCGAGTCGGCTCCGCCCTCACCGCCACCGGCTCGCGGTTCGGGCTTGAGCTCGCTCAGCACGCCGCGGGCGGCGTCGCGGACGCCCGCGACCGCGAGCCGGGCCCCCTCGGGGAGCCCGTCGGGGAAACGCTCTGCGGGCAGCCCGGCGACGAGAGAGCCGAAGTCCGAGGTGGCCGCGTCCAGGTCGGCCGTCAGCACACCGCCGTGGCGGCGAGCCTGGCGCGCCGCGTGCTCGATCGAGGCGACCGAGAGCTCGACTGTCGCCGCGGCGGTGACCCTGTCGGCGAGCTCGTGCGCCTCGTCGGCCACCACGACCGAGTGCTCAGGGAGGACGTTGGGTGAGCCCGTGGCCGCGATGCCGAGCATCGCGTGGTTGGTCACCACGACGTCGGCCTCGCGGGCCAGGGCCCTGGCCTGCTCCGGGAAGCACTCCTCGATGAGCGGGCAGCGCTGGCCCAGGCACTCGAGCGAGGTCACCGAGACCTGGCGCCACGCACGGTCCGGGACGCCGGGGACGAGGTCGTCCCGGTCGCCGGTGTCGGTCGTCCGTGCCCACTCGCGGAGCCTGACGACCTGCTGCCCGAGGCTCGCGGCCTCCGCCGCCGGGACGGCCTCGCCGCCGGTGAGCGGCTCTGCGGGGCCCTCGGAGCGGGGCATGTCGAAGAGGGTGCCCGCGTCGTCGGCCGGGTAGCCGCCGTCGATCTTGTGCAGGCAGGCGTAGTTGTGCCAGCCCTTGAGCAGGGCGAGCGTGGGACGGCGGGGCAGGTGGTCCGCGAGGGCCTCTGCGACCAGGGGGAGGTCTCGGGACATGATCTGCCGCTGGAGCGCGAGGGTCGCGGTCGAGACGATCACGCGCTCGCCGGCGTTGACGGCGTGGTGGACGGCCGGCACGAGATAGCCGAGCGACTTGCCGGTGCCGGTCCCGGCCTGGACCAGCAGGTGCTCGCCCGAGGTCATGGCGGTCGACACGGCCTCGGCCATGTCGTGCTGCCCGTCGCGGCGACCGCCGCCGAGAGCGCCGACGGCGAGGTCGAGCAGCGTGTGCACCTCGTCGGCCGAGCCTGTGGTCGTGGCTTTCGGGGTGTCCTTCACCCGAGGAGTCTACGGTCCGGAGCAGGCCTCATCGAGACCGGCCCCGGACCGTGGGTGCTCAGGAGCGGACGGCCACGGCGGCGAGCTCTGCTGCGAGCTCGTCGTCCACCCGACCACGCAGCAGGGTGCCCTCGCCGACGTGCTCGAGGTGGTCGATCTCACCCTCGAGGTGCACGCGGTTGACGAGGTCGCCCCGGCTGTACGGGACGATCAGGTCGACCGTCACCCCGGGGTGCGGGAGCGCCGCGGAGATGAAGTCAAGCAGCTCGGTGATGCCCTCCCCCGTGTGCGCAGACACCACGAGGGTCGTGCGCTCCCGGCTGCGCAGCCGGGCGATGGTGTCGGGGTCGGCGAGGTCGGCCTTGTTGAGCACGATGACCTCGGGGACGTCGAGCGCCCCGGGGATCCCCTCGAGCACGTGCCTCACGGCCGCGATCTGACCTTCAGGGTCGGGGTGCGAGGCGTCGACCACGTGCAGCAGGAGGTCGGAGTCGGCGACCTCTTCGAGGGTCGACCTGAAGGCCTCGACGAGCTGGTGCGGCAGCGACCTGACAAATCCGACGGTGTCAGCGAGCGTGTACACGCGTCCGTCGGGGGTCTTGGTGCGTCGCACCGTCGGGTCGAGGGTCGCGAAGAGCGCGTTCTCGACGAGCACACCGGCTCCCGTCAGGGCGTTGAGCAGGCTCGACTTGCCGGCGTTGGTGTAGCCGGCGATCGCGACCGACGGGATCGCGTTGCGCTTGCGCGAGGACCGCTTGGTCTCGCGGGAGGGAGCCATCGCGGCGATCTCCCGGCGCAGCTTGGCCATGCGGTTGCGGATGCGACGACGGTCGAGCTCGATCTTCGTCTCACCCGGTCCGCGCGAGCCCATGCCCGCCCCGGCGCCACCGACCTGGCCACCGGCCTGGCGGGACATCGACTCTCCCCAGCCTCGCAGGCGCGGGAGGAGGTACTCGAGCTGGGCGAGCTCGACCTGGGCCTTGCCCTCTCGGGACTTCGCGTGCTGGGCGAAGATGTCGAGGATCAGCGCGGTCCGGTCGACGACCTTGACCTTGATGATGTCCTCGAGCGCACGACGCTGGGACGGGGCGAGGTCGCCGTCGACGATCACGGTGTCGGCGCCGGTCCCGGCGACGACGGCCGCGAGCTCGGCGGCCTTGCCCGAGCCGAGGTAGGTCCCCGGGTCAGGCGTCTGGCGGCGCTGCAGGAGACCGTCGAGCACCTGGGACCCGGCGGTCTCGGCGAGCGCCGCGAGCTCGCGGAGCGAGACCTCGGCGTCGGCCGCGTCGCGGGCCCAGAGCCCGACGAGGACGACCTTCTCCAGGCGCAGCTGGCGGTACTCGACCTCGGTGACGTCCTCGAGCTCGGTCGAGAGGTTCGCGACACGTCGCAGCGCAGACCGTTCGGCGAGGTCGAGCTGGTCGCCGTCGTGGGCGGAGTGCTGGGTCCCGCCGTCTGCTCGTGCCGTCCCCGCCCGCGCGAGGACACGGGCGACGACGTCGCTCGCGATGTCCCGCGCCGACGGTGCCGCGACGCCGACGTGCTGGTCTGTCGTCGGCGACGGACCCTGAGCAGGTTCGGGGCGCGGTTCGTGGCTGTTCGTCATGCACGTCCTTCGTGGATGGTGGTGTTCGTGTCCCTCTAGGTTCCCACGAGGGCCGCCTGCGCCGAAGACTTTTTGCGCACAGATGAACTGCTGCAGCCCGGCTGGGCCTACGATGACGCGTTGTGAGCGATCAGACCCCAGACCACTACTTCACCGCTGAGCCGGCCTCCTCTGCCGAGCGCCGGGCACTCACCGTCGTCCTCGACGGCAAGAGCGTGGACGTCGAGACCGCAGGGGGCATCTTCTCGCCCGGCCGACTGGACCTCGGCACCCAGGTGCTCCTGCGCACGGTGTCCAACCCGCCGACGGGCGACGTGCTCGACCTCGGGTGCGGCTGGGGGCCCGTGGCGCTGACCATGGCGATGCAGAACCCGCAGGCGCGGGTGTGGGCCGTCGACGTCAACGAGCGCTCGCTCGACCTCACGCGCCGCAACGCGTCACGGCTCGGCCTGGACGGGATCACCGCGTGCACCCCCGACGACGTCCCGGCGGACGTCCGTCTCGCCCAGATCTGGTCCAACCCGCCGATCCGGGTCGGCAAGGAGATGCTGCACTCCATGCTCGACAGGTGGCTGCCGCGCCTCGTGCCCGGTGGGTCCGCCTACCTGGTGGTGCAGCGCAACCTCGGCGCGGACTCGCTCATGGGATGGATGAACGACCGCTACGACGGGACGACCGCGGAGGTCCGCACGCCCGAGGGCGCTCCCTTCGAGGCCGTGGCGACCAAGCTCGCCTCGGCCAAGGGCTTCCGGGTCATCGAGGTCGTCGCGGGCTGAGGCCCGCTGCTGCGCGGGCGGTCAGTCCCGGCGCACCGTGCCCTCGGCCACGAGCACCGCGGGTCCGGCGAGCTCGACGTGCCCGTCGTCGAGCAGGGTGACCCGCACGGTCCCGCCGGGCACGTCGACGAGCCAGACGTCGGGGGCCTGCGGTCCGGCCCACGCGCGGACCGCGAGCGCCGCCGCGCACGCACCGGTGCCGCACGAGCGGGTCTCCCCCACGCCGCGCTCGTGGACGCGCATGCGGACCCTGCCGACGACGGTGCCGTCGACGCTGGTCTCCTCGCCGAGAGGGACCACGAGCTCGACGTTGGTCCCGTCGGCGGGCAGCGGCAGCACGTCGGGCGCTGTCGTGAGGTCGGCGCGCTCGAGGTCGTCGAGGCTCGCGAGCGCGACGACGGTGTGCGGGTTGCCGAGGTCGACGCTCAGTGCGGGCCTGGGGACCTGCGCGTCGGCAGGCTCGAGCCCGGCGACGGTCACCTCGGCGTCGAAGCCGTCGCTGACCGCGGAGTCTCCCCCGGGGAAGGACCAGACGCCCATGTCGACCGCGTACCAGCCGCTGTCTTCCTTGCGGACCCGCCGAGCACCGGCGCGCGTGCCCAGGACGAGCTCGCGCCCGTCGGCGAAGGTCGCCAGGCCGAGCTCTTCGAGGTAGGCGGCGAAGACGCGGACGCCGTTGCCGCACATCTGGGCGACGGACCCGTCGGCGTTGCGGTAGTCCATGAACCAGTGGGCTGCGGGCTCGTGGGCGAGCACAGCCTGTCCCTCGGGCAGGGCCGACGAGGGGACCACCCGGATGACGCCGTCTGCGCCGATCCCGGCGCGGCGGTCTGCGAGCGCCCGCACGAGCGCCGGCGTGAGGTCGAGGAGCGCCTCGCGGTCGTCGAGCAGCACGAAGTCGTTCTCGGTGCCGTGGCCCTTGGTGAAGGGCAGGGGCGTCGTGGGGATCGTTCCTGGCGTCATGAGCCCAGACTACGGCGCACGGGTCCGTCCGCGGGCGGGGGCGGTGTCCCGCGGTCGGCCGACGCGACGACGGCGAGGGCCTCCTCGACGAGGGTGGGCGACTCGGCCCGCAGCCAGTGCACGCGCGGGTCGCGGCCGAACCACCCCATCTGCTTGCGGGCGAGCCGTCGGGTGTTCGCGACGATGTCCGCCCTGGCCTGGTCGAGCGTGGTCTCCCCCGCGAGGTGGCGCAGGATCTCGGCGTAGCCGACGGCGCGCGACGCCGTCGTGCCCAGGCCGCGGTCCGCGAGCGCGACGACCTCCTCGACGAGGCCGCGCTCCCACATGGCGTCCACGCGTGCCTGCGCGCGGTCGTCGAGGAGACCGCGGTCGATGTCGAGGCCGATCTGCACGGCGGGCCTGACGTACTCCTGGCGTGGGAGGTTCGCGGAGTACGGGGCACCGGTCAGCTCGATGACCTCGAGGGCGCGGACGATCCGGCGAGTGTTGCGGGGCTCGACGGCCGCAGCGGCAGCCGGGTCGCGCTCGGCGAGCTCGTCGTAGAGACGACGGGTGCCCTCGGACTCCGCACGTGCCTCGAGAGCAGCACGGACCTGCGGGTCGGTCCCCGGGAAGCGCATGTCGTCGAGGAGGGCTCGGAGGTAGAGGCCCGAACCTCCCACCACGAGAGGACGTGCACCCCGGGACTCGATCGCGGCGAGGTCTGCGCGCGCCTGGGTCTGGTACGTGGCTACCGACGCGTCGTCCTGGACGTCGAGGACGTCGAGCTGGTGGTGGACCACGCCCCGGCGGTCGTCGACGGGCACCTTCGCCGTCCCGACGTCCATGCCGCGGTAGAGCTGGTAGGCGTCGGCGTTGACGATCTCCGGTGGGGAGAAGTCCCCGCCCGCACCCTGGAGAGCCTCGGCGAGATCGAGGGCGAGGTCCGATTTTCCGGTGGCCGTGGGGCCCACCACTGCGACGATCAGCACACCGAGACGGTA
>Ga0247813_10001205_pt1 | contig 20284 bp, 21 predicted proteins | sample UWRJL169409C1_FD_180719 | JGI IMG/M metagenome (GOLD analysis project Ga0247813, IMG submission 180719) | Plant litter microbial communities from Arlington Agricultural Research Station in Wisconsin, United States - UWRJ-L169-409C-1 | ecosystem: Environmental > Terrestrial > Plant litter >... | reverse complement strand
AGCAGGGCGACCAGGGTCGCGACCGTGACACCGAGGGTCATGACGACGGTCGAGGCACGGACGCGCCGGCGGCGGCGCGGCGGCGCAGCGGGTGTGTGCGCAGGGGCGCGGACAGGGGCTGGGGTGGTGACGGACATCAGGACTCCTCCTCGCGGCGTCCGAAGAACACGAACTGGACGATGCTCAGGACGAGCGTGGCGAGCAGCAGCACGTAGGACAGCGCGGACGCGAAGCCGAGGTCGAGCTTGCGGAAGCCGGACTCGTAGATCTCCATGACGACCGTCTGGGTGTTGCCGTAGGGCCCGCCGCCTGTCATGACGTAGATCTGGTCGAAGGCCTGGAGCGCGGCGATGGTCGCGAAGATCAGCACGAAGGCCGTGGTGCTCGACAGCATCGGCAGCGTGATGCGCCAGAAGCGGGTCCAGGCGTTGGCGCCGTCCATCTTGGCGGCCTCGTAGAGGGATCCGGGGATCTCCTGGAGGCCGGCCATGAAGATCACCATGTAGAAGCCGAAGTTCTTCCACACCGCGACCAGCGCGACAGCGGGCATGGCGAGCGTCGGGTCCTGCAGCACGTTGCCCAGGTCGATGCCGATGCCGCGCAACCAGTAGTGCAGCAGCCCGACCTGCGGGTCGATGAGGTACGACCACGCGAGGGCCGCGACGGCCAGCGAGATGATGAAGGGCAGGAACAGCGCCGTGCGGAACATGCCGCGGAACGGGAGCCTGTCGCTCGTGAGCAGCAGGGCCAGACCGAGCGCGACCACCACGGCGGTCGGGGTGAACAGGACCGCGTAGACGACGGTGTTGAGCACGGCGTCGCGGATGTCGGGGTCGGTGAAGATCCGGGCGTAGTTGTCCAGCCCGACCCACTCGGCCTCGCCGAAGCCGCTGGCGTCCGTGAAGGACATCTGCAGGGCGGAGACCATCGGCCAGACGACGAAGACCGCCAGGACGATCAGGGCTGGGGCGAGGAAGGCTAGGGCGGCGCGGGAGCGACGGCCGCCGGAGCGGGTGCGCTGCACGCCGGAGCCTCCGCGGCCGCCGAGCGGGGCTGGTGCGCGATAGGCCCGCTTGCGGGGCCTGTCCACGTGCGCGGTGGTCATGAGGGTGCCTCTCGGGGTGGGGGCCGCCCCCGGGACGGGGGTCCCGGGGGCGGCCGGTCCGGGGTGGGGCGGGCTGAGGCCCGGTCAGTCGTCGAGCGCGGACTGGATCGCGGTCTGGGCCTCGGCGAGCAGCGCGTCGACGGGCTCGCCCGCCATGGCGCGCTGCGTGAGGTTGTCGACGGCGGTGAGCACGTCTGTGCTGTTGACGACGCCCGGCAGCAGCGGGCGGCCGAGCTCGGCCTGCTCGGTGAGCGCAGCGACGACGGGGTTCTCAGCGACGTCCGCGGCGGCGACGTCGGTCCGCAGCGGGGGCCAGCCGGAGCCGAGAGCCCAGGTGGTCGCCTGCTCCTGCGAGAGGAAATAGCTGAAGAACTCCTGCGCGGCCTCCTGCTGGGCCTGGTCGGCCTGCTCGGTGAGGGCCATCGAGACGCCGATCGCCGACGCAGCCTGCTCCTGGGGCCCGGCGGGGATCGGCGCGATGCCGTAGTCGACGCCGTTCTCCTCGGAGACCGAGGCCATCCACGGCCCGCCGATGTACATCGCGACACGACCGCTGCTGAAGAGCCCGTCGCCGCTGACCCCGTCGACGCCCGTGGGGCTGATCTTCCCGGCGGTGATCGCGTCGTGCCAGAACTCGAGGGTCTCGGCGTTCTCGGGGGAGTCGATCACGGCCTTGCCGTCCTCGACGACGGCGCCGCCGTTGCCGTAGAACAGCGACGGCCAGACACCGTTGCCGACGGTCGCGTGGTCGGCGAGGGCCAGCCCGTACTGCTCGGGGGTGCCGTCGCCGTCCTGGTCGACGGTGAGCGCCTCGGCTGCGGTGACCCACTCGTCCCAGGTGGTGGGGACCTCGACGCCCGCGGCGTCGAAGAGGGCCTTGTTGTAGAACATCGTCAGCGGGACGAAGCCTGTCGGGACGCCGTACCGGGTGCCGTCGACGGTGACCATGTCGAGGGCCCCGGTGTTGAGGTCGGGGGTCGAGGCGTCAGCGTCGTAGAAGTCGTCGAGGTCGACGAAGGCGCCGCGGTCGGCGTAGACCGGCAGGCGCTCGGCCGGCATCGCGACGATCTCGGGGCCGTTGTCCGCCGAGAGGGCGGGCAGGAAGGTGTCGTCGATGACGTCCCAGGGGTTGACCTGGGTGGTGATGGTGATCTCGCCGTCGTGCGCGGCGTTGAAGTCGTCGACGATCTGCTCGAGGACGTCACCGTCGGCCTCGGTGTAGCCGTGCCAGAAGGTGAGCTCGACGGGGCCGTCGGTGTCGGAGGCGCTGTCACCAGAGCAGGCGGAGAGGGAGAAGAGCGCCAGGGCGACCGGCGCGGCGACGAGGGCGGGGATGCGCTTCATTGCGTTGTCCTTTCAGGGAACCCACTTACAACGTTGTAAGACAACGTTGTAAGTGAGATATTGCGGCGCGCGGCACGGCCTTGTCAACCCTGTCTCGGGTGAGACCTGCGCTCGTGCAGGTCGCCGGGGGCGACGCTACGGGTCGGCGACCGTCGGCTCCCGGACGTCACTGCGGGTCAGCGTCCCGTCGACCCCCGGGCGATGCTGCTGGTCGGCCGCCTGCCGCCCGTGGACGACGGCGGAGGTCAGCCGCCTGTCGACTCCCGGACGACCAGCCGGAACTCCGGGGCCGTCACCCGCGGTGCGAGCGCGCCGCTCGCCCCGTCGGCGATCCGCTCGGTCAGCATCGTCACGGCGGCGCGGGCGATGTCGTGCCGTCCTGGCTCGACAGTGGTCAGGCTCGGGTAGGTGTACCGCCCGTCGGCCACGTCGTCGAAGCCCATGAGGGCGACGTCGCCCGGCACTGTGACGCCCCGCTCCTGGAGGGACCGCAGGGCCCCGAGGGCGAGGTCGTCGTTCATCGCGAAGACGGCGTCCATCTGCACGCCGGAGCCGAGCACCCGGGCCATGGCCTCGGCGCCGTTGCTGCGGTCCCAGGTCTCGACGGGCACGACGAGGTCGTCGTCGACGGCCAGGCCCGCGGCCTCGAGGGCCTCGCGGTACCCCGCGTACCGCAGCGCTGCGACACCCGTGCGCTCGGTCGCGTGCGCCCCGAGGAGCATGACGCGCCGACGTCCGAGGCCGAGCAGGTGCTCGGTCGCGGCGCGGGCGGCTGCCTCGTGCTGCATCGTCACGTGGTCGACGGGCCCGGGGAACAGCGGCTCGCCGAGGACCACGAGAGGTCTTCCGGCGGGGTCGGGCAGGACGTCGTCGTGGGTGAGTCCGAGCGGGGCGAGCAGCAGGCCGTCGGTCAACGACAGGCGCGGGTTGCGCAGCGCCTCGAGCTCACGCTCGCGCAGGCCTCCGGTCTGCTCGACGAGGACCACGAGGTCTTGCTCGGCGGCGACGCGGATCACCTCGTCGGCCAGCTGGGCGAAGAACGCCTGGCTCAGCTCGGGCACGGCCAGCCCGATGACCCCGCTGCGCCCGAGCCGGAGGTTGCGCGCGGCCAGGTTCGGTCTGTAGCCGACCGAGTCGACCGCTGCGAGGACCTTCGCCCGGGTCGACTCCCGCACCTGCGGGTGGTCGTTGAGCACGTTGGAGACGGTCTTGAAGGACACGCCAGCGACCCGAGCGACGTCGCGCAGCGTCGGGGCTGCCCTCCCCTCTGGTCCTGTGGCCATCCCCGGAGGTTACAACGTTGCAACCCGCGGTGGCGACCTCCGGTCCGGAGGGGAGGTGCCGCGCCCGGCTCGTCAGGCGAGCCGGGTCGCGGTCAGTGCCTGAACCGCGCCACCTGCGAGCTGAGCTCCTGAGCGAGTGCCGCAAGGCCTTCGATGCTCTCCCGCGCCTGGGCGATCCCGCGGGCGACCTCGCCTGTCGACTGGGCGACTCCGGAGATGTGCCCGGCGATCTGCTCCGACCCGCTCGCGGCCTCGGTGATGTTGCGGCCGGACTCGTTGGTGGTCGCGGTCTGCTCCTCGACGGCCGACGCGATGGACATCTGGTAGTCGTTGATCGATGCGACGATCTGCCCGATCTCGCGGATGGCGTCGGCTGCGCCCTGCGAGTCGGTGCGGATCGCGTCGACGCGCCGGGAGATCTCGTCCGTGGCCCGGGCGGTCTCCTGCGCGAGCTCCTTGACCTCCCCGGCGACCACGGCGAAGCCCTTGCCGGCCTCCCCGGCGCGGGCTGCCTCGATGGTCGCGTTGAGCGCCAGGAGGTTCGTCTGGTCGGCGATCGCGGTGATGAGCCGGACCACGTTGCTGATCTCGGTGCTCGAGTCCGCGAGGCTCACCACGGCCGTGTCGGTCTTCTGCGCGGCGCCCACGGCCGTCGCGGCGACCTCGGCGGCCTGGTTGGCGTTGCGGGAGATCTCGCGGATCGAGGTCTCCATCTCGTAGGAGCCGGCGGCGACGGTCGAGACGTTCTCCGAGACTCCAGCGGCGGCGCGGGTGACCTCGTCGGCCTGCTGCGACGCCCTGTCGGAGGCTGTCGCGACAGCCGCGGACACGGTCTCGAGCTCCTGGCTGGCGCTGGTCAGGGCCGTCGTGGTCGCGGAGATGTCCCGCACGAGGGCCGCGACGTTGCCGGCGGCCTCGTTGAGCGCCTCACCCATCTGACCGGTCTCGTCGGCCGAGTCGACGTCGACGCGGACGGTGAGGTCGCCGTCGGCGAGGCCCCGCAGGGCGTCGCGCACGGCGTGCAGGCGTCGGACGATCCCGCGGGCTACGACCCAGGCGAGCGCCGCGCCGATGATGATCGCGAGGGTCACCGCTGCCAGGGTGACCCAACGGTTGGTGGACTCGCGGTCGGCGACCTGGGCGCGGAGGTCGTCGACCTGCGTCTGGACGGCTGTGCGGAGCTCGTCGAGCGCACCGGAGACCACGAAGTAGGCATCCCAGCGCTCGCCGACCCAGATCGCGTCACCCGCGTCGAGGTCGCCCGCGCGCCAGGCGTCGAAGATCTTCTGGTCGGCGTCGACGTAGGTGGACCAGCCGTCGTTGATCGCCGCGACCGCGTCGCTCCCCTCGGAGGTGAGGCTCGACGGGTCGAGGGTGAGCACAGACTCCTCGAAGTCGGTGATGCCCTGCTGGTAGCCGGTCATGTTGTCGCCGTCCTCCGCGGCGCTCACGTCGCCGCCGTCGACGCGCGACGACCACGCCATGATCGCCAGATAGTCGGCCGCCCACAGCATGCCGTAGCGCCCGGCCTCGACCTCGGCCTGGATCTCGACAGCGGCGTCGGTCTCGGCCCGCAGGGACGAGATCTTCGCAGCGCCCTGGAGGGCCGTCGCGGCGACGACGACCAGCCCCAGGACGAGGACCAGGACGATCGCGGAGACGCGGGTCATCACGCTCCGGTCGTTGAACCACCGACGTGCACCGTGCGACGTGCTCATGACGACCTCCAGGGGGGTGGATCAAGACTGGATGTCACATCGGCAGCCTGGAGGCACTCGTGAGGTGAAGGTGCAGGTGAAGGTGTCTTCAGGACACCCCGGGCGCACCGAGTGCTTCCTCGAGCGCGGTCGTCGCCTCGACGAGCCCGGGTCGCCCCTCCTCGATGTTCTCGACGTACCTGGTGAGCAGGTCTGCCTGGCGCCGCAGAGCGTCGACGTCGCTGTCGGAGGGGTTCTTGAAGGGCTCGGCGTAGAGGATCTCGTAGGTCGACATCGAGTCGACCTGGACGGAGAGGCCGTCGCTCAGGCGACCCACCTCGGCGATGCCGACCGAGCTGGCCAGGACGCTCCTGGCGGTGTCGAGGTCCTCTGAGAGCTGGTCGTGAGCGGTGGTCAGCTCGGCGGCCCGCAGGTCGCGCAGCTCGCGCGCCTCGGCAACCGCCGTCGACTGCTGGTGGCTGACGATCAACCACCCCGCTGTCACGATGACGGCGATGGCGACGACGGAGAGCGCCGCGGCGATCAGCAGCGCCCGTCGTCGTGCGGGTCGTCGCGGGACTCGGCGGTCGCGCTCTGGTGTGCTGGTGTCGGTCGTGGACACAGATTCCCCCTGCTTGTCCTTCATGCTGCTCAGCGGTATGCGGTGCGGTCCACGGCGGCGTCGTAGGACGCGCGATCTAGGTTGGTGTTCCAGATCCGACGCGGGGCCGTCGGCTTCAGCGAACCGCCGCTCATCGCACCCTCCTCGGTGGCGTTCCGGTTGAACCACGACACAGTCTCCACTGCTGCGTAGCGACCCGGTTCGCGCAGCCGGCGGTCGGAGAGCTCGTCGAGGACGGGGACCAGGTCTGTGTCTCGGGAGGCGAGGATGACGACGTCGATGTCATCGCGCTCCGACTCGTTGATGCAGGAGACGGCGCAGAGCACGTCGATCCCCTTCTCCTGAGGGCGTCCTCGGGGGATCTTCTTGCCGTTGACGTCCTTGATCTCGAATCCACGCGCATCGCGCTGGTAGGAGTACTTCAGGTCCCGCAGCTCGACGATTGCACCGTCCTGCCGCCAGCGGGTCGACTGGTCGGTGCAGCGGCGGTGCTGCTCCCAGTCGTGGTCGACGTGAGGGAGCCCGCGGAAGACAGTGACACGGGCGAGCTCAGCGTGGGGAAACCCCTCGCGCTGACGGGCATTGCGTTCTTGGATCGCGCGTCGGGCGAACTGCATCGGGTGGATCAAGGAGTCGTGGTCGGCGCCACGTGGGTCGAAGACGTCCCTCGCTGTCAGGTGAACATTCTGATAGTCGATGACCACAGAGGCGCGCAGCACGGACCCTCCCTTGGGATAAAAAAATCCCCGCCAATCCGGAGACGGCGGGGAACAACGAGATCAAGACTGCCCCGCCTGTCCCATTTTGTCAACTTAGGTGCCGCTCGACCGGGCTCGCGCGTCGCGCTGTCAGTGACAGCACGGCGCACGAGCCTCACTCGGTCAGGTCAGCGCCACCCCAACCCCGGAGCCACGTGCTTGAGCAGCCCCTCGAGCACGTGTGCGCAGTAGTCCACGCCGAGCTGGTTGGGGATGGTCAGCAGCAGCGTGTCCGCGGCGGTGATCGCGTCGTCAGCAGCGAGCTGCTCGATGAGCCTGTCGGGCTCGGCGGCATAGGACTTGCCGAAGGTCGCGAGCGTCCCGCCGAGCGACCCGACCTGGTCCTTGGACCCGGCGTCGCGCCCGAAGTACGCGCGGTCGCGGTCGTCCATGAGCGGGAAGATGCTCCGGCTGACCGACACGCGCGGCTCGCCCGGGTGCCCGACCTCGGCCCAGCGGGCACGGAACCGGGCGATCTGCTCGGCCTGGAGCTCGTGGAACGGCTTGCCTGTGTGCTCGGAGAGCAGCGTCGAGCTCATGAGGTGCATGCCCTGCTCGGCGGTCCACTCGGCCGTGGCCATCGACCCGGCGCCCCACCAGATACGGTCCCGCAGGCCGGGGGAGTGCGGCTCGATGCGCAGCAGCCCGGGCTCGTTGGGGAACATGGGGTTGGGGCTCGGCTCGGCGAAGCCCTCGCCGCCGATCGCGTGGAGGAAGGCCGCCGTGTGCTCGCGGGCCATGTCGGCGCCGTCGCGGTCGTGCGGCGCAGGCTCGTGACCGAAGTACCTGTAGCCCTCGCGGACCTGCTCGGGTGATCCCCGGCTGATGCCGAGCTGTAGCCTGCCCCCGGAGATGAGGTCGGCCGCCCCGGCGTCCTCCGCCATGTACAGCGGGTTCTCGTAGCGCATGTCGATCACGCCCGTGCCGATCTCGATCCGGCTGGTCCGTGCGCCGACAGCCGCGAGCAGCGGGAAGGGCGAGCCGAGCTGCCGCGCGAAGTGGTGGACGCGGAAGTACGCGCCGTCAGCGCCGAGCTCTTCCGCAGCGACAGCCAGGTCGATCGACTGGAGCAGCACGTCGGAGGCCGAGCGGGTCTGGGAGTGCGGCGAGTCGGTCCAGTGGCCGAAGGACAAGAATCCGATGCGCTTCATGACCTCAGGTTACGGTCCTCGTCGCTCGGCGCGAAGGCGCCGCCGTCAGGCTGCCAGGGCGGCCCTGGCGGGAGACCGTCGCCCGCTACTCGCGGTCCGCGGGGTGCGGCGCCCAGCGCCGCGCACCGACGGCGAAGGCGAGACCGACGAGCACGAACAGCCCGGCGAGCATCGCCCAGCCGGCCGGTCCGTGGCTGATGACCGTCGTGGTGACGAGCAGCGGCGCGATCATCGTGGCGACCGCGTAGCCCATGGTGCTCAGGCCCTGGTAGGCGCCTGCGGTGCGCTCGTCGGCGAGGTCGAAGGACAGCGTCCACGACCCGGCCTCACCCCACAGCTCTGCCGCGGCGTGGACGAGGGCCGCCACGACGAGCACCGTGACCGCGAGGGCGACGTTGCCGACCGATGCCGCCGCGTAGAGACCGCAGGCGACCACGAGAACCACGCAGGCCCGCGTCATGGTGCGCGCGGCCGACGGGACCGTGGTCGCGCCCCGGGCGAACCGCACCTGGAAGAGCGCGACCAGCACGGTGTTGAGCACGAGCAGCACGGAGATCATCACGGAGGGCACCTCGGTGTGGCTGGCGATCCACAGCGGCAGGCCGACGGTCTGCAGGCCGAAGTGCACGGCGAACACGCTCGTCAGGCCGACGACGACGAGGTACTGCGGGTCGCGGAACGGCGACCGGCCGGAGCTGACTGCCTGGGTCGCCTCGTCCGGCTCGGGGCCTGACGCCGCCGGCTCGGCGAGGCGTCGCGCGGCCTCGGTGCTGCGTGCGAGCCTGACGAGCGGCAGCGCCCCTGTCGTGGTCACGCACCCGACCGCGAAGACCGCGATCCTGTACGCGGCCGGGGTGTCGACGAGCAGCGCCGCGGCGGCGACGCAGGTGCCGAGCCCGATGCCGACGTTGACCACCACGTGCAGGCGGGCCCGCATCTCGACCCTGGACGGGCCTGTGAACGAGCGCGCGACGAGCGCCGACCGGGCTGACGCACCGGCCTGGCGGGCCCCCGTCGCGAGGCAGGCGACGGCCACGAAGGCGGGGACGCCGTCGACGACCGAGAAGGAGGCGAGCGAGAGGCCCTGGGCCACGACGCAGAGGGTGAGCAGCCGCAGCGCCCCGACCCGGTCCGCGAGGTACCCGGCACCGAGCGACGTGAGCACGCCGACAGCCCCGGACACCGTGAGCCCGATGCCGACGGTCACGGCCGGGATGCCCATGGCCCGCGTGAACAGCAGCGCGGACACGGCGTAGAACATCCCGTTCGCAACCGTCAGCGAGAGCGATGCGGCGGTGAGCGCCCGGGCGACGGGGTCTGCGGGGCGGAAGGTGCTGGAGACCTCTGAGACGAGTCGGCGGGTCCGCGCGCGCTCGACCCGCGGGGCATCGGTGGTGGGCATGGGAGACATCTCATCGTGGTCGACGACGTCCGCGTAATGATGAAGACTATGGCTTCATGCTCCAGTACAGGCTGTCCGACTCCGACCTCTCCGAGATCCGCTTCGGGCTCTCTCCGCTCAACGAGGCCGGTCTGTCCCTGCGTGCCGTGCGCGACCCGGCGCTCTACCCCGCGCACCTGCGCTGGGTCCAGCGTGTGGTCGACGACCTCCCCGGCCCGGAGCTCGAGGTGCTCAGGGCTCTCGTGGACGACAGGAGCTGGGTACCTGATTTCCTCAACCCCGTCCCCACCACGCCGCTGACCCGCTTCGACGACGAGCTCGCGGCGCTCGCCCAGATCGACCTCGGCCGCCTCGACCACGACCTCGACGCCGTGCACAGCGTGCGCCCGGCGGTGCTCACAGGCCCGGCTGCGGACGTGCGGCAACGCGTGGTCGACGCCGTCGGGGTCTACTGGGGCGTGTCGTTCAGGTCCACGTGGACACGGATGCGGACCCTCCTCGAGGCCGACGTCGTGTTCCGTGGCCGCGAGATCGGACGGTCCGGCCTGGCCGGGATGTTCGCAGGGCTCGCGCCGTCCGTGAGCTTCGACGGGCGCACGGTGTCCCTCGCGCTGCGCGACCCGCGCACCCGGACCGTCGACGTCGACGGAGCGGGTCTCTCGCTCATCCCCAGCCTCTTCACGCACCGCGTGTCCTCACCGGTGACCGACGACGACCGCCCGTCGGTCATCTACCCGGTCCGCGGCGCGGCCACGCTCTGGAACCCGGCCCCCGTGCGCGGCAGCGGGGCGCTCGCGGACCTGCTCGGCGCGACCCGCGCGGGTCTGCTCGACGCCCTGCACGAGCCCGCGTCGTCCTCGGAGCTCGCCACGCGCTACGGCGTGAGCCCGAGCGCCGTGAACCAGCACCTGCGGGTGATGCACGACGCGGGTCTGCTCACGCGGGCCCGCCACGGTCGGTCGGTCCTCTACCGCACGAGCGAGCTCGGCGAGCAGCTCTCGGGCCGCGGGGACCTGTCGGCCGGGCCGTGGTCCTGACCTAGTCCTCGATCCTCGAGCCGTCCGCGGCGAAGCGGAACGACGTGCTGCCGTAGTCGTCACCGATGCTGAAGGTGATGACCGGCGGGCCGACAGCCTCGGCGAAGGTCTCGCTGTCGATGTCACCGTCGGCGGAGCGGCGGACGGAGGCGCTCGCGTCGCCGACGGGCAGGCCGACCTCCGTGGCGGAGGTCTCCATGAGGCCCCACAGCTGGTCGAGCGCGACGTCGGACCAGGCGTACTGCTCCTCCGCGAGACCGGGCTGGATGGTCGCGGCGCCCTCGTTGCTGACCCGGCCGCCGCGGTACGTCCACCGGTCCGTGGCGGTCTCTCCGGCGCGCAGCGGTGCGTCGACGGTCACGAAGTCCTTGGTCACGACGATCGACGTCACCTGGTCGTGGCCGATCTCCTCGACGAGGGCCTCCTGGGCCTGGGCGAGGAGGTCGGGGTGACGCATGTCCGGCCGCAGGTGCCCGTCCTGGATCGCCTCGATGGTCTGCGCGACCGCGACCCTGTAGGGCGCCACGACGACCGCGGCGGCTGCGACCGTGACGAGGGCGAAGAGGACCAGGCGCAGCGGACGGCCCTTCGGCCCGACGCCGAGGATCGGCCCCTTGCGACGGCCGTCGACGACGCGGGTGTGCGGCTCGACCCTAAGGACCGGGACGGACCTGCGCGAGGGGACGGTGAGCCGTTCGCGGTCCCGCGGCGAGAGCTCACCGTCGACGAAGGCGACCTCTGGACCGCCGTCGAGGAGGATCGCGACCTCGAGCTCTGCGCCGGGCTGGAACCTCGGGACGGCGGTGAGCGGCACGACGGTCCGCACTGTCGTCGCGAAGGCAGAGCCGGTCAGCGGTTGCACGGTGACGTCGATGTCGCAGAGCGGCTGGTCGTTGATCTGCGTCCCGGTCTGGCGCAGCGCGTCGACGCGGGCGAGGCCGAGACGTCGTGCGTCGCGCGCCTGCTGCACGGCCTTCGGCGAGGCCGCGACGCTGCCGCCGAGCGACCCGGCGACCCGGGTCATGACCGTCGCGAAGACCAGCACCGTGAAGGAGACTCCGGCGATCGCGATCCCCGCCCCGGGCGGGCCGACGATCGCGACGACCACCCCTCCGAGGAGAGCACCGAGGGCAGCGAAGGCGATCAGTCTGAGCACGTCACGAGCCTACGGGTCGAGACCGGGCACCACCCTGGGGAGTTGTCCCCAGGGTGATGCCCGGCCTCGTCGTGGTCGTGATGCGTGCTGGTGGGAGCCGGGCTTCCCGGAGCCCGGTTGGTGGGAACCCGGAGCCCGGAGCCGGGCGTCGGGGCCCTCCGTCAGGCCTGGTCGCGCAGCGGTGCGAGCGCCTCGCTCCAGGCGGTCACCTGGTCGAGGAGCGTGCCGAGGGCGTCGACCGACGCGTCGGAGGGCGTGAACTCTGAGTAGTCCTTGAACTCCGACGCGAGCGGCAGGGTGACCTGCTGGCGGACGTCGGCCATCTTCAGCTCTCCGGCGATGAGCCGCAGGTGCTCGACGGCCCGGGCGCCGCCCACCGAGCCGTAGGACACGAAGCCCACGGCCTTGTCGTGCCACTCGTGGAACAGGTAGTCGATCGCGTTCTTGAGCACCCCGGAGGTGGAGTGGTTGTACTCGGGGGTGACGATCACGTACCCGTCGAAGGACGCGATCTTCGCGGCCCACTGCTTGGTGTGCTCCTGGGTGTGCTCGCCCATGGACGGCGGGACGGGCTCGTCGAGGTGGGGGAGCGGGAAGTCGCGGAGGTCGACGAGCTCGTAGTCGACGCCCTCGCGCTGCGAGGCGATGTCGAGGACCCACCGGGCTACCTGCTCGCCGTTGCGGTTGGGTCGGGTGCTGCCCAGAATGATGCCGATGCGGGTCATGGTGCTCGCCTCTCGAGGTCACGTGCGGTGCGTTCCTCGTCGAGTCTGAGCGAGACCCGCCCGCGCCGCGACCGCTGGTGCCGCGGGGTCAGGCGCGGCTGTGCAGGGTGATCTGGTAGCCGTCGGGGTCGGCGAAGGTGAAGGTGCGGCCGAAGGGCCCGTCGACGGGGGCCGACGTGATGGTGATGCCGTCGGCGACCATGCGGTCGTGGATGCTCTGCGCGTCGGCGGCGTGCAGCCAGATCCCCACGCCGACGCCGGGCTGGGCGACGGCGTCGAGGTCGACCCCCGGCAGGGGTGAGCGCACGGCGAAGGACGCGGGCTTCGTGTCGAAGACGACCGCGTGGGGCGGTCCGGGCTGGCGGGTGAGACCGAGATAGGACTCGTAGAACGCCGCGGAGGCGTCGTAGTCGCGGACCTGGAGCGAGATGAATCCTGGGCCTGATGCTGCTGCGGTCATGGTGCGCCTCCGTCGGACGAGCTGCTGAGTGTCAGTTATCTGACACTCGCGAACCTATGTCAGACTACTGACATGAGTCAAGACGGGCCCGGCATCCACCTCGAGACCTCTGTCGGCTATCTGCTCAAGGAGGCGTCGAGCGCCCTCCGCGGTGCGATGGAGGCTGTGCTCCGACCTCTGGGCATGACGATCACCCACTACTCCTGCCTCGAGCTCCTCGCGCAGCGGCCGGGGTTGTCCAGCTCCGACCTGGCCCGCGGGACCTTCGTGACGCGTCAGTCGATGAACGTGCTGCTGCAGGCGCTCGAGCGCGACGGCCTCGTCACCCGAGCCGAGCAGGCCACGACGGGTCGCGTGCTGCCGACCGAGCTGACCGACGCCGGTCGACGCCAGCTCGCGACGGCCAGCGCCGCCGTGCGCGGGGTCGAAGACCGCATGAAGTCCGGGATGGACGAGACCGAGCAGGCGGTCTTCGCCGACCTGCTGGCGCGCAGCATCACGTCGCTGCGGGACGCACGCCCGTAGCCTCGAGAGCGTGCGGTGACTGCTGGTGTGCCTCAGGTGAGTCGCTCGGTGATCCGCACAGTCACCTCGTCGCCCACGTCCTTACCCAGCTTCTTGCGCACCTTCGCGTTGAGCGAGAGCATGTGCCCGCCCGTGCCGGTCGGCAGCAGGCCGCCGCTCCAGGGCTGATCGTCGACCGTCGCGACGACCTTGACGGACTTCCCGGTGCCGAAGGCCTCGGCGGACCCAGGGATCTCGACGCAGGGCCAGACGTCACCCTTGACGTCGACGCCGATGGTGCCGGTCAGCTGCCAGTCGGTGGGACCGATCTCGATGCTCATACGTCTCCTCGAGGGCTCAGGTGGCTCCGGGGCGAGGTGCAGGTCTCGCGCCGGACCTTCGTCTCGGGCAGCCTAGCGAGGCCCGCGGCGTGACGCCTCACTTCTCGTGACGGTGCCCCGGCAGGTGGGCGCGCTCGCCGTCGTGGTCGAAGATCGTGAGGATCTCGACGGGCCCCTCGTGGGCCTGGATGACGTGCGGGGTCATGGTCGAGAACTCCGCGGCCTGCCCTTCGCGGACCAAGATCGTGCGCTCGCCGAGGGTCAGGCGGACGACCCCGCTGAGGACCGTGAACCACTCGTAGCCCGGGTGCACCTGGCCCTCGCGCCACTCGCGCTCGGGGGTGATGCGCATCTTCGCGATGGTCACCCCGCGACGGTCGCGCTCGCGGGACAGCAGCCACACGGTCGACCCCGTCATCGACTCGGGCTCGGGGCGGATGACGACGTCTTCGTCGCCCTCGGGCTCGACCAGCTGGTCGAGGGTGGTCCCGAGCGCCTGTGCGATCGGGACGAGCTGGTCGAGGGCGATGCGTCGGTGACCGGTCTCGATGCGGCTCAGCGTCGACGCGGAGAGGAAGCAGCGCGAGGCGAGCGCGTCGAGGGTCCAGCCCCTCGCGAGGCGGAGACCGCGGATGCGCTGGCGGACGATGTCGTCGAGCAGTTCTTGCGTCATACGCAAGAGCCTATGTCTCTCGCGCATCTCTCGTCTAGCGTGGAGGGCATGACGCACACCGATCACACCTCGCACGGCTCGGGCCCCGCCGGACTCGCCGGCGGCAGCGCGGACGACCACGGCAGCACTGGCAGCGCGCACGACATCCGTGCCCACGGGACCCACAGCCACGGCGCCCATGCCCACGCCGACCGCCCCGGCCACGGCCCCGCACCCGAAGGCGACTCGGACATGGCTGAGCTCCTCGACCTCGACGCGGCTCTCGGAGCGACGGTCCTCGCCGACACGCTCGACGCCGGCGCGGCCGTCCTCGGCACCGAGCCTCGCAGCATCGCCGACCTCGGCGCAGGGACCGGCACAGGCACCCTCGCGCTCGCGAGCCGCTTCCCGGGAGCCCACGTCCACAGCCTCGACGCGACGGCCTCGATGCTCGACCACCTCACGGCGAGCGCCCAGACCGCCGGAGTCGGTGACAGCGTGACCACCCACCTCACCGACCTCGACGGGGACTGGCCTGCCGTGCTGCCCGAGCAGGTCGACCTCGCGTGGGCTGCGCTCTCGCTGCACCACGTGAGCGACCCCGCGCGCGTGCTGCGCCAGGCCTATGGCGCACTGCGTCCTGGAGGAGTGCTGATCGTGACGGAGATGAGTGGCGCCCGCTTCGAGCCGAGCGACCTCGGCTCGGCACGCGACGGTCTCGGTGACCGCGTGACGGCCGCGCTCGCCGCGCACGGCTACCCCGTGACCGCCGAGTGGACCACCGCGCTCGGCGAGGCGTGCTTCGCCCCCGTCGATCGCCACGAGATGTCCTTCGACGCGTCCGCAACCACGGCAGAGGGCGCGCGGTACCTCGCGATCCAGCTGTCGAGGAACCGGGACCGGATCGCCGGCGACCTCTCCGCAGAGGACCTCGCGGCACTCGACGGCGTGATCGCCGCGCTGGACGCGGGGACCGCGGAGGTGCGGACAGTCTCGGGCCGCGTCGTCTGGGTCGCCGTGCGGCCTCTCGACACCACGACCCACGAAGGAGCAGACCGATGACCGCCGACCTGACTGCCGCATCCTCGACAGCCGACCCGAGCACCACCCTGACCGCCGACGTCGTCGTGGTCGGGGGCGGTGCCGCGGGTCTGGCTGCCGCGATCGCGCTCGGCCGCTCGCGCCGCAGCGTTGTCCTCGTCGACGCGGGCGAACCCCGCAACGCCCCGGCCGAGGGCGCGCACAACGTGCTCGGCCAGGAGGGCATCTCTCCCCTCGAGCTGCTGGCCCGTGGCCGTGCTGAGGCCGAGGCCTACGGTGTCCGCCTCGTCAGTGGTCGTGTGACAGACGCGTCGGGCGTGGTCGACAGCTTCACGCTCGAGATCGACGGCGCGCCGGGAGGCGGCGCCGGACTGTCGGCAGACGCCCTGGAGGTCGACGCCTCCGGGGCCGATCGAGGGCAGGCCGTCGCCAGCACCACCCAGCAGGTGACCGCGCGCCGCGTGATCCTCGCGACCGGCCTCGTCGACGAGCTGCCCGACGTCCCCGGTGTCGCGCAGGCTTGGGGTCACACCGTGCTCCACTGCCCGTACTGCCACGGCTGGGAGGTCCGGGACCAGCGCATCGCTGTGCTCGCCACCTCCGAGAACGCCCTGCACCAGGTGATGCTGTTCCGTCAGCTGAGCGACGACGTCACGCTGTTCCTGCACGACGCTCCTGAGCCGACCGAGGAGCAGTGGGATCAGCTCGCGGCCCTCGGGGTGCGGGTCGTGACGCCGCGGGTCGAGCGGCTGGTGGTGGACGGGATGCAGGTGCGCGCCGTCGAGGTCGAGGGAGGTCGGTCCTTCGCGGTCGACGCCGTGGCGGTCGGACCGAGGTTCGTCGTCCGGACCGAGCTCTACGAGGCGCTCGGCGGGGAGAAGACCCTCTCGCCCTTCGGCGAGCAGATCGTCGCCGACCCCCGCGGCGCGACGGCTGTCCCCGGTGTCTGGGTCGCAGGCAACTCGGGCGACCTCATGGCGATGGTCGCGGCCGCCGCAGCCTCGGGCGTGATGGCGGGGGCTGCCGTCAACGGCGACCTCGCAGCAGCCGACCTCGCCCGCGCTGTCGCCGCGCGCCGCGCCCCGTTCTCCGCAGCGATGGAGTCCGAGGTCGCCCTGGCCGTCGCCGGAGACCGCCGCCACGGCCTCTGACCCAGGTCGGTCAGCTGATCCCGGGGTCGCGGGACAAGAAGTCGATGTTCTCGGCGGCCCAGGGGAACACCCAGACGAACAGCGCGGCGACGACAGCCGCGATCAGCACGAGCGCGAGCAGGATCCGTACGGGCAGCGGTCCGGGCAGGTGCCGGAAGATCCACGGGTACATCAGACGACTCCTGGGTTCTCGAGGACCTGCTCGGGCATGCCGTCGGCGCGAGGCATCCAGCCGACGAACTTCGCGTAGGTGATCCAGCGGTGGTCGTTCCCGTACTCGCCGAGCGAGAGTGAGTGGCAGGTGGTCAGCGTGAGCATCCGCTCGGTCGGCGCGACGCCCGGCTGGTTCGGCACAGGTGCGGTGACCTCGATGGCGCTCGGCAGCACGATCTCGTGGGACGTCACCTCGTAGACGTACCAGGCCTCGGCGGTCTCGACGATCACCTGGTCACCCTCGACCAGCTCGTTGACGTACCTGAAGGAGTTGCCGTAGGTCCGGCGGTGCCCGGCGAGCGCGAAGTTGCCCACCTCGCCGACCTGCTGCGTGTGCTCGTAGTGACCAGCCGTCGCACGGTCGAGGAGCTCGAGCGAGGTCCCCTCGACGATCGGCATGGTGTTGTTCGTCTTGCCGTACCAGCTGGGGACAATCAGCACCCCCGTCGTCTCCCCGTAGGCGGCCTTGGCGGGCACCGGAGGGTCGTCGGTCCGCAGCTCGGCCTTCACCTGTGGAGCGGGCGGCAGCGTGTCCTGGAACTCTTCGACCAGCTGGGCGGCCTCGTTGTTCGCCTCGACGCTCGTCCACCACAGCTGCCACACGACGAAGAGCCCGATGACCAGACCAGCGGTGATGAGGAGCTCGCCGACGCCGCCGAGGATCGCGGAACCGACGCCACCGCGGCTGCGCTCGCCGGGCGCTGTGCGCTCACGGGTCTTCTGGTGTCTCACCTGGGGTGCTCCTCCGCGTGGCAGCCTCGTCCGGCTGCCGAGTATGCCACGGCGACCTGACGACGGTCTGGCGACGCCTCCGTCAGGGGACGGGCGGCTTCCTCCACAGGTGGTGGCGCGTCAACCTGTGGACGAATCCCCTTCTCCACAGGGAGTCGAGCGGCTCAGGTCTCCCGACCGCTCAGCTCTCCCGGTGCCTCAGTCTCGCGACGGCTCGGCCGGCGGCGTCTCGCGCTCCTCGGAGGGCTCGCCCCGGCCCGTGCTCTCGCGGTCCTCGCGCGAGGGGCGGATGGTCGGCACGTCGCCGACGATCGGGATCTGCTTGCGGTGGAAGGGGAACCCGTACCGCGTGACGATCCCGGCGAGGGTCGTGAGGCGGTTGCGCGGCCCGATGAGGCCCATGATGTGCACGAACAGCCACGCGAGCCATGCCGTCCCACGGGTCAGCTGGACCTTGCCGAGGATGTCGGCGATCGCGGCGCGGCGACCGATCACAGCCATCGTGCCCTTGTCGAAGTACCTCAGGTGCTTCATCGGCCTGCCGTCGATGAGCGCGAGGATGTTCTTGGCGGCCTGCGTCCCGGACTGGATGGCGGGCTGCGCGAGCTGCGGCAGGTCGTCGGGCGTGATCGCGATGTCGCCCACGGCGAAGACCCCGGGGCGACCGTCGACCTGCAGGTCGCGGCCCACGACCACGCGGTCGCCGGCGCCGCGCGGGAGGTCCCAGGCGTCGACCTCCTCGTGCGGGCGCACACCCGTCGACCAGATGGTCAGGTCCGAGTGGAGCTTGGTGCCGTCGGTGAGCACGACCCCGTCGGGGTGGACCTCGGCGACCCCTGCACCCAGGTGGAGCTTGACGTTGCGACGCTCGAGCTCGGAGACCGTGTACTCCCGCAGACGCTTCGGGAACGACTTGAGCACCTCGGTGCCGCGCTGGACGATCGTCACCTCGAAGGCGTCGCCGCGGATCTCCGGGTAGGCAGGCCGCAGACCTGCGTTGCGCAGCTCGGCGAAGGCACCGGCGACCTCGACACCCGTCGCACCGCCGCCGACGACGACCACGCGGAGCCCGTCGTCCGTGCCCGGGGTGTGCGCGGCCTCTTCGAGGCGGACGAAGAGCGCGTCGCGGATCTTGACGGCCTGGCTGCGCGAGTACATGGGGAAGGCGTTCTCCTTCGCACCGGGGGTGCCGAAGAAGTTGGTCGTCACGCCGTTGGCGAGCACCAGGTAGTCGAAGTCCATGTACTCGTCGTTGAGCAGACGGATGCGCTTGTTCGCGTGGTCGATGCTCGCCAGGTGCTCGTGGACCACCCGGACGTTCTTCTGCCCCAGGCGCAGACCGCGGAGGAAGTAGGTGACGTCCCCGGGGTTCAGGCCGCCGGTGGCCACCTGGTAGAGCAGCGGCTGGAAGGTGTTGTAGACGCGACGGTCGAGCAGGGTGACTCGGACGTTCGCGCCGGCGAACGCCCTGACGGCGGCGATGCCGGCGAAGCCACCTCCGACCACGACGACGTGCGGGGCCTGGGTGGTCTGCGGCACGAGCTCTCCTCCGGGGGGTCGAGGCGTCCCGCTGCGGCGGGCGTCGTCTCTTACGCTACGACGCCTCCGGACACCCTGCGAACTCGACATGACAGAGTGTCACCGGCATCACGTGAGAGGTCTGCGCGGGTGAAACTCCGGTAGGGACCACGGAAGGCACCCGCCCGGGCCCTGAACGACCGTCAGCCACGTGGCGAGACCGAGTGCGATGCTCCGAGCCGCTGCCGCCCCACGGGAGGTGACGGTCTGTCCGTATCGCGAGCACAGATCGACCAGCAGGCGTGCACGGGGTGGCGCGCACGGCCGGGGGCGCGCACGCTGCACCCGTGACAGACGAGAGCACGCCCTCCGCCGCCGCGCCCACACCGAGACCGACGACGGGAGACACGCCGCTCTCCGCAGCCCCCACCGGCGGGCCCGGGGCGCCCGCCGCTCCCGACGGGCCTGCCGCACCCGACGGGGCAGCCGCCCCCGTCCACGACGGCGCACCCGTCCCCGACCCCGTCGCGGACCTCGTCACCCGGCCGCACCGCCTGGTCGAAGACGTCGTCGCCCTGCTCATCGGCTCCCTGGCGCTGTCCTTCGGGCTCATGCTGCTCAAGGACGTCGGCGGGGTGTCGGGCGGGATCGCGGGGATCGCCTTCCTCGTCAACTACTCGACGGGCTGGCCCTTCGGCCTCGTGTTCTTCCTCATCAACCTGCCGTTCTACGCCCTCGCGATCGTCCGGATGGGCTGGCCCTTCACCATCAAGACCTTCGCCGTCGTCGGTCTCATCTCCGTGCTCACCAGCTTCCACGCCGCGAACATCACCATCGAGCACATCACGCCGTTCTACGCCTGCGCGCTCGGCGGCATGTTCATGGGGCTGGCCTTCCTCGCGCTGTTCCGTCACGGGGCGAGCGCGGGCGGGCTCGGGATCTTCGTGTTCTACCTGCAAGACCGCTTCGGCGTCAGCGCAGGCGTCGTCCAGCTGTGCTTCGACGCCGTGATCGTCCTCTGCGCGCTCTTCGTCGCCGACGTCCCGACAGTCCTGGCCTCGGTCCTCGGCGTCGTGGTCCTCAACGTCATCCTCGCCATGAACCACCGCCCCGGCCGCTACAGGGCCTGACCGACCGGTTCCCGTCCCGCACTCTCGCCGCACCACGTCGCACGCCAGGGAACGAGGTCGCACGCCCTGCCACGAGGTCGTACGCCCTGCCACGAGGTCGTACGAACACGCCAGACGACCTCAAAGGCGGGGCCCTTCTGGATCCTTCTATGTCTCGTCAAGTGGGTTGGGTGTGGCGTTGAGGGTTCGGTAGATCTGGCGGGCGAGGTAGCGCTTGATGCAGCGTCGGATCTCTTTGGTGGTCAGGCCCTGGGCGCGTCGT
>Ga0247813_10001204_pt1 | contig 20301 bp, 20 predicted proteins | sample UWRJL169409C1_FD_180719 | JGI IMG/M metagenome (GOLD analysis project Ga0247813, IMG submission 180719) | Plant litter microbial communities from Arlington Agricultural Research Station in Wisconsin, United States - UWRJ-L169-409C-1 | ecosystem: Environmental > Terrestrial > Plant litter >... | reverse complement strand
GTGTGCTGCGCCGTGACAACAGCCGCTGCGGCTACTGCGCCTCGTCGGCCACCACGATCGACCACATCACGCCGCGGTCGCGCGGGGGCAAAGACACCTGGGAGAACCTCGTGGCCTGCTGCCTGAAGTGCAACAACGTGAAGGGCGACCGCACCCCGAGCGAGATGAACTGGCGGTTGCGCACCACGCCGCGACCGCCGAACGGGGCGTCGTGGATGGCCCGGGGAATCGAGCGCGCCCTGCCCGATTGGGAAGAATATCTGGCGCCCGCGGCGTAGCCCACCGTTACCATTCCGAAATAAAACCTCGCGCTCGGCGCCGCCCTGCCCTAAGCTCGACCTATTGTGTGGCGCATTTCCGCCCGACATCCCCACTTTCGGAAGGTCGATTCTTCTTGGCTAACGAGCCCGTTCTGACCACGCGTCGTGCAATCTCGGCACGTCGTACGGGCTTCGGGCTCCGCAAGCAGGCGACCTCGGTTCTCGTCATCGGCGCCGTCGCCATGCTCGTCGCCCCGATGGCCCTGCCGGCGTTCGCGTTCGAACCGGTGCAAGAAGAAGTCACCTACGCCGACGTCGAGTCGGTCACCGTCGAGGTCTCCGACAGCGCCGCCCGCTACGAGAGCGAGCGCGAGACGTTCTCTGCCACGACCGTCGCCGAACTGGCCAGCACCCGTGCTGCGGCCGCCGCTGCCGCTGCCGCCGCGACGGCGCGTTCCGCATCCATCCGCTCGGCCGTCTACAACCCGTCGTCGAGCGCTGCGGCCGCGGGCGACGACTACCCGTTCCGCGCCGGGCCGCTCAAGCAGCTCTCACCGTTGCGCTACATCTACCGCGAGTGCGTCGACTTCGTCGTCTGGCGCATGAACCGCGACGCCGGCAGCACCTCGGCGCCGTTCAAGTACACGTGGGGCTACCTCACCCCGAACGGCGGAAACGCCCGCGACTTCAAGGCCGCGTGGGAGGCCCACGGCTGGCCGACCAGCAACTCGCCCGTCGCCGGCGACATCGCCTGGTGGGGCAAGAACCACGTCGCGTACGTCAAGGCGGTCAACGCCGACGGTACCGTCGATCTCGAAGAGTACAACGCCGTGCCGTTCACCTACAGCACCCGCACGATCCCGGCCACGTCGGTCGATCTCTTCCTCTCGCCGCCCCCGCGCTAACCCACCCGCTCTGCCGGTTGAGTAGGTCGCGCTAGCGACCGTATCGAAACCCGCCGGTTTACTCGCCCACCACGATGTCGGTCGACCCACCCTCGGGCCGGCCGTACGCACGCCGGCGCAGCAACCGCTTTCCTTGACGACCCCCGAACAGGGGACGTAAAATCCCCGGGTAGCTGGAAAACGTTTTCCTACCATGGAGGTTCAATGTCGAATCTGTTCAGCGGGTTACCCCTGCGCCTGACCGCGGTCGCGACCGGTGTCGCTCTCGTCGCGGGAGGCGCCACGGCGGCGGCGGCGCACGGCCCGGGCCACGGGCATCCGGGTCACGGCGGCTCGCACACCCCGACCGCGCCGGCGGGCACCCCGCAACTCGAGAAGCTCGACCGCGGCCTGGTCGCGACCAGCACCAGCGAGGGCGTCTTCGTCAGCTGGCGCCTGCTGGTGAGCGAGGCCACCGGCGCCACGCCCGACGGCCTCACCGGAACCGACTTCGCGGTCTACCGCGACGGCGCACCCATCGCCACGGTCACCGACAGCACCAACCTGCTCGACCCCGCCGGAACCCCGACGTCTCAGTACACGGTCGCGCCCGTCGTCGGCGGTGTCGAGGGCGAAGCGAGCGCGGCGGTCACGCCCTGGGCCGACGGCTACGTCGACCTCGCGCTGCAGAAGCCCGCCGACGGCGTCACACCCAAGGGCGAGCCGTACACCTACTCGGCGAACGACATGAGTGTCGGCGACGTCGACGGCGACGGCCAGTTCGAGTACATCGTGAAGTGGGACCCGTCGAACGCCAAAGACGTCTCGCAGATCGGCTACACGGGCAACGTCTACGTCGACACCTACGAGGCCGACGGCCGGCTGCTCAACCGCATCGACCTCGGCGTCAACATCCGCGCGGGCGCCCACTACACGCAGGTGCTCGCCTACGACTACGACGGCGACGGCAAGAGCGAGCTGTTGCTGAAGACGGCCCCCGGAACGAAGACCACCGCTTTCGACAAGCGCGGCAACGTGGCATCCGAGAAATTCATCAGCCTGCCCAAGGACGACAAGAAAGCGGGCGTCACCAACCAAGACGATTACCGTGTGAGTGCCGACGGCTACTACGAGCATGTGGTGGACATGTTCGTCGGCTGGCAGGATCTGCCCGAGGTCGCGAGCGGCCAGTGGCCGGCGACGCTCGAAGAGGCGTTCGGTATCGAGGTGACGCACGATTATCCGCTCAGTCGAGAGGATGCTGCGGAACTCACCGACTACTTCATGGACGTCTACGCGCCCGCCCGCAGCCCCCGCAACCTGCTGCGCACGTTCGAGGGCTTCATCCTCAGCGGTCCCGAATACATGACCATGTTCGACGGGGCGAGCGGCCGCGAGCTGCAGACCATCCCGGTGAAGACCGCGCGCTACGACGACGGGCTCGCCTGGGGCGACTACGCGATGGCGCGCATCGAGCCGGGCAACCGCGTCGACCGCTACCTCGGCGGTGTCGCCTATCTCGACGGCGAGCGTCCGAGCGCGATCTTCGCGCGCGGCTACTACACCCGCTCGACCATCGTGGCGTACGACTGGAACGGCAAGAACCTCACCGAGCGCTGGTACGTCGACAGCGGGTTCCCGGCGATGACCAACCCGTTCAACGACTCGCCCCACGGCCGCGACGGCTCGAATTCCGAGTTCGCGACCCTGACCACGCAGGGCTTCCACTCGTTGAGCGCGGCCGATGTCGACGGCGACGGCAAGCACGAGGTGGTCTACGGATCGGCGACGATCGACGACGACGGCAGCCTGCTCTACAGTTCGACGGACACGCTGCCCGCAGGATCGGCGGCGCCCGGCACCGAGGCGCGGCTGGGCCACGGCGATGCGATGCACGTCACCGACATCGACCCGAACCGCCCCGGACTCGAGATCTTCACCGTGCACGAGGGCGGCACGTTCGCCCCCTACGGCTACGCGCTGCGCGATGCGGCGACGGGCGAGGTGCTCTACGGCGAGTACACCGGCAAGGACACCGGACGTGGAATGGTCGGCGACATCGACCCGACCGTGCCCGGCCTCGAGACCTGGGCGACGCGCGTGCGCGCCGCTTCGGGGGAGTCGTTGGCGACGGCCGTACCGGGCACGAACCAGAGCATCCGGTGGGCGGCGGACGGCACGACCCAGCTCGTGAACGGAACGGCCGATGCGGATGTCACGATCGACAGCCCCACGGCCGGACGACTGCTCACCGCCACCGGTACCCGGTCGAACAACGGCACCAAGGGCACCGCATCGCTGGTGGCCGACCTGTTCGGCGACTGGCGTGAGGAGCTGCTGGTTCGCACCGCGGACTCCAGCGCCATCCGCATCTATTCCTCCACAGAGGTGACCGACACGAAGTTGTACACGCTGATGCACGACAAGCAATACCGCGCGGAGGTGGCCCGTCAGAACACGACGTACAACCAGCCGTCGTATCCGGGGTTCTATCTCGCGTCGGACACGGACTTCACCAAGGTGCCGCTGCTGACCGTGGCGGTGGCGCCGGCCGAGGTGACGTTCTCGGACACCCGTCGTAAAGACAGTTACACGATTCCGGCGACCCCGGGTGTGCAGTACGTGGTCAACGGCAAGGTTGTGAAGGCGGGGACGTACAAGGTGAACCGCGCGACGACCGTGAAGGTGACGGCGGTGCCGCTCGAGTGGTACTTCATCGCTGACGGTGCGACTTCGACCTGGGAGCACAAGTTCAGCGACCGCAAGTAAGTTCGTCGGCTCCCCGGGTCGCGCTAAACTCGGGGAGCCAGCCTCTGTAGCTCAATGGAAGAGCAATTCCGTCCTAAGGAACAGGTTGGGGGTTCGAGTCCCTCCAGGGGCACCACCACAAGCATTCCGTTTTTGTTTCAATCGCCGCGTGTCGGAAACGCACCCAGACCAGGTCGAAGTTCGCTCGCGTCAATGCGGAATGCCTGTGCAATGGTTCCTACGTGATTGTCCAGTGAGTCTCGAAGGGCTTCGAGAGCACTGGCGTAGCGCGCTGGTGCTGCTGAAGAAAGTTCAAGGTACAGATTGCAGGATCGGGTCATATCGTTCAACGGCGAGAAGGCGAGCGATTTCGTGCGGAGGGAGCCACGCACGACGCTTATTCGCGTCCGTATATCGATCACCGAGTGACTAGCGCGTTCCATATCGACGGTAGTACTAGCGCGCGGATTGTGGGCGCTGTCCATAATCCCGCTATTCGGGGCCAAGGCGCGCCGCAAATTCAGCTCGGCGATCAATCCAGCTAGGGCCGCAATCTCATTGCGACGAGATTCCCCTATTCGAAGGAGGAAAGCCGCCATTACGGCGCCACCAGCGCCTAGGAAGGTACCGATTACGGTCACAATGAGATTTCCCCAGAACGCGTCCATTACTTGAGGATAATGCACCACCCTCAAATACATCGCGGCGAGGCGCTTCGCCGAGCACTCCACGATCCTTCCGCGGCACACGTCCATGACTTCAACCCGAGTGCTGCAACTTCCTCATGTGGCCATCCTGCGCCCGCGGCGTATGTGAATGATTCATATGCAACGGCATTGCTTCAAGCTGGATAGTCTGAGTCTCGATGTTCTACTGGTTCATGAAAACGATCGTGGCGGGCCCGTTGCTGCGCATGCTGTTCCGCCCGCGCCTCGAAGGCGTCGAGAACATACCGAAGTCGGGGCCGGTGATCCTGGCCAGCAACCACCTCTCGTTCATCGACTCGGTGATCCTCCCGCTCGTGATCAAGCGCCGCATCTACTTCCTCGCCGCGAGCACCTACTTCGAGGGCAAAGGCCTGGGCAAGTGGGCCGTAGCGCGATTCCTCAAGGCGACGGGCATGATCCCGATCGACCGCTCGGGCGGCAAAGCCTCCGAGGCGTCGCTCAAAGCCGGCATGTCCGTGCTCACCAAGGACCGCGTGCTCGGCATCTACCCTGAGGGCGGACGCAGCCGCGACGGCAAAGCCCACCGCGGCCGCACCGGTGTCGCGCGCATGGCGCTCGAGTCGGGCGCTCCCGTCGTTCCCGTAGCGATGATCGACACCGAAAAGGTGATGTCCGAGAGCGGCGGTGTGAAGATCCGCCGCATCGGCATCTCCTTCGGCCCGCCGCTCGACTTCAGCGAGTTCGCCGACCACAAGCAAGACCACGCGATCCTGCGCGTGATGACCGACCGCATCATGGACGCGATCGTCGCCATGAGCGGTCAGGAATACGTCGACGAGTACGGCAAGCCGTCGGCCAAGAAGAAGCTCGACTAGCTCGAGGCTCTTCGGTTTCGAACGAAGTCCACGGGCCTACGTTCCGGCGGAATCGTCATGTTTGGCTACTCGCAGCCGATTCCGTCGCCGTCGCGATCGAGGTGCGCTCCGTATCCGGGGCCGCCGGCATAAACAGGGGCTCCGCCTGCCTCACGAGCTGCAGTGCAGTTCTTGTAATACGGCGCTGCAGGAGCGGGAGCTGGTGCAGGTGCAGGTGCAGGTGCCGGTGCCGGTGCGGGAGCAGGTGCAGGCGCAGGCGCAGGAGCAGGTGCGGGGGCAGGTGCTGGTGCCGGAGCGGGAGCAGGCACAGGGACGGGAACAACCACTGGGGCCGGTGCTGGAGCGGGTGCGGGTGCCGGTGCGACGACCACTACGGGCGCGGGCGCCGGAGTGAACGTCGAACTGCTGGCGAGCGTGTCGGAGCAGTTCGTGAGCACCGCGTCCATCGCATCTTTCTCTGCCTGGGTGACCCAGAGGCCGTATGTCGCCTTGACCGAGACCTGACGAGCGACGTACTCGCAGCGGAACGACTTGTTCGACGGCAACCACGTGGCGGTGTCGCCATCGCCCTTCTGCGAGTTCGACTTGCCGTCGACCGCGAGCAGGTTCAGCGGATCGTTCGCAAGAGAGACGCGCTGCGCCTGCGACAACTGCTGGGCACCGGTCTGCCAGGCGTTCGACAGAGACACGAGGTGGTCGATCTGCACCAGCGACGACGTGGTGTTGCCGCGCACGAAGTCGACCTTTCCGCCGGTGAACGGTGAAACGAGAGCGCCCGCCGTGACCTTGCACACGCCGGACAACGTGACGGCGGTGAGGTCGCGCTTCAGAATGTCGTTGCGAGTGTCGCACCCGTTGCGGTCGACATCGAGCCAGGCCGTGCCGAACAGATCCGTCCGATCGTAGCCGGTCTTCGGAGATTTGCCCTTGATCGGCAGCGTCGCGAGCAGCGCGAGTGCGGTTCCAGACGTCGCCCTGGTGTCGGCCGCAACGACCGTCGCCGGGTCGTCCGACGCGACGACGACCTCCGGATCTTTCGCCGACTCGGCGGTGAACGCGTAGACGGGTTCTTTCGGAGCAACCGTTTCTACGGGCTTCGCCGTCTCGATGGCGAGCATCGGCGATTCCGCCTCGACCGGTGCTGACGAGCTCGGACCGGCGATCGCGGCTCCGAAGATTGTCACCGTGAGTCCCGCGGCAAGAACAACGGCCCCGTACTTGCGAGAGGGGACCGACGCCCACGATCGGCGACCGGTGACGACGACGTAGATAGCGGTCACCAACGCGACCAGGCCGAGCATCATCAGCAGTCCGGGGAATCCGCCGGAGGCGACGCCGAGCACAAGGAGAAGGACGACGAGCGCGCCCACGAGCCATGTGGTGATCGTCGGGCGGAACCAGCCCGCTTCTTTCGCGGTCGCGGTCGTTGTCGGCAGTGTCTCGGTCTCCGACCAGGTCGAGCCGTCCCACCAGCGCTTTTGGCCGCGGCCGTCGTCGTACCAGCCGGCGACCGGGCCGGTCGTGGCGGGTCGTTCGGGTGCGGCGGAATCGGTCGACTCGGGCATCGGGGTCCTCTCGGGTGGCACCTGAGAGTACGGGCTGCTCAAGAGAATTTCTCACCCCCGTTCGGGGCCGAGGGAAGGGTACTCGTCTGAACGCGCCGCCGGCCAGAGTCTTCGCGTGTCCGGGCTGGCGGCGCTACCGTCTCGGGCATGGACGACATGAGATTCGAAGGGGTCACCCTGCTCGTCGACGACGTCGCGGTGATGGCCGAGTTCTACGAGAACGTGCTCGGGTTCGCGGTCACCGAGCGGCAGGACGACTACGTCGCGTTCGACGGCGGCGACAAGCGGCTCGCGATCTTCCGGCGCAGCGGCCGGAACGAGCACACCGACGACCCGGTGTACCTCGAGCCGCGGAGCGGGCAGACGGTCGAGCTGAACTTCATCTGCCCGACGCCGGAGATCGTGCGGGCCACGTACGCCGAACTCGTCGAGCGGGGTGCCGTGTCGATCGCGGAGCCGGTCGAGCGCGACTGGGGTCACCTCGCCGGATTCTTCGGCGACCCGGAGGGCAACATCCACTCGATCTTCGCGGTGCTGCCCGACGCGTGACCGGGCGGCTCAGCTCACGGCGAGCGACCCGTCGTCGTTGAACGGGAACGCTCCCCAAGCGACCTCCCACACGTGGCCGTCCGGATCAGCGAAGTAGCCGGAGTAGCCGCCCCACTCCGTGTCATCCGCCCGCTTGAGTATTTCGGCGCCGGCTCCTGAGGCCGCGGCGATCACCTCGTCGACCTCGTCGCGGGTGCGCACATTGTGGGCGAGAGTGATGCCGCCGGACCCCGGCCGCAGGGCGCCCGCGGAGGTTCCGATGTCGGCGGCGAGCTCGTCGAGGGGGAAGAGCGCGAGCGTCACTCCCTGGGTCTGGAAGAACACGATGCCGTCGGCCGGGTCGCGTGTGGTCGGGAGCCCGAGGCCTTCGGCATAGAAACGGTACGAGCGGGCGAGGTCGGCGACACCGAGCGTGATGATCGAGATGCGGGGCTGCATAGCTCTGTCTACCGTTTCGAAACGCCCCTCGCTACCCTGAAATCATGTGTCGGAACATCCATCCCCTCAACAATTTCGAGCCCGCCGCCACCGACGACGAGGTGCACGCTGCCGCACTGCAATTCGTGCGCAAGATCAGCGGATCGACGAAGCCGTCGAAGGCCAACCAAGAGGTCTTCGACCGCGCCGTTCACGAGATCGCCCACATCTCCCACCATCTTCTCGAGGACTGGGTGACGAACGCGCCGCCGAAGAACCGCGAGGTCGAGGCGCAGAAGGCACGGGAGCGGTCGGCGAAACGGTTCGCGACCGCCTGAGCCCGGTCGTACCTGGGGCACGCGATTCCCGGCGACCGAGCGGCCGGGCAGGCACCCGCCCAGCCGCACCTGCTTGACTTGCGTCATGCCCCACTCTGACAACCCGAAGGTCGACGACGCCCTGCGCGACTACGACCTCGACGCCCTCGACCGCGAACTGCGCAAGACAGACGGCGGCGAGGTCGACGACAGCATCCCGCAGCTCGCGGCCGCCGACCCCTCACTGTTCGGCATCGCGACCGTCGGCGCCGACGGCGAGATCCGCGCGGCGGGCGACTCGCGCGTCGCGTTCTCCCTGCAGTCGGCCGCGAAGCCGTTCGTCTACGCGCTCGCGCTTATGGACCGCGGCGAAGACTTCGTGCTCGAGGCCGTCGGCACCGAGCCGACCGGCCAGGCGTTCGACGCCATCGTCTTCGAGGCCGAGACCGGGCGTCCGCCGAACCCGATGGTCAACGCCGGCGCCCTGCTCACGGCCAATCTCGTGAACGGGGCGAGCGTCGACGACCGCACCGAACGCATCCTGTCGGGGCTTTCAGAGATCGCCGGTCGCGACCTCGAAATAGATCAGGATGTCGCGGGCTCCGAGCGACTGCTCGGCGACCGCAACCGCGCGCTCGGGTACCTCATGCGATCAGCGGGCCATCTCGACGTCGACGTGGACGACGCGATCGCGGTCTACGCGCGCGCCTGTTCGGTGCTCGTCGACGCCGAAACGCTCGCGATCATGGGCGCGACCCTCGCGTTCGGCGGGCGCAACCCGATCACCGGTGTGCAGGCGCTCGACCGCGAGGTCGTGCAGGAGACGCTGAGCGTGATGGCCACTTGCGGCATGTACGACGGGTCGGGACGCTGGCTGCGCCGCGTCGGGCTGCCGGCGAAATCGGGCGTCTCGGGCGGGCTGGTCGCCACCGCGCCCGGTCGCCTGGGCATCGGCGTCTACAGCCCGCCGCTCGACGAGGAGGGCAACAGCGTGCGCGGTGTTCTCGCGAGCGAGCGGCTCTCCGACGACCTCGGGTTGCACCTGTTCGGCTAGGCCGACCTACTGCCCGCGGCCGGTCTTCGCCTGCAGGCGGTCGATGTGCTCTGACGCCTCGCCCTTCGTGATGTCGGCGGGAATCTCCTCGCCGGCCTCGCGGGCGAGGGTGTCGAGGTAGCTGCGCTGCGCGGCGGTCATGGGCTCGTCGCCGGTGACCCAGTCGGCGGGGTCTTTGACGGCGGAGTCGCCGGCCTCGGGGGAGTCGGGCTTCGCGCCCAGCATCTCGGGCTCGGTCGGGTCGGTCGTGGGGGTGTTCTGTGCGTCGGTCATCCGTCAACGGTAGGCGGGCGGCGAAACCCGGGCGAGGCCTTGCGCCGCCGCCGCGCCGTCAGTAGTCGACCGCGTCGCGGATGATCGGGCAGGTCATGCAGTGCCCGCCGCCCCGTCCGCGCCCGAGTTCGGCGCCGACGATCGGGATCACCTCGACGCCCGCCTGCTCGAGCAGCCGGTTCGTCTCGGTGTTGCGGTCGTACGTGTAGACCACGCCGGGGCGCAGGGCGACGGCGTTGTTGCCCGAATCCCACTGCTGGCGCTCCGACGCGTAGTCGTCGCCGGCGGTCGCCACGACGTGCAGCTTCGGCAGCTCGAGTGCCCGGGCCACGACGTCGATGAAAGGGGTGTCGCCCTCGTCCGTGACATCCATGCCGATCGCATTGTCGGCGGGCCGCAGCGAGAACGTGTGCACCGCGTCCATGATGCGCGGAAACAGCGTCACGATGTCGCGGTCGGCGAACGTGAACACCGTGTCGAGGTGCATCGCGGCCCGCAGCTTCGGCATACCCGCGACGACGACCTGCGTCGCCGCCCCCGCCGCGAACAGAGCGGCCGCGACCTGGGTGATCGCCTGCCGCGACGTGCGCTCGCTCATGCCCATGAGCACGACGCCGTTGCCGACCGGCATGATGTCGCCGCCCTCGAAGGTCGCCAGACCCCAGTCGAGTTCGGGATCGCCCCACCAGATGCGGGAGCCGACGAAATCCGGATGATACGAATACACGGCTTTCATCAGCAGCGTCTCGTCGTGCCGGGCCGGCCAGTAGAGCGGGTTGAGCGTGACGCCGCCGTAGAGCCAGCAGGTGGTGTCGCGGGTGTAGAGCGTGTTCGGCAGCGGGGGCATCAGGTATTCGCGCACGCCGTTCGACTCGCGGGCGAGCCCGATGTAGTCGCCGCGCAGGTCGCTGGGCAGGTCGGTCGTCGCGAGCCCGCCGATGAGGAATTCGGCGAGGTCGGCCGGCGACAGCTCGTCGAGAAACGCACGGGTGTCGTCGACGAGTCCGAGGCCCACCTGGTTCGGCACGATCTTGCGGTCGAGCAGCCAGCCGCGCGCCTCGGGTATCGCCACGGTCGCGGCGAGCAGCTCGTGCAGTTCGACCACGTCGACGTCGTGCGAGCGCAGGTCGGCGACGAACTGCTCGTGGTCGCGCACGGCGTTGTCGACCCAGAGCACGTCGTCGAACAGCAGCGAGTCGGCGTTGGTCGGGGTGAGCCGGCGGTGCGCGAGGCCGGGCGCGCAGACCAGCACCTTGCGCAGCTGGCCGACCTCGGAGTGCACGCCGTAGCTGGCTGAAGTCATCGTTCTCTCCTCTTTATATAGACACGGCCCCGGTGACGAGCCCGACGATGCCCGCGACCGCGCCGAGCACGACGACGGCGAAGGTGACGGCGCCCGGTTTGGTGAACAGCAGCGATCCCTGCTCGCGCCGGGCGACGACGTAGAGCAGCGTCGCGGGGGCGAGCAGCACACACGACAGCAGCAGCAGGTCGGTGCCCGCGGCGAAGATGAGGAACAGCGTGTAGACCACGGCGATCGCGCCGATCACGAGCTCGCGCGTGCGCACCGCAGGGGCGACCGAGGCGTAGCCGTCGCGGGTGACGGCGATCTTCAGCGCGTACCCGGCCGCGAGCAAGAACGGGACGAGCGACAGCGACGCGGTGAGGTCGAGCATGAAGTCGAGGGCGCCGCTCGCGAACAGCACCACGATCAAGAGCAGCTGGATTCCCAGCGTCGAGAGCAGCAGCGCGTTGCCCGGCACGTCTTTCTGCGTGCTCTTCGCCAGGAACCGCGGCATGTCGCCGTCTTTCGCCGCGGCGAACAGCACCTCGGCCGACATCAGGCTCCAGGCGAGGAAGGCACCGAGCACCGAGACGATGAGCCCCGCGCTGATGAACCAGGCGCCCCATGATCCGACGGCCGCCTCGAGGATGCTGCCGACCGACGGCTGCCGCAGGTTCGCGATCTCCTCCTTCGGCAGCACGCCGTACGAGATGATCGACACCGTCGCGAACAGCGCGAGCACCGAGAGAAAACCGAGCACGGTCGCCCGGCCGACGTCTTCGCGTCTCTTCGCGAACCGCGAGTAGACGCTCGCTCCCTCGATGCCGAGGAACACGAAGACCGTCACCAGCATCGTGCCGCGCACCTGCTCGAACAGCGGGTCGCCGCCGCTGTCGTAGCCGCCGGTGAGGTTGCCGATGAAGACGTCGGGGTCGAACGCCACGACCGCGACGATCACGAACAACAGCAGGGGGATGAGCTTGGCGAACGTCACGATGGTGTTGATCGCCGCCGCCTCGCGCACGCCGCGCATGATGAGGAAATAGAAGCCCCAGACGAAGACGGATGACACGAGCACCGCCCAGACCGTGTCGCCCTCGCCGAACGCCGGAACCAGCGGCGCGAGGGTGGAGGTGATCAGCACCCAGTAGAACGTGTTGCCGGCGCACGCGCTCGCCCAGAAGCCGAACGCGCTCAGGAAGCCGGGATACAAACCGAACCCGGTCTTGGCGTAGACGTAGACGCCGTTGTCGAGCGTGGGCTGGCGCACGGCCAGCGACTGGAACACGAACGCGAGCATAAGCATGCCGGCCCCGGCGATCAGCCAGGCGATGACCGCGCCGAGCACACCAGTCTGGCTGGCGAAACGCTGCGGCAGCGTGAACACGCCCGCGCCCACCATCGATCCGACGACCATGGCGGTGAGGGCGGGCACGCTCAGCTTGTGCGAGTTCTCGAGGGTGTTCGCGCTCACAGAGATCCTCCCGTAGTCGAGCGGGCTCACTGTGGCGGATCGGCGCCGGATGCGCCTCACCTAGAACGTGTCATCCGCTACGGCGCGGGCGGCACCTCGACCGGCTGCAGCGTTGCGATCTTCGGGGCGCGGTTGTCGCCCGACGAGCGGCCGGTGAGCCGGCGCCCGATCCACGGCAGCACGTACTCGCGCCAGTACTCGCTCGTGCGCTGCTCGTGGTGCAGCGCGGTCGCCCCGCCGGCCCAGCCGTCGGGCAGCTCGACGCCGAGCCCGGCGAGCACGTTTCCGGCGACGCGCTCGTGGCCGAGCGGGCCGAGGTGCAGTTTGTCACGTGACCAGTAGCGCAGTTCGGCGAGCTCGTCGTCGGCCCAGTTGTCGACGAACGTCACGTTCTCGAGCGGCAGACGGGAACGGATGCCACGGGCGAACTCGTCACCGCGCGCCTTGATGAAACCACCGAGCGGGATGTGGCGGGTGGGGTTCGCTCCGCTGACCAACAGCACGTGGCATCCGCTGTCCGTCGCTTTTTCGACGGCGCCGACCAACTCGTCGGTGATCGCCGCGATCGAGACGCGCGGGCGCATGATGTCGTTGCCTCCGCCGTTGAGGCTGAGCAGCTGCGGCTTCAGCGCGATGCCCGCCGTGAGCTGGTCGCCCACGATCGGCGCGAGCAGGCGGCCGCGGATCGCGAGATTCGCGTATGTGACGGGTTCGGGGCTGGCGAGTGCGAGACCGAGGGCGACCAGGTCGGCCCAGCCGCGCACGCCGCCGTCGGCCGTGTCGTCGCCGACGCCCTCGGTGAAGCTGTCGCCGACTGCTACGTAACTGCGGTAATCCATAACGTCGAGTCCACCACAGACGGGGCCGTCAGATCGACGGCCCCGTTCGGTGGGCGGTGCATCAGAGGATGCGAGTGAGGTACATCGCCTCGTGCCGGGTGCGCGCCCGCTCGCTCTCTTCGCGGGCGAGGTGCGCCTGGTAGGCCAGCCGCGCCTCGTCGCGCGAGACGGTTCTGACCGGGCGGCGTCCCCACGTGATGAGCGCGACGCCGAGCCTCAGCGCGGCCCGGTCGAGCAGGCCGACCCGGCGCACGGGGCGCTCGGCGACGACGGAGACGGATTGGGGCGGATGTTCGTGGCGACCGGGCAGGGTCGCCGATTGTGTATGCATGGTGGGTGATTCCTTTATATATATGCGGGCGCGCCGAAGGTCGTCCGGAGTCGCCGAATAGGGAGGTGGCCGCGGTGGCGGCGGCGGGGCGCACTCAAGGCGCCCCGTGAGGGGTGGGATTCGACCTCGTGAAGGTCGGGCTTCGAGAGCGTCACCACCGACTTGACCGGTGGAGTGCCTCTGCGAGAAGCGGGCCGGTCAGGCGGTGAAGACGCCGACGAAGCCGGCGCGTGCTGCGAATGCGATCGCATCGTTGGTGTTCTGAATCACGGGTGGCTCCTTTCGTCGTAGTGGCGTCTGGCAACCGTAGCGGCCTGTGTGTTTGCTGCGCAACCCTGAGTTTTCGCCGACGTGTGTGTATGGTGGGACATTGGGCATCGAGAAATCTGCCCCCGCCGCCGCTCTGACACCACGGCCGCACCTCAGATTTCAATCAGAACCGCTGCATCGGCACTCGCCGAAGAGCGTGACACCCTCGCCGATACGTCGGCTTAATCCTCGCGGACAGCGAGCGCACCCGTGCGTTCGTACGATCGCGTGAGCGGATCATCCGCGAACACCTTGACGCTGCGAATCAGCGCACCAAACGAAAGCAACACAGCATGACTGACACCACCATCCTCACCCGCAAGAACGTCGACTTCATCGTCGGCGGTTACTCGATCCTCGCCAACGACCCGATGTTCTACTCGCGCTCGCGCGAGCTCTCGGCCGTGCGCGACAACGCCGCCATCCATGGCATCTACGACATCAGCGACGCCGACTTCGATTTCGCGATCTCCGAACGCTTCGGCAACGGCGCCAGCTACGAATTCCCCACCGCGTAAAAAGCGGAACACACCGGATGGCCCGCTTCGGCGGGCCATCCGTCGTTAAGGGGCGCGCACCTCTGGTGGGTGGTCGGGCACGGCGTCACAATGGGGGCATGACCCCGCTCGAGATCGAGAACCTGGCGCATCTGCGCCGGGCGCGCGACCTCATCGACCGCGACTACGCGAAGCCGCTCGACGTGCCGACGATGGCGCAGCGGGCGCTGATGTCGCCGGCGCACTTCTCGCGCAAGTTCCGTGCCGCCTACGGCGAGACGCCCTACAGCTACCTGATGACCCGGCGGGTCGAGCGGGCCATGGCGCTGTTGCGCGCGGGCGTGAGCGTGACCGACGCGTGTATGGCGGTCGGGTCGACCTCGCTCGGGTCGTTCAGCTCGCGTTTCACCGAGATCGTGGGAGAGACGCCGAGCGCCTACCGGTCGCGGTCGCACAGCGCGGTCGAGGCCATGCCGCCCTGCATCGCGCGGTTGCAGACCCGACCGAGCAGGATCCGAGAAGCGGCGGGCGTCGCCCCTTCCTAGTCTGGCCGCATGACTATTTCACTGCAGTACACGAACGTGACCGTCAACGACGTCGACGAGGCCGTGGCCTTCTACCGCGACGGGCTCGGACTCGAGGTGCGCAACGACGTGGCCAACGGCGGCTTCCGCTGGGTCACTCTCGGCAGCCCCGGCCAGTCGTCGCCCGAGATCGTGCTCAGCGAACCGCATGCCGGCCGCTCCCAGGCCGACGGCGACGCGATGCAGGAGCTGCTGACCAAGGGAGTGCTGCCGATGCTGGTGTTCAGCACCGACGACCTCGACGCGACCTTCGAGCAGGCCCGCGGCACCGGCGCCGAGGTGCTCCAGGAGCCGATCGACCAGCCGTGGGGGCCGCGCGACTCGGCCTTCCGCGACCCCTCGGGCAACATGGTGCGCATCTCGCAGGCGTGAGCGCGAACGTCGGTCGTTGTTCACCGATTCGACCCCTCGCAGACACCCCGTGTACCGTCGGAGGTGCTAATCGGGAGTCAGGGGCACCAGCGTGAAGAACACCGTCGTACGCCAGCGCGCGAGGGCGGCCGTGCTGCTCGTCGTCGCCTCCTCGCTGCTCGCGGGATGCGCCACCAACGAGGCGGGCCAGACCGAGAGCGACCTCGTCGGAACACTCGACGGCGCCGGGTCATCCGCCCAATCCGCCGCGCAAGAGGTCTGGGTCTCGAACTTCCAGATGGCCAACTCGCGCGTGACCGTGAACTACGAGCCGTCGGGCTCGGGAGCGGGCCGCGAGCAGTTCATCACGGGCGGCGTCGACTTCGCCGGGTCGGATGCCGCGTTGAGCGACGACGAGCTCGCGAGCGACTTCGCGGGCTGCGCGCCCGGCACCAAGGGCATCAACGTTCCGGCCTACATCTCGCCGCTCGTGCTCGTCTACACGGTCGAGGGCGTCGACACGCTGCGCCTCGACGCCGCGGCCATCGCCGGCATCTTCTCGAACCAGATCACCCGCTGGAACGACCCGTCGCTCGTCGCCCTGAACCCCGACGCGACCCTGCCCGACGCCGCGATCACCGCGGTGCACCGCTCCGACGACTCGGGAACCACCCGCAACTTCGCCGACTACCTCTACCAGAACGAGCCCGAGATCTGGGGCAACGAGCCCGCCGACGCCTTCCCGTTCAGCGGGGAGGCGGCCCAGGGCAACGCCGGCATCGTCAACGCGGTGAGCGACGGCGTGAACACCATCGGCTACGTCGACGCGTCGCGCGCGCAGGGCATGAACGTGGCCGAGCTCAAGGTGGGCGACGACTTCGTCGCGTATTCGGCGGATGCCGCGGCCGCGATCATCGACGCGTCGCCGCTGGTCGAGCGGGAGAACCCCAACGACATCGTGGTCGCCGTCGACCGCACGAGCACGGCCGAGGGCGTCTACCCGCTCGTGCTGGTGAGCTACCTCGTCGCCTGCCAGCAGTACCCCGACGCCGAGCAGGGCGAGCTGGTGCGCGAGTACCTGACCTCGATCGTCGACGCCGACGGCCAGGCCGCCGCGGCCGAGGGAGCCGGTTCGGCGCCGCTCTCCGACGCCACCGGCGAGCTCGTGCTCGCCGCGGTCGCGACGATCGAGTAGCCGTTCGCCGGCGCGGCACCCGCTAGAACGAACGAGTCCGACCGATTGACGGGCGGCACCGGCACTGTGATGCTGAGTGCCATGCTCGCCGATTGGTCGGACTTCTTCGTCGCATCCGCCGGCGCGTCCGCCGCCCTGGCCGGCCTGATCATCGTCGCGGTCTCGGTGAGTGTGACGGAGATGATCACGATCCCCGGAATGACCTCGCGGGCCGGTGCATCCATCGCTCTCCTCGTCGTCGTCGCGGTCGTCTCGCTGGCCGGCCTCGTGCCGCACCAGCCGGTGTTCTTCTTCGGGCTCGAGGTGGTGCTGTTCGCGCTCGTCTGCGTCGCGCTGTCGGTCGACTCGTTCGCGAAGCTGGCGCGGGCGAACCGGCCGGGGCCGGCGATCGGGAAGGCCGCGCCGCTCGTGGTGCCGTCGCTGCTGTTCGTGGCGGGCGGCGTCGCGGTCATGGCAGACACCCCGTGGGGGCTCGGCCTGATCGCGGCCGGCATTCTGCTCTCGTTCGCGGCGGCCGTGCTCGACGCGTGGGTCGTGCTGGTCGAGATCCGGCGCTGATGCCAAGATGGGGTTCATGCTCGAGATGCGCCCCAACTGCGAATGCTGCGACCGCGACCTGTCGCCGTCGGTCGACCTCGCCTACATCTGCTCGTTCGAGTGCACCTGGTGCGCCGACTGCGTCGCCACCTTCGAGAACCGGGCCTGCCCGAACTGCGGGGGCGACCTGATGGTGCGGCCGACGCGCTCGCCGGCCAAGCTGGTCGGCAACCCGGCGGGCACCGTGCGGGTGGTCGCGAAGGACTGCGCGCGCGTCTAGCCCTCGCGCCCGCAGATGAGCCGCTTCCGGCCGGATGAGCCGGCCGCGGACGCGTCATCGGGCCGGAAACGCGTCATCTGCGGCGGAGACAGGCGTGGCCCCGACTCGGATGAACCGGGGCCACGCTCTGCTCGGGGTGCTGCCCGACTGTGGTGCTATTCGGCCCAGGCGCCGTACTTGATGCCGGGCACGTCGCCCTTCACCCACCACTTGGCGGTGTAGGTCTTGCCGTTGTAGATCGCCTTGTCGCCCACGAGGTAGATGGTCGTCGCCGACCACGCGGTGATCGGCGCCGCGCCTCCCGAGCAGGTGCTCACGAACTGCCACGGGTCGCTCGCTCCGGGCTTGTCGCCCTTCGTGTACCACTTGGCCTTGTAGATGTTGCCGTTGTACGAGGCCGTGAGCCCGGTCGTGTAGACCGTCGTCGCCGACCAGGCGGCGGGCACGCACGCGCCCGGCGTCGTGACCGGAGGGGTCGTCGGCGTGGGCGTGGGCGTGACGACCGGAGGGGTCGTCGGCGTCGGCGTGGGCGTGACCACCGGGGGAACGGTCGGTGTGGGCGTCGGCGTCGGAACCTGCGTCGGAACCGGCGTAGGCGTAGGCGTCGGCGTCGGCGTCGGCGTCGGGCCGGGCGTCGGCGTCACCACCGGTCCGGCGGCGCCCGACAGGCCGGTCGCCAGCGCGGTCAGCAGGCTGCCGTCGCGGTTGCCCGAGAGGTCCCACCACATCGCGCCGCCGAGGCCCTTGTCGACGATGTACTTCGCCTTGGCCGCGATCGACTGCGCGTTGTCGTAGCTCCACCACTGGTTGCCGTCGTGGCGGTACGCCGAACCCGAGACGGCGTCGTAGTAGCCCGTACCCAGGTTCTTGATGTCGTCGTAGTTCGACATTCCCCAGCCGTTGGTTCCGGGGGCCGCGCCGTTGGCGGGGCTCCACGGCGTGCTCGACGAGACTCCCTGCCAGCCGCGGCCGTACATCGCCATGCCCATGCCCAGCTGGGCGGGGTCGATCCCGGTCTTGGTGTACTCCGTGATCGAGGCGTCGACGCTGAAGCGGTCGGCCGGGTTGCGGGTGTCGGTCGGGTCGGCGTACAGGTTGCCCTGGTGGCCGACCTTGGTGCCGTCCCAGGCGCCGTACAGGTCGTAGCCCTGGATGTTGCCGTAGTCGAGGTAGTCGAAGATCTCGGGGTCGTTCCACCCTCCGGCCTTGATGTCGAGCGGGTTGGCCGGCAGGAACGCGCTCAGCGTGTAGTCCTTGCCGGTCGTCGCGCCGTAGGCGTCGAGTTGCGTGCGGAACTCCTTGAGCAGCAGCCGGAAGTTGTTCGCGTCGTTGACGGTGTCGACTCCGTTGCCGGCGATGCCGCTGTTGCGTCCCGGCCACTCCCAGTCGATGTCGATGCCCTCGAAGATGCCGGCGGCGGCGCCCGCGCCGCCGCGACCGTCGATCACGGGCAGGTTGCCCTTGATGTACAGGTCGATGCACGACGAGACGAGTTTCTTGCGCGACGCGTCGGTCTTCGCGGCGGCGGAGAAGTTCTTCGACCAGGTCCAGCCGCCGAGCGAGATGAGCGGCTTGAGCTCGGGGTTCAACACCTTGAGCTTCTTCAGCTGGTTGAACGAGCCGGCGAGCGGTGCGTTCCAGACATCCGCTACTCCGTCGACCGAAGTGGCCGCCGTGTAGCTCTGCCCGTAGTCGGCGAACGCGTCGCCGGCGCCGTCGGAGCCGTTGACTCCGCTGCCCTGCGCCTTGTTCGCCTCGAAGCAGGTGAGGGTCTCGTTGTGGATGTTGCCGAAGGCGTAGTTGAGCGCCGTGAGTTTCGCCGCCGCGCCCGACGTCTGCAGGTCTTTGACCTTGTAGTTGAGGCCGTAGATGCCCCACTGTGCGAAGTAGCCGACGTTGCGGTAGCCGTTCGCGGGCGTCGAGGCGCTCGCCGTCTCGGGAGCCGCGACCGCTGCGCTGCCGACGAGAGTCGAGGCGATGAGCGCGCCGCAGGTGAGAGCCGCGACGCTGATCGCGCGCCACGGTGCCCTGGTTCTAGGTGCCATTAAAGTGTTTCCCCATCCATGGATTCCACAGGCATCGGGTGGGCGGACGCCACTGCCTAGTCAGAGGCTACGACACTTAGCGTCCCGGAATTTCACTTTTGCGAAGTCCTGCCCCGGTTTGGGGGCACGCTACGGTCGAGGCATGCGACTTCTCCCCGGACTCGCCGTCGCGGCGGGCGGGTTGGCTCTCGCGTGGGCCGTGCACTCGTTGGTTCCGGCGGTGCCCGTGCTCACCCTCTGCGTGCTGTTCGGGCTCGTGCTCGGGCAGATCCCGGCGGTGCGGCCCGCGCTCGACGGCGCGCTGAAGCCGGGGCTGACCCTGTCGTCGCGCCGGCTGCTGCGTATCGGCATCGTGCTGCTCGGTCTCAAGCTGAGCCTGGTCGACATCGTCGACCTGGGCGCCCCGCTGCTGATCGCCGTCGTGGTCGTCGTGCTGTTGACGTTCTTCGGCACCCTGGCGATGGGCCGGCTGGCGAAACTGCCCGGCGACCAGCCGCTGCTGCTCGCGGCGGGCTTCGCCATCTGCGGTGTCTCGGCGATCGGCGCGATGGCCGCCGTCACCCGTAGCAAGCAGAGCGAGATCGCGGTGCCCGCGGCCCTCGTCACCGTGTGCGGCAGCCTCGCCATCGTCGTGCTTCCCCTGCTGCACGGCCCGCTCGGCCTCAGCGACCTGCAGTTCGGCGCGTGGGCGGGCGCCAGCGTGCACGACGTCGGCCAGGTCGTCGCCGTCGCGCAGACCGCCGGCGCGTCCGCCCTCGCGCTGGCCGTCGCGGTCAAGCTCACCCGCGTCGTGCTGCTCGCGCCGCTCGTCGCCGGGGTCGGCGTCTACCGCAGACTGCGGACGACCGATGAGACGGATGCGGCATCCGCCCCCCGCCCACCGATCGTGCCGCTGTTCGTTCTGGGGTTCCTGGCCGCGATGCTCGTGCGCACGTTTCTGCCCGTGCCCGAGCCCGTTCTCCTC
>Ga0247813_10001203_pt1 | contig 20330 bp, 15 predicted proteins | sample UWRJL169409C1_FD_180719 | JGI IMG/M metagenome (GOLD analysis project Ga0247813, IMG submission 180719) | Plant litter microbial communities from Arlington Agricultural Research Station in Wisconsin, United States - UWRJ-L169-409C-1 | ecosystem: Environmental > Terrestrial > Plant litter >... | reverse complement strand
AACATAACTCACAAAACCAGAGCAATCAAAACCAATTGAAGGGTTACTGGAAGCATAACGGTAAGGTACACCTATCATTGTTTTTGCAAATTCAATTAACCGGGTGGCAGGACTTTTAGGCTGTTTATCAGTAGTGATCTTTTTGACCAGTTCCTGATACTGAGCAGAAGCAGTTTGCGATTTGCCGGTACTGGCAAAAAGCACTACAAAGAGGAATAAAACAAGGCTTTTTTTCATCTGTCTGTGTTAAAGATATCAAATAAAATAACAAAGGGACAAATGTCCCTTCATATTTTTTACGATAAATATTCTTTTACAAACGAATTCAGTCCCTAAATCTAATGCTTTTACGGCGTGGTGACCGCAACAGGGATGATCTTTCCATTAAAGAATTTATGTCCTGTGCGGGCAAAATCAGCCACATATTTTCCCATTTCAAAAGCCATTATCGGAGATTGGTAACCCGGGAATGCTTGTTCCAGCATTTCTGTCTGTGCAGAGCCCAGCGCCAGGCAGTTCACCTTAATTCCTGACTGTGAAAGCTCAAAAGCCAGGCATTCAGTCAGCGTATGTAATGCAGCTTTACTTGAAGAATAAGCTGATAGACCAGGGAATTTAACACTACCCTGAAAGCCGCCCATGCTGCCGATATTCACGATATGACTGCCACTTTGCATTAAGGGGAGCAGGTTCTGGATCATATTAAAATGTCCGGTAACGTTGCTTTCGAACATTTCGGATAATTCTGCTGCCGTAGTTTCCAGGAAAGGCTTATTGATTAGTGCCCCCGCATTGTTAACAAGGATGTCCACCTTTCCAAGTCTTTCCTTTAGAAAAGGGATCAGCGCAGCATAATTATCATGGACAATATCAAACTCTACCGGTAATAAAGTACAATCAGGATTGATCCCTCTGGCAATTTCCAGGAGCTTCCTGAGTTTGTCGGCCGACCGGGCGATGCAAACCACCTTGTTTTCGTTTGATAATGTAAATTCTAGAGCGGCTTCGAAACCGATGCCGCTGCTTGCGCCTGTCAATACAATGTTCATAATTAGTCTTCTTCTGTAATTAGCTGCGTAACCGGATTTGCGATTACATGCAGGCCATCGTTAATCAGTTTTTTATGGTCAGGTTCGTTTGAGGATTTCATCTCCAGATAAATCCTGACTTCTTTTTCCAACTGCGGATAGGTACCCGTATAATGTAATATTTCCAATATTTCCAATGCACACAACCAGTCCTGACGGTACCTGATTTTCAAAAAGTCAAATAATTCCGGTAACTGTTCCTGTCCTTCGTTAGTTTCCCTTATCGTTCTTACCGTTTTGTAAATATCGTGAAGTTTTTGCGTAGCCTCATCATAAACAATCTTTTCAGTGTGTTTTTCGCTAATACGCGTAATTTCTTCATAGGCTTCTTTGTCTGCCGCGCCATTAAATACTGATACGATTTTTTCTCCCACCGCCATATCATATAATCCCCATTGTGGCTGGAAAAGCACATTGCCGTCATTTTCTTTAACCGTACAGTCCCCGAAAACAATCAGGATAATCTTATTGCCATGTTTCCTGATATTTTTCACCACACCACTTACACGGATACCGCTCTCAAAAAGCAATTCAGCGTCACTACCAATTCTTAATCCAAATTCCTCTAGTTCAGCGGTACCAAAATCTTCCAATGCAATTGTACTGTCCTTTAACCTGCCGACCGGCGATGAAAAACCATCTTTGTGGTAGAGTTTGCTGTGACCATGCAATTGTTTATTATCTACAGCCAGAGCGGAAGGTCCTGATGTTTTGATAAAAGTCATCCGGTCATCCTCATCAAGACCCAAATCGCAGAATATACCTGTCACTTGTAATCCGGAACTATAAACTGCAGTTGCCGGGTTATTTGAATCTATTGCTTTTAGAACTCCTTCTTCACCACCTGTTCTAAAGGCCATTGTGTCCGCAAAAGTTTCCAGTACATCAATCAGGTTTTGAAAAGTCTCTGTTACAAAAAGATGTGGCTGCGGTTTCGTGATGTCGTATGCATAATAGATCGTATCAATCGTATAAGGGATCTTTTCCACATTGTCCATCATACAGCTTGCACTTTCACCTATTGAGGAAAGCAATCCTGCTCCATAAATTTTAGGATCCTGTAAACTTCCGATCAGTCCATATTCAACGGTCCACCAATGCAACCTGCTCAGCAATGCCATTTCTGAAGGTTCGCCCATATTGTCAGATATTTGCTGCAGGTTAGCTTCTGCCTTTGCTATCTCAAATTCCGGTACATCTACCGCCTCTTTTAAAATAGAAAGGTGGCGGATAGCTTCGTACAGTTCAAAATCCTTTGCAGAAAACATTGCTTTTGCACCTATGGAACCAATATAGCTCAGATAGCTGTTGTAATCTGCATCTGCAATAATCGGTGCGTGACCGGCCGATTCATGTATAATGTCTGGAGCTGGTGTATATTCTATATGATTAATCTGACGTATATCTGCTGCGATCACCAGCACATGATATGCCTGATATTCCATAAAGGCTGCGGGAGGAATAAATCCATCCACTGTAACTGCGCCCCATCCTAATTTGCCCAGGTTATCATTCATAGTCTGCAGGTCCGGGATATATTCGATACTCAAACCTGCACGCTGTAATCCTTTGATGTAAGGATAATAAGCCACATCTTTAAGATAACTGTAGTTCTGGCGCATTACATACCGCCATACAGCCTGATCTACCGGCGTATACTTGACATAATTCTGATCTACAATAAATTGCCTTAAATGCTTAGGCAGCTTTGCAACCTGGGGATTGTTAAAGTCATTAAAATCACTCATCACTTTTTATATTTGGTGTCTCTAAGGTAGTGGTTCTGTACAATTTATCAAGTAGTGTGAGACCCTTTTACTTTCTGATGATTCTATTTTTTTACCTTGAAAGAGAAATGCGTTTGCATAAAATAACTCGCTAAGGCTAGTAATATGTTTACAACGATTTTCGAAACAGTAGGATATAAGTGGAACGTTTCAACTAGCAATTTAAGGAATGCATAATTGAGTAATAAATTTGTAATTACTACAATCCCGTACCTGAACATCTGTATCCTTCCTTTCATTTCTGATTTGGTGAATACCAGATATTTATTTAAAGTAAAGCCGATCACAAAACTAAGGGGGGCTTCCAGGATAAATGCGGCTACGGGTGCGGTGATCATTCCCGGGCGAAACGACAGGTGAACATCCTCCTGATGAAGGATATAGTTATAAATAACAAAATATAAAACGGTTCCGCTGACAAAATTTGTTCCGCCAGAAAACATGTACCTGAAAGTGTGCAGTGTAAACCAGCGTGAAAATGGGGGGTAAAAGAAATCTATAAATTTTAAAAGGGCTTTACGCATATTAAGTTAAAAGTGATAGCTGCAAATCCCAGGCAATTTAGGGATAGAATATCATTTACCGAAATTGCCAGTGAAATTAGCGGGTAGCAACAGGCACAGAAATGAAATCAATCACAGCGCAATACCGATAGCCTGGGTGTTTCCTTATATTAACCCCAGCAAAGTTTAAGTTGTAGCTGGTTCCGAGTATGGTTTTTCTGTGTCCAAGATCGGGCACGTCTTTGTCGAGCAGCAGCATACATACATTGGCCAGCCCTTTCGAAAACCCGAAAGCCAGGTTTTCTGCCATAGCATGTCGTGGGTAGTATTGAGAGATCCTGTCTTTTACCGTACGCCCGTCACTGGAATTATGACCAGCAATATTGTTTTTGCTCAGGTCCTTAGCATGCTGTTGGGCCACATAAGTAAGTGTTTCATCCGGTCTAAAAACAGACAATCCTTTGATATCTTTCAAATCCTTTTCGAGGCCACGGTAATACTTATCTTTCCTGTTTACCCTTAACTGATCGAAGTTACTGTACTGTTTCATATCACTATTATATGCATTCACAAAATCCTGGAAGTAGGTATTGAAAAACTTTGATCCGTCCATCCGGGAAAGGTTCATATAAAAAATGATCTTCTTTTCTTCATCATTCAGATATGTTGTGTTTTTGGCAGTATTAGCCATTTCAAGTTCTTCCGGCGACCAGCTGTTTGTACTGGTAAAGGATTGTGCGCTTACTGAAGTAGCAGTAAAGAAAAATAGGACGAAGGCTGTGCAGATAATTTTCATGATTGAATTAACGTAGATATCAACTGTGTAATATGTAGCAATAACAATAATGAGACCATTTGCCCATATAAGATTGATTGTTGGGGCCAGCCTGCAAAATCTGTTCGCAGATATTGTATCAATATATAAGTATATTCCCCGTTTAGTTCCCGGCATTTTACATTTATACACACTGTGCCCTTTAAAAATTAGTATTCAATGGAACCATTCTTTTTATAATTCTCAGAAAATTCTGAAGGTGTTAATTTGAATTGGTTAAAAAAGCATTTAGAGAAGTAGGAGTGTGAACTAAACCCCACCATATATCCGATTTCAGAGATATTAAATTCTTTTTCTGTTAAAAGTTTTGCCGCAGCTTTTAATCTGATTAACCGCACGAATTCGTTGGGCACATAGCCTGTCTTTGCTTTAACTTTTTTATAGAGGCCGGACCTGCTTATGCCTAATTCTTTCCCTAAATCCTCCACAGATAATTGCGGGTCGGATATTCGCTCCTGGATGATTTGTGTGATCCTATCCAAAAACTTCTTGTCTCGGTTCCCTGAAATCAGGATATCTGTACTTTCAAATGGATTTTGTGCAAAACGCACTTTTAAATTGGATTGCAACTCAAGCAGATTCTTGATAATTAACGATAGCTGTTTCCATTTAAACGGCTTTGAGATATAGGCATCCGCACCACTTTCAAGGCCTTTAATTTCTGCCTCCGTATTTGTTTTAGCGGTGAGCAAAATTACTGGCAGATGGCTGAAGTTGATGTCGTTTTTGATCGTATTGCAAAGCTCTATACCGTCCATTACCGGCATCATTACATCCGATATAACAATGTCTATATGATTTTTCTCCAGTTTTTTCATCGCTTCAGCACCATTTTTCGCTTTTACCGCATGATATCCTTCAGAAAGAAAACCTTTGTAAAGAAAATCTAACAGTGAAGGGTCATCCTCCACTACCAGCACAGTTTGCTGACCTGCTGCATCTTGGGTCCCTACTGGATCGAAATTATTTGTTATGCTGTTCAAATTCTCCTGGAATGGAATAAGTACTGTGAAAATTGTTCTCAAGCCTTCATCACTTTCTACTTTTAGTTCACCTCCGTGTTTCTCTGTCAGGGATTTTGCTAATGCCAGACCAATACCGGTTCCTCCCAAATTAGTATAATGATGCTCCTCAGTGGAAACCTTGAAAAATTTTTTAAATATTGAGTCCAGTTGGGCTCCCGGTATACCAATTCCATCGTCTTCGATACTGATCGAGATCATTTTTTCACCTGCCTCGTTTAAATATAAATCATTAATGCTGACTTTTAATTTGTGACGGGCGAACTTAAATGCGTTGATCAGAAGGTTACTCAGTATTTTCATTATTGCTTCCGGATCCAGAACAACATCCAGTTTTTTAAAATTACTGCTGACTATAAAAGTCAGATTGCGTTTTTGTGCCATAGGGTTAAAGCGGTCCCGGATACTATTTACCAGATATACTAATTCAACACTTTCCGGATGGATTTCGAATATATCGCTTTCAATTCTCCTGAAATCCAGCAATTGGTTTACAAGCGTTAACAACCGGTCAGAATTTTCCTCCATTACCTGCAACTGATCCATACTTTCCTGATCTTTGTGTTGTTTGCTCAGTAACCGTTCTAAAGGGGCAATAATCAATGATAGCGGTGTCCGGATCTCATGGGCCATTGCCGTGAAAAACTCAATTTTCTGCTTGTAAAAATCCTGCTCGCTTTTGTTTTTTAATCTTTCGAGTTTGATTTCATTTTTCTTCCGTTCCTTATTATAAATAAATTTACGGAGCCAAAGCAAGGCGAAAGCTGTAATCAACGCATACAAGACGTAAGCATAGATCGTTTTATAAAACGGAGGTAATATGTTAATACGTATAGTTGATATATGTGCTTTATTTGAGCCCTGTTGATCGGCTTCCCTGACCATAAAAGTATACGTTCCTGCAGGAAGGTTGGTGTAGGTAGCCTTTCGCTGACTTCCTACATAATTCCAGTTCTGGTCAAACCCATCCATTTTAAAAGCATATTGAACCTTATTGGGCGCAATAAAATTAAGGGATGCATACTCTATACTTAACACAGACTGGTCATGTTTCAGGAATATTTCCCTGGTGTAATTTATAGCTTTCTTAAGCGGCCCGTGTTCATCAATATTCAGGTCCTTGTTGAATAACTGAAAGTTAGTGAAAGAAATTTTAGGTACAGTACTGATACTTCCGATCTGACTGGGGTAGAAGGCATTAAACCCATTGATTCCACCAAAATACATTTTTCCAGATGAATCCTTAAAGAATGCCTTGTAATTATACTGCTGACTCTGAAGATTATCCCATTTGCCGAAACTACGCATTGATTTAGATTTTGGATCAAATTCAAAAAGTCCGTTATTGGTAGAAAACCACATCTTTCCCAGATTGTCTTTAATGATACCATAAACCACAGCACTTTTTATCCAGCTTTCCCCATCATAAACCTTAAACTTTCCAGTGTGTTTGTTTAAGACATTGAGACCACTGCCATCGGTACCCAGCCACAAGTTGCCCTCGTTGTCATCCAGCATGCAGATTACTTTATTAGAGCTGATGGAATTCGGATTCCTTGAAGATGCATATTGGGTCAGCTGCCCGTTCGGGTCCATACGGATCAGCCCGTTATCATAAGTTGCTATCCAAATTACATGAACGTTATCCTGGTACACCTGGTAAATGCAACTCTTATCCAAATTCATGCCGCTGATCCTGATAAAACAATCATGTTGTTCATCATAAAGGTTCAGACCCGAAATTGTTGAAACCCATACACGGCCCTGCCTGTCCTCATCAATAGAGTAGACACTATTGTCACTCAGCGTTTTCGGGTTGTTGGGGTCGCTTTTATACCGTTTGATCTTACCGGTTTTAGGATTTAAGATATTTAGGCCACCGGTATACATACCTATCCATATATGGTTGTTTTTATCTTTATACAATGCATGTATATTATGATAAGAAAGGCTGTCCTGATGAGCTGCAAATGGAAACCTTTTAAAAGACTTATCAATAGTATTAAAATAATTTAAACCTTCGTCTTCGGTGCCGACCCACATACTGCCAGGTTTTGTTTCCAGGAAAGCACTGATCGCATTTCCTGATAATGAATTTTTTACTCCTGAGGGATAGTAAAACTCAAAGCTCAGACTGGTTTCGTGGTAGTAATTTAAACCTCCAAAGTAAGTGCCGGCCCATATCCCGCCATCCTTATCTTTAAAAACATTATAGACCGCATCGTCGCTAAGGCTGAAGGGATCGTTATTTTTATTCTGATAGACAGAGAAGTGGTTATTCTTGAGATCGAAAATGTTCAGTCCTTTTTCAGTACCTAAATACAGAATCCCGGGTTTAGGTTCATAAATCGACCTTACAATATTATCACTGATGGAGTTACCCGAATTTTTTCCGTAGACTTTAAATGCATTTAGCTTTTTCTGCCAAACATTCAGTCCGCCACCCATGGTACCAATCCATATATTGCCGTTTGTATCTTTATACAGATCTAATATTACATTACTCGACAGGTTTTGGGAAGATGAAGTATAGTGCCTTATCCTATTGATTTGAGGCCCCAGCACGTCTATACCTTGACCATAAGTGCCTACCCAGATATTGCCCAGGTCATCCTCAACCATTTTAGATACTTCATTGGATGATATTTTGTGAGCAGAGGTAGTAGTGAAATTTTCTACTTTATCAGTTTTTGGCTTGTACCTGTATATACCCCTGTTTTTGGTCGCAATCCAGATATTACCAGCGGTGGTGCGGATGATATCATTTATAAAATAGTTCTGAAGTGGTTTGAAGCGGGTGAATTTTTCCGTTTCGAGATTAAATATGAATATGCCTTCGTCAGTTCCAATCCAGAATGTTTGGTGATCGTAGCGAAATATTTTCCTGATAAAGTTATTGCCGATGGTGCCTGCGACCCCTTTTTGATGCTGGAATGATTTGAAGTTGTAACCGTCAAACCTGCTTAACCCATATTTGGTTCCAAACCACATATAACCCTGATCGTCCTGCTCAATATCCCAGATCGTATTGGCGCACAAACCATCGGTAACCGTATAGTGCTTGAAAAAAAATTTCTGTGCAAGCGCATGATCAGCGATGCAAAAAAGGCAAAAACAAAGTAGCAGAGCAAGTGCCCTGCTTTTATTTTTATTCATCATATTTGGTTAGGTACTCCATCCAAGGTAGTCAATCTTCAGAGCTAAACCAGCTCCTGAATTATTTTAGGCCATGTATTTTTTTTATGACATCCACCTCTTCCTGTTTATAAACGGTTCCATCTTTTCTGAAAATATCATGAAACCATTCTTTAGGTTCTTCACCACTGGAAAGTGGTGTGTCCCAAGCATACTTTGTATTGGATTTACCATCTACCAGCCCCCAGTTTATTGCGCCGATATTTTGTTTTTTCAGTAATGGGAGTATGTTTTCAAACCGGCTATTTTTGGTGCGTGCCATGTATTCGGTACAGATCATTGGCCGGCGTTGAATCTTTAGCAAATCAATAACCCTTTGGTGCCATTGCGGATCTTCATAATCGTGGTAGGTGATCACATCCGAGTTCATAGCCTGGAATACATTTAACTCATAAAAATCCCATGCCCAGATACCTGCACTGATGGGCTGTTCAGGATTTACTGCTCTGGCCCAGGTAAAAACACTTTTCAGTAATGGCAATGAACTGGTCAGCTTACCGGAGTTTCCTGGCTCGTTGTATAAATCCCATAAGAGAATACGTTTGTCACTTTTAAAGCGTGTCATGATATCTTTAACATACTTTTCCAGCGCAGGAAAATTTGCGTGGTTTTTTGAATCCGGATCACCGGGATCCTGAACCCAACCTGAATTGTGGATGCCCGGCTTTGGATCTGGTTGCCTGCCGATCTTTGCCTGTTTATTCCAGCAGTCGTCAAAAAACACAAATACTGTTTTAATGTGATGTTTATCGGCAATGGTTAAATATTGATCAATTCGCTTTTTGAAACCTGCTTTATCCTGTTTCCAGGCGAGGCTATGGAGATAAACCCTCATGGTATTAAATCCTATTCCTTCTGCCCAACCTAATTCCTTATCAATCGTAGCTGGATCGAAAGTATCAGCTTGCCACATTTCCAACTGGTTAATGGCTGTACTTGGCAAAAAATTGGCACCATTGATCCACTGCTGTTGCTTGTACCAGGCGTTTGCCTTTTCAACGGACCAGACCTTAGCTCCTGTAGCTGATTTTGGATTTATTTGCCCTATTGTTGTTGTCACGAAAATAAGAATCAACAACATTAATATACTTAAATACTTTCTTTTCATCTTATGGTTTTGAGTTTAACAATTGCTTTTGATTAGCATTTTATTTTTTATCTGAAGGAATGGTCAGCTGTTGCGAGGTCTTCGCAGGAAATCCAAAATGAGGAGTTCCATCGGCGTTCCAAGTGAACTTTTGTGCCCTGGGAGAGCGAAATCCGCCACAACCCTGACCTGGAGCGGAGTTCGCATGATAAAGTATCCAGTCTTCTTTTCCGTCCGGTGACTTGAAAAAAGAATTATGACCAGGTGCGTATACTCCATTTTCAGGCGACTGCTTAAAAACAGGTTTGTCACTTTTGACCCAGGAGTTAACATCTAAAATATTCTTTCCTGTAAGGCTAAGCATGCCGAGTGCATAAAAATCAGTCCAGCATCCGCTGGCTGAATAGATTAAAAAAATTTTATCATTATTAATTAATATTTGCGGTCCTTCGTTAACATCAACGTGGGGCGGGTTGCCGGGATCATTCAGGTCGCCATGCTTTTCCCAGTCGAACTGCGGACTGGAAATCTTATGCCTGTTACCATCTATCGTCCATGGGTTTTTCATCCTCGCAATAAAGATTTCCTGCTTCTGATTGATGTCGCCTTCCCATCCGGCCCAAACCATGTAGAGCTGGTTGTTATACGTAAAAACCGATCCGTCGATGGCCCATTTATTTGTAGCATCTCCAACTTTCCCTTTAAATACCCACTTTCCCTTCAAGGGATCCTTATTCGAGTTTTCGATCACGTACATCCTGTGGTTTTTGTTATTGCCGTCATCAGCAGCAAAATACATGTACCACTTGTTATTGATAAAATGAATTTCCGGTGCCCAAAGTTCTTTGGAATATGCTGTTTCTTTCGGAGGTGTAAAAACTACTTTCATTTCGGCGGTTTTTAAATCAGCCAGGTTTTTTGTCTTCCAGATGGTAAGGTTATTTTGCGTGGAGTGCGTGTAAAAATAATATCCATCCTTGTAAATACTCCAGGGGTCGGCACCGGAAGGCAGCAACGGATTAGTAAACGTTTGCGCAAAACAGTCGATTGTTATGAACAAGAGTAAGCACGTAAACAGCAGATTTTTATATATTTTTCTAATCATATTACTGCTCTCCTGATGGTTTAGAAATCTGCAGACCAGTAGCAACCGGTTCGCCGAAATCCGGACTCCCATCTGCTTTGAAGGTGAATTTCTGCATTCTTATATTTCGCTTATCGGCACAACCTTCGTTTGTAGCAGAGTTGGCGTGATAGATTATCCAATTCTCCTTGCCATCGGGTGATTTGAAAAATGAGTTGTGGCCAGGCCCAAAAGCATTACTTTGTGGTTTCTTTGTGAAAATAGGCTGATCGGACTTTGTCCAATCGGCCTTAACTAATGGATTGCCACCCATTTTTAGCGCTAACATCCCCAGTGAATAGTCATCCGTACCGCAAAAACTTGCTGAGTAAATCAGAAAAGACCTGGTTTCATTGATGAGTATTTCTGGACCTTCGTTAACTGCAAAACCATTTTTCTCCCAGGAAAGCTCTGGCGCTGTTAATAGCGTTGCATTCCCCTCTATTGTATAAGGGTTAGACATTTTTGCAATATAGATGTTCTGGGTAAGGTTGATATTCGTGAGGTCGGGCCGGCCGCACCATAGAAAGTACCTGCTGCCATTTTGTTCGAAGATTGTACCATCTATAGCCCAGAAATCCGCGTTAGGAGCAAATATTCTTCCTTTATCTACCCAGGTTCCTAATGTAGGATCAGCACTGCTGTTTTCTAAAACCCAGGTGCGCTGACTGATATCTGATCCGTTGCCTGCGGTATAGTAAATGTACCACTTGCCATCAAGATAGTAGAGTTCTGGCGCCCAGACATTACTTGCGTTTTGTGCTCCGGACATTGGTGTGTAAACTATTTTTGGCACAGAAGAGGATATTTTGGACATAGCTGTAGTAGTCCATAAACTTATCGATCTTCCATTTGTCTGCAAGTAATAATAAATGCCATTCCTCTGAAAAACAGATGGGTCTGCTCCGTTCATTACCGGGTTAGAGAAAGTACTTACTGCTACCGGCGGTAAAACAGGCTCGATAGGATTTGGCGCACTTGACTTTCCACATGACAAAACGGTGGTAATGACCAATCCGAAAATTACACTGTAAAGTTTCGTTTTCTTAAGGTTTAAATTGTGTATCATATAGATCAGGATATATAGCTAGCAATAATTCTGCTGCTAGCCATGGTGATTAATATTTTGGATTTTGCGTCAAATTGGAATTCAGATCAATATCGCTTTGGGGTATAGGATACAACTCATGTTTTCCAACAACGAAATTTGCAAAATCTGCATCTCTGGTTGCCAGAGCCGGACTTAAATCTCCCCAGCGTGCCAAATCAGCCCAACGCCAGCCTTCACCCGCAAGCTCTGTCAGACGTTCGTGCTTTAACTGGGTTAAAAATTGAGCTTGGTTAAGTCCTGGTTTTGAAATTGTTAATGTGGCCAGACCTGCTCTTTGTCTAACCCTGTCAACATATGGGTACGCCTCTAATGTTCTGTTTAAACCGTTTAAAGATTCTGCATACATCAGTAACACATCTGCATAGCGGATTAGCCTGTAGTTATTTGGCGAGCGGAAACCTTCCTGATTTTTCCAATGGTCATTTAATAATTTGCGGAACCATACACCATTGGCATCAGGGCCATTACCATAGCGGTTCTGGAAAGTCTGACCATAAACAATTGTTGCGTTTGGTCCGGCCGGATCGGCATTATTGAAGATAAAAGAAGCTGCTAATCTGGGATCCTGTGCACCGCTAACAGTTCTTTCCTGCAAAAATTCATCTATTACCCACCTGCGGGCTGCACCGTCGGAATAGCCAATCCCCGGAGGGGCGAAAAATTGAGAAATCGATGTTCCCGTATTGTTAATTCTTGACTCGTCTACGTCATCATCTGTGCTTTCGGATTGGTTTTCGCTAAATTGGATTTCGAAAACCGACTCACTATTATTTTCCCTGCTAATGATAAAATTATCACGATAATCTGTACTAAGGCTATACGTCGAACTACCTGCACCTGTGACCAGATAAGCAAATGCATCTGCAGCTTGCTGGTACATTTTCTGTTGAAGGTAAGTCTTTCCCATTAAAGCATAGGCAGCTCCCTTAGTTGCCCTTCCGAGGTCTGCAGCTGCATAGTTTACTGGTAGATCCGGAATTGCCTCTGTTAAATCTTTGACAACCTGTCCGTAGGCTTCAGCGGTGGTTGCATTACGGGGAATATCCTTTGGTTGAGATGGCTGCAGCATCAGGGGAGGCCTGCCATAATAAAGTGTTAAATTAAAGTAAAACAGTGCCCTTAAAAACTTGGCTTCGGCAATCAACCTTTTCCTGGACATTTCGTCCATTGTTATATTTGGCACGTTTTCAATTACCTGATTGGCCCGGAACACCCCAACATATAAGGTAGACCAGGTTTGGGCGGTCAAACCATCATTGTAATTCGTCTGGTTAAAACGCATCAGGTTATTTAAACCTCCGTCACCACCAGATCCAAACCCTTCATCTGATTTTAATATTCCGTGGTAAAACATCCACCTGGAATACAAGCTGGCAGTGCGATAAAACGTACTATAAACAGCATTAACTCCCCTGGTCGCATCCTCACCCGTTTTCCAGAAACTGGTGATTGTCGGAGCATTTGGATTAACCGCATCAAAATCTCTTTTACAACTTGTTATAGTGATTAAATATGCTGATAATATGATTATATATTTTTTCATGATCTTCTTTTATTGGTGATTAAAATCCTACACTTAGGCCAAATGATAATATTCTTGAGGATGGATAATTACCGTTATCAACTCCTGGTTCCAGATTGGGATTTGCACCCACAACATCAGGATCAAGGCCACTATACTTTGTAATGGTAAAAAGATTTTGTCCACTCACATAGAAACGTGCGCTGCTGATATTTGCCTTTGAAAGAATTTTCGCAGGTAAGCTGTACCCAATCTCAACATTGCGCAATCTCAAGAATGAGCCATCTTCAATCCATCGGTCAGTGTTTCCCCTGGCATTTTCATTTATCCCACGGTCGTTCGCAGCGAACTGGTAACCTAATCTGGGGAAACTAGTATCGGTATTTGTCGGTGTCCATGGATTAATATCTTTTCGATAGTTAGAGTTTCCATAACTATCTAATTCCCTGAGTACATCATTATACAGTTTCTGCCCGAAAGCACCGTAGAGCTGGAGAGACAGCGTAAAATTCTTATACCTGGAATTGAACTGCAGTCCTGAGGTGAACTTAGGAAATGGCGAACCTGCAAATACCCGGTCTTTATCATTGATGTCGTCATTAGTACCTCCATCAACAATATTCATATACCGGATATCACCAGGTTTTGCATAGGAACTTTGTGCCTTGTGAGCGTTTATTTCTGCCTGGTTCTGGAAAATCCCATCTGTTTTTAGTACGTAGTATTCGCCGATTGATCTGCCTACCTGGGTTCTGGTGTTGCCAGACTGGATATAATTTTTTGGTAATCCTGTCTCTGTATCAATACCCAGATTACCTAGTTCTAAAACCTTATTTCTGACAATACTCACATTTGCTGCAATGTCCCATATGAATTCTCCTTTTAGTTTAGGACGATAGCCAAGATTTAACTCAACCCCCTTATTCTCGATAGAACCAATATTTACAATAGGATCACCCTGTAGGTTACCTAGATAGCCTGGTAAAGGCTGGCTCAATAATACATCTTCCGATACAGACTTAAATATATCAAAATTTACCGTGAACCGGTCGCCCAGTAAGGAGGCATCAAAACCTAAGTTAGTTGTTTTCTTCTTTTCCCATCTTAAATCCCCAGATGCCAGCTTCGCCTGGATAGCACCCGCAACAGTTGTCTGGCCCGAACCAAAAACAGCATCAGGTGCCTGATTTAGAAATCCTATATATTGATAGGGGCTGAGTGTGTTAACACCTAAAGCACCGTAAGAACCCCGTAGTTTTAAATCAGAAATCCAATCCACATTAAAGAAATCTTCATTTGAAATTCTCCATCCCAAGGCACCAGAAGGGAAATATCCTGTCCTGAATTCTGGAGAAAAACGGGAGTCTTTATCAGAGCGAAAAGTAAATGTTACCAGGTACTTATCATCATAAGTATAATTTAAACGGCCTAAATAGGAATTTAATAAGCTTTTGTATAACCCACCTGATGAATTCCTTCCATCACCAGCAGTAGAAGTGAGCGTAGTAAAATAATTGCCGCCAAATTGCGCAAGTTTAATCCCGCTGCCAAAAGTATTGTCTGTTTGTGTCGTTTGTTCTGTATAACCGACTACTCCATTGATACGGTGCTTGCCGAGATCGTAATTATAGTTTACCGTATGTTCCAAGAGATAACTTAAAAACTGATTACGGTTATCACTAAGCTGACTGAAATCAGGAGATTGATTCTGATACCATGAGCCGTCTTTTCTTAAAGATTTACTTTTATCAAAACTGGTTTCTATACCAAAATTGAACTTATAGTTCAGCCCTTCAATGATTTTAAAATCGACATATGCATTACCCAATATTTTAGTAAAGTTTGATTTTACAGAAGTAATGTTAGCGATTGCGACTTGGTTACGTGAAAAAGTGTTGATACTTGCATTGGAACCATAACCCCAGCCACCAGGATTATTTGTGCTGATTAAGGAGTTATCCTGAACAGGAATTAGAGGTATACTGGTAAACATATCATACCATGGATTTCCTGCAAAAGCACCTCCTTCAAATGGAGATTTGGCTGTCGATGAAGATATAGCCAGATTTTCGCCGAATTTAAACCTGCCTTTGGTAGTTTCTGTATTTATCCTGAAAGACGCACGTTCAAATTCTCTTGCGATCAAAACGCCCTTGTCCTTGAAATAGCCACCGGAAATTAAATATTTGGAACCGTTACCGCCACCGGAAACACTTGCATTGTAATCCTGTACTATCCCCGTTCTGAGCGACTCATCAATCCAATCGGTATTTACCTGGCCATTATAGGTTGAAACTCCGGGTTGAATGGCCGTACCAGAGGCCTGGTAAGCCAAAGTGTTGGTTGCCGCATATCCTGCAGCGTCCATCATTTCATAAGTTTTTGGAACCTTAGATATACTGTGCCTGGCACTGACTGATATCTTTGCCGGACCTTCTTTACCTTTTCTCGTCGTGATTAAAATTACGCCGTTTCCCGCTCGTGATCCGTATATAGCCGCTGCGGACGCATCTTTCAGGATCTGTATATCCTCCACATCATTGGTGCTGACCGTAGTATTGGGATCGGCAATCATCCCATCAATAACATACAGCGGACTTGCATTTCCAAATGTAGCCAGACCACGGATATTTACTACCGCTTCCTGACCAGGAGCACCTCCGTTTCTTACCGAAACCCCTGGCGTTTGACCTTGAAGCGATTCAGGTAATGACCGGGAAACCAGCCGCTCCGTATTAGCAGGATTGACAGAACCTGTAGCGCCTGTTAAGTCTTTTCTTCTGATGGTTTGGTAACCAATAACTACCACATCGTCCAACGTTGTGTCTGATGCTTCCATTATTATGTTAATTACAATATTCGAAGCAATAGCTACCTCTTTAGCTGTGTAGCCGATGTAATTAAATTCAAGAATTGAATTTTCTGGAGCCAGTATACTATACTTACCATTGACATCAGTGACCGCAACTTTGTTTGTACCCTTTACTCTCACAGAAACACCCGGCAATTTTTCGCCGGTAGATGCACTTACTGTACCGGTTACCTGGATATCCGCTTTATTAATCCTGATCTCATCAATATCTTTAATCATAGCACGGCTATAATTTGGAAATACCATCGCAGCTAACACTAACGGAACAACAAGTGTTCTGCTAATACTATTTCCATGCTGGACATGAAATACATAAAGTAAAATTTCTTTTTTCATAATTTGTTTATATTTTTTTGGTTAGAGGGTGGATTGTACACAAAGAACTTTTTGTACAATAATTCCGGTACATACATAACTGGGGCGTTTGCATGAGAAATAATGATTTGGTTTATATTTGGTTAGCTGCTATGTGCTATTCTTTTGATTTCACACAGAGCAATTTTAGAGATTAGTTTCTCTAAAGGATATAAAATTTGGTTTTAAAGCTGTAAAAATTGTGGCTAAATCGTGCTAAACATGAGGTTTAAGCCCGTTTATACAGATAAATTGATGTTTCTTAATGGTTGTTTGAACAACATTAGGGAAGTTTTGATTCGTAATTTTTACTTATGAAGATTCAATGTTTCCGCCTGAAGGGATCGTTTGCGATTGATGTAGCTATTGCAAATGCAATCTATCAGTCTGAGATTGACTAATGCTGTGATAAAGATCGGAGATGAATATATCGGGGACAGCATGATCAGGTGAATAGAGGCGGGGACAACAACCTGATAGGCATAATTTGGTATAAAAAAAATGAGCCCGATATTTTATCGGGCTCATTAAATTAAATATGGGATTTGTGCAATCATCGCACAACAGATCTGTCCTTTTGCAGAGAAGAATCTTATTATTTTCTCAATAAGTTTTTCCAGCTTACTCTGCTCGCAATCAGTTCTTCAAGATCCTTTATTTCGATACGCTGCTGCTCCATACTATCACGGTGACGTATAGTTACAGTGTTATCTTCTAAAGTTTGGTGATCAATAGTGATACAGAAGGGTGTTCCAATCGCATCTTGTCTGCGGTAACGTTTTCCAATAGAGTCTTTTTCTTCATAAACCACATTATAATCCAGCATCAGGCTGTCCATGATCTCTCTGGCTTTTTCCGGCAAACCATCTTTCTTGGTTAACGGTAAAATAGCTGCTTTGATAGGAGCAAGGCAAGGGTGCAAGTGGAGTACGATGCGACTGTCAGTTTTTTCACCTTCACTTAAATCCTGCTCTTCAAAAGCGTTGATCATTGTTAAAAGAAACATACGGTCTAAACCGATAGAAGTTTCAATTACGTAAGGGATATAATTTCCGTAAGGCTTACCTTCTTCGTTCAGGTCATTATCGAAATATTGCATCTTTTTACCTGAGAATTCCTGGTGCTGTGTAAGATCGAAATCTGTACGGCTATGGATTCCTTCTACTTCTTTAAATCCGAATGGAAATTCAAATTCAATATCTGTTGCTGCATTGGCATAGTGCGCTAGCTTAGCATGATCATGGTATTTATATTTTGCAGTATCTGTTCCTAAAGCAGTATGCCATTTAAGGCGTGCTTCTTTCCAGTAGGCAAACCATTTCATTTCTTCACCCGGACGTACAAAGAACTGCATTTCCATTTGTTCAAATTCACGCATACGCATAATGAACTGGCGTGCTATTACTTCATTTCTGAATGCCTTACCAATCTGCGCAATACCAAACGGGATTTTCATCCTGCCTGATTTCTGAACATTAAGGAAGTTGACAAAGATACCTTGGGCTGTTTCCGGACGAAGGTAAACTTCTTCGGCACCTTCGGCCATTGCGCCAAACTGGGTACTGAACATCAGGTTAAACTGGCGGACATCTGTCCAGTTCCTGGTTCCGCTCACAGGGCAGGCAATTTCATGTTCTTCAATCAGCACTTTCAACTGTGGCAGGTTTTCCGCTTTTAGCGCTTCATCCATATCAGCCTGCAGTTTAACCGCTTTATCTGTTTTACCGTCTTTTTCATAACGGGTTATTTTATCTTCTAATAACTGGTCTGCACGGTAACGTTTTTTCGAATCTTTATTATCGATCATCGGATCACTAAAACCATCTACGTGCCCGCTGGCTTTCCATACTTTAGGGTGCATAAAAATTGCTGAATCTATTCCTACAATATTATCATGCATTTGTACCATGGATTTCCACCAGTAAGTTTTGATGTTGTTTTTTAGCTCAGCACCTAATTGACCGTAGTCATATACGGCACTTAATCCATCATAAATTTCGCTGCTTTGGAATACAAAACCGTATTCTTTGGCGTGAGAGATCACATTTTTAAATTGTTCGTCGTTATTCGTTTTGGCCATAATACTGCAAATATAGAATTTGGAGGGTAATTTTAACTTATATATTAATCACTAATTATTACTTTTGGTTCTTATACGGGTCACCGGTCCCCTAAGGATCAAATAAACAAAAATCGAAATTGAGTATATTCGTAAGTGAATTGTCCAAGACATACGGACAGCAGAAGGCAGTAAACGCAATCAGCTTTAAAGCTGTGCCTGGGAGGATACTTGGGTTTTTGGGACCTAACGGTGCGGGAAAATCAACTACTATGCGTATGCTGACCGGATACCTGGAGCCAACAGGGGGAAGTGCCAGTCTCGGCGGATTCGATATACGATCGCAAAGTCTGGAAATGAAACGTATCCTGGGCTACCTTCCGGAAAATACACCTTTATATACAGATATGTATGTGCGGGAATTTTTAAGCTTTGTTGCCGATACCTACCAACTAAGCGATACCTCTGTTAAAGTAAAAGACGTTATTGAAAAAGTAGGACTCGGTACTGAACAGCATAAAAAGATTGCCATGCTCAGCAAGGGCTACAAACAGCGTGTTGGCTTAGCACAGGCAATTATTCATGATCCGCAGATTCTAATCCTCGATGAACCTACAACAGGGCTGGACCCGAACCAGCTGACCGATATCCGTCAACTGATCAAAACTCTAGGTAAAAATAAAACTGTAGTGCTTTCTACTCATATTATGCAGGAAGTTGAGGCTTTATGTGACCAGGTAGTTATTATAAATAAGGGTACTCTTGTTGCAGATTCGTCTTTAATGGAACTTAAAAAGCAACATAAATCAAAATCTTTAGAAGATATATTCCGGACATTAACAGCCTGATAAAACGTTTATTGCAATTTATTGTCTTCTTCGTAGCGTTAATTATTTTTGCCTTTGGCAAAATTTTTGTTTGTAGGAATGCGGAGATTAACCGCTTTTATTACGAACAAAAAAACAAATTATGAAAAAGTTATTTTTACTAACAGCTATTGCCGGGATATTTGCTTTCTCAAACGTTTCAGCACAAACTAAAGATGTAGCCATGACTGGCTCGAAATTGGGAATTGGTGCTGATTTCGCATTTCCAACCGGCGACTTCGGTGATGTAGCCAAAATGGGCTATGGTGGTTCCTTACAGTTTCAAACACCAATCGCTTCAAAATTAAACTTTACTGCGAGTGCGGGATACCTGAATTTCCAGGGTAAAGATTTTACTGTTGGAAATGTGACTATTCCTGGCGGTAATGCAGGGTTTATTCCTGTTAAAGCCGGTATAAGATATTTCCTTGCTGAAAATTTTTACGCTGGTGGTGAACTGGGTGCCGCTTTTGGTACTGAAGACGGAGCAGGAACTGCATTTGCTTACACACCAAATATTGGTGTCGAGTTTCCGGTTTCAGATAAAGGATCTATTGATCTTGGTGCCCGGTACGAAGCATGGTCAAATGACGGAACGCTCAGGTTTTTTGGTCTGAGATTAGCTTATAATTTCGGCCTGTAAGAAAACATACTAATTAAATAATTGAACGCAGGCAGTCTTCCACAGGCTGCCTGCTTTTTTATGTAATTGATGATGGTTCCATTTTCCCGATATTTAGCTAACTTCGTCATCATTATACTTTTTCATGTACGCAGTATTTAAACGCGAATTATTCAGTTTATTGAATTCATTAATGGCATACATCGTGATAGGTGTATTCCTGCTGGTTTCCGGATTACTTTTATGGTTTTTTCCGGATACATCTATTCTTGAATATGGGTATG
>Ga0247813_10001201_pt1 | contig 20394 bp, 19 predicted proteins | sample UWRJL169409C1_FD_180719 | JGI IMG/M metagenome (GOLD analysis project Ga0247813, IMG submission 180719) | Plant litter microbial communities from Arlington Agricultural Research Station in Wisconsin, United States - UWRJ-L169-409C-1 | ecosystem: Environmental > Terrestrial > Plant litter >... | reverse complement strand
CACTAAGCTTAGGCTTAGGCTTAGGCTTAGGAAATCCGGATATCCGGATATCCGGATCTAGTTATCTCCAGCTTTTTTTGGTGTAGCCGGCGCTGCATACCCCCAAAGCCAAGCGTGGTCGGTGAGGCGGAACCATAAAGCTGGAAATAACTACATCGACATATATCCTGCCACGCAAATCGGAACGCTACAAATAAGCGTTTTCAGCAGGCCAGACGGGCTTATTCAGTGCCGCTGGCTCTCAGGCGGCTTTCGACGAGCAGCCCGCTCTCGTCCAGAATAGGATGGGCCACGGAAACGATGTGAGCATTTATGCGCTTTAAGTCCCGCAGCATGTCGAGATGGAGGGAACTGGTCCTCAGGCTGTCTGTGCGCCCGTCACGCAGCCGTTCGAGATGGCGTTCGGAGGATTGCCGCTCCATGCGGCGAACCTCGACCTTCACCTCCATCATCTGCCGGGCGAGATTGAAGTCGCCTGTGACGAAGATTGTCTGAGCGACACGCAGATTGTCTATGGTGAGCGCGAAGAGCTTTTGCAGCTCCTCAAGTCCATCCGTCGAGAACTTCAGCCCGAGCGAGGCCTTCTTGGCGACCTGCGGCATCAGCCCCTTTTCGACGATGTCGCCTATATGTTCGAGATCGATCGCGTAGTGGATGATAGTAATCGAACGTCGGCTTTCCTCCTCGCTGAGGCTCTCGCGGCCGAGGCGGGAAAGATAGACCTTGACCTCCTGCTGCAACGTATCGACACGCTTCTCAAGCGCGGGAATCTCCTTCAGTTTCGCAATATCGTCATTCTCGAAGGCCTCCGAGGTGCGCATCAGCATACGTTCTATGAGGTCTCCCACGCCGAGCGTTTCGCGGGTGGCGCTGGCGAGCGCAATGACGGGGGCGGAAAGCTCCGCGCTGTCGAGATAGCGGGGAGCATCGTCCCGTAGAGCCTCGTCCGGCACTATCTTCAGCATGAGCGCGGCGAGAAGCCGGGAAAAGGGCCATGCCAGGAAAGCAAGCACCAGATTGAAGCCGAGATGGGCATCGACGGGAAGCTTCTCCGGCGAAAGCGGGAGCTTCTCCAAAAGGTCGCCGGCAAACCCCGATAGCGGCAAAGCGACCGCGGCGCCGATGGTCCGGACGATCAGATTGCCGAGCGTCACCCGCTTGGCTGAGGGCGGGCCGGAAAGAGAAGCGATCACCGGCGGGATCGCACCTCCAAGATTGGCACCCAACACCAGGACGATGACGAGACCCGCGGAAAGGATCCCGGTCGATGCCAGAGACAGGATAAGGACAACAGCTGCAAGGCTCGACGATGAAACGAAGGCGATACCGGTCGAAAAAGCGAGTGCCACGGGCCAAGCATTGTCGAGCAGGCTTATGAAGGCTGCCAGCGCCGGCGACAGGCGCATCGGCTCCGTGGCGGCCGACAGCAGATGCAGTGACAGAAGCATCAGGCCGATGCCGATCAGCGCAGCACCGCCGCCTTGGCGCGCAGACGAGTTGCTACGGTAGAGCACTATGCCTGCAAGAATGACCAGCGGTGAGACCCATTCGATACCCGTGGCGACGATCCATGCGGTCACCGCCGTACCGACATTGGCGCCGAGCAATACGACCTGCGCCATACGCGGTTTGACGAGTTCGCGCTCCACGAAGGAAGCGACCATAAGCGCTGTTGCCGTCGAACTCTGCAGTGCGACCGTCGCGACGAAGCCGGAGACGAAGGACCGCAGTCCGCTTTTCGTCCCCGTCGCAAGGCCCGTCCTCAAGCGCGCGCCAAACGCCCGCGAGACCCCATCCTTCACCTGCGCGAGGCCGAAGAGCAGCAACGCCACCGCGCCGAAGAGGTTGATCATGACGATGGTCGAGGACATAGGCGTCTCCGTCGCGGGCTAATGCCCGCCTACAGCCGGCGCTCCCAGCACGCGCCGGCTCAGTGCAAGCATTTCAGGCCGCCCGCAGGCGAAGTCGAGCTTGGTATCCAAGCCGGCCGCTTCCCAGTTCACGGTGGTGGAGACGCCGAGCTCCTTAAGGCAAGGCAGCATGCCGAGAATATCCCAGCTTGGAATACCGAGCCCGATATAGCCATCCACGGTCCCCGTCGCGATGTCGATCAACGACACGACCGAGGAGCCTGTGACCCGGTAGGCGACCTTCAAGTCGTTGACGACGCCGGAGAGAAGACGCAGCCCCTCGTCATTGGGAATATCCGGATGGATGCCGACGCTGACCGCCGCATAGTTCTGCTCGAAGGGCCGAAGTGCGGGCAGCGGCTTGTCGTTCATAGAGGCCGGAAGGCCCGCTCCGCCGGCGAAAATCTCGCCGCGTGCCGGCGCATTGACGAGGCCGAAGGACGGCGCCCCGTTCTCAAAGAGACCGATGGATATGCCCCACTCCCTGCTGCCACGCACGAAATTGAACGTCCCATCGATCGGATCGATGACCCAGGTCCGTCCCGTCGTTCCCTCGACCGCAGCCCCCTCTTCGCCGAAAATGCCGTCGCCTGGAAACACCTTGGCGAGTTCTTCCGAAATAAAGGCCTCGACTTCGCGGTCGGCTGCGGTGACGAGATCGAGATGACCCTTCGACTCCACGTTCAGCGTAGAGACGCCTTCGAAATGGCGCAGCGCGATTTTACCGGCTTCGACGGCGATGGATTTCACCTTCTGGTACTGTTCGGTCAAGACAACATCCTTTAATTGATTTCTACAAAGCGGGTGTGGACGGCAAAATTGCCATCCTTTTCGAACCGGTAGACGGAGTAGGAATAGGGTTCGTCCACACGGCCGGGCTCGTGCTCGCCGGCCGCCAGATCCAGCGCCACCTGAAAGGCCGGGCTGCCCCCGACGGCCCCATAGGCGCCGCTCCACATCCCTTGGTAGGGCCGGTGGATATGCCCCGCGAGAAGGACGAGGGGCGCTCCGCGATGTGCCCCCACGAGGAAAGCCAGCTCCTGCCTTCCATCGACGAGCGACGCACGGTCGAGCGCCGTCATGCCGGAGGGAAACGGCGCGTGGTGAAGAAGAATAAGTGTGGGCCCCTCGAAGGGTTCCAGCAACCGCGCGGCGATCCAATCCAGGCTTTCCTCCGCAAGCGCGCCTTCGCCGCGTCCCTCGATCAACGTGTCGAGCGCCAGAATGCGCATGAAGCCGAGATGCGTCTCGTAGTTTAGGTAGCCACCTTCCGGCAGAGGGAGCCGGTTCCGAAACGCCGCCCGCAGAGCGGCACGCTTGTCGTGATTGCCGGGCACGACATAAACAGGGCATTGCAAGGGTGAGAGGATACACTTGAGACGCCTGTAATCTTCCGCCGAGCCACCATCGGTCAGGTCGCCCGTAAAGGCGACGCCATCCAGCGTCGGCGAGAAGCGGGCAAGATCGGCCACGACCCGGCGCGCGGCCTCTTCCGCGTCAAGCCGGACCAGCGGCGTCTCTGGCCTATCTGCGAAAACGTGGAAATCGGAAATATGTGCGATCAGCATACTCAGCCCCTATTTTATACCCGCCCGCATGAAGCTCTGGACGAATTGCCGCTGGAAGATCAGGAAGGCAATGAGAAGAGGGGCAACGGAGATAAGCGTGGCCGCCGTCACGCGGCTCCAGTCTATCCCCTGCTCCACCGTGGCGAAGACCTGCAGACCCACCGTGATCGGGCGCGTCTCCACCGAATTGGTGACGACAAGCGGCCAGAGGAAGTTGTTCCAGTGATAGCTCACGGTGACGAGGCCGTAGGCCACGTAGGTGGGCTTGGCGAGCGGCACGAAGACGCGGAGCAGGACCTGAAGCGCGTTCGCCCCTTCGAGCCTTGCCGCCTCCTCAAGCTCTTTCGGAATGCTCTTGAAGGTCTGGCGGAAGAGAAAGATACCGAAGGCGGACGCCAGGTAGGGCAGGCCCATGCCGAGAATGGTATCGCGCAGGCCGAGCGCCGCGAGCGTGCGATAGTTCTCGACCAGCAGGATTTCCGGCATGATCATTAGCTGCACGAGGACAAGCATGAAAATCCAGTTCGCCCCCCGGAACGGGAAGCAGACGAAGGCATAGGCCGCCATAGTGCAGATGACGAGCTGGCAGCCGAGAATAAGGCTCACCAGGAGGAAGGTGTTGAGGAAATAGCGCGGAAAGGGTGCCGCCGCGAGCACCTGGCGGAAATTGTCGAGCGTAAGCGGGGCCGTCAAGTCGAAGCTCGATGCATGTTCCGGCGCGTGGAAGGCGGCCCAGAACGCGTAGACAAGCGGAGAAACCCAGAGGATTGCCAGAACGGCTGCGCCGAACGTCGTCAGCGGCGATGCGTTTTCCTTGGTCATCGGTAGTGAACCTTCTTGTCGAGATAGCCGAACTGAACGAGAGCAATGAGCGCGAGCACGACGAGCAGGAAGACCGTCAGCGCCGCGGCGTAACCGGTATCCCAGTACTGGAAACCTACCTCGTAGAGGTAGAAGAGTAGAAGCGTCGTCGCATTGTCCGGCCCGCCCTTGGTAAGCGCGATGACGTGGTCGACGAGGCGGAAGGCACCGATCAGCGCATTGACCATCACGAAAAGCGTGGTCGGCATGATGAGCGGCAGCGTGATACGGCGGAAGGTCTGGAGCGGGCTCGCCCCCTCAAGGCGCGCAGCCTCGATCAGCGTCGGCGATATCTGCTGAAGGGCGGCGAGATAAAAGATCATGAAGAAACCCGCTTCCTTCCAGATCGTGATGACGATGAGGGCTGGTAGAGCGGTTGACGGGGAGCCCAGCAGATTGTTCTGCCCGAGCCCGACGAGGTCGAGTAACTGATCTACCGGTCCGTAGCCCGGCGCATAAAAGAACAGCCAGATATTGGCGACCGCCACCATGGGCAGCACGGTCGGCGTGAAATAGGCCATGCGCACGAACCCCTGCCCCCGGATGCGCGCATTGACGAAAAGCGCCATTGCTAGCGCCAGACCCATGGAAACCGGAATGGTGACGGCCGCATAGATCAGATTGTTAGTTAGGGCCTGCCAGAAAACCGGATCGGAAATCATCCGCTCATAATTTTCCAGTCCCTTGAACACGGAGGGCCTGCGGCCACGCGGCGTCGAGAAAAAACTGTGATACAGCGTCGCGACGATGGGCTGATATGTGAAAACCCATAGCAGCACAGCTGCGGGCATAAGCAGCAGGCTGCCATAGATGAAGTTGCGTGAAGTTTTCATTGTCGGTCCGCCGGTAACGCCTCGTAATGCAGGAAAACCGGTGCGCGGTTTCGAAGTTGCGCACCGGCCTTGGTAGGGTCAGCGATAGGATACGAGGATCCGCTCGATTTCGGCCTGTGCATCGCCTAGCGCTTCCTCCGGCGTCTTGTTGCCGGTCAGTGCGGCGGCGAGCGCGTCGTTGAGGACCTTGGTCGTGCGGGCATTCTCATGGGTCGAGAATTCCGGAACCGACTGCGGAATCTGCTTCAGGGCCACCAGCGCCTGCGGTACCTCTTCGACATATTTCTTAAGCGCCGGTGTTTCCCACGCCCCGTCGCGCGGCGCGACATAGCCGGTCGCGACCGCCCAGTCGGCGAGCGTCTCGTCGGATGTCAGGAACTGGATGAAATTGAAGGCAGCGGCCTTCTCCTCATCCGAAGCATCCTTGAAGATATAGAGATTGCCGCCGCCGAGCACTGAGGCAGGATCCGGATTGCCCGGGAAAGGCGCCACCCCGAAATCGAAGGCCGCGGCCTTGCGGATATTGGCGAGATTGCCTGTCGTGTGCCAGATCATAGAGACGCGGCCGGCGATGAAATCGGCCGGCGCTGTGCCCCATTCGAAGATACCTGGCGGATGGATACCCTCCTTCTTCGAGAGATCGACCCAGAACTGCAGCGCCTCTACGACCTTCGGGTCGGTAAGATAGGTTTCCGTCCCCGTATCATTGACAAGCTTCGCGCCGTTTTCCGCGGCAAGCGCGCCGAATAGCCATTGGGCTGAACCGACATTGCCAGGAATGCCGATACCCCAGCGCTGGACCTTGCCGCCCTTGTCCTGCTTCAGCGCCGCCCTGCCGGCCGCGACCATGTCCGACCAGGTCTTGGGATAGTTTTCGGGATCGACGCCTCCTTCCTTGAAGGCTGCCTTGTTGTAATACATGACCGCGGTGGAGCGCTGGAACGGCACCGACCAGAGATGGTCTTCCGTCTGCGCGCTCTTCAGATAGGCGGGCATGAAGCCGTCGAGCCATGCCTTATCCTCGTCCGTCTTGACGAATTCGTCGATCGGCGAGACCACGTCCTCGTCGATCAGGGTATAGACGTCCGTCGCGAGCAGCACGGCGAGGGCGGGAGGCGTACCCGCTTTGGCGGCCGTCAACGCCTTGGTGGTCGTATCGACGTAATTACCGGCATAAATCGGCGCGACGTCGATATCCGGATTGGCCTTCTCGAAAGCCGCGACGAACTTGTCGATGACCTCCGAGACGGGCCCGCCGACCTGGACGGGATAGTAGAAATCGATCTTGGTTTGCGCCAGGGCGCTGGCCGTGCCCAAGGCCAGGTAGGAAAGGCCGGCTGCCATAAATGCTGTTCTATGTCGTTGTCCAAAATGCATTGTCGTCTCCTCCAAAAAAACTTAGGGGCAATTCCGGTTGAAGGAATTGCGAAACAAATCGCTATTGCCTGGCTGCGACGTCATCGCGCCGCCAGCCGCTCGCCTGATCGAAGAAATGCATGGCACCCGGCTCCCAGCCGAGCTGTACAAGGGCGCCGTCCTTGAGCTCCGGCCGTCCGGCGAGACGCACGAGCAGCGTCTGGTCGCGGATGCGGCAGGTCAGGATCGTATCCGCACCGAGATATTCGCTAGCCTGGACGACCGCCTTCTCGCCCTTTTCGACGAGCTTGACGTGTTCGGGCCGAATGCCGAATTGGATGCCGGCGGCGCCCGCCTTCGTCAAAGTCACGCTGCCGCCCGCGATCACCGCGCCCTTTGCGCCTTCCGCCATTTTGAGGACATTCATCGGCGGCGTACCGATGAACTCGGCGACGAAAACCGAGGCCGGCTTCTCGTAGAGTTCGGTGGGCGTTCCGGCCTGCTCGATCTTCCCACCATTCATAAGGATGACCTTGTCAGCCATGCTCATTGCTTCGGTCTGGTCATGCGTGACATAGATCATCGTGATGCCGAGCCGCTTTTGCAAAGCGCGGATTTCGGCGCGCATTCCAGCTCTCAGCTTCGCATCGAGGTTCGAAAGCGGCTCGTCGAGCAGGCAGACGCGGGTTTCCGAAATCAGCGCCCGGCCTAGCGCCACGCGCTGCTGCTGGCCGCCTGACATCTGGCTTGGGCGGCGGTCAAGAAGATGGCCGAGACCGAGAATATCGGCCATACGCTTCAGCCTTGTCTGCTGCTCGGCTTTCGGCACGCCCCGTACAGAAAGGCCGAAAAGGATGTTCTCCGCGGCGTTCAAATGGGGAAAGAGCGCGTAGGACTGGAAGACCATTGAGAGATTGCGCTTGGCGGGTGGGCGATTTGTCACGTCTTGAGACCCGATCGAAATACGCCCCGACGATACGCTGTCGAGACCGGCGATAAGACGCAAAGTCGTCGATTTGCCGCAGCCGGACGGCCCCAGGAGCGCCACGAACTGGTTTTCCTTGGTCGTGAAGCTCACATCATCGACCGCGCGGAAGGCGCCCCAGTTCTTCGTCAAGTTTTCTATGGAAATTCCGGTCAAAATCGTCCTCCTGCCGGGGTTTCAATCTTGAAACTCGACCGACCATATGTGTCGCGCAGGTTGTCCTGGCGTCGTTTAATTATCTGATCTGACTACACAAAAATGAACTTGGAGCGAATTGTCGACGGCGCGTTGCGCAGGAGATCACGTGTCTCGTTGTTCGTCACGATGTGGTGGACATCCTTCAATGGCGCAACCACGGAGAGGGCTGTCCGGTCGAATTTGGAGTGATCGGCAACGACGATCACGGTTGTTGCGATTTCGATCATCGCCTGCTGCACGGTTCCCATTTGCGAACTGCCGGTAGCGATGATACAACGGGAAATGTCGATGGCCGTGACGCTCAGGATCGCCTTGTCGACGCTGAAGCGACGGACCTGGTCGGCCGCCATCGCGCCGCCCAGCGAGCGATTGAGATCAATATATTCGCCGCCGATGAGGTGGATGTTGCGTGCACCGCCTGTCGCAAGCGCTGCCAGCGTATCTGTGCCGTTCGTCACGAAAGTAAGTGAATTGCGGCCTGCAAGACACTTTGCCGCCTGAAGCGAGGTCGTGCCGCTGTCGATGAGAACGGCGTCACCGTCGACGACTAACTCCGAGGCCGCCCTTCCTATACGCACCTTCTCCTCCGCATTCGCCCCTTCCCGGATGGGCGTCGCATAGTCCCGGGTCGCCTGATTGATGATCGCCGCGCCGCCATGCATGCGCTTCAACAGGCCGCGAGCCTCAAGCTCCGTCAGATCCCGGCGGATAGTGGCAATGGAAACGCCAAGCGCTTCGCAAAGGGCCTGCACGTCGGCGAAGACCTCGGAGCGCAGATGATTAAGCAACCGCGCTTGACGCTGCGCAGCAGAGGTAAAATGACTTTCGTCGAAAGGCTTGCTGTCCATACTGAGCCTCCTCCCGAGCAGCAAAGGTATGATCGTTACCGATCAAATTATGATTTTTTTCGCGCTTGTCAATTAAAAAATTATACTTCAACCTTGAGAACATAGTTTTTTGAGCTCAAAACATCATAAATTGATCTTTATCGATCACATTGCTGTGCACTGCAAGACAACAGAACGGCCTGCCCCGTTCGCTGTCAACGCGGAGTAAAAACCGGCCACCCGGCGTGCGAATCTAGGTTTGCGCGCTGGCGAGACTTTGCCGCGTTCGTCCTGGCGGTTATGGCAAAGCGGCCCCCCGACTCGAAGAGGAGGCTCCCAAAATCCTCCAACAGCTGCAGATCCAGCCTCTTTTCTTAAAACTCCTCGGATCGGTTGTTGTCGCGAACGAAGGGGATAGGATTGATAAAACGCATTTCGGCTCTCTGCTGATCCAGCTTGGATGCCCGTCATAAACCTTCGTAACTACTGGCCCGAACGGGCCTCAACCACGGGCAAAGTGAGAGTGCAGCGCTGTTCCCTGCAGGTCTTTAATATCTCGGCGATGCACTTGTCGATGGCTGCCCGATTTGTCTCATAGACCCACCCGGCAGTTGAAGTATCGGCAACCTGAATCATGGCAAGGGGTTCCGTATGATGAGGCTGGCGACACGGTTATCGGCAGAAAACGGCAGGTAGCGCAGCAAAAGCAACAGCAGGAACGCGCCGGCGATTATGCCAGCGCCAACCGCCATCCACATTCGGAAATCCTGGGTCTTCCGATTATAGGCGCTTTTCGTATCGCTCGCGAGCTGCCGCCCAACGCGCTCAAGGTCGGACGCCTAGCGCTCGAGCTGCTGTACGGCAGACTGAACCAGCCCCTCGCTTGCGCTCAAGGACACGCGCATAATGCTCCGGGCCGTTGAGCGTGGGGACTGTTCGATGCGCTGCAGGCGCTCGTTTGTCGCAGTCTTGTTTTGGCTCATTCGCCCGAGTTCGGCGCTGTTATCGGCCGGCGTCACTCGCCGTTCAATCTGATCGAGGGCGAATTCGACGCCCTTGCGGATGACAGTCATTACCCGCGCGAAATCGGCGGCAAATTTTTCTATCCTGACCCGTAACGCCTCGAAGGCGGCCGCCGGATCCCCGGCCTCGTCCACGGCGAATGCATCCGGGTCAAAGGCTTCCCATACTGAATGCCCTTGGCATCATCATGCTCATCTTCCGGCATGCCGTTTTCCTTCTATCTATCGGTCCATTCCCAAGCTCTGACTGCGGCTCTGCACTTGCCGCTCCATTTCACGGTGATGTTCTGCTCTCGGCCAGCATGCCTGATGCCGAGTTCCTGAGTGCTGCTACGGGCATCCATCCCAGCGATATACGACGGATGTCGGTCAGGTCGAAGCGCAGGATGTTGACGATAACCGATCAGCAGCCTTTGCCGCCGGCATTGCTAGGCGAACTGGCGTCGAGCCAAGTCCACTAATTACGATGCTCCTTTGCCGTGCAGCGCGCTGTAAGCTGGTGACTTGGAAAACAGATAGGTGCTCCTCCATCGTGGATTGCGAAGCCGTATCAAAGAAAACGAAGGGGGTGGGTTTGATAAAGCGCATTCGGGCTCTGCTCATCCTGCTTTTGTAATCACATTAGTAGATCCCGATTACTGACCTGAACGGGTCTCAACCACAGGCAAAATGAGGGTGCATTTCTGCTGCTTCTGGGTCTTGATCATATCCGCAATGCACTTGTCGATCGCCAACCGATTGGTCTCATATGCCCATCCGGCCGTCGAAATAACCCCCGCCTGCTTCGGATGGGCGGACTGGATCATAGCACGCCCGGCGTCGACGTGATCATGGACAATCCCATGTTGCGTAGCGGCTTGCAGTGGACATGCACCTTCTCGTCTGCCATTCGCAGTGAGCGATCGTCTATCGGTGACGAGATCGATGAGCTTTTTTCGTTTCACAAGAGAATTCAGGAGAACCCTCATTCGGGGACTTTTCATAGCTTGACGATTATGACACAACTTGCCAGTCGCGCACCACTCTTGCCGCGCGTCGATGGAGCCAATCTTGACCTCGCGTAAAGCGGGGTCTTTTTCTAAACTCAGCTTATAAAAAGACATCTGCTCGCAATCATCGACGATTTGTGCTCGGATTATTTGACAATGAAGAACAGGTTCTGCTCGCGCTTTGTGCCAATGTGCTTGCAAACATCCGGACCTGCTTGCAAACGACGGCCGGGTGCTAATGTTTGCTGTGGCTGTTGTCGCTCCTGTGTGAGCGCCAGTGGTGGTCTTACACGCTATCGAGCCATAGCGATCGCGTTCAAACTGCGTTTCATATTGTAGGTGATGCCGGTGAGGCGAATTTGAACGCCTGCTTTTGCAATCCCGCGCCAGAGTGGGGATTTAGTGTCCCCTGAGCGCACGCACTTCCCACGGTCTCCACCTTACCGGCCGCGTTCGCTACGAGCCCTAGGTTCCCGTGCCGCTACGACATCGCCTCTTGCCGTTTCCGCATCGCCGGCAAGGACCTTTGAAGCCTCCGCGAACCGATCAAGCCTACCTGCCCGGTCGGCATTGAATTTCAAAGCATCCGATGTCAATTTCATGCCGTATGGGGCGCTGCGATCCGTTGTTTGGGTACGATTGTTACTAGTTTGACCTTCACGACGTCGCGCAAACCGGGGACCATAGTTAAATCGTACCTGCTCCTCGTATGCCCGCTCGGCGTCAGGATTCGCCATCCTGATACTGAACACCCGATCGAGTTGCTGCCTGGTCAAATTTCCGCTCCACGTTGCATCCTCAAGGGTACCGGCTATCGAGAATCGATGCGCTTCGTTTTCAAAATCGTCAATGACAGCATCAAAAATCGCCTTGCGAAACTCTGGCTTAAAGGAGCCCATGTGATTGACCATCTCGTCGACGGCCTCCCCTCGAATTTCTGGAGATACCGCTACAATCTTGGCTGCAAAATCGCGCTGTCGATCGTCATCAAGAAATCGAATGATTGGCCGTACGGCGTTTGCTAACTTACCCGCGTACGCTACGTGCGGCTGCGCTTCGTTTCCCATTATTTCTGGCCTCGTGTCCTCCCAAGTCACCGTAGGAATGCCAGCGCTCATTGCGGCATCATAAATAGTAGCCGCAGCTTCTCGGGTAAATTTCCGGTGGCTGATGTCTTTAACAGTGTTTCCGAGATCTTTATGATACGATTTGTTAACCAGACTTAAATTTTCTAAGTCTTTAATGTCATCTATGTTGTCCATCACTGGCTTGAACAGCTCTGGGGGAAGAGCCCCGAGACGATCTGATGCAACATTTTCCGCACGCGTCCCGAGCCGTCGCAGTCTTTTAGTGGGCCTGTCTCCGCCGTCCGACGAAAAAACCTTACTTCCTCTCTTCTCTTTGTTAAATTCGCCAGCGTCGCTACCATCATCGACCATGCGATACCCCATCAATCTTGAGATGATTTAAGACGATACACGCGCGACGCAGCCATCGCGCTGATAATCGGGCTACAATTGAAACAAGGTGCGGTTGGCAAGCTGTTGGCCTGCCATTGATTGCGGGCGGCTGATGAACTTTCAATTAAATCCTTTGCCATCTATTCCGTGCGGGCGGGGGCAAGCTGGAGAGGCCAAGCTTTGGCCAGGGCCGCCGATAAGAAATCCCGCACCAGAAGGAAAGCAGCGCGCCTTCCACGCGGCTATGACGAGCGCTCGCGCGAACGATCAGCGATGTCCCACGTTCCTGTTCCCCTTTCGAATATTAGAGCCTGACCGAAACAGAGTTGAGTAACATCAGTCAGTTGTGATTCTGTTTGTTTGCTTAGGTCGAACGGAGACCACAATGGGCTGAACTGATCCGTCGGCGATACGCTCACATTCTTTCCCGGTGAACAGACCAAGACAGTCTCGACGACGGTCTTCTGGGATAACCTGAAGGAAGCGGATGACTTTCTCTCTGGCTCTCAGCAACGTTTGCACGCCGTGCTGGCGGAAGCAAACGTGTAACGATCGCGAACGACGATTTTGACGAACTCAAGGGAACTGCAGTTGTTACAGACGATTGGGGCAGTGGTTTCATCGTGCGGATCGATCTGACGAACACTGAAATGGTGGCGGCAGACATGGGAACCTTCCAGTCGATATGCCCTATGCGATCGTGAAGAACTGGGATGCAGTCATCGTCTTCCATGTCGGCACTACTTATGTTGTGCGAAACGGTCAAAGGAGGCAACGGCGAACTGCCGTAGCTCGAGCCCAACGTCGGTGTACTCGTTGAACTAATCCCGCCAAATTCGCCCTCTTTTTCTGGGAATTTGACGTGACCCACCGGTCATGGGTGGCTCGTGTCGAAATACTACTCGTTTATCTGCTATCCGCCTTCATCTGCGATTAAAGATCGTTATTCTTTACCGGCCGTCCTTGACCAGTGCCCTAGAGACGCCTATGTCTTGTCCATAGAGACAAAACTGTCCGGTTGCTGACCCTTGCGTCTCCAGCAGATGCTGCGCATTTGTGTCCGAGAGCAGAACGAAAGGACACTACCATGGCAACGATGCCGTCACAAGAAGCCGAAGCAAAACCAGCGCCGACGATAAAGACGAATAAGGCCTCAGCCGACAAATGGGGCCAACAAGTGATCGAGCTTGGTTTTTGCCTTGTTCCTTCGCTTTTGCTGCGCGCGCAACAGCGTATCGGCCTTAATCCCACGCAACTCGCCGTGCTCCTTCAGCTCTGTGATTTCTGGTGGGATAAGGAGCGAAAGCCCTTTCCGAGCAAGGAAACGCTCGCACAACGGCTGAGCCTGAGCGAACGGCAAGTTCAGCGGTATATTGCAGAGCTGGAACAGGCTGGCCTTGTCCAGCGGATTGAGCGCCGCAGCACCAACGGCGGCAAGCTCAGCAACACCTATGATTTGAGCGGCCTCGTGAAGCGCCTTCAGGATCTAGAACCAGAATTCCGCGAGGCTGAAGAATCGGCGAAGGCAGCACGCAAGGCGGTGACCAAGCGTGGATACAAGTCGCCGGCCAAGGACGCCTCCCAGCTCTCGCGATAAACACCAGACAAGACAAAAAAGCGAGGATCCCATGAGTTGGGCGTTATTTATCGACGAGTCCGGCCAAGATCGGCGGAATTCACCATATGAAGTGCTGGCTGGCGTCGCAATTGAAGACCGGAAGATCTGGCCGTTGATCCGACAGTTGTCGGATGCGCAACAACATATCTTCGGTATGCGCCTTTACCAGGCGTATGGGCAGGAAGCTAAGGCCAAGGAGCTTCTTAAGCGGAAGACGTTCAAGCACGCGGCACAGCTGCCGCCGTTCGAGGCAACTGAACGCAGTCGACTTGCCCGCGAAATGCTCACCGATGGAACAGCGGTGACGCGGGAGCGCCTAACGGCACTGGCTCAGGCGAAGATTGCGTACTGCGAATTTGCGCTCGACCTTGCTCGCGGCCATGGGGCGCAGGTTTTTGCAACAACGGTTCCTCAGGCGGCGCCGAGGCCACCGAGCGACGACGCTATGCGCAAGGACTACGCATTTCTGTTCGAGCGATTTTATTACTTCTTGAATGGTCTAACGGGCGATCCCATGGGGTATCTTGTATTCGATGAACTTGACAAGGCGCAGAGTCACGTCCTGCTGGGACAGGTGTCGAATTACTTCATCAGGACAAGGAACGGCAGGGTGCGATCTCGCCTCATTATACCAGAACCATTTTTCGTTCACAGTGATCTTACCACTCTCATCCAGCTCACGGATATCGTAGCCTACGTGATCAGCTGGGGTTTGAGACTGAATGGAATGGCGTTGCCTGGCAGACCCGAACTGGAGGGGCTGGCAAACCGCGTAAAACGTATACGATTCAGCCGCGAGACCGAGGGGGGCGAAAAGATTTGGGGAATCAAACAGATCAAGGATCTGAGGCCTGCCGTTCGAAACGGGGCATAAAAAAAGGCAATGCCCACGTTTCCGCGTTCAAAGCCTCCGAGAAGACATATATGTCGTAGGGGGAGCGATGTCAATATCGTGGTCAGCAGCTAAGCTAGGCGCGCCAGTATCATTTGGTATCGCCTCTGCAACAAGTCGGAATAGTGGGCTGTGAAAGTAAACTCGGGCGTCTGGGATTTTCTCAGACATCTACAACAGCGGAGGCGGAATGGGCGAGGCTAAAAAGAAAAACGAGCAGTTGTTCGCCACAATCCGCGACGAATGTGCTATACGGCTCGGGGATCGCCATCCCCAACCGTTTGCGCGGTGAAGTGCCCATGCATACGTGCCGCCGATTAAGGCAGCCGATGTCCTGCCGCTAACGCAAGCGCCACCACCCGCAGTGATATCCAAGGGCACGCCTCAAAAATGCTAAAATGAAATGGCGCGATTACAAGACATCGGGCGCTTTGACCACAAGCGCGGTAGCGACTATGTCTCCATCAACGCAGCAACTTAGGAACACCGATGGCGCATTATCAAGTCACCGTCAGCATGATTATCGAGGCGAATGATCAACTGGACGCTGCGATGCGCGCCTACAACGTGCTCCACGACCTGACTCCAGATACCTTCGAGGTGAAGGACGCTGATACGTCTCAGCGTGTGGTTCTGAGCGAGGATGACCAAGAGGAAGCACTGCGAAGGGCCCTCCACGGCAAACGGTCAACCGGCGTCAAGGATGGGGGCAATCTTCGTTGAAAGAGCGCATTTCACGCCTTGAACGGATACGAACCCGCGACCTGCAGATTTCCGAGTAGCTCATCGCGCTGAATTTCTGTGATAATATCCTTTATCATGGGTATTCCAAACGGCGGACAGTAACTTTAATTTTGGTCCAGACTCCGCAGACGGCTCAAGGTGCTTGAGGTATGTTTTCGACGTAGACCGTGATGGCAGCCAATTGAGCTTGAGCTTCAATTTTACTTTTGGCTTTCATCAATTGACCGACTTGCTGGTCGAAGGCGGGATCATTGATAATACCATCTATGCCCAATAGCTCGGCCGTGAACCGAGTTAGGTCGCATGCGATTAGCGTATGTGTCCCTTTCTTAGAAACCGGAACGCAAATATCGCCAAACCATCTAATATGCTCTTGGTATACATCATAATGCGCGTGGAAAATGATGTAATGTTCCGATTTGTTCGGAAATGACTTTCGGTTCTTGTTACGCCGTACTTCGTGTTCACGTTTTGCGTTATTGCAATCTCGACAAGCCACGGCAAGATTCTCGGGGGTAAACATGAAGCGGGGCGCCGCATTTCGCGATACAATGTGCTCAGCATCCCAGAGCGAATGGTTGGCTGTCGCGATCTGCCGGTCGCAATATACACATTTGAAGTGTTGTTCCTTTATGTAGTGTTCCTTGATTTCAGAGCGCACTGGGTTCACTGGAATTTCCCCCCAATAGGCGCCGTTTTTCTGGGCATCTGGTAGGGCATCGAATGCATCAACTATGGCCTTGCTGCCCGCCGAGTAGCTAACGGGATTCATTTTACAGCCTTCCCCGCACTCTTGGCCACTTCTTCGAGACCTTCAACTATCGATTTTGACGGATCGTCCTCGTCGAGCCGGCCCGACAAACGCACGAGATGGGCAAGTCTTTCGGAGAACTCCGTGGAGTTCGCTTTTCCTAATGATACGAGGCGGAGAGCTTGTACGATCAGCTCTTTGACGCGCAGATTGCCGTTGTTTGGAGTGTCGAACGCCTCGGCCAGCAGAAAATCGGCAGACTGCCCCTTAAGCTCTTCAGCTGGAGGTAAGGTGTCGTTGTCGAGTGATATGACCTCGGCATGAGCGGGCAACTCGGAAATCACCAATGGCGAATGTGTTGCTACAATAAAGTGGCAACCCAGATATCTGGCAAATGTTTTGACGAGCAAATCAATATATTTAATCTGCCACTCTGGATGCAGGCTTAGTTCTGGCTCGTCTATAAGAACTAAGCTTCCATTTTTTATTACCGATGCCAAGGCAACAAGGGCCGAGATCATACTTAGTTGACCTGAACTTGCGCTCAAAAGGTCCGAAGGAATACCGTTTTTATGAGTAACTTCGACTCCCGTTAGGTTTAAGAAGCCTGCTCTGCGCAATGGCTGCAAGCGAAGAAACATATCATCTAAGATACCGCCGCCTTCGAAATCCGCGCGCGTTTCAATCAGCCCTTTATGGGCTCGAGAAATAGCAATTTCCAACAGGTAGCTAATTTCCGAAATCGATACGCCGCTTTTAATGACATCCTGAACTCGGGTGGACTGCGAAGGGCTCAGGACATTTGGTGCGCTGAGATCTGTATTTTTGCTAAGCGCATTTCGAATTTTGCTTGTGGTCCGTAGCCGATAAATAACGTTGATCGTCGGTTTCAACCCTAGGAAATCGAACGCAGCGCCAATGTTGGATCTCCTCAGCGCTTCATTTTCGCTTGCATCGAACAAGGAGTTTAGGGACCGATAAAGGAGGGTCTGGATCGATGCCCTTCCAAAACGGTCTCTAAGTCCAAGGTATTGATACATTGATTCATCGGCAGGGGTCACCGACCTGGGTAAGGTCCGTGGGACAGGAAATTTATCAAAGGGACTTATTGTGAGCGCTACTACCCTTGTTGGAAGTGGCAAATCTTGATGATGGACTGCTAAGCCATCGACCGTAAAAGTTAGATGCTTCCGCGCATCTTGCGTCACTACGCATTCTCGACCGTCTTTTCGATAAGCCAAGTAATCCAACGGGATTGATCGAGGCTGTGCGCCCTGTCGTGTCTGTGCCGTTTCCAGCTCAATAAAGGTTTGAACAATCGAACTCAGTAAATGTGATTTGCCAGTTCCATTCTTTCCAATCACCGCAGTAATATGCTCATGCTGCGAACTGCCACTTTTAGCATTTTTTAGAAAAGTCGCATGTGGGTTAATGTAGGGTCGATCTCGACGCCAAGGCATATCGACCTTAACGTCGGCCGTGCGGGCTTCAAGTAGTTGAAAATCCTGTGACACGATACCCTCCGCAATAATGCCTAGATTACTATCTCAACGCGAATGCAAAGCGTAAGTCTTGCCGTAACCTTTTGATACGGTCAATCTTTCTCGATGTTGGTTAGCCCGAGGTTGTACGGAAAACGACCGTTTTCCGTACAACGATCTGCAGTCGCGGGAGGTTGTCACTTGCTGAGCTACAGGTGTTCGGAAAGGGTGTGCGGAAATCGACTGTTCGGGAATGTCTCCAAGCATCTGGCACGCTCGCAGCTCTTGAAAGGATACTACCTACAACCTGCCGAGAGATCGTTCGCAATTTCAGTACCTAACTACGAAGCCGAATCACACGCGATCATGCGGCGAGCCCCTGTTCTTATCGTTCTGTAGTCGCCGCCGCGTAAAGCGCAAGCACTCGCGCGATAGGGCGAACCGCTTTCACGGCAATACGCCGCTGCGCATTCGCGGATCGGCGGATTCCATCACTATCGCACGCTTGAACGAGCGGACCGTCTTCTGTCTAGTCACACTTTTGGCGCGAAAAGGCGGATAAATCGAGCGTCAGTGCCTGCAACGATCGTGTGGTCTCCACGTCGTCGTGCGTCAACAGCTCGACAAGATCCTCCTGGTTCGGTTGCCCCAAGGCCAAGCGATAGAGCAGCCGCTGCGTCTTCAATTTCGCAAACCGATCTATATCGCGACTTTGCGGCAGTGCGAACAGGTGCCGTTTAAGGTTAGCACCTTTAATTGTCCACCACGGGCTGAGGCCAGTCTTGTCATCGGCGAAGGCCTCGTCCGCGTTACGCGCAATGATGTCCCAAGGCGACGATGCTTGGCCTCGGACCTCAGCCAAGGCTTGCTCACCGAGTTTTTGAGCGAGCGGTTGTCGCACGGTCAGCCCTCCGAAACGTTGCACCCGACCCTCGCGCTGCTCTAAATCGACCGGGCTCGAGCAAAGATCCCAATGGCCGAGCCTGTCGCACCAGCTATGAAAATCCAGGCCCTCCTGTCCAACAGAAGTTGTCGCCAAAACATGCGGCCAAAAGGGCGTATTGAATGCGCTACGAATTTCCTCCGAGCGAGCTGGCGGGGGCTCATCGCTATCTTGGTCCTGCCGATGTGCTTCATTTTCTGTGCCACCGAAGGGAACTGCAGCGTGACAGCGGATACGGATCTTGTCTCGCTTTTTGGCCCCCTTAAACCCAAACGTGCCAACATTTGCGGAGAGCGCTGCTGAGAGGTCCTCGATCAGGCCATCAGCGTTAACCTTCGATTTGCGCAGCCAAAAGTGCTCGTCGAGTACCGCTTCGAGGCAACCGTTGATGGACGCATTCTGATATTTCTGCGTTGCGTCGTCGCCTGGTAGGATCGACCAAAACACAGGGCGATCGAGATAGGTTCGTAGGCGAGTCCAGCAGAAGCGCACCAGCTGAGCGAAATGCTGTACGTTGAAATCAAAAAGGTCGGGAAGGTGCCGATAAAGCGCTCGGCCTACTACAACACCCGGGGCACCAAGCGCCATATCAACCAAGGCATCAAGTTCCCATTGGCTAATCCAATCGATCTCGTCGGCTTCGAGGCGTTGTTTGATCAGCGTCTGAAGCGTCGTGTCCTTCGGTGCGACCCTGCCCCAACACTTCTGAACCGAATTGAACTCACGGGCGAGCGGCGTTTTCTGGGCGCGCTCGATCGCAGCAAGGATCGCCCATGCAGGCTTACGCCGCCGGTTGCTGCGCGCATTCGGCGCCTCAGGCGCGATAGATGCGGGCAGCGATTGAATGATCTGCTGGCGCGCTCTGGCTCTGATCTGTTTGATTGTCGCCTTCGGCTTCACATCGAGGGGGTCGACGGCCCGAACCAGGAACGGGCTTGGGTGAAACAGGGCGAGTGTCGGGCCTTGGTTGGGCTTGGGGTTGAGGTGTCGTTTCTTCCATGCGGCCGCGTAGGGAAGATTGTCCTTTCCAACGCATTTGCGCTCAACCTCGAGACTGACGAGTGCTGCGAGACTTTGGGGCGTGGCCCTAAATCGACTGAATATCAGCATCTTAGGAGATTGTGTCACCTTCGCCCAAGGGCCTGAAGGCGACCACCACGTCAGCGATGGCAGCACCCACGGAAGAGCGAGCACCTCGGTCGGCACGAGACTGTTAAGCGCGCGAAGCTTGGCGCTTCCCCAGCCATCTTTAGGCGGTTTGAAGCAGTTGGTGACACCGAGGCGCGGAACGTTCCGCGTGGCTGGAAAATCGATGTCACGCGAGATTTGATACCGATCACTCAAAGCCTGCGCCGGGAGCGGTACGGACAGCCAATAGGCAAATGCGCTTCCAGCCAGCTTAGGCGACACATGATCGGTGAAGTGTCGATAGACATCGAGATCATGCGGTTCGATCTTCACTGAGTACGGCTCAGACTCCCCAAGTTGTGTGGAAACCGGGCGTTCGGTTCGCGACATTAATGGTGCGAGGAGTTTCTCCAACCGATGCTTGAGAGTCTGGGCCTCATCAATAACCGATTGCCGACTGTTGAGAGGTAGGTGACCTATCAAATGCAGCAGATCGCCGAACCGACGGAATTGCGCTTCAGCTTCTGCCCGAATGGCCGCACCGCCCAAGAACTGGATAATCTCGAAAAATTCCACGTGCGGCGCGGCTCCAGTGCCGTTTTCCCAGCGCTCGGCATAGAAACGGTAGGGCGTGGCAGACAGGAGAAGGATCGGTGACGGGCCTTCCCCTTCCTTTCCTTCCAGCAATTGGCGCGCAAGCGGATTGTCCGCACCAGCGCTAAGGAGTTCGCGATAGCATTGGAACTCGTCGAAGATCACCAAATCGGGCGGCGCGGAATCCAACGCGGCGTGGGCAAGCGCCTTTCGCATGCGCCCCAGGCTCTGGCC